>Ga0134123_10001579_pt1 | contig 14823 bp, 16 predicted proteins | sample KB303_FD_96460 | JGI IMG/M metagenome (GOLD analysis project Ga0134123, IMG submission 96460) | Terrestrial soil microbial communities without Nitrogen fertilizer from Kellogg Biological Station, Michigan, USA - KB3-0-3 | ecosystem: Environmental > Terrestrial > Soil > Unclassified ...
CTGGGCCGGCGAGGTCACGGAGGCGTGGAACGCGGCCAACTACGCTCGCGCCACCTGGTACAGCGCCCCGACCACGTCCTACGTCGTGCGCAGCTGTCGCTGCCGCTAGCGTCGCGCGCAACGCGCCGCCCCCGGCCGTAGCGCCCTGACGACGTAGCGCCCCCGCGAGGTCCGAGGCCGGGACGAGCCGGCCGGCCGACTTCTATACACCCCGTGACCGGCGTGCTATAAACGCCGTCATGTCTCGGTCGACCGCGCTGGAGGCGGGCGCCGGTGTCACGGGCGCGACGACGCCCTTTCCCTTTCTCTATCAGGCGTTGCGGGTCCCGGCCCGGGTCGCGCTGGAGCGATTTTTCGATCTCTCCATCGAGGGGTTCGACTCACTGCCGCCGCACGGGCCGTACATCATCGCGGCCAACCACCACAACTACCTCGACGGCGTGGTGCTGGCGGTGGCGGTGCCGCATCCCATCGCCTTCCTGGTGATGCCGCGTGTGTGGCGCGCCACGCCGCTGCATCCGCTGCTGCATCGGCGCATCGGCTCCATCCCGCTGAATCTCGCCCGCCCGGACGTGGGGGCGCTCCGCCGAGCCCTGGCCACGCTGCAGGGCGGTGGCGTGGTGGGCATCTTCCCCGAGGGCCCGTTCAGCGTGCGGGGCCGGCTCGAGCGAGGCCTGCCCGGCGTCGCGCTGCTCGCGCTGCGGGCCGGTGTGCCGGTGGTCCCGGCCGGGATTCGCGGCACCTTCGAGGCCCTGACCGGCCGGCGGATGTACGTGCCGCGGCGCCGGCCACTGGCCGTGCGGTTCGGCAAGCCCCGGCGCTTCGCGCTCGATCACAGCGGCGGACGCGCGGCCCGGGACCAGGTCACGCGGCGGATCATGGACGACATCGCCGCGTTGCTGTCATGAGCACGCCCGACCGGACGCTGGCCCGCGCGCGGCTGGGCGCGGCGGATCCGACGGCGGCGCGCTTCACGGGCTCGCTGGCCTTCGATCAGCGGCTGTGGCCTCACGACATCGTGGGCAGCATGGCGTGGGCCCGCGCGCTGGCGCGGGCCGGCCTGCTCACCGACGCCGAGCGCGACCGCATCGTGGCCGGCCTGGAGACGGTACGCGGCGAGCTGGCCGGCGGCACGTTCACGTTCCGGCCCGAGCTCGAAGACATCCACATGAACGTGGAGCGTCGGCTCCTGGAGGTGGTGGGCGAAGTCGGCGGCAAGCTGCATACCGGGCGCTCACGCAACGACCAGATCGCGCTCGACGAGCGGCTCTATCTCAAGGACGTGGCCGTGAGCACCGGCGAGACGCTGCGGGCCGTGCAACGGGCGCTGGTGGGACGGGCCGCCGAGACGACCGACACGCCGATGCCCGGCTACACGCACATGCAGCGCGCGCAGCCCATCGTGATGGCCCATCACCTGCTGGCTTACGTGTTCATGCTGCAGCGCGACCGCGAGCGCTTCGCGGCCGCCGCCGCGCGCGCCGACGTGCTGCCGCTGGGCGCCGCCGCCCTGGCCGGCGCGGCCTTCCCGATCGATCGCGCCGCGCTCGCTCGCGATCTCGGCTTCGCCGCCGTCACCCTCAACAGCCTCGATGCGGTCAGCGATCGCGACTACATCCTCGAATACCTGGCCGCCGCCGCCATCACCGGCATGCACCTGTCACGCCTGGCCGCCGACCTGGCGCTGTGGGCGACCGCGGAGTTCGGCTTCGTCGAGATCTCCGACGCCTTCGCCACCGGCTCGTCGATCATGCCGCAGAAGAAGAATCCCGACGTGGCCGAGCTGATCCGCGGCAAGAGCGGCCGTCTCTACGGCAACCTCATGACCGTGCTCACCGTGATGAAGGGCCTGCCGCTGGCCTACAACTCGGACATGCAGGAGGACAAGGAAGCGTTCTTCGACTCCGTCGACACGCTGGCCGCCATCGGCGGCGTCCTGCCGCCCATGCTGGCCTCGCTCAGCTTCCGCACCGAGCGCATGCGCACCGCGGCGGGCGAGAACTTCGCCACCGCCACCGACCTGGCCGACTACCTGGTGCGCAAGGGCCTGCCCTTCCGTGATGGTCACGAGATCGTGGGCAAGGTCGTGCGTTACGCGCTCGAGCGCGGCGTCACGCTGGAGCAGCTCGAGCTGGAGGAGCTCCGGCGGTTCTCCGACCTGTTCGCCGCCGACGTGCACCAGGCGCTGACCGTGGAGGCCTCGCTGCGCGCCCGCTCCGTCGTCGGCGGCACCGCGCCGGAGGCCGTGCGGCAGGCGCTCGCTCAGGCTCGCGCGCTCGTCGAGGGATGACCCGCACCAGCCGTCGGGCCCTGGCGCTGGCGGCGGTGGCGCTCGGGCTGGCGATCGGCGCCTGCGGGCGCAAGGGTCCCCCGGTGGCGCCCGAGCTCCGTGTGCCCATCGCGGTCGCCGACCTCGAAGGCGTCCTGCGTGACGGCCTGGTCGAGCTGGCGTGGAGCGCGCCGCGCCGCCGCGTCGACAACTCACGCATCGTCGAGCCGGCGATGACACGCCTCTATCGCACCGAGGACAGCGGTCAGGGCGAGCCGCGCCCGGCGATGCTGGTGGACGACCGGATCGCCGGCTACAAGGAGATCGCCAGCTTCAATGTCGGCGACCCGACGGCCCCGACCGCGGAGCGCGGACGCTTCACCTACGTCGATCGCAACCTCACGCTCGGCCGCCGCTACACGTACGTCGTCACCGCGACGGACCTCCAGGGCCGGACGAGCGCGCCATCGCGGCGGCTGACGCTGGCCATCATCGCCGTCCCCGAGGCGCCGCTGAACGTGCAAGCGGTCCCCGGGGAGCACGAGGTGCAGCTCTCGTGGCAGCCGCCCCCCCGCCTCACCGACGGCGGGCCGGTCGAGACACCGCTGATCTACGAGGTCCTCCGCGCTACCACGGCGGATGGCCCGCTCGGCGTGGTGGCCCGCACCGAGCCCGGCGTGACCACACTGATCGATCCCCGATTGGAGAACGACCGCGCGTACTACTACGCGATCCGGTCCATTCGTCAGGAGGGCGCGGCGAGGGCCCAGGGGCTCACGTCGGCTCGCGTGTCGGCCACGCCCACCGACGTCACCCCGCCCCGCCCGGCCACCGCGCTGGTCGCGCTCCCGTCGGAGCGCGCCGTCCGCCTGTCGTGGACGCCCAGCCCCGACCCCGACGTGATCGCCTACGTCATCTACCGGGCCACCCGCAGCGGATCCTTCGAGCGCGTCGGGTCGGTCCTGGCGCCGGCCACCACCTTCATCGATCGCGACGTCGCGGCGGGCGCCTACCGGTATGCCGTCACCGCCCAGGACTCGAGTGCGCGCGCCAACGAGAGCCAGCAAAGCAACGAGGTCTCGGTCACGGTCCCCTGACGGCCCTCCGCGCCTTGACTTCACCCTCAAAACACGCAACGATCACACCCACCTGACCGCTCACGTGGGAGACGATGTTATGAGCCAGACGACGTTCCAGGGATCGTTCGTCGCGATGGTCACTCCGTTCCGCGATGGCCGAGTCGACGAGGCCAAGCTGAAGGAGCTGGTCGAGTTCCACATCGCCAACGGGACCGATGGCCTGATCCCGTGCGGCACGACCGGCGAGTCCCCCACCCTGAGCCACGATGAGCACAAGCGTGTGGTCGAGCTCGTCATCGAGACCGCGCGCAAGCGCATCACCGTCGTCGCCGGTACCGGCTCGAACTCCACGTCGGAGGCGATCGACCTCACCAGACACGCCGAGCGCGCGGGCGCCAACGGCGCGCTGGTCGTCAACCCGTACTACAACAAGCCGACGCAGGAAGGGCTGTACCGTCACTACCGTGCGGTGGCCGACGCGGTGACGATTCCCATCATCACGTACAACATCCAGAGCCGCACCGCCGTCAACGTCGAGACCGCCACGATGGCGCGCCTGGCCCGCGACTGCAAGAACATCGTGGGCGTCAAGGAGGCCTCGGGCAGCCTCGACCAGATGAGCCAGGTCATCGCCGCCTGCGGCCCGACCTTCACGGTGCTGTCGGGCGACGACAACATCACCCTGCCGCTCATGGCCATCGGCGGCCACGGCGTGATCTCGGTGATCGCCAACATCGTGCCGCGCGAGACCGCCGACATGGTGCACGCCGCGCTCGACGGGGACTTCAAGCGCGCGCGCGAGCTGCACTACAAGCTCTTCCCGCTCGCGCGGGCGGCATTTCTCGAGACCAACCCCATCCCCATCAAGGAAGCGATGGCGATGGCCGGAATGCTGGAGCCCGAGTTTCGCCTGCCGATGTGCCGGATGAGCGACACGAACCGCGAGACGCTGCGCGGGATCCTCCGGCAGTACTCGCTCGTCAAGTAACCGGCCCGCTTTGCGATGACGGTTGATTCGGCAACCGTCGGGGGTGGACGCGCCCCGACGGCGAATCCGGTCGAGCTCGTCGTCGCCGGCGCCGCCGGCCGGATGGGCATGCGCATCGTCGCCCTGGCCCGCGACTCCCCCGAGCTGCGCGTCGCCGCCGCGCTGGAGGCGCCCGCTCACCCCGCCCTCGGTGCTGACGCCGGCGAGCTGGCCGGAGGCAGCCGGCTGAACATCGCGCTCGGCGCCGACGCGGCCGCCGCCATCACCCGCTCGCGCGTGCTCGTGGAGTTCTCGGTGCCGGCGGCGAGCCTCGAGCACCTCCGGCTGGTGGCTGCCGCCGGCGCGCGCGCGGTGATCGGCACCACCGGCTTCTCGCCCGCGCAGCGCGAGGAGATCGCCGCCCTCGGCAAGCGCGCGGCGATCATGCTCGCGCCCAACATGTCGGTGGCGGTCACGCTGGCCTTCAAGCTGCTGCCGATCATGGCCCGCGCGCTCGGCGACGACTACGACGTCGAGATCACCGAGATCCACCATCGCTTCAAGAAGGACGCGCCCAGCGGCACCGCGGTGCGCATGGCCGAGCTGGTGGCCGAGGCCCTGGGACGCGATCTCGGCAAGACCGGCGTGTACGGCCGCGAAGGGCTGCCCGGCGAGCGCACCCGCCAGGAGATCGGCGTGATGTCCCTGCGCTCGGGCGACGTGGTCGGCGAGCACACCGTGTCGTTCGGCACGCTCGGCGAGCGGCTGGAGCTGACCCACCGCGCGCACAACCGCGATACCTTCGCGCGCGGGGCGCTGCGGGCGGCGCGCTGGGTGGCCAGCCAGCCGCCCGGCCTCTACTCGATGGCCGACGTCCTGGGGCTGGCCTGAGACCGTGCAGATCGTGCGGTTCCGGCTGGAGCGCGCGAGCTGTTTCGGCGTCCTGGAGGGCGCGGTGGTGGTCGAGTGCTCGGGCACGCCGTGGAGCTCGCTCCGCCGCGGCCGCCGGCGCCACCCACTCCGTCAGGTCGTGTTGCTCTCGCCGGTGCAGCCCTCCAAGATCGTGGCGATCGGCCTCAATCATCGTGAGCACGCGGCCGCGCTGGGCCGGCCGGTGCCGGCCGAGCCACTCATCTTCCTCAAGCCGGTGAGCGCGCTGATCGGACTCGACGATCCCATCGTCGCCCCGCCGGCGTGCGGGCGGCTGGAGTGCGAGGGTGAGCTGGCCGTGGTCATCAAGCGCCGCTGCCGCAACGTGGCGCCGGCCCGCGCGCGCGACTACGTCCTCGGCTACACCGCGCTCAACGACATCACCGCCCGCGACATCCACCTGCGCGACGGGGACTGGACGCGCGCCAAGGCCTTTGACACGTTCTGTCCGGTGGGTCCCGGCATCGCCACCGACCTCGATCCCAACGCGGTGACCATCGAGACCTGGGTCAACGGCAGCTGCGTGCGGGTGGCCTCGACCAAGGAGTTGATCGTCCCCGTGGAGGACGTGGTGGCGCGCGTCTCCGAGGTCATGACGCTGCTGCCCGGCGACGTGCTGGCCACCGGCTGCCCGGGGATGGCCGCGCCGATCGCGCCGGGGGACCGCATCGAGATCCGCGTCGAGGGCGTGGGCTGTCTCAAGAACACGGTCGTCCGCCTGTGATCGGCGATCGGCTCCTGCTCGAGGACGTGCGCTTCTACGGCCACCACGGCGTGAGCAAGGCCGAGCAGGCCGTCGGCGTGTGGTTCTCGGTGGACGCCGAGCTATCGGTCGACCTGGAGCCGGCCGCCATCTCCGATGATCTGGCCAGCGCGGTGGACTACGGCGTGGTCGCGCGCCGCATCGTGGAGATCGGCACCCAGGGTCGCGTCAATCTCATCGAGCGCCTGGCCGGCACCATCGCGCAAGCCCTGCTGCGCGAGTTCCCGACCGCCGAGGTCCGCGTGCGCGTGCGCAAGCTGACTCCGCCCATGCAGGGCCTGGTCGGCACGCCCGCCGTCGAGCTGGTGCGGAAGCGCTGATGCCGCGCGTCTACCTCTCGCTGGGCTCGAACCTCGGCGACCGCCTCGCGCTGCTGCGCGCGGCGGTGCGGCAGCTGCAGGACCACGGGCTCGCGCTGGTGAACGCCTCGCCACTGTACGAGTCGGAGGCCTGGGAGGAGGAGCCGGGCCAGACGCAGTCCGAGCAACGCTGGTACCTGAACTGTGCGATCGCAGTGGACACGGACCTCGGGCCGCGAGTCTTGCTCGACCACCTGCAGGCCATCGAGACGGCGCTGGGCCGCACGCGCGAGACCGGCCTCACGCCGGAATCCCAGCGATTCACGCCACGCACCGTCGACATCGACATCATCTTCTATGGCGACGAGGTCATCAGCGTCCCCGACGACCTGCACGTGCCACATCTGCTGGCGGCCGAGCGAGCCTTCGTCCTGCGTCCACTGGCCGACATCGCGCCCGAGCTGACACATCCGACGCTGTACCGGTCGATCCGTGAGCTCCTGGACGAGCTGGCCGACGCGCACGAAGTGCGCCCCGGGGCCTACCCCGCCCGGTGGCTGGAGGACCAGGCCTGATGGCCATGGTCGACCCCGACTTCCAGCGCCAGGCCCTCCAGCACCTGGACGCGCTCTACAACTTCGCGATGTACCTGACCAAGCGGCCGCCCGACGCGGACGACCTGGTCCAGGAGACGTATCTCCGAGCGTTCCGGTTCTCCCATCGCTTCCAGCCGGGAACCCATCTCCGAGCTTGGTTGTTCCAAATTCTGAGAAATACATTCTTGACGTTCTACCGGGTCCGCGAGCGCGAAACGGCGGTCGCGGAGGACGGTGTCCCGGACTGGGACCCTCCGATGTTTCACGATGCCCCGGAGGACGATGGGCCCACGCTGGAGGCCCACACGGATCTCGAGCGGGCCATGCGTCGCTTGCCTGAGGAGTTCCGCACGGTGTTGTTGCTCGCCGAGGTCGAGGGTCTGCCACTCGAGGAGGTCGCCCGGGTCATGGTGTGCCCGGTCGGTACGGTGAAGTCGCGGATCTTCAGGGCCAAGGAGCGCCTCCGGGGCCTGCTCCGCGACTACGAGACGAAATGAGCGAGCGCTTCGACGACACGTCAGACGAGATGCTGGGCCGGCGGCTGCACGCCGAGCTCCACCGCCATGCCGCACCCGCCCGCCTGAGAGTCAGCATCGTCGAGGCGGCCACGCCGCGCTCGCGCCGGCCGATGTGGCTGATGCCCATGCTGTCGGCGGCGGCCACCGCGATGGTCCTGGTGCTGGCGGTGATGCCGGTGCTCCCGCGCATCGTCCCCGCCGATCCCGTGCAGCGCTACGTGCGCGCGGTGGTCAGCGAGCACTCTCGCGCGATCATGTGGGGCGCGCGGCACGGCGAGGTCCTGCCCACCGCCCTGCCGTGGCTCACCCAGGAGTCCGGCATCTCGCTCAACCGCGTGTTCGTGGGCGACGAGCGGCTGGAGTTCGTCGCGGCCGAGCCCGTCTACCTCGAGCGGCAGCGCGGGGTGGCCATCCACTACAAGGACACCGACGGCCACATGATCAGCTACGTGGCGCTGCCCGCCGCCGGCCTGACCGTGCCCGATCGCGAGCGCGTGCAGATCGAGCGCTGGCGTCCGGCCCTGGTGCGCGACAGCGGCTTCGCCTCGTGGGTGTGGAAGCAGGGGGACGTCGGCTGCTTCCTCGTGTCGGACATGGTGTCGAGTGACGACGTCGAGCGCTTCAAGGAGTACTTCGTCCGGATCCGCGTCGCGACCGAGCCGGTTCCCGCCTACTGATCCGGTCCTAGCGCGCTCCCGCGAGAATCAGGTCGCACACCTCGCGGATGGCGCCCCGTCCACCCGACGCCTTCGTGACGTAGCGCGCGGCGCGGCGCACCACCGCCACCGCATCGGCCACCGCCACGCCGACCCCGACCACGCGCAGCGCCGGGAGGTCGTTGATGTCGTCGCCCACGTAGCAGGCGGCAGACGGCGCCACCCCGTGCCGGGCCAGCAGCGCGGTCACCGTCGCCCCCTTGTCGGTCACGCCCTGGTGCACCTCGGCGATGCCCAGCTCCTCCGCGCGCCGGGCCACCAGCGCTGTGCGCTTGCCGGTCACGATGGCCGTGAGGATGCCGGCCTGGCGCAGGAGCACCAGGCCCTGGCCGTCGCGGACGTCGAAGCGCTTCAGCTCGTCGCCCTGCTCTGTGTAATAGAGGCCGCCGTCGGTGAGCACGCCGTCGACGTCCATGATGAGCGCGCGCACGCCACGCCAGCGCGGACGCGCGCGGCTCACGCGGGGTCCTCGGCGGGGCGTGTGGGCCGGTCGGCCACCACGAACGGCAGCGCCATCAGCGAGACCATGACCAGCAGGACCTCCGTGTCGCCGAAGTTGTACTCGAAGAGGCCGGCGACCAGGAACGCGACGAGGGCCGCCTGCACGCCGACGACCAGCGTGCGATCGGCGCTCTCCGCGGGCAGGCGCCGGATGAGCCGGACGGTGTGAATGAGAAAGACGGCGAAGATCGCCAGCCACGCAGCCAGGCCCGGCAGTCCGCGCTCGACCGCGATCTGCAGCGGCGTGTCGTGCAGGTGGCTGGTGGAGCGTCGCAGCGCCTCGGGGCCGGCGGCGGTGGGATAGACGCGCTTCACCTGGCCGGGGCCGATGCCGAGCAGCGGATGCGCACGCACCAGCGACAGACCGGTCTTCAGCATGGCCAGCCGATCGCGCGTGGTGTCGTCACGCAGGCTGCCGATCGTGCGGAGCCGCTCGCCCACGCGGGGTAGCGCGGCCAGCGCCGCGAGCACCACGACGATCAGCACCAGGACGGTGACGCTGCGCCGGCGGAGGCTGACGAGCACGACCAGTGCACCCGCCGCCAGGCCGATCCAGGCCCCGCGCACGTACGTCAGCGCCAGCGCCACCACACCCACCAGCCACACCGGCGCGACTACGCGGACACCTTCGAGCCGGAGCAGACGCGGCAGCGTTGCGGTCAACAGCATGACCAGCACGCCGGCCAGCGTCATGTAGATGCTGAAGAACCCGTGGGCCCGCTGGCAGTGCCGGAAGAAGTTCACGATGACCCGACCGTAGGAAGCCGCGGGCGGCTCGGCGGGACAGGCGCCGACCTGCACGATCGCCAGCACCGCCACCACGCCGAGGGCCAGCGCCAGTCCGGCGAGAAAGCGCCGCGCCGCGCGCGCGTCCTCGAGTGTGCTGGCGACGATCCACAGGCCCACGAGGTTCAATAGATTTTTGCACGTCGCCAGGCTGTCCCGCGGATCGTCCGAGGCCAGTGCGGCCACCACCGTCCAGGCCACGAAGAGCACGAGCGGCACGGCCAGCGGAAGACGCAGGCGGGCAACGATTCCGGCGCGGCGTGCGAGCCCGAGCCACACCGCCAGGAGCGCCAGCGTGACCTGCGTGAGCGAGATCGAGGAGACCAGCCCCAGCACGAGCAGGACGAGCAGTGGCGTCCGCGCGGCGAGGAGCCAGCGCCGGCCCGCGTCGGCCGGCGCCGCGTCGGTCAGTACGCGTTCCGGTTGTGAAACCCGAGCCACAGAGTCTTGAGCAGGATGATCAGGTCGAAGCGAAGCGACCAGCGCGCGATGTAGTCCAGATCGTATTCGATGCGCTTCTCGATCGAGGTGTTGCCGCGCCAGCCGTTGATCTGCGCCCAGCCGGTGATACCCGCCTTCATCTTGTGGCGCAGCATGTAGCCCGGCACCCGGCGCCGGAACTCCTCGACGAAGCTCGGCCGCTCGGGCCGCGGGCCCACCAGGCTCATGTCGCCGCGCAGCACGTTGATCAGCTGCGGCAGCTCGTCAAAGCTCGTGCGCCGCAGGAAGGTGCCAATCCGGGTGCGGCGTGGATCGTCGCGCGTCGCCCACTGCGGGCCGGTCTGCGCCTCGGCGTTCGGCTCCATCGTGCGGAACTTCAGCATCTGGAAGCGATGCCCGTCCAGCCCCATCCGCTCCTGGCGGTACAGCACCGGCGGGCCCGAGGTCACGCGGATGGCGACCGCGATCGCCGCCATGAGCGGCGAGAATACCAGCAGCGCCATCGAGCCCAGGACCAGGTCGAATCCCCGCTTGAGCACGCGATTCCAGCCGTACAGCGGTGATTCGCGCAGGTGGATGAACGGCACCGACTCGAACTCCTCGACGCCGCCGCGCAGCGAGGCCAGGCTGAAGAGATCGGGCACCAGGTGGATGGTCACCGGCTCGTCGCCGATCTCGTGCAGCACCGCGGTGAGCCGCGAGTACTCCGAATGCGGCAGCGCGATGACGACCATGTCCACCGAGCGGCTGGTCAGCACGCCGCGGATCTCCTCGAGACCGCCGAGCCACGGCACGCCCGCCCCTTCCCCGTCGGGCTTGTCGCTCAAAAGCCCCAGTACGCGAATCCCGGCGTCCGGACGGCGCTTGATCAGGCGCAGCACCTCGGCCGCCGGCTCGCCGCCACCGACCACCACCGCGTAGCGCTGGTTGTAGCCGTTGCGCCGGGCGATACGCAGCGCCTCGCGGAACGCGGCCCGCGAGAAGCTTCCCATGACGATCGACACCACCCAGAACCCCGCGATGACGAGCCGCGAGTACGGATAGCCGTGGAACAGGAACGTCATGCTGGTGATGAGGACGAGCACACCCAGCGTGGAGGCCTTGGCCACGTCGAACCACTCCGACAGGTGCGAGCCGAGCCGCAGCGGCCGGTAGAGATCGAGCACCTTGTAGGCGATGCCCCACACGATGAGGATCGGAACGAGCTGCAAGGCGTAGTCGCGGAACGGCGGGATGTCGCCGCCGCCGCCGAAGACGTGAAAGCGCAGCCAGTAGGCGCCCAGCCAGCAGCCGGCGACGAGCGTGAGGTCGGTGGCCAGCGCCAGGTGCTCGAAGACGCGCGAGTGCGCCTTCAGCACGTGGCGGCTGCCTGGAACGCGCGCCAGCGCCCCTCGACGTAGTCCTGCACCCGGCGCGCGAAGATCGGGCGGTCGAAGCGGGCGGCCCGCGCGCGCAGCGCCTGCGGATCGAAGCGCGGCTCGGCCTTCTCGAAGGCGAGGATGGCCTCGGCGACGGCATCCACCGTCTGCTCGCCGAAGAAGACGGCCGTCGGTGGCTCGTCGCCCGCGTCGAGGCCCACCATCGTCTCCAGCACCCCGCCGCGCCCCAGCGCGATCGTCGGCCGTCCCGCCGCCGCGGCTTCGAGCGGCACGATGCCGTAGTCCTCCACGGCCGGGAACAGCACCGCCCGGCAGCGCGCGTAGAGCTCGGCGACCTCCGCGTCACTCCGCCAGCCGAGAAACGTGACGTCGGGACCGGCCAGGGCGCGTAGCCGGCGCGACTCCGGCCCCGGCCCCACGACCACGAGCCGGCGCCCCAGGCGGCTGGCGGCGAGGACGGCCAGATCCACGCGCTTGTACGGCACGAGCGCGGAGACGACGAGGTAGTAGTCGTCCACGCGGTCGGCCACGCGGAAGCGCGCGCAGTCCACCGGCGGGTGGATCACCTCGGCGTCGCGGTCGTAGGCGCGGCGGATCCGGTCGGCGATGTGCGACGAGATGGCGACGAACTCGGCCACGCCGTCGGTCCGGCGATCCCAGCGTCGCAGCGCCGCGGCCAGCGGCGGCAGCGCCAGGCGCGTGAACACGCCCGCGCCCTCGGCGTAGGCGTCTTCCAGGTCCCACACGTAGCGCATCGGCGTGAAGCAGTAGCAGAGGTGCAGCGCGCCCGGCCGCACCCGCACGGCCTTGGCCACGCAGTGGCTCAGCGACAGGACGAGATCGTATTCGCGCAGGTCGAGGCTGCGCACCGCGGCGGGAAACAGCGGGAGGTACCGGCGGTAGCTGCTGGCCGCGGCGGGCAGCCGCTGCACGAAAGAAGTGACGATGCGCCGGCGCTCGATCACCGGGCTCACGCTGCCCGGGACGTGCAGCAACGTATAGAGCGGCGCGTCGGGGAACAGCTCGCAGAACACCTCGAGACAGCGCTCGCCGCCGCGCATCCCGGTCAGCCAGTCGTGGACCAGCGCGACGCGAGGCGGTCGCGCCGGGACCGCCGCGAGCCTCCGATCGCTCACTGCGAGCGTGGAGCCTCCCTGCATTCCGGTCATGGTACTACAGCCCCCAGGACCTCCCGGTACACGCCGTCCAGCGCGTCGAGCATCGACCGGACGTCGAATTCGCTCCGGGCCCGCGTGCGGTTCTGGGCGCCGAGCAGCGTCCGCTGGTCGGCGTCGGCCAGCAGGGCGCCGAGGCGTGCCGCGAGCGCCTCCGGCGTGGCGGCCACCAGGGCATCGGCGACCGGGCCGAGCACCTCCCGGTGCGCGGCGATGTCGCTGGCCACCACGGGCAGTCCGAGCGCCATGGCCTCCAGCACCCCGAGCGGCAAGCCCTCCTTGCGGGAGGGCGCGGCGTAGACGTCGAACGCGCCCAGGCAACGCGCGGCATCCTCGACTTCGCCCGGGAACACGGCGCGTGGCCCCAGGCCCAGCTCGGCAGCCAGCGCCCGGAGTCGCGCCTCCTCGGGACCGCGGCCGACGAGCGCCACGGTGGCGGGCGGGCGGACCAGCGTCGTCGCGCGCAGCAAGACGTCGAGCTGCTTGACGGGATCGAAGCGCGCAACGCTGCCGATCACGAGCGCTCTTTGATCCAGTCCCAGCTTGGCGCGGGCGTCCCAGCGGTCGAGCTGGCGGGCGGCCAGTCGCGCGGAATCCACCCCGTTGACCACGACGCGGCTCTGACCGGGGCGGAACAGACCGAGCGCCAGCCCCTCGTCCTGCTGGGCGCGCGAGACGTTGACGATCACGCGCGTGATGGCAGCCAGGCGACGCTCGAGGCCAAGGTAGGCCGCGCGGCCGAGCGCGCCGTACTGCTCGTAGTGCAGGCCGTGCAGCGTGTGCACCGCCGGCACGCCCGCGATGCGGGCGGCCAGTCGACCGTGCAGCCCGGCCCCCTTGCCGTGCGAGTGCACCAGGCCGACGCCGTGACGACGGATCAGCCTGACCAGGTTCACGACCGTGAGCGGATTCAGGCGGTCGGTGCGCGTCTCCACGACGGAGACCGCGACCGGAGTGAAACGCTCGAACAGGACGCCGTCGCGCGGTGCTGCCACGACGAAGCGCCAGCCTTTCGCGCGCAGCCCCGCGGCCAGCGCGAGCACGTGCTGCGGCCCGCCGCCCGGCTGTGTGGAGACGAGCACCTGGAGGATGGGCGGCCGCTCGACGGTCACGCGCGCGCCCGCAGTCGCCGCCAGGCCTGTCGCGCGGCGGCGGGCAGCACCAGCGCCAGCCGCGGACGGAGCGCGAAGACGATGCACCACGCGGGGTAGCGGCCCGCGCGCAGCTCGCGCCACCGCACGCGGGCCTCGGCCCGCAGGCGATCGGACTCGCGCGTGGCCGAGACGCGCCCCGGCAGAAGCCGACGCGTCACCAGCGGCTCCGGCAGGTTGGCCAGGCGCGTGAGGCGGGCGAGCCGCAGCCAGAGGTCGTAGTCCTGGGCCACCGGAAACGCGGCGTCGTAGCCGCCGGCGCTGGCCAGGGCCTGGCGGCGCATCACCACCGAGGAGTGCACGAAGACGTTGCGGCGGATCAGCGCGCGCCGGATGTCGGCGTCGGCCGCGGGCGGGACCAGGCGCCCGACCTCACGACCGGCCGCGTCGACCTCGGTGGCGCCGGTGCCCAGCAGCCCGATCTCCGGATGCGCGTCGAGGAACGCGATCTGGCGGGCCAGGCGCTCCGGCATCGCCACGTCGTCGGCGTCGAGCCGCGCGATCAGCGGCGCCCGCGCCAGCGACACGCCTTCGTTCAGCGAGCGCGTGAGGCCCAGTCGCGCGCGGCGCGCCACCCGCAGGCGAGAGTCGACAAAGCCGGCGAGCGTCTGCGGCGTGTCGTCGGTGGAGCCGTCGTCGATCACGACCAGCTCCAGGTCGGTGAGCGTCTGGCCGAGCACGCTACGCACCGCCTCGCCCACCCACGGCGCGCCGTCACGGACCGCCAGCACGACGGACACCCGCGGCGCCGGGCCGGTGCTCATCCGCTCCGATCGCCCTCGCGCCTCGCCGTCAGCGCCAGCACCATCGCGAAGTGCCGGACGGCCGGCAGCCGCCCGACCAGGCGCTCCAGCCCGAAGCGCCGGCGCGGATCGACGATCAGGCGACGCGAGCCCGGGATCCAGTAGCCCTCGAGCGTCACGTCGGTGAAGCCGCCCTGCCGGCACAGCGCGCGCAGCTCGCCGCGCGTGAGAAAGTCGTGAGTCGCCCAGTTGCGCTCGTCCTGCCAGAACGAGGTCGCGCGGTACTCGGCCAGATACTTCCGGGTCAGGCGCGCCACTCGCCGCAGGTTGTGGTGCGGCTCGACGAGGAACAGCCGCCCGCCCGGACGCACGACCCGCCCGAGCGCGCGGAAGACCTCGTCGCGACGATGGAAGTGATGCAGGCTCTGGATCACGAAGGCGGAGTCGATCGACGCCTCGCCCACGTGCGCGGGCAGGTCGAGCGCGGTGGCGCCGAGGACCTGCACGTGA
>Ga0134123_10001585_pt1 | contig 14815 bp, 23 predicted proteins | sample KB303_FD_96460 | JGI IMG/M metagenome (GOLD analysis project Ga0134123, IMG submission 96460) | Terrestrial soil microbial communities without Nitrogen fertilizer from Kellogg Biological Station, Michigan, USA - KB3-0-3 | ecosystem: Environmental > Terrestrial > Soil > Unclassified ...
CCTGGTCGTAGAACTTGCCGTCGTTGCGCTGGTACCAGGCGGCCTCTGCGGGGTCGCGGGCGAGGAGCTCCTCCCACTTCATGCCGGGTTTCATGCGCTCCGCGTGGCGGTCCCGGGCCTTGTCGCGGGCGATGAGATTGTCCTGGTACCGGGTGAACGCGGCCCGCTTGAGCTTGGCGATGCTCGGCTCTGCCTCCTGGACCTGCTGGGCGGTGAGCTCCCGCCACGCCTTGTCATCCTTGGGGAGTGCCTTCGTGGCGGCGGCGACCAGGGCGCGGGTCTCCGGGCGGAGCTTCACCGTGTGGCCGGGGTCGGCGTATGGCTCCTTGGGCTCGTCGTCCTTGGCCTTCTTGCGGACCTTGGCCGGCGGCTTGACGGTGTCGTCCTCACCCTTCTTGCCGTCGCCGTCGCCGTCGCGGCCCTTGCCGACGCCCTTCCGGTCGGCGCGGCGCTTGGCGAGCTTGGCCTTCCGGTCGTCCTCGAGCATCTTGTGGACGCCCGGGGCCACCACCTTGAGCTTGTCCTTCCACCCTTTGCACGGGCCTGGGTGCAGGGGGTTGCGGCAGAACGTGAGCAGGTCGCACGCGTGGTGCGCGTCGAGCCCGTAGGCGGCGAGCGGACGCGGCGGGGCGTCGAGCCCGTAGAGCTCGAACGTGTGTGCGATCAGGCCCGCGTTCTTCATGCCGGCATCGTATCCGCGCCGGCCCGCTCGGCGGCCGCTTGCTCGGACTGCTTGCGGCGGTACTTCGCCAGCCCCACCAGGTCGTTGGGGTTGCGGGTGTTGCGGTCGCGGGCGTTCCACTCGGCGATGTAGTACGGCACGTCCGCGTCATCGAGCGCCAGGCCGTTGGACGCCTTCCAGCCGCCGCGCTTGGGGCTGTAGTTGAGCACGCGCTCTTTCTCCGGCGCGCTTCCCCGGATGACCTCCTGGTTGGTGGATCCCGTGTAGATCGCCATGTCGCCCGAGCCCTTGCCGTCGTGGATGACGTACGGGGGCTGATTCAGGAACTCCCGGAAGCCCTTCACTGAGCGGGCGATCTGCTCAACCTTGTCGACCTGGGCGGCGAACGGCTCGGCCGCGTCCGGCATGGGCCGGCGGACGGCGTCCACCTCGGCGTCGAGCTCGCGCTGGTGAGCGGCGCGGCGCTCGTTCTGCTCCCTGGTGACGCGCGCCAGGCGCTCGTCGTAGGCGGCCTGGTTCTTCTCGTCCGTCAGGTCGTCGGCAGTGCGCTGGAAGTTGACGGCGGCGCGGCGCTTCTGCTCCTTGGTGACGTCGGCGCGGTCGCGGGCGGCGCGCTCCCGGCGGTCGGCGGCGGTCGCGCGGGCCTGGGCGTCCTCGCGCTCCTGCTTGTACTTAGGCTCGTTGCGCAGCATGCTCGGGACCCGCTGGGCCTCGGCCAGGTGGGCGTGCGCCACGGACGCCTCGTAGCGGGCGGCGTCGTACTCGGCGCCGGCCTTGATGTCCTCGACCACGGCGGCGGTGTACGCGTTGCCGGCCTTACGCCCACGCTCGGCCTGTTCGGGCGTGAGGCCCTCGGCGAGCTGCTCCAGGCCGCCGTCGCGGCGGGCAATCTCGGCGTTGATGGTGGCGCGCTGGGCGTCGGTGCCGGAGTTGGTGGCGTCCTTGTCCTTGCCGACGGTGGCGAGCTTGAGCGCGGCCGCCGTCTTGCGCCGGCCCTTGGCCTTGTATCGCCCCACGATGGCCTCGCCGAGGGCGTCACGGGCGGCGTTGGCGGCGTCTACGGCGGCGTCCCAGCGCTTGTCCGTCGCGTCCATGCCGGCGTCGGTCTCGTCGGCCATGCGCTCGTAGTCGGCGGCCCTGCCCGGGTCGGCCTTGGCGGCGGAGCGGAGCCAGGCGGAGCGGGCGCGTTGCTGGCGCCACTCGGAGCCGATGGCCTCGGCCTCCAGCGAGCGGTCCTGCCACGCGCGGGCGGCCGGGCCGACGTCCTCCGAGAAGTCCGCTGTGGTCTCGCCCAGGTCCTTGCTGAGCGACTGGGCGGCCTTGCGCATGGAGTCGCGGACGCGTTGCTGGCCGGGGTTGCCGAGGAGCTCGCTCCCGCGCGGCTGCACGCCCGGGATGCCTCGCTGGAACTGGGCCTCGGCCTCGGCCTTGACGCGCTTGGCCTCCTCGCCCTTGGCGGCCTCCTCGGCGGCGGCGCGCTCGCTGGCGGTCTTGTCGTCGAATCCGATCTCCTCGCCGTTGCGGCGGGGGATGCTGGCCTCGTGCACGGCGCGGCCGTGGTCGGTGATGTAGAGCTTGCCGTCGTCGCCCAGGTCGGCCTCGCCGGCGGCAACCATGCGGTCCCGCTGCTTCTTCGTGAGAAAGCCTCGCTTGTTGTCGTAGCCGTTCGCGCCGGCGTTGAGCACGGCGCGGAGGCCCTCCCGCTGGGCGGGGCCCTTGAGCGGCTTGACCTCGCGCGTCTCGGTCATCTCGGTGTCGCCCTCCCCGTCGGAAACTGTACGGGTCGAGCCTACATCTTTCTTGCCAGCGGGCGGCTTGCCCGGGCGTACGCGCTTCTTGGTGCCGCCGCTGGCCTCGAGGCGCTTCTTGTACTCGCGCACGACGAGAACGGCCGTCCCGAAGTCGGCGTTCTGCTGGGCCCCGATGAGGGCCTCGCCCACCTCGTCGTCGGTCATGCCCTTGCCGGTGCCGCCGGACGCGTCCCACTTCGCGAGGGCGGCCGCTGGCTTGGCCTTGGCCTTCCCGCGCGTGCCGGTGACCAGAACCTCGTCGCCGTTGCTGTCCTTGACGCGGGAGCCCGTCTCGCCCTCGCGTGGTCCCTTGGTCTCCTCGCGCTCGTGCTTCAGCTTCCGCAGACGCGGCGCCTTGGTGCCGGCGGCCTTGTGCGCGGCGGCGCGCTCGGCGCGGCGCTTGTGCACGCGCTCCAGCCGGCCGTCCTCGACCGCCTTGTGCACGCCCGGCGCCATGGCCTTGAGGGTGTGCTTCCAGCCCTTGCAGGGGCCCGGGTGAAGCGGGTTGCGGCAGAACGCGGCGATGTCACAGCGGTCATGGCCCACCATCTCGAGGGCGGCCAGGCCGTACAGCCGGAGGTCCACGTCACGCTCCTTTGTACTGGCGGTTGCTGTAGTCCATCTGCTCGCCGGGCCGGAGTAGCACCATCGAGCACCGGCAGTTGACGACTTCGCCGGCGGGGAGCTCGATGGCGCCCGGGTACATGCCGGGCCAGCCGCCGACGCTGAACGGCAGCAGCAGCGGCCGGCGCTGGAGGTCGGCCTCGACGTGGGAAGGGCGGGTGCGGGCGTCCTCGACGGCGAGCCAGCCCTTCTCCCACTTCCCGCCGAGCTGGGCAGCGAGGCCCAGGAAGCCGTCGAAGGTGCCCGCGTTGTAGGCGGCGGTGGCCTCGGTGCGGGCGATCGTCGTTGCCCGGTTGGTCCAGGTGTCGGCGCCGGACGCGGCCAGGATCGCCTCGATGCGCTCGGCGAGCTCGTCCGTCGAGTCGCCGTCGCGGTCGCCGGCGAACACCGCGCGGGTCACCTGGGAGTAAACGGAGTCGGGGACGCGCACGAGGCGGTTGCGTGACGCCACGATGAACTCGCGGGCGAGGCGGTAGCCGTTTGGGTCGTCGTCGCCCTGGACGTCGTCGGCGGCGTCCTCGTAGACGTCCTGGATCTCCACCACGACGTCGTCCACGGCGGTGCGGAACCAAGGCTCGGTCTCGAAGACGCCGCGCGGATCCACTCTGCCACCGGGGCCGAACACGGCGGAGCGGAGGCGGGTCGCCCACTCGCGGAGGAGGTCGACCGCGCGCGCGAACAGCGACCGCTCGGCGCGCTCGATGGCGGCGCGGACGCGGTCCCGGTCGTCCTGGTACGGGTCAGACGGCACTCGCGATCCACCTCTCCAGGACCACGCCGAGCATCTCCGGCGTGTGGGGGTGCCGGTGCGTGATGAGCTCCACGCAGTAGGCCGACAGGAGCCGCTCGAGCTCGGCCGCGTTGACGCCGGCGTGCGCGGCCGCGCGCGGGAGGTGGGCGAACGCGTTGGTGAGCACCTCGGCGGCCCGGTTGGCGTCGAGGTCCTCGACGCGGGTGTGGATGTCGAAGCGGTCCACGCCGGCGAACTGGGTGCGGCGGTGCCGGTCGGCGCGGTCGAGGAGGCGGCCGCCGGCGATCTCGAGGGCGCGGAAGCACAGGATGTCGGCGGCGGGGAGGAGGCGGGCGAACTTGGCGGCCGCGTCGTTGCCCTGCTTGGCCTTGCGCGCCGGCGCGCCACCCTCGCCCTCATCTGTGGACGCGGCGCCCTGGTCGTCGTCGGCGGCGGGGAGGCCGCGCTCCTTGGCGGCCGCGTCGTTGCCGCCCTCAAGCTGGATCTTGTCGCCCTCGGCGTCCTTGGAAATCGAGCCGGCGGACTGCTCGAGCTTGGGCAGGCCGAGGGCCTTCTGGAGCTCCGCGTCGTAGACGAGCGCGGGCTGGATCTTGATCATGTCCCACAGCCGGCGGAGGAGGAGCTCCTTCGCGTCGGGGGCGTCGTCCTCGCCGAAGTTGCACGCCTCGAGGAGCGCCTTGATGCTGATGAGGCCGAGGTCGTAGAGCCTGAACGCGTCCTCTCGCTGGTCCGGGCGCGCCGCCAGGGCGGCCGTGTCGTACCAGAAGATGAACTTCTCGGGGTCCTTGCCCATCGCCTCGAGGGCGCCCTTGAGGTACCCCGTGGTGAGGGCGAGGCAGATCCGGGCGAGGGCCGGCGCGATGAACAGCTTGACCGACGTCTCATCGACAGCCCAGGCGCTCCAGTGGTTGGAGTCGCCCTGGCCGAGGAGCTCCTCCGGTGCGATGTCGAGGCCGAGTGCCAGGCGGCGAATCGCGTGGTCGAGCTTGGTCTGGATCTCCGCCTGGAGGGGCGTGTCGAAGCGGAGGTGCTGGATGTCGGCGCCGGTGCCCGGGGGGACCTCGGCGAGGATCGGCACGAGGCCGCGCGCGTCGCCGGCGCCGGTGAGCTGGGCCTGGGCCGCCGCCAGGATCATCTCCATGAGGCCGACGATCCCGCCGGTCTGCTCCTCGTCGTGCGGGAAGTCGATTCCCTGGGGCAGCAGCAGCAGACCCGCGCTGATGAGGCGCGAGTCGATCTGGCTCATGGTGAGCATGCTCAGGCGCTCGATCTCCCGGAGGATCGGCAGCACGGAGCGGGTGGGCGAGTCGGCCTGGTCGGTGTCGTGCGGGTGCGGGTTCCAGGTCCGCATCATGAGGTCTTTGCCGCCGGCGGCGATCTGGCGCTTGCCGCCGCCGGCCTCCTGGGGGCGGCGCACGGTGTAGGTGGAGCCGTCGACCTGGATCTGGTCGGTGGACACGACGTACCAGACGTCTTTGTCTTCGCTCGAGCGGTCCTCGGCGATGACGTAGGACTCGCCCACCACGTAGCCCATGGTGGCCAGGAGGCGGATCGCCTCGACCTTCTCCGTGGGCCCGCCGAACACGGTCTCAGCGAGGCCCTGGACGGCCTGGTCCTGGGTCTCCTTGCCGGGCTTCCCGTACTCGTCCACGTCGGCGACGTAGAGCCGGCAGCGGGACACGGCGGCGCCGAAGCGGCCGGCTGCGAACCGGAGCTCACCGCAGATATCGAGGTGCCGCCACGCCTCTTTCTGCCACGCCTGGGTCGTTATCGGCTTGGCCGACGTGCCGCCCTTGATCTCCACCTCATATGCGGCGGCGGTCAGGGTGGTGGGGTGACTGCCGGCGGCGGACGCGACGAGCGCCGGCATGTCGACGCTGGCCGCCGACCTCGGGGGCCGGGCCGGGACGAGCTCCACCACGGTGGGCAGTGCGGGGCGCCGATGCGACACGGGTCACGCCTCCTTGGTGGCGAGGAAGCCGCACGCGTAGGAGAACGCGAGCACGGCCGCTGGGATGAGCAGCCAGGGCCGCTCGCCGAGGTAGTACCAGAGGGGCGCCGCGACCGCGCCCACGTACGTGGACACGCACCACGGGCAGGTGACCAGGTAGGCACCCAGGGGCGGGTCGCCGCCGGCGTCGAGCCGGCGGCCTGCCTCGGTGCGAGCGTCGGAGAGCGGCAGGGTGCGCGCCCAAAGGGCGACCACGAGCCGACGGCGGGGGGCCTCGGTGATCCGGTCGTGGGTGATCAGCCGGGTGACCCGCGCAACCGCCAGGGCGTACACGGCGAGGGTAAGCACGATCGGCATGCGGCCATCGTACGGGCGATCACCGCGCCGTCGAGTCACGCAGGGGCGACGAGCCGCCGCCCGGCCGCGCCGCACGTAGCGCAGCGCTTCACGGTGCTGGGGCGGGGGCCGGTGCTGAAGTAGCGCGGGGCGACCCCACAGAGGGCGACGCGTGCGCCCGCCTGAACGAGGTGGAGGGGGCCGTTCCCTACGCACTTCGCCTCGACGTGGCCGGGCGGGACTACCCAGCGGCGAGCCACGCGCTACCCCCTTCGCTTTCCACATGGCAAGCACCCAGTGACCGGCGCCTATGCCAATGCTGCAATTGCGCATGACCGTTATCCCGAGCGTGGATGATCGCGTGCTGTTCCGGTCGAACAACCTTCCCCAGGTCCTCCGCGTTGCGGACGTGACCGCCGTCCTAGCGCCCGTCCTCGGCATCCAGCGCGTCAACCTGTGGGTCTGGGGCTCCTGGCCCGCCGACATGGCCACCGGGTACACGTTCGGTGCCGCCGCCCAGGCCGTCGACCTCCTGGGCATCACCCTCCTGTTGCCGGCCACGTGGCGGTCCATTGTGGAGATCCCCAACTGGCGGAGCTACATCGGCACCTAGTGCCGGAGGCGATCGTTCGGGCGCGGGTGCGACTTGTGGCCCGTGCCCGGGTCGCAGCAGCAGATCATGGACCGGCAGATCAGGCCCTTGACCCGAACCGCGCTGTGCGACTCGACCATGAGCGCCTCGTCCTCGTCGTTGTCCGGGTAGAGGAACTCCCCGTCTGGGGTGATGAGCACGACACGGCCGGTGTCCCGCATCTGGCCGGCAGCCTCGGAGCCGCCGATCGACGCGAGACGCTCCCCCGCCCGGGCGACCGCCCCGCGCGTGACGCCCCCGCGCCAGCCCGGGCGGGTGGGCGCGAGGTCCTCGGCGGCGGACCGGAGCGCGGCCGCCACGTTGCCGGGGGTCCCGCTGATCTGCATGTGGTAGCCGTCGGGGCCCTCGACGGTGGCGCGGTAGACGCCCAGCGCGGCACCCTGGCGCTCCTCGTACTGGCGGACGGCGTCGGTCACCGTGTGGGCGGGGGCCGGCATGTGGTCACTTGAGTGGGTCATGCCGACAAGGCTACCCGGCTCGGATCTCCGCGTGCCCCGTGGTGGCGAGGTCCCAGAGGGCGTTCGCGGACTTGAACCAGCCGGCGCGCTCGGCCTCGGGGAGCTGGTCGTAGGTCGGTGAGCCGCCGATCTCCTCGGGCGTGTAGCGGGCGCGGCAGTACGCGGTATAGGCGATGCGGGCGCGGGACTCGGGCGTGGTGGTCGTCATGGCGTCGAGGCTAGCGCCCCTGGAGCGGGCTCAGGGCGGTGCGCTGGAGCTGCACGCCAGCCGCAGATGCGGCGCCGACGGTGAGACGCTCGCGCGCGAAGTGCTCGAGCTCGGCATACACCAGGGCGTCGACCCTGTCCGGGCTGTCCTTGGCCTTCGTCTCCTCGGGCACCCACGTGATCATCTGGGTTTCAAGGGTGCCGAGGCCCTGCCCCCGGACGTGGTGGATGCGGCCGCCCTGCTCGTAGCGGGTCGCGACCGGCTGAGCGCGGAGCTCCTTGCCCACCTTCGCGTGCACGAGCTTGATCGGCGCCAGGCCGTTCGGGAACAGCTTCTCCCGCTGCATCTCCCGGTAGACCTGGGTGAACGTGTCGGCCACCCACTTCTTGCCCATGTTCGACTCGATGGCCATGAAGTCGCCGGAGTAGGCGAGGAACATCTCCCAGGCCCGGCGAGCGGCGGAGGCGCCGGCGACCTGGCTGGACCAGTCGCCCAGGACGTAGTCCTCCCCGGCGGCACGGCCCGTGGCGATCAGCCCGGTCTCGTCGCGCTCGCCGGTGCCGCCGGGGTCTACGCCGATGACGCGGAGGTCCAGGGCGGGCACGTGGTCGACCATGTCCCGGGCGATCCAGGCGTACTGCCAGAGGGCGCCCTGAACCTCGCGGATCAGCTTGCCGTAGAGCTCCTGCTCGCCGAGGCGGGTGCCGTGCAGGCGGCGGTGGAGCTCGGCGAGCACGGGGGCGGCCAGGTTGTCGGCGTTGTCGTACGTGGACCCCCGGGTCAGGGCCACGGTGCCGTCGGTGCGGTCCTCCCACTCGGCGAGCTGGGACACGAGCTTGGGCGTGGTCGCTACGACAACGCGGGGGAAGTCGCCGGGGAGGTCGGCGCGGAGGGACGGCATGATGCCTTCCGCCCAGGATGCGTCCGGGTAGCGCCACTTCGCGAACTCGTCCAGCCAGGCGCCGGCGGCGTTGTACCCACGGCCCACGTCGGCGTCGTCGGCGCCCTCGATGTAGATGACCTGGCCGGTGTCGAGCTCGATGAACGCCTTGGGTGACTTCCAGAGCTTCCACTTGCCGGTCGCGTCGTGCGGGTTGCGCTTCTGCGGGCCCACCCTGCGCTCGAGGACGCGGGCGATGCCGGCCGAGCCGTCCACGCACTGGCGGAGGGCGTCGGACATCGTCTGGGCGATGAGCAGCCACTCGGTTCGGAAGCCCATGACGTCGACCGGGTAGGTGAGGACGCGGTCCACGAGCCACTCGGCGGAGGTGCGGGTCTTGCCGAAGCCACGGCCGCTGAGCAGCAGCCAGACGAACCAGTTGCCGGGCGGGGCCTGTTGTTCAGGCCGGCCGACGTACCACCATTCGCCACGCGCCATGTCCCGCAACGCCCAGTCGGGCTGCTCGGCGAGCCAGAGCTCCTGGGCGCGCGGCGAGAGCCGGCTTAGAAGCTTCAGCGGGGAATCGGCCACGGGTCGAGCGTACGGGGGCGGGCGTGGTGATGATCGACGCGAGCGCCCAGGCGAGGAGGAGGCCGGTCATCACGGCAGCGGTGCCGAGCTCGCCCCAGATGGGGGAGTGGTCGATCGCCATGCCGAGGGCGCCGGCGGTGCCGAGGCCCGTCAGCCCGGCGACGGTGAGCGCTACCCCGGTCAGGAGGCGGCGGCGGGTGCGGCGGGTCATGGGCCGAGTGTGGGGCTGGCGGGGCGCCGGCGCACGCGTTTGCGGGGTTCATCACAGACAGTGAGGGCGAAGCGCCCCGGTATGAGCGCTTCGCCCGTTCCTGCCTTGTCTCGGCCCGGGGATCGCGGGCACCCGTACTGGCGGGTAACCGTTCATGACCCCTACAGGACCCCGAAATCCCTACCCAGCGTCACCCGCCAGAGCTGAGGCTCCCGTGGGGGCCCGGGAGCGCGCACGACGGCGGGCACTCCTCGCCCGCCGGGCCGTGCGCCGCCGTGACGACGGTCGGCGGCGCCACCAGCTTTCCGTGCCAGTCGTTGTGCGTGCTGACCCCGCCCATCAGCTCCCCGATCACCACGGCACCGCAGCGGTTGCACTGGAGGAACGAGAGCTCCACGAGGAGCGGCCGCTGGGTCCCGTCCGGCCCGGCCCAGGTGACGATCGGCTTGCCGCCCTTGAAGCCCGGCGAGAGGAACGCCGGCGGGACGCCGTCCTGGTGCACCTGGGTGGTCAGCGTAATGCGGTCATACCCCAGCGGGGCCACGTCGCCGAAGCGGCTCACCGCTGCCCCTCCCGGTACGCGGCCACGGCCGCCGCAAGCGCCTCGTAGGCGCGCTGGGGCGCCTCGCCGGCCACGTCCGGGTCGGCGATGTACTGCGGGGCCTCCACGTAGGCGACGGCGGCCTCCAAGAGGTCGGTGACGCGGCCCATGCCGGCCGTCACGGTGTCCGGGTCCACGAGGACGCGGAACGTGTTGACCGGCGTCCTGCCGTTCATGTTCATGGCGCCCGTGGTGAACAGCCAGCGGTGCGCCTCGCGGTTCCAGCGGGCGTCCGCCAGGGCGTCGTGCTCGCTGCCCTCCCTGGGCACCACGTTGCCCAGGTCAACGCCCTGCATGTGCGCCTCCTGCTGGAGGTCGTTCGTCCACATCGGCACGCCCTTGGGGAGGTCGATCATGCGGCCCCAGAGCTGGCAGAGCGCCACGTGGTCATAGGCGCCGTACCAGGCCCACAGCCGGAGGTTCTTCCAGTCGAGCGTCTCGGGGCGGCCCTGGCGGCGGTCCTCGAGGCGGTTGCAGTAGTTCAGGAACGTGGCCACCTGGTGGCGCATCTCGCGCTTGGGCATGACGTTCGGGTGGGTGATGTCGATCCGCCAGCGGCCGTGCACGAGCGCGAGCGGGAGGTGGGGGAACACGTTGTCCACCAGCCACGGGTTGCCGTCTGCGGCCGCCTGGTAGTCGGCCTCGCCGTTGATCACGTAGCAGGTCTCGCCGGCGTCGTTGACCAGGCCGATGGACAGGAGCTCGATCCGCTCCCCGTCCTCGTAGAACTCGCCGTCGTAGAACACGTCTGTCATCGCTGCTCATCCTCGCTTTGGGTCGTGTTGTGGCTGTATCCGCACCGGCAGTCGTAGGAGCTCCCGCCGTAGGGGAGCCGGCGGGCCTGGAGCTTGACCTCGTCGGGGAGCGACCGGTCGTAGGCCGGCTTGCTCGGGGTGGGGCAGTCACCGCGCGGCCGCTTGGCCACGCGGAGGAGTAGGGCGGCGTACTCGAGGCGCCGGCGCTCCTGCCGGCGCCTGTCCGCTGGGCGGCCTGGCATCAGGCGCCCGGGAGCTCGCCGAGGGTGCGCCGCGCCAGGCGGACCACCTCCGGCTCCTCGACGCGCGCGCCCTGGAGCACGACGAGCACGGGGACCTGGACGCCCCAGGTGAGGTTCGGTCCGAAGCCCGTGGTCGGGATGAACACCCACGGGCCGACGGGCTGCACGTCGTGCCACCAGCGCATGGTGCGGACGGCCTCCTGGACCAGGTCGGCCTCGCGCCCCCAGAAGAAGGCGCTCACGGCTCGGCCCGGCCTTCGTAGTGCCAGACGTGGCCCTCGCCCGGGTAGCGCGCGAGACGGGCAAGCGGCGGGCGGTGCTCCACGCCGGCGGCGATGCCCCGGCCGCCGACCACGCGGCCGGCGGGCCGGATCTCGAGCGGGTGGCCGCCCTGCCCGTACAGGTGGACCCAGTGGTGGACCTCGAGGGAGGTCCGGAAGTGCCGCAGGACGTCTTCCTCCTGGGAGCGCATCTGGCGGAGGACACGCTCCTCATACGCCTCCCTGAGTCCCATGGCCTGGGCGTCGACAGCCTCCGGGTCGTAGGGGCCGACCTCGCCGTGCGCCTCGAGACGCGCCCGGCCGTGCGACAGGAACCCGCTGTGCGTGAGGGTGATCCCACGGACGAGCCAGCGCCGGGCCGCCCAGCCCGCCCGGCTCAGGCCGGCCTCGAGGCGGGCGGCGACCTCGGGGTGCAGCGCCATCACGGGCGCCCACCCCTGGGTGACGATGCGGTCCGCCTCTTCGTAGGTGAGGCCGAGCGCGAGGGCTACGGCCATCAGAACCTCCACGCGCCGGATGAGCAGACGGCGACCAGGGCGCCGCCGCCGATGACGAAGACGGCCAGCCAGACGAGCACGCCGCCGGCCCACTTCACGGCTGGGCCTTGGCGTGCTCGTCACTGCTGTGGTCGCGGACGGTGGCGACGCACCCGACCATGCCGAGGACGAACAGGAGTGTCCCGAGGGCGGTCATGGGGGTGTCGTCCTGGGTGATGAAGCCGACGCACGTCATGAGGCCGCCGACGGTGAACGCGACGGCGGACAGGACGGTGGTGATGGTGCGGAGCACGGTGGCCCCTCTCTCGGATAGTGACGTTCGGTATGTCGTACAAGCGGCTTTCGTCACGGTCTGCTACCGGTTGGAGCTTCCGAAGCGGCGGAGGAGGTCCCCGGCCGCCACGAGGATGGCAGCGCCGATGGCTCCCTTGAAGGTCTGGCCGGGTGACGCGGTGGTCAGGTTGAGGAAGGTCACGAACCCCACGGTGCAGCCGGCCCCGTAGCAGAGGGCGGCGCCAGCGGCCACGGCCCTCACCAGCGCCGGCCGCTCAGGAGGGCGGCGGCCACCGCGCTCACGCCGCAGATGAGGAAGGCCACGCCGATGAGCTGGACGCCGCCCTCCGTCCGGGAGAAGCCGGCGGCGAGCATGGCAGCCATCGCGGCAAAGGCGGCGACGGCGACCAGGGCGAAGAGGTTGCGCATCAGGACGACTCCTTGGTCGGGGGGTCGAGCTCGAGGGTGATGAACAGGACGTGGGGGTCGTCGCTGGAGACCTCGACGGCGCGGACGGTGCCCGTGAGGCCGTCCACGTTCTGGGGGAGGCCGACGAGCATCTGGGCCACCTCGTTGTCCACGGGCGCGTCGAGCTCCCGGCGGATGCGGACAGCCTCGACGGGCGGGGCCGGGCGTGCCTTGCCGGCGACCCTGTCGGGGTGCGTCTTGCCGCCGCCGAGGAGGCCGCCGGCGGTCGCGGCGGTGAGGGCGCGCCACCTGTCCGGGCTGGCGCCGTCGAGCTCCTTGTGGAGGGCGGCGCGGGCCAGCATGATGGCGAGCTCCACCTGGTCGTGCAGGTAGTCGAGCGCCTGGAACGCGTAGAGCTTGGAGACGGCCGCGACCGTGCCCTCATCTGGGGCTGGAGTGGCGTCGCGGGCGGGCGTCCACGTCATGGCGTACGCGGTGGCCAGCCAGGTGTTGACGACGCCGAACGCGTTGAGCTGCACCCACCAGCCCACGGAGAGCTCCAGCCACCGGTCCTGGGCCTCGCACCACACCAGGTCGGCGCGGCCGGGTCCCTCGCCGCCCTGGCCGAGTGGGGCGCGCTCGGCGATGAGGGCCCTGGCCGCCGGCGTGCCGTCGTAGTGGATGAAGTCGGCGACCTCAAGGACGCGTCGCTGGCTCCGGACGATCATGTCCATCGGGTCTCCAGGGTGAGCTCGTGCGGGTTGTCGAGGATGTGGCCGGCGGCGGTGAGGTTGCGGAGGTCCAGGTCCCCCACGGCCTCGGACCGTCCGCACGAGCACACCCAGGCGTAGAGGGGGAGCTCGAAGCCGTCCATGGTGCGCTCGAGGGCGTGGAGGTTCTCCCCGTCCACCTGCATGGCAACGAGCGGCCCAGTGGAGCTGAGAGCGCGGTTCGCGTAGAGGAGGGCCTCGCTCGCGCCGTCGCCCGTGGGCGGCAGCGAGGCGAGCGCCTCGAGGAGCGCCTCCAGGTCGTCGGCCCGGCCGTTGCCGGCGGCGACGGCGGCGCGGGCGGCCCACACGGACGCCCGCCCGTCGGCGGAGGTGAGGAAGATGTCGGGGACCTCGGCCTCTCCCGTGTCCAGGTCGGTGAACTGGACGCCGAGGTCCGGGTGGGCGGCCGGGTCGATGAGGCGGAAGACGGCGGCGGCGACGTCGGCCATGACGGTGATGACGGTGCCGCGCACCTGGTCGTCGGTGGCCCCGGGGCCGGCGAGCGACTCGGCCACGCCGCAGATGCGGCCGAAGAGGTACGGGACGTCCACGACGACGCGGCCGTGGCGCCAGAGCGTCACGGCCGCGTGCGCGTGGCTGTCCAGCCATGCCTCGGCCAGGCCGGAGCGGCTCACCGGCTCACCGTCGTGGTGGGCGCGGGGTGGTCGCCGTCCTGGGCGGGGGCGCCGCTGGACAGCCAGAGGTAGAGCAGGACGGTTGCGACCACGACGAACGCGCCACCGATGAACCGGTTGCGCGGGGTGTCCGGCGGGCCGGCGTCCCAGGGGTTTGACACGGGCACTCCTCAGATGTGAGTAGCGATGAGGGCGAGCGCGCACGAGCCGGCGATGACCAGCACGGGCGGCACCCACTGATAGCGCGAGCGAGCGTCGGTGCGGATCCACGCCACGATCGCGATCACGACGGTGGACCCGAACCAGACCAGCGCCTGTCCGGCGGTCACCGGCCGGCCACGATCGCCATGAGGACCAGGACGCCCAGCACGGCGAGGAACGCGCCGATGTAGAGCGCCCACGGGGTCTGGCCGTGCCGGTAGGTGCGGCTGATGAAGGCGCCGCCGACGCCGAACACCACGATGACCAGGAGCACGAGGAAGGCGCCGAAGACCGGCGTGTGAAGCGCGCTCACCACTGAGCCAGCGAGTAGCCGACCGCCACGGCGGCCGCGACCGCGAGCATGACCACGATCGCGTAGATGATCCGGAACCGCATGCGTTGCCTCCAGGCGTTGAACGGGTCTGCCGTACAATCTAGCATGGCGGCGCCGTACGGGTCGCCCCGACACCCACCCTGGAGGTAGCCCGCAAAGAGGCCCCCCGGCGGCAACCGGGGGGCCTCTTCTGGGCGTGGCCTACTCCTCGGCGAACGCTCGGCCGGCGGCCGCCGCGATCGTCTCGAGGACGAGGTTCACCGCGTCGACACTGCGGAGGTTGATCCCGTACCCGCTCGCCGAAGTGCCCGGGGAGTGGACGAGCCGGGCGTGGGCGCCGCCGAGGACCGCCACGCCGACGAGGCCCGGCGCGCTCGTGACGCCCAGGTCCGCGTCGTCGTCCTTGCGGCTGGGGTTGAGTCCCCAGATGGTGTGCCCCTCCACGTCCAAAGGCGCGGTGTCGGCGATGCCGCCGGTCATCGTCGCCGGCGTCACCTCGGCCGCGCTCGGCGTGATCGCGGTCATGGGGAGGGAGAGCCCGGTCGGGGCGGGTGGGAGCTGGTCGGACCAGAGGGTGTCCAGCACGGCGCGGACGGCCCGGGCGTAGTCGCGCGACACAATCTCGTAGTCCGTGCCGAGGGTCGACCGGAGCACGCCGACCATGGCGGTCTCGAGGGCCCGGAA
>Ga0134123_10001587_pt1 | contig 14806 bp, 9 predicted proteins | sample KB303_FD_96460 | JGI IMG/M metagenome (GOLD analysis project Ga0134123, IMG submission 96460) | Terrestrial soil microbial communities without Nitrogen fertilizer from Kellogg Biological Station, Michigan, USA - KB3-0-3 | ecosystem: Environmental > Terrestrial > Soil > Unclassified ...
AACGCGACGTCGGCCATCGCTCGCGAACGTCGTGCCGTACGCCGCCGTTGTCAAGTCACCCCCGCCGCTACCGACTTGACAACGGCGGCGTACGGCACGAATCAGGGAGTGTAGCGACGGCCGACGGAGCGCGACGTGCTTTGGCCTCTGGAGCATCGCGCTTCCACCGCGCAACCCCTCGCTTCGGCAACAGTCCCGCTAGCGCCGCGTTGGAGCATCGCCTTCCACCGCCCAACACCCTCGCTTCCGTGGTCGCCGAATCAGCCGTCGCATTCAACGTGATAGCGCGCCACCGGCCGGCGTCAAGCCCTCCACCGCCCGAGCCGGCTTGACCCCGGCCGGTGGCACGCAGAGAGGTGCAGTTATGCGACGGCTGCTCCGTCTGGCTGTTCGGCGAGCATCACCGCGCCGCCCGCCCGACCCCGCTAACCCTTCCGCCGCTTCGACCGGCGCGCCTCGAATTCGTCGTGACGATGCAGCGCGACAAGCCCGTCGATCAGCATTACCGTCGCATCGATCGAGCTTCGGTCCCGCAGCTCTTCGAGCTCGCGCACGCTCGCGCGCAATCGCGCGTTGCGCGGTTCGTCTGGCGCTTCCCTCGGACGGCCTAGCACCAACTCGTCCAAACTCACGTCCAACGCCTCGGCCAGCTTCGCCGCTGCTTCCAGCTCCGGCAGCGCTTCGCCGTTCTCGTAGCCCGATATGCGGGGCGGGTGCATGCCTACTTCGTCCGCGAGCTGCTTCTGCGTCAGCTCGCGCCGATCGCGCGCTGCACGCAGCCGCTCCCCGAACGCTTGCGCGAACGTGATCTCCCTCGTCGTCGATCGCTTTGTCGCCATCATCGAGAGTATCCGCCCGACTTCGCGCGATCGCTGTCCGCTCATCCTTCGCTCGCGCGACTTCCGGTAAAGAATAACACTTGTGTTACTGCGAACGATAACTTATAATTTCCCTTGACAGGTGAATGATGAGCAAGCGCAGATCACTCCTCACCGGATCGAAACGAGGCGCCCTCGCTTTCACCTCCGCCGCGCCGCGCCGTTTTTGCCTCCATCACGGCGTGACCCCAAAGCGGCCCGCCCCCGAAGCCCTCGTTATCGGTGGCCGGCCGCGCGCGGCGGGTGAGGGAGGCGCGCGTGCCTTATAACGATGCTCCCGATTTCGTCTCCGGTAGGAAGGGGCGATTTGAACTCGCGCCGCAGATCGAGCACCCGCCGTTCTGCGTCTGCAAACGCTGCCCGCTCTACCGCCAACGCGAAGCCGAGAAGACAGGCGATCCGATCGAGTCCATTTGGGCGCGCTCGATCACGTACCGTTTCCGCAAGGTGTCCCCGCATCCGAGCGACCGCAAGGCCTCGGCGTTGGCTGCTCTGCGGCTCAAAACGGACGAAGAGAAACGGCTACGCGAAGCTACCGCGAAGGCCGACGCCGAGCGTCGCGCGCGTCAGCTCGCCGTCTCGTTTGGCGCTGCCGTCGATGCGTACCGCGACTATCAAATCCGCGAAGGGAAGGAGATCGAGCGCTCGCGTTCGCTCATCGAGAACATCGAGGCTTTCATTGGTCGCGGTCGCGACGTCGAAGCCGTCGATTACAAGGCCTACCAGGCGGTGCTAGGCGAGGTTGAGAACCTGCACCCTGAGACCCGCCGGCATTACGCCTCGATGCTGCTCGCCATCCTGAACAACGCGAAGGCCGTGCGGCTCATCGCGTCGCACCAGCTCGAAGGCGTGCGCGTTCCTCAAGTCGTGCGCGACGACGAGCCCGAGCCATGGACACGTCACGAGCTCGAAGTGCTGATGGGTCCTGCGCTCCGCAGGTACGAGAAGGAGCAGCGCGAGTGGAATGCCAAGATCGCGACGGAGAAGAAGAACCGCGGCAAGCGCTCGCCCTCCTTCATCCCGCTCCGCGGCCTCTGCCTCATCGGCTATTACACGCTCATGCGGCCGGACAACAATCGCTCGCTCGACTGGGAAGAGATCACGCTCGACGCGGCTACCATGCGCGGCACCTTCAAACTCGACCAGCACAAGAACGTTAACAAAGGCATCAAGGCGCGCGGGCCGATCGCGCGCGAGCTGGTCGAATACCTGGTCTCGATTCGTCCCGCGAACGCCTCCGGGCCGATCCACGCGAACCCCGAAACCGGCCGGCCCTACGTGGACATTCGCAAGCAGTGGAAACGCCTGCTCGCCATCGCCGCGGAAATGCTCGGGTACGAGCTGACCGGCAAGAAGGCGAAGTTCCTCAACTTCCGCCACACCGGCGCCTCCCACATCGCGCAGCTCGGGCGCGCTGCGCGCCACCTGCTCGCCGTCGTGAAGATGATGGGGACACCAGCGTTGTCACCGTCAACCGCGATTACTTCAACCTAGAGGACGATGTGATGCAGGAGATCATCGACGGTTGGGCGGTTGCCGATGTGGAAGTGTTCGCGCCGGATCTCGAGCCCGTTTGCGCTGATGCCGCGGCGGGCGACGATGATGCGCCGGCTGTGGCGGTCCAGCCGCCGCCGCGCCGCGCGCGTACGTGAGCACCGCGTGTTGCCTCCCGCGCTCGCGCTCATCGCCCGTTCACCGTTCGCGCCCTCGCTGCGCCGGGCGGAAGTGTCGCCGCTCCGCTCGCGCTCCGGGCGTCGCGCAGCGTCGCAGCTGAGTGAGCATCCCGCGCTGCCGCTCGCGCTCGCGGCTTTCGCTCGCGCGCCCTTCGCGCTGCTCTCCGGTCGCTTTTTAGTCCGTGAAACAATGGCCTCGTTCGCGTGGAACATTCGCGATTTGCACTGTTATTCGGTGTGTTTCGCGGCCTCTGAAAACCCGCACCTTGTGCGGAACCTTGTGCGGGTCGTTTTCGCGCTTAGCGCTGCCGCAAAAAACAAACGCCGCGAAGTCGCGGCGCATGAGAGTTTTAGATTGGCGGGGCCGACGGGACTCGAACCCGCGACCTCCGGCGTGACAGGCCGGCGTTCTAACCAACTGAACTACGACCCCGCGGTCGGACCCCGTGCAACGCCACCGAGGGGGGTGGCATTCCCGAGAGCGGCGCATCGTAACCGCAGCCCCGGAGCGAGTCAAGGGGCGGCCAATCGGGGCCAGGGAGGTGACTTCGGCCGCGAGAGATAGTAACTTTTAGTTGTCTTGTTTTCGCAACGGATCCGCGTCTTGTTGCGGATTCCGCAATGCGGCTCCGCCCTTTGCGCCGGAGCGGGACAAGTGGCCGCTCACACCGGCGGCGCGGGCTGTAGGGTGACGACGCGATGGACGAGGTCGATCGACTCATCGAGGCAATCGCCGCGAGCGGGGTGAAACGCTCCTGGCTCGCCGCCGAAGCCGGCATCGGCAAGTCGACCCTCAGCCGCATCGAGAGCGGCGAGAAGGAGATCGTCGACGTCCGGCTGTTCAACCGGCTGGTCCGCGCCCTCGGCCAGGAGCCGTCGGCGTTTCTCGGCGAGCCCGGGTCGCCGTTCCTCACCTGGGACCTGCGGAAGATTCGTGACGCGGTGACGCTGCTGTACGACAAGTTCGTTCGCCCCGATCCGGTGCGTGCCGAGCCGAACGCGCAGTTCCTCGGCGGCAGGGTGAGCCGTCGCCGCGGCGTCACGGTGCCGTCCGATCCGAAGCGGGTGGCGAAGCGCTTCCGCGCCGCGGCGACGCCGGACCGCGAGACCTACACCGACGAGGACGACGCTCCCGAGCGGGAGATCCCGGCGCACTACGCCGGGCTCGGTGCGAAGCACGTCTTCAAGGCCGAAGGCGACTCGATGACGGGGATCGGTATTACCCATCGCGACATCCTGTTCGTCCGTCCCGAATCCGACCCGCGTGCCGCGAACGGCAAGGTCGTGGTCTGTCGCGTCGCGGGATCGGAGTACGTCAAGATCCTCCGGATCAGCCACGGCCGCATTCATCTCGTGAGCGCGAATGAGCGCTACCAGCCGCGCGTCGTCGACGAAGACGTCGACAACTTCGAGCTGATCGGGATCGTCGTGGGCCGCTCGGGATATCCGGCGCTCTAAGAAATCGCTCGGACGTTCTCGAACACCTCGGCATCGCGGAGCGGGACGCCGCGCGTGTCCTTCGGGGACACGATCGGTTCCGCCACCTGCCAGTCGATGCCGATCTCGGGGTCGTTCCAGATGATCGTACGTTCGTTCTCGGGATTCCAGAGCGTCGTGCATTTGTACACGACTTCCACGCGGTCCGTGAGCGCGGAAAAGCCGTGCGCGAAGCCGGCGGGGATCCAGAGCATCAGGCGGTTCCTCGCCGAGAGCCGGACGCCCGCCCATTTCCTGAACGTCGGCGAGTTGCGGCGGATGTCGACGGCCACGTCGAAAATCGTGCCGCGCGTGCAGCGCACGAGCTTTCCCTGCGCCGGCTCGAGCTGGTAGTGCAGCCCGCGCACGACGCCCTTGCGGGAGCTCGAGTGATTGTCCTGCAGGAACTCGGCCGGCAGGTCTTCGCCGGCGAAACAGGCCGCGTTGAACGTCTCCATGAACCAGCCGCGCTCATCGCGAAAAAGGCGCGGCTCGATGATGCGAACCTCGGGGAGCTCAGTCGATCGTATCTTCAAACGGCGCGGATGATACACGTTCGCGGTATCTTTAGATGTCGTGAACGAAGCCGAACCGGTCGATCTCGAGCAGAAGCCGCAGTGGCGCGTCACCGGCATCATCTTCTTCGGCCTCCTCGCGCTGCTGCTGCTCTACGCCGCCTTTCGCATCCTCTGGCCGTTCATGACGGCGATCCTGCTGGGCGCGATCCTCGTCATCCTCACCTTCGGCTTGTTCCAGCGCCTCCGCGTGCGGCTGAAGGGCAGTTCGAACCGCGCCGCGCTGGTGATGCTCCTCGGCGTCACGATCATCATCGTCATTCCCGCGCTCATCCTCGCCATCCTGCTCGTGCAGCAGGCCAACGTGGTCGTCGAGAAACTGCAGTCCGGCGAGGCGCAGGCGATGTTCCAGCGCATCGATTTCGCGCGGTACCTCGCGTTCATCAAACGCATCGCACCCAACTTCGATCCCGCCACGCTCAGCCCGGAGCGCATCCTGCTGCCGGCGGTGCGGCAGGTCCCGGGCTTCGTCGCGCGGCATGGCGGCGCGGTCATCAGCGGACTGGCGGGCCTCGTGCTCGGCTTCGCGCTGATGCTGCTGTCGATGTACTTCTTCTACGTCGAAGGCGAGTCGATTCTCACGCAGCTGTCGATTCTCTCGCCGCTGCCGAAGCGTTACGACGATGAGTTCCGCGAGCGCTTCCGGGACGTCATCGAGGCGACCTTCCGCGGCCAGCTCTTCACCGGCCTCGCGCAGGGTCTCATGACCGGCATCGGCCTCGCGATCGCGGGCGTGCCGGGCGCCGGATTCTGGGGCGCGGTCGCGGCGCTGCTTTCGCTGATCCCGATGGTCGGCGCGGCCGCGGTGTGGGTGCCGGCGGCGATCTATCTGATGATCGCCGCTTCGATGGGGCAGGCGAAGTGGTGGCAGGTCATCTTCCTCGTGATCTGGGGCATGCTGCCGGTCTCGCTCATCGACAACGTCGTGCGTCCGTGGGCGATGAAGGGGAAGGCGCAGCTTCCCGCGATTCCGCTGCTCTTCGCGGTCCTCGGCGGCCTGCAGGCGTTCGGGTTCGTCGGCCTCGTGATCGGACCGCTCGTCTTTTCGCTGCTGATGGCGGTCATCGAGATCTACAAGAAATCGTTCTCCAGCCAGGCGGTCCTCCCGCCGACTTCGGCGAGCTGAGCCGGCGTTTCGGCTATACTTCCGCTGGTCCAAAATAATTTTTCGGAAGCGGTCTTCCATGAAAACGTGTCTCGCCCTTGTTCTTGTGCTCTTCGTGTGCCCCGCGGTGTTTGCCGAAGACTTCACCGTGATCCGTTTCGCGGGCCCGGACGGCGGCAAGGGGTATACCGACGCGACGGGAAACGCCGCGCGATTCACGAGGGTGGGCGACGTCATCGCCGACGCCAGCGGAAACGTCTACGTATCCGACGTCGAGTCGAACGTCATTCGAAAAATCACGCCGGGCCGGGTGGTCTCGACCCTGGCGGGACGCGCCGGCGAAGACGGTCTGATCGACGGGCGCGGCGCAGCGGCGCGGCTCATGTTTCCTCAGGGTCTGGCGATCGATCTCAGCGGAAACATCTATGTCGCGGACAGCGGGATCGGGGCTGTGCGGAAGATCTCTCCGTCCGGCGTCGTCACGACCATGGCCGCCGGGATCGGGTTTGCGATGGACGTGGCGGTCGACAGCGCCGGCAGCGTCTACGTGACGAATGTGTCGGCGATCCGCAAGTACAACGCGGGGGGCGCGCTACTCGCCACATTCGCCGGTACCGCGGGCGCCTGGAGGCTGGTCGTCGATTCGGCCGACAACGTTTTCTTCACCACCGACGCGGCGGTCAAAAAGCTCAGCACGACGGGCGTGGTGACCTCGATTCCCGCGTCGTTCTTTCAGGCGCGCGGGATCGCGATCGATGCCGCCGGCGATCTCTATGTCAGCGATTCAAGCGCCGGACAGATTTACAAGCTGACGCAGTCGGGCACGAAGACGCTCATCGCCGGCTCCGGCATGCAGGGCAGCGCCGACGGGATGGGAACCGCCGCCTCCTTCCTCTTTCCTTTCGGCGTCGCGACCGCGCCCGGCAATCTGCTGTACATCGCGGATGACCTCAACGAGGCGGTGCGGCAGATCGCGCTTTCGAATGCGATGGTCACGACGTTCGCCGGATTGCCGGCGCCCTTTGGCCTGACGGACGGCAACCTCGACACGGCGCGCTTCTCCCAGCCGCGCGACGGCGTGTTCGACAGTCAGGGCAATCTCTTCGTGACGAATGTCTCCTCGATCCGCAGGATCACTCCCGGCGGTGTGGTCAGCACGTTCGCCGGGGGCACGTGGGGGTCGGCCGACGGCACCGGCACCGCCGCGCAATTCCAGCTTCCGCATGGAATCGCCGTCGACGGCGCGGACAACCTCTACGTCGCCGATCATGCGACGCACACGATCCGAAAGATCACGCCGGGCGCCGTGGTGACGACCCTGGCCGGTTCGGCGGACCAGTCCGGAAGCGCGGACGGCACCGGCTCGGAGGCGCGATTCAACTCGCCGAGCGACATCGTCATCCACTCGAGCGGCGACCTGTATGTCACAGACGAGGGGAATCACACCATCCGCAAAGTCACTACCGCCGGCGTCGTGACGACTTTCGCCGGATCGGCCGGCATGCAGGGAAGCACCGACGCCGCCGGCACCGCGGCTCGCTTCGACGTGCCGGCCTCGATTACCCGCGATGCGAGCGGCAATCTGTACGTCGCGGATTACCTGAACGACATCATTCGAAAGATCACGGTGCCGGGCGCGGACGTCACGACGTTCGCCGGCGTCGCGGATTCGAAGGGATCGACGGACGGCACGGGCGCGAGCGCCCGCTTCTACGCACCGACCGGGATCACGTTCGACGGATCCGATCTCCACGTCGTCGATCAGAACCGCCTTCTGCGCAGGGTGACGTTGTCCGCCGAGGTGACGACACTCGCGGGATCGCCCGGCCGCGCGGTCGTCGTCGACGGCACCGGCAGCTTCGCGCGGTTCTCGAATCCCTTCAACGTCACCAGCAACGGCGCCGGCAATCTGTACATCATCGACGGCGACGCCAACAACATCCGCCGCGCGCGTGCGCCCGGCATCAGCGACATCGCCACCGCGTCCTCGACGACGCCGGCCGTCAACACCGTCGTGCAGCTCGACACGTCGCCCAGCACGGCGACGACCTGGGAGTGGAAGATCTTCCGCCGTCCCGCCGGCTCCGTCGCCGAGCTGTCCGCGACGAATATTCGCAATCCGACGTTTACGCCGGATGTCTCGGACCTCTTCGTCCTTCTCCTTCGCGCGGAAGGGCCGGCCGGCGTGCGCTTCTCGACCGTCGAGATCACGCCGACGGGCTGTGCTCCGCTCGCCAGCGTCGTCGCCACCGTGCTGACGCCGAAGGTCTGCATCAACGGCACCGGCTCCACCGCGAACGTCACGGTCAGCGGCGGCGGTACGCTCGCGTACCAGTGGGGCTGGCGCGCGACGTCGGGCGGCGCCATCAATGCGATCGGTGGTGCGACGTCCTCGAGCTACGTCCTGAACGGCGCTGATTTCGGCAGCGTGGGAACGAAGTACCTCGTCGTGACCGTCACGCCGAGCTGCGGGCCGCCGCTGGTGTCGAATCAGATTCCCATCACCGTCACCGCGTCTCCTCTGGCCGAGGTCACGGCGAGCAGCGGCGTATTCGCGAACGGCGCCCACAACTACGCGTCCGTGAACGACGCCGGCGCCGGAGCCACATACACGTGGTCGATCACCAACGGCTCGATCAACTCCGGACAGGGGACGCGGAGCATCGAGTACACCGCCGGCGCGAGCGGGGAAGTGACCCTCGGCGTCGTGGTCAGTTACGACGGCTGTTCGGCCTCGGGAGGTGCCACGGTTCCGATCATCGAGCGCGCGCCGGGAGCAGTGATGCTGTACACGGTGACGCCGTGCCGCGTGTTCGACACGCGCGTCACGGGACCCGCGCTGGCGTCGAATACGACGCAAACGCTGGCCATCACGGGAGTGTGCGGAATCCCGTCGAGCGCGAAGGCGGTGGTGGTCAATGCGACGGTCGTCGGACCGGGCGGCGACGGATGGCTGACGGTGTTTCCCGCCGACGGGCCGCTGCCTGCCACGAGCACCCTCAATTACGCGACGGGAAAAACGCGCGCGAACAACGCCGTCGTCCCGCTCTCGAGCCTGGGCGAGTTGAAGGTGTACAACTACAACGGCGCCGCGAGCGCGACGCACTACATCATCGATGTGATGGGCTACTTCGAGTAGCGGCTGAGCTATACTTTCGCAGGTCCAAAATAATTTTTTGGAAGCGGTCTTCCATGAAAACCTGTCTCGCCCTTTTTCTTGTGCTTTTCGTGTGCCCCGCGGTGTTTGCGGAAGACTTCACCGTGACTCGTTTCGCGGGCGGCAGCGGAGGCCGGGGCTATGTGGATGCGACGGGCGCCGCCGCGCGGTTCACCATGCCGTCGGACATCGTCGCCGACGCCGCCGGCAACCTCTACGTCTCCGATCGCGAAGCGCACGTGATTCGAAAAATCACGCCGGCCGGCGTCGTCTCGACGTTCGCGGGTCACGCGGGCGAAAGCGGCATGGTCGACGGCCTCGGAGGCGCGGCGCGCTTCAACCAGCCGGCAGGCCTGGCCTTCGACGTGAGCGGAAACCTTTACGTCGCCGACGACTGGAACCAGAGCGTCCGCAGGATCTCTCCCGCCGGAATGGTGACCACGTTCGCCACCGGGATCAGCTCCGCCGCCGACGTCGCGGTCGACGGCAGCGGCTACGTGTACGTCAGCACGTACTCGACGATTCGGGTCTACGAAGCGTCGGGCGCGTTCCTCTTCACCTATGGCAATGCCCTGATCTCGAGCGCGGTCAGGCTCGTGGTGGACGCCGAAGGCAACGTGTTCTTCACGACGCCGTCGGCGGTGCGAAAGATCACCCACGACGGGTTCTTCTCGGTGGTTGCCACTTTCACGAATCCGTACGGTCTCGCACTCGATGCGTCCGGCGACCTCTATGTCACCGAACAAGGTACCGAACGGATTTACCGGCTGACGCAGGCGGGGACGAAAACGTTCATCGCCGGCTCCGGTTTTCAGGGAAGCAGCGACGGCATCGGCACCGCCGCATCGTTCACGCTGCCCGGCGGCGTCGCTCCGGCGCCCGGCAATCTTCTCTACGTCGCGGACACGCACAATCACACCATCCGGCGGATCACGCTCTCGGATTCGATGGTCACGACGCCGTTCGGAACGGCGCCGCAGTACGGTTCCACCGATGGATCCGCCAATGCGGCGCGTTTCAACCAGCCGCGCCACGCGGTCGTCGACAGCCAGGGCAATCTCTTCGTGACTCACTGGTCGAGCATCCGCAAAATCACGCCGGCCGGGGTGGTGAGCACCTTCGCCGGCGGAACCTACGGCGCGGCCGACGGAAACGGCACCTCGGCGCGTTTCGCGCAGCCGCACGGGCTCGCGATCGACGGGGCGGACAATCTGTATGTCGCGGACTTCGAGAACCACACCATTCGGAAAATCACGCCGGGCGGCACGGTGACGACGCTGGCAGGCGTGGCGGGCGACCCGGGCACCGCGAACGGCACCGGCACGGGCGCCCGGTTCAACCTTCCGAGCGGCATCGTCTTTCATTCGAGCGGCGATCTGTACGTGACCGACTACGCCAATCACACCATTCGCAAAGTCACGACGGCGGGAGTCGTCACGACGTTCGCCGGAACCGCCGGGATGCAGGGGAGCGTCGACGCCACCGGCAGCGCGGCGCGGTTTTCGTATCCGGCCGGAATCGCCGTCGACTCCGGCGGCAATCTCTACGTCGCCGATTCCTTCACGCACATCATCCGAAGAATCACCGTGCCGGGCGCGGTGGTGACGACGTTCGCCGGACTCGCCGGCAATCCCGGCTGGACGGACGGCACCGGCTCCGCCGCCCGCTTTTATGCACCGATCGGCGTCGCCGTGGATGCGGACAACATCTACGTCTCCGACAGCGGGAACCAGCTGCTGCGGAAGATCACGCAGGCCGGCGTCGTCACGACGCTCGCGGGCTCGCCGCGCAGCAGCTCACACGTCGAGGGCACCGGCAGCTTCGCGCGCTTCTGGAATCCGTCCGGCATCACGAGCGCCGGCGGCGGCAATCTCTATCTCTGCGATCTCTACGCGGACAATATTCTTCGCGTGCGTGCGCCCGGCATCGCCGACATCGCAACGGCATCTTCGACGACACCGGCGCTGAACACCGTCGTGCAGCTCGACACCACGCCGAGCACGGCGACGAGCTGGGAGTGGAAGATCTTCCGGCGTCCCGCGGGCTCCGCCGCCGAGCTGTCTGCAACGAACATTCGCAACCCGACGTTCACGCCCGATGTCGCGGATCTCTTCGTGCTCCTCCTTCGCGCGGAAGGACCGGGCGGCGTACGCTTCTCGACCGTCGAGATCACCCCCACCGGTTGTGCTCCGCTCGCGACGGTGGTCGCCAGCCTTCCGAACAAGAGCGTCTGCCTCGTCGGTACCGGCTCCACGGCGACCGTGGCGGTCAGCGGCGGCGGCACGCTCGCGTATCAGTGGGGCTGGCGTGCGACTTCGGGCGGCGCGATCAACCCGATCGGCGGGGCCACGTCGGCGAGCTACGTGATGAACGGCGCCGATTTCGGAAGCGCCGGAACGAAGTACCTCGTGGTGACGGTGACGCCGAGCTGCGGGCCGCCGCTGGTGTCGAATCAGATCCCCGTCACCGTCATCCCGTCGCCATCCGCCGAGGTATCGGCGAGCAGCGGCGTGTTCGCGAACGGTCCGCACAATTTCGCGTCCGTTCCCAATCACGGCGGCGGGACCATCTACACGTGGTCGATCACCAACGGCACGATCAATTCCGGGCAGGGGACGCGGAGCATCGAGTACACCGCGGGTGCGAGCGGCGATGTGATCATCGGCGTGCAGGTCAGCGCCGATAGCTGCACGGTGTCGGGCGGTGCCACGGTCCCGATCATCGAGCGCGCGCCGGGAGCGGTGATGCTGTACACCGTGACGCCGTGCCGCGTGCTCGACACGCGCGTCACCGGGCCCGCGCTGGCGTCGAACGCGGTGCAGACGGTGGCCGTGACGGGAGTGTGCGGAATCCCGTCGAGCGCGAAGGCGGTGGTCGTCAATGCGACGGTCGTCGGACCGGGGGGCGCCGGATGGCTGACGGTGTTTCCCGCCGACGGGCCGCTGCCTGCCACGAGCACCCTCAATTACGCGACGGGAAAGACGCGGGCGAACAATGCCATCGTCCCGCTCTCGAGCCCGGGCGAGTTGAAGGTGTACAACTACAACGGCGCCGCGAGCGCGACGCACTACATCATCGATGTGATGGGCTACTTCGAGTGATCGATGAAACGAGCTTCCGCGCTGTTCCTGCTCCTGCTGGCCGGTTCATCCGGCTTCGCGGAAGACTACACCGTGACCCGCCTGGCGGGTCCGGGTACCGGACCAGGATACGTCGATGCGACCGGCGCCGCGGCGCGATTCTCCGGACCTTCTGACGTCGCGGCGGATGCGAGCGGCAATGTTTACGTCGCGGACTGGACGAGTGCCGTCATCCGCAAAATCACGCCCTTCGGCGTGGTGAGCACGCTCGCCGGTCGTGCGGGCGAGCGAGGCTTCGTGAACGGCCGCGGTGGAGCGGCGCGTTTCTTCGGGTCGAGAGGGATCGCGGTGGATCTGAGTGGCAATGTGTTTGTCGCCGATCAGGCGAATCATGCGATCCGCAAAATCTCGCCGTCCGGCGTCGTGAGCACGTTCGGGACCGGCATCACGGATCCCGTGGATGTCGCAACGGACAGCGTCGGAAACGTCTACGCGTGCAGCGCCGGCGGAATCCGGAAGTACACGCCGGCGGGTGTCATCACCGCTATGTACTCGACCAGCGAATTCCTGAACGCGCGCAATCTGACCTTCGACGCGAACGATACCCTGTTCTTTACCACGTCATCGCATGTTCGAAAGATGACCGCGGGAGGTGTGGTCTCGACGATCGCCGCAGTCCAGGGAGCGGAGGGAGTCGCGGTGACGGACACCGGCGACCTCTATGTCGGCGGCAGTTCGCGGATCGTCAGGATCACACCGGACGGCACAGTCACCGCGTTTGCCGGACAGGAAAACATGGGAGGCAGCGCGGACGGCATGGGAGCGCAGGCTCGCTTCAGCTCACCGTTCGGCCTCGCGATCGCGCCGGGCGGCCTGTTGTATGTGGCTGATTTTTACAACTCGACGATCCGAAAGGTCACGATCCCGGGCGCTGTCGTAACGACGGTGGCCGGCACGACCGCCGAGAATCCCGGTTCGATCGATGGACCGGCGGATGATGCGAAGTTCTTCCTCCCGTATGCCGCAACGGTCGACAGCGCCGGCAATGTGGTCGTGGCGGATCATTTCGCGATCCGGAAAATTTCTCCCGGTGGCGTCGTCTCGACAGCGGCCTCGTCGAATACCCTGGTTCCAACGGGGATCGATGCAGCGGAGGACGATACGCTGTACGTCGCCAATCATGACTTTCAGACGATCGGAAAGGTCACGCCTGACGGCACGGTCACGATTCTGGCGGGACTCACGTTCACCCCGGGCAGCACCGACGGAACCGGCAGCGGCGCGCAGTTCCGGGACCCGGCCGACGTGGTCGTTCATCCGGGCGGCGACCTCTATGTGACCGACTCGGGGAACCACACGATCCGGAAGGTCACCACCGCCGGCGTGGTCACGACATTCGCGGGACTGGCCGGGCAATCGGGAAGCGGCGACGGAACCGGTGCCGCCGCCCGGTTCAACAACCCGGGAGGCATTACGGTCGACGACGGCGGCAACCTCTACGTCGTCGACAAAAACAATTACACGATTCGAATGATCACGGTGCCGGGAGCGGTCGTCACGACGTTCGCCGGCTCGGCCGGTCAGGCCGGATTGGACGACGGGACCGGCACGTCGGCGCGATTGTGGTTCCCGAACGCTTTGACCTTCGACGGCGGCAACCTCTATGTCGTCGAATCCGGTCGTCTGCGAAAGATTACTGCCGCCGCCGAGGTCACGACGATCGCCGGCTCGCCGAGCCGGAACGCCATCGTCGAGGGCACCGGCAGCTTCGCCCGCTTCAACCAGCCCGAAGGCATCGCAAGCGACGGCGCCGGAAACCTCTATGTCCCGGACTGGTCCGTCGGCAACATCCGTCATGCGCGCGTTCCCGGCATCGCCGACATCGCAACCGCATCCTCGACGACGCCGTCCGTGAACACGGTCGTGCAGCTCGACACGGCGCCGAGCACGGCGACCAGCTGGCAGTGGAGCATCTTCCGCCGTCCCGCCGGCTCCGTCGCCGAGCTGTCGGCGACGAATATTCGCAATCCGACCCTGACTCCGGACGTCGCGGATCTGTTTGTCGTGCTGCTTCGTGCGGAAGGACCGGCCGGCGTGCGCTACTCGACGCTGGAGATCACGCCGGCCGGCTGCGATCCGATCGCGAATGTCGTCGCGTCCATCTCGTCGCCGCTGATGTGCATCAACGGCAGCGGCGTGAGCGCGAGCGTCGCGGTGGATGGCGGAGGGACGCTGAGCTATCAGTGGGGGTGGCGCACGACCTCCGGCGGAGCGGTCACTCCGATCGGCGGAGCGCAGTCGTCCGGCTATTCGCTCAACAGCGCTGACTTCGCCGGCGCCGGCAGTTACTACCTCGTGGTGACGGTGACGCCGAGCTGCGGCCCGGCCATCGTGTCCAATCAACTCTTCGTCACGATCAAAGAGCCTCCGAGCGCGACGCTCTCCGCGAGCAGCGGCGTGTTCGCGAATGGCCCGCACAACTACGCATCCGTTTCCGACGCCGGCGCGGGAGCGACGTATTCGTGGAGCGTCACGAACGGGTCGCTCAACTCCGGACAGGGAACGCGGAACATCGAATACACCGCAGGTGCGAGCGGCGCTGTGTCGATCGACGTGGTGGTCTCGCGCGACGGATGCTCGACGTCGGTGAATGCCGGCGTTCCGATCATCCCGCGCGCCGAGGGAGCGGTCATGTACTACACGGTGACGCCGTGCCGCGTGTTCGACACGCGCGTCACGGGACCGGCGCTCGCGTCGAGCACGGCACAAACGGTGGCGATGACGGGAGTGTGCGGCATCCCGTCGAGCGCGAAGGCCGTGGCGATCAACGCGACGGTCGTCGGACCGGGCGGCATGGGATGG
>Ga0134123_10001589_pt1 | contig 14803 bp, 13 predicted proteins | sample KB303_FD_96460 | JGI IMG/M metagenome (GOLD analysis project Ga0134123, IMG submission 96460) | Terrestrial soil microbial communities without Nitrogen fertilizer from Kellogg Biological Station, Michigan, USA - KB3-0-3 | ecosystem: Environmental > Terrestrial > Soil > Unclassified ...
ACCAGGGCGAACATTGCCAGGATGAACAGTATTCCCACCACTTTGGCAAGGTCCATGGCAACGAACACGCCGAGAAACACTGCCGCGACCAGCATGCAGACTAGCAGCGCGCATGCCACCGCGAACATGATCGCGTGGTAGATCAGCCTGATGCGCTGGCCCAGCAGATTCAACTCTTCGACATCCGCCTTGACCTGCGCGGGCGATTCGGCGGGCGGCGTGCGCAACCTGTCCTCGATAACCCGGCGGCGATCGACGATGCGGCCGAGGCGGTTATTCTGGGCTGAAAGAATGGTTCCGATCGCAGTCAGCAGGAACACCGGTGCGACGGCGAGCTGGATGATGCGGGCGATATCGGTGACATGGGCGTCCATCAGTCCTCCATTCCGGCGCAGCCGGGCACGTCTTCGAAGCGATGAAACACAGTCTTGCCGTGGCCGAGCGCAAGCGCGACCATTTCATCGGCGCCTTTGGAGGCGCCGCCGATTCGCAGGCAGGCATCGCAACGCGCAACCAGCTGCCTGGATATCGGATGAAAGATGCCGTCGAAGACAGGGTCACCGATGTGCTTTGAGCCCGCCATTTCGATCAAGGGCAGCGCAAACCATTCGCCGAGAACCGGCAGGTGGCCGGCACGGAACAGCCGCAGTGCCATCGCGGTCATCGCCCGCACGTTGGCGGCGATCAGGGCCGGATTGTCGTTGGTTCCGGAGCGGTAAGGTCCGGCCACCAGGATCATCAGCGGCTGTGCCTTCATGGCGAGAGAGCTGTGCTCAGGCATTGCGGAACCGCGTCATCTTCGCAAACAGAATGGCCAGAAGCGGAAGTGCCAGGCCGATCAGCATGGCGGTGATCATCAAAGCGCCGAGTTCGCTGTAGTCGGCGGGCGCGACCAACTGGCCTGAGGCGGAATCCTTCACTTCGCGCGTTACAGAGAAGATTCTGTTCAGGTACTTGGTGCCGAGTTGCGAGGCCGAAAGCGCCAGGTTGGTGAACGAGGCCATCACCGCAAAAAACGTTGCCTTGAGTTTTTCCGGCGCCGAGTTGGCAATCCACGCGAGCATTGGAATCATTGCGATCTGTCCCAGCGGCGACTCCAGCGCCGTGTCGATCAGGGCGATGAAGCGCGCGTCTACCACACCGTTGGTGTGTGCCGCCGTCCACACGTGAAGGCCGTAGAACATACCGATGTTGGGCAGCGACAGGATGGTTCCGATAACGGTCAGCACCCCGACCACGTAGGCGATTGAGTGCTCGGCCATGAAGCGGCGGAAAATGAACAGGCTCAAAAGGGTCAGGGCCGAAGCGATCAAGCCGAGTGTGGCCATGAACTGCTGATCGAAACCCAGTACGTCGATCGCCCACCAGCTCGAGCCCGCACCCGGGCTGGGTATGGCGCGGAATGCGAAGACGACTACCGCGGTCCCCACCAGAAAATTGCGCGCCTCGGGTTCGAGTTCCCGGGTCAGCCGCCACATCAGAAAAATGACGATGGCCATGGACGCGGAGAATATGATCTCCTGTGCGGCGGGTATCTGCCCCAGCCCGACGCTTAACGACACTACCGCAAATGCCAACCCGCCGCCGAGTATCCACCAGTTGACCGGCGGCGGGTCGACGTGTCGGTCGAGAAGCGCCTCGCTCTCCGCGCGCGTACGTCCTTGCGCGCGCAAACGCGCCAGTGCGCGCCGCCGCAACCACCACGCCAGGATCACCCCGGCGACCGACACCAGCGGAATCACCAGCGCCAACTGGTAAACGGAAAGGTAGGCGGCGGCTTTCTGGGCATCTGGCATCGCGCCGACGCCCTGCAGCAGGAAAATGTTGAGGATGGACACCGCCACGCTGCCGCCGATGATCGCGACGCGGCCAAGGGTCTGCATGGTCGTGTGCATCGTCTTGCGCTCGGCGGCACCGATGGGCTGGCCCGCGTCATCGGCGCGCGGCACCGCTTCGACCGTCATTGCATCGGCCACGACATCCTGTACCACGAAACCGATCGGCGCCAGCAGCGACGACAGCACGTACCAGGTCTCCACCGGCGCGAGCGCGCGCATGGCGTCCGTATGGCCGAGCAGACCGATCATGATCAGCAGGCTAAGCGTGATCAGTCCCGCGCCCAGGTATACCAGCAGGCTCTTCCAGCGCCAGATCAGGTCCACCAGGTGCCCGAGCGGCATCTTCAGCGCCCATGGCAGCATCATCCAGAAACCGAGTGCGGCGAGGAACTCGGCAGACAATCCGAGTTGCTCCTTCACGTAGAAGGTGCCGACGATGGCGGTGAGCCCGGAGATGCCGGCAGCGGCGTAAACCATCAGCGGCGGCAGAAAGGACAGCCGCATCTCGCGACCGAGCGAAAGAAAGTTGCGGTCGAGCCAGGCCCAAACCGCGGCGGGAAAACCGGATGCAGTGGTTGTCATGCTATGGATGGTCGCGAATTAGCGGAGCCGGATTGGGTTTTTCGTTGCCGCGGGGCAATCTTTGCCGGCGGCAGAACGGACTTTATCACGCAGCCAATCGGCCGCCGCGCAAACGCGACGGCGGCCGGTTACTTGGAACCACCGACCCGGGAACTGATCGCGCCCGGATCGCTGTCCCGCGATGCCTGCGGATCGGAGACGGGAACGAAGGTGTAACCCAGGTCCTTGAGTGCGAAAGCGATGCGTGCGACGTCGTAGCCGTATACTACCTTCGGACCGATCGCCGAGACCGGGATGCCGCGGGCGCGCAGCGTCCAGAAGCCCATCTGGCCCTGCAACGATTTTTCCACATCGTACTCGACATAAGGGATGCCGCTGGCGGCGAGGCTGGTGCGCAACTTGGCGCAGTACGGGCACCATGCAGTGGTGTAGATCACCACCGCCTTCGAGTCCGCGCCAGGACGGTGCGCATATGCGGCATAGCGGTCGAGCACAAGCAGCACCAGTGTCAGGGAGGCGGCCAGGATCAGCAGTCCCCGGCGGAATTTCCTCGCCCAGGCCGGTTCGGTCCTCATTCGCTCAATCCCCGGCACCGGTTCCCAGCGGCTTCAAAACGTCCGACCGGCGGATTTCGCGGAAGACGAATACCAGCAGCACCGCGATGATCGTGAACTCGACCGCGGTAAACAGCAGGATGGACAGGGTCAGCTTCCAGCTGCTTTCGAGCAGCATGTCATTGTTGCGAATTGCGTCGAGCGAAAATGCACGAAGTTTCTCCAGGTCGTTGGTGGTCGCGATCCTGTCCTGCACGTGCGCCGGCGTCGGGACTTTCCCTTCCAGCAATTGGAAACTCACGTAGCCGGCAAATGACAAGGCCGAACAGAAAAATGCGAGCACCAGGGTGATCAGCGTCAGTTTCTTCATGCTTGTGCCTGTGCGGATTTAAAGGTTCGCGCGCGGAGGTACCTGGCACCGGTCACCGGGTTTTTCTTGCCGCCTCGACGATTGCATCGAACAGCTTCTGCTGCGTCGGATCGCTGGCGGCACTTAGTTCGGGATGCCACTGCACCGCAATCAGCCATGGATGGTCGGGCATTTCGATCGCCTCAATGGTGCCATCGGGCGCGTGCGCAACCGCCACGAATCCGTCGGCCGCGCCCCGCAGTGCTTGATGGTGCCATGACATCGCGTCGAAATCGCCGCGCCCGAGGATTTTTTGCAGCCGCGATCCGGGTTTGAGCTTGACGCCGTGCGTGACCGGTTCCCGCGGTGGGGCGCGATGCAGACATTTGTCGCCGAACTCGTCCGGGATGTGTTCGATGAGCTTGCCGCCCTGGACCACGTTCAGGATCTGGGCACCGCGGCAGATGCCCAGCGTGGGCATGCCCGAGTCGATCACGCGCCGCCCCAATTCCAGTTCCAGCGTATCGCGCTCCTGATCGATGGCGTAGTTGGTCTCGTGGCGCTTGCCGTTGTAGCGGCCCGGGTCGATGTCGCCGCCGCCGCTGAGGATGAGGGCATCGATCATGTCGAGAATGCCTTCCAGGTGCGGCTCGCCTGGGGCGATCAGCACCGGCACGCCGCCAGCGCGGCGCACCGCATCGATGTAGTCGGCCGGTAGTGTGTAGCGGTTATCGGCGCCGCGTCCGTAAGTGGTCAGGCCGATCAGGGGATTCTGGCGTCTGGTCATTGGGCATTGGCACTGCTGTTTGGACATTCTAAACCGGTGTCCGCGACCGTTGCCCGGACCCCGGTTATCCACCATACTGGGCCCCGGCGGCGCGGGTGACCACTTCAGACCATTGTCATGCAGTCCCTGCAGCCGCGGCGCCGCCCGGGTCTTCAGGCGCCTCGATAAGCGTGCCGCGTTCAAGCGCGGCAATGTGTCCATCACTGCTTTTTCCAGGGGGAAACATGGAAAAGAAAATAGTGGGGAGCGTCGAGTACCACGAAGCCGGCGCGGACTATTTCGCCAAACGCCAGCTGCGCAAGCATGCGCGCGTATGGTCGCTGTGGGCGCTGGGTGTCGGCGCCGTCATATCGGGTCACTTTTCCGGGTGGAATTTCGGCCTCGGCGCGGGCGGCTTCGGCGGGCTGTTCTATGCCGCCATCCTCATCGGCATCATGTACGTGTGCTTGTGCTTCTGCCTGGCGGAAATGTCGCCGGCGCTGCCTCACACCGGCGCGGCTTATTCCTTCGCGCGCAGCGCCATGGGGCCATGGGGCGGCTTCATCACCGGGCTGGCGGAAAACATCGAGTACATCCTGACGCCTGCGGTCATCGTGTTCTTCATCGGTGCGTATCTCGGCAGCATCTTCGGAACCTCGGAGGGGTTCCAGCCGGTCTGGTGGATCGCCATGTACGTCGTGTTCGTCGGCCTGAACGTGCTCGGCGTCGAACTGTCCTTCCGGGTTTCGGTGCTGGTCACGCTGCTGGCCCTTGGAGTGCTGGCCATTTTCTGGGCCAGCGCCATCGTCTCCGGGCAGATCGATTTCTCGCGCTGGGCGCTCAATATTGGACTGGGCCCCGATGGCAAGCTGATGGAACTGGCCGAAGGCGGGGGCCCGTTCCTGCCGCTGGGTTTCCAGGGTGTGCTGGCAGCGATGCCGTTCGCGGTATGGCTGTACCTCGCCATCGAGCAACTGCCGCTGGCGGCCGAAGAGTCGCACGATCCGAAGAAGGACATGCCCAAGGGCCTGATGCTCGGCATCGCCACGCTGGTGTTCTCGGCGTTCATGACCATGTTCCTGAACTCCAGCATTCCGGTACAGTCCGCCGACGGCGCTGTGCATGGTGCGTTCCATCTCGGCAGTTCCGGCGAACCGCTGCTCGACGGGTTCCGCGCGCTCTACGGCACCGCAGCAGCGAACATTCTTTCCCTGTGCGCGGTGATCGGCCTGATTGCAAGCTTCCATACCATCATCTATGCCTTCGGCCGGCAGATCTATTCGCTGTCGCGTGCCGGCTACGTGCCGCACTGGCTGTCGCTCACCAGCGGCAAGCACAAGGTGCCGCATGTGGCGCTGGTCGCCGGGGCCATTCTTGGCTTTGCAGTGATGATGGCGGTTTACCTGATCAAGGGCGAGACGGCCGGCGCGTTCATCGGCGCGCAACTGCTCAACATGGCGGTGTTCGGTGCGATGATTTCCTATGCGCTGCAGGCGCTTTCTTTCATTCTGCTGCGCAGGAACCTGCCGAAAATCCAGCGGCCTTATCGCAGCCCGTTGGGCGAGGCTGGCGCATACGTCACAATTATCATCGCGCTGGTGACGCTATATATGCAGTTCCAGGATCCAGCCTATCGCGGCGGGATGATCGGCGTTGCGATCTGGTACGTGGCCGGTATCCTCTATTTCGCGGCCTATGGCCGCAAGACACTGGTGTATTCGCCCGAGGAAGATTTCGCGGTGAAGGCGCGCGCGGCGGCCGGTCTCGACAGGGCCTGATCCCGCCGAGAGTACTGCACCAACGGTTTCAGCCCGGCCGCCGGCAAAGGACGCCGGCGGCGGGTTGACGCCTTTGGTGCGGAAGCGCTTCAATGCAGGTTCCATCGCTTTAGTCCCGGACCCGGCCATGAAACCCGAAGACGTCAAGAGCGTCGCTGACGCCAGGAAAATCGTCAACGAGCGCAAGCTCACGCACGTGAAAGTCGGTGTCTTCGACATCGATGGCATCCTGCGCGGCAAGTACATGTCGCGCGAGAAGTTCTTCAGTTCCCTGGACAAGGGTTTCGGATTCTGCGACGTGGTGCTGGGCTGGGATTCGAACGATCAGTTGTACGACAACACCGAGTTCACCGGCTGGCATACCGGCTACCCGGATGCGCAGGTGCGGATCCTGCCCGATACCTGCCGGGACATACCCTTCGAGCCCGACATGCTGTTCTTCCTGGCCGAGTTCGACGACACGGCCAAGGCGCCGTGTCCGCGCGGCGTGCTGCGTCGGGTGCTCGACAAGGCGGGCAAGATGGGCTACGAAGTTCATGCCGGCTTCGAGTACGAATATTTCGTCTTCGACGAAACTCCGGATTCGGTGCGCGCCAAGCATTATCGCGATCTCAAGCCGATGGCGCCCGGATACTTCGGTTACTCGGTGATCCGCAACACCGTGCACTCGGACCATTATCTCGAAACTCTGGACTTGTGCGAGAAGATGCGCTTTCCGCTCGAGGCCCTGCACGAGGAAACCGGCCCCGGCGTGCTCGAAGCCGCGATCGCGGTCGATGAAGGCCTGGCTGCCGCCGACAAGGCGGGGCTTTTCAAAACCTTCGTCAAGGTGCACGCGCAGCGCCGCGGCCGCATGGCGACCTTCATGGCGAAGTGGAACCCGAACCTGCCGGGCCAGAGCGGTCACATCCACGTTTCGCTCAGGAGCAAGGCGGGCAAGGCGGTGTTCCACGATCCCAAGGGCCAGCTTTTCATGAGCAAGCTGATGGAGCATTTCGTCGCCGGCCAGCAGGCGTTGATGCCGGAATTCCTCGGGATGGTGGCGTGCACCGTCAACTCCTACACCCGCATGGTGCCGGGTTACTGGGCGCCGACGCATGCGACCTGGGGCGCGGAGAATCGCACCTGTGCATTGCGGGTAATACCGGGCTCGGAGAAGAGCCAGCGCGTCGAGTACCGGATTGCCGCCGCGGATTGCAATCCTTATCTGGGTCTTGCTGTTGCACTGGCCTCCGGCCTGTGGGGCATCGAGCACAAGCTGCCGTTGGGCAAGCCGATCAGCGGCAACGCCTACGATCAGAAGCCTCCCGCCGAGGGCGGGCTGCCGACGACGTTATGGGACGCGGCGCAGAGGTTGCGGGCATCGAAGGCGGCGAGAAGTTGTTTTGGCGATGCGTTTGTCGAACATTTCGCCGCCACCCGCGAATGGGAGGAACGGCAGTTCCGCAAGTCGGTGACCGATTGGGAGCTGGAGCGCTACTTCGAGATTATCTAAGTAAGACTGAAAAGCTCACCACGAAGACACGAAGGACACGAAGAGGGGCAAGACGCAGAATTCAATATTCGAACTAAAGTTACCGTACTAAGTTACATCAGCGAACGTAAACGCACGGAACCGAGTTACTGCGGTGGCTCTTTAAGAATCCAACTGTATGCCGTTTAACTCCAAAGATTTTCTTAGTGTTTCTTCGTGTTCATCGTGCCTTCGTGGTAAGAATTGCGATTTTGCATTTCATGCAAACTAGGCGAAACGCCCAAGTCTCCAGATGAGCAAAATACAGAGCACCATCTCTCCCGTCGACGGCAGCGTCTACGTCGAACGGCCGCTCGCCACCGATGCTCAGATCCAGCAAGTAATGGAGAAAGCGAGGCGTGCGCAGGAACAGTGGAAGCACCTGCCGATCGCCGGACGCGCCGCCATCGCCAACCGCTTTGTCGATGCCTTCGTGGCGCGCAAGGAAAAAATTGCCGGGGAGATCACCCGGCAGATGGGCCGGCCGCTGGCGCAGTCGCCCGGCGAAGTGCGCGGCTTCGAGGAGCGCGCCCGTTACATGATCTCGATCGCCGCCGAATCGCTGGCGGACATCGACACCGGTCCCAAGCAGGGTTTTCGCCGATTCATCCGGCGCGAGCCTGCGGGCACGGTCCTGGTACTGGCGCCGTGGAACTATCCTTACCTGACATCGGTTAACTCGGTGGTGCCGGCGATCATGGCCGGCAATGCGGTGATCCTCAAGCATTCGAGTCAGACGCCGCTGTGCTCCGAGCGATACGACGAATGTTTTCGCGAGGCTGGTCTGCCGGAGGGCGTGTTCCAATTCATTCATTGCAGCCACGATCAGACTTCGAGGATGGTGGCTGCGTCGATGATTGACTTCGTCGCCTTCACCGGTTCGGTCGATGGCGGCCATGCGGTGCAGAAAGCAGCGGCCGAGCGCTTCATCGGCATCGGCCTGGAACTGGGCGGCAAGGACCCGGCCTACGTTCGCCCCGATGCGAACATGGCCCATGCGGTGGAGAACCTGGTGGACGGAGCATTCTTCAACTCCGGCCAGTCGTGCTGCGGGATCGAGCGCATCTATGCGCACGAGAGTATTTACGACGAGTTCGTTGATGGCTTCGTCAAACTCACGCGGCAGTACCGGCTCGGCAACCCGCTCGACGCGAACGTGAACCTCGGGCCGATGGTGCGTGCGCGCGCTGCCGAATTCGCGCGCGGGCAAGTCCGGGAGGCGATTGCACAAGGCGCGAAATCGTTGTTGAGCCCGAAGGAGTTTCCCGCCGACCAGGAAGGCAGTCCGTACATGGCGCCGCAGGTGCTGGTGAACGTGAACCATTCCATGCGCCTGATGAGCGAAGAGAGCTTCGCGCCGGTGATCGGCATCATGAAAGTGAAGGGCGACGAGGAAGCGGTTGCTCTGATGAACGACAGCGACTACGGCCTCACTGCGGCGATCTGGACCTCCGATGCCGATGCGGCGCTGGCGATCGGCGATCGGGTCGAAACCGGCACCTGGTTCATGAATCGTTGTGACTACCTCGATCCGGCACTCGCATGGACCGGCGTCAAGGATTCCGGCCGCGGCTGCACGTTGTCGCGGGTCGGCTATGAGCAACTCACCCGACCGAAGTCGTTCCACTTGCGCCTGAAAACCTAGTGCTGCGTGCTGGGTGCTGTGTGCTGTGAAAAGGAAAGCGCGAGTATTTCAGAATCTGTGAAATAGCAGAGGTAAAGATCATGAAACCTGTTCTTTTCCCGTAGTCGCGGGAGATTTTACTCAGCACTCGGAACACAGCACTCAGCACTTGCATATAGCCCATGGACGTTAAATCCCTCACCCGCAACTGGAACTACCCGACCTCGATCCGCTTCGGCCCGGGGCGCATCGTTGAGTTGCCTGCCGTTTGCAAGGAACTCGGCATGAAACGCCCGCTGCTGGTCACCGACCCGGGCCTGCGCAAGCTGCCGATGATCGAGAGTGCACTGGTTTCGTTGCGCAAGGCCGGGTTGGGGGACGCAGTGTTTTCCGACATCCGCGCCAATCCGGTTGGCAGGAACGTCGATGACGGCGTGGCTTTCTACAAGGCCGGCAGATGCGACGGCGTCATCGCCATTGGCGGCGGCAGCGCGCTCGACGTCGGCAAGACCATCGCATTGATGGTCGGGCAGACGCGGCCGCTGTGGGACTTCGAGGACCGCGACGATTGGTACACCCGTGTCACGGTGGGCGGCATGGCGCAAACCATAGCCGTGCCGACCACTGCGGGAACCGGTTCCGAGGTCGGCCGGGCCTCGGTGATCCTCGATGAATCCACCCACGTCAAGAAAATCATCTTCCATCCGAAAATGCTGCCGGCAGTGGTGATTTCCGATCCGGAATTGACCGTGGGATTGCCGCCGCGCATTACCGCGGCCACCGGCATGGACGCGCTCGCGCACTGCCTCGAAGCGTACTGCGCGCCCGGATTTCATCCTCTTGCCGACGGCATCGCGCTGGAAGGAATGCGGCTGATCCGCGAGTGGTTGCCGATCGCGGTGAAGGATGGCAAGAATGTTACCGCCCGCGCGCACATGCTGGCGGCGGCGAGCATGGGCGCCACGGCATTTCAGAAGGGCCTCGGCGCCATTCACTCGCTGAGCCACCCGGTGGGTGCGATCTACAACTCGCATCACGGCGAGACCAATGCCGTGGTGATGCCCTACGTGCTGGTGTTCAACCGACCGGCGCTCGAGGAAAAGTTGACGCGGCTGGCGGCTTACCTCGGGTTGACGAACCCGGGATTCCAGGCGGTGCTCGACTGGGTGCTCGCGCTCAGGAAGGAACTCGGCATTCCGCACACGCTCGCGGAGCTGGGAGTCAAGGAAGGCGACCTCGACAGGCTGGTGCCGATGGCGGTGGATGATCCGTCAACGGGCGGCAATCCACGTCCCGCCGGTCATGCAGAGATGCGGCAGATGTTCATCAAGTCGATTCGGGGCGACCTGTCCTGACGGATGACCCAAGGGATGAATCAAAGTCCCGGAGACTTGCCTATCGCTCGATATCTACCGGGGTGGTGCCGCCAGTGAAGGTAATGCTGGGATTGCGCATGCGCAACAGCCACAGGCGGAAGGATTCGCGCGCATGCTTCACGCTGAACATGACGTAGAAAAACTTGAACACCCAGAAGCGCGAGCGGGCGCCGGCGTTGCTGAACACGTCGCCGGCGAGCAGCGAGGTCACCGCTTCCTGCACGCGAAATGGATTGCCGGGGTTCAGCATCAGGCTGCGCATGCCGGGCGAGTTGAAGCGCCAAATGAACCAGGAGAAGGTCTTCACGCCGCGCAGAACCATGCGCTCGAAATGTCGGAACAGGAATTCCGCGGCGGCATCTTTGCGTAGCCAGGCATCGACTGCCTCGGCGCCCCTGACGCTGCTGTTCATCCCCAGCAGCACGCCGCTGGAGAAGATCGGGTCCACGAAAGCATAGGCATCGCCCACCATGATGTAGCGTTCGCCGCGCATACGCGTGGACTGGTAGGAATAGTTGCCCGTGGCCCGCGCCTCGTTGTTGAACAGCGTGGCATTGCGCATGCGGTGACGCATCTCGGGGTGGCCCAGCGCAATGGTCTGCAGCAGGAATTCCGCGGGGCTGTTCTTGCGGCTCTTGAGGTATTCGGGGCGGCAGACCGCGCCCACGCTCATGCTGCCGTCCCTGAGCGGAATCATCCAGAACCACCCGTGCTGGAACCAGTAGACGCTGATGTTGCCCGCGTATTCGCCTTCCCGCCGGTCTACATTCAGAAAGTGGCCGAAGATCGCGGCGCTGGCATGGTGAGTGTTCTTCTGCTTGAGGTTGAAGTGCCTGGACAGCAGGGTGTCGCGGCCGGAAGCATCGACTAGGAAGCGGCATGTCCAGCTGCAGTCCCGGCCTTGCTCGTCCACCGCATGGACCTCCGGGTCTCCGCCTTTGGGGAAGTCGATGCGCGTCACCCGCATCCCTTCCAGCACCTGGGCGCCTTTGACTGCGCTGTTGCGAAGCAACAGGTTGTCGAACTCGGAGCGGCGGACTTCGTATGCGAACGGGTGATTCTTGTCCAGAGCGAAGGAAAAATGGAATTGGTGGTGCCCGCTCACTTCGAGGTTGGAATTGAAATCGGCGCCGGGTTTCCGGATGCCGATGGCCTCCACCTGGTCCAGCACGCCCAGCCTCTTGAAAATTGGCAGGTTGTGCGGCAGCAGCGATTCGCCGATATGGAAACGAGGGTGGTGTTCCTTCTCCAGCAACGTCACGCGCCAGCCCTTCTCCGCGAGCAAGGCAGCGATGGTCGAGCCGGCAGGGCCGCCGCCCACGACGAGCACGTCGCAATCCTGGTGGCCGGTCGCACCAACGCTCGAATCAGGCATGACGGGAGTTTTCGAATCCGACATCAACGCTGTACATTTGACGCCGACGGGCCGGCGCCTTGCTCTGCGTCAAATAATAGCATTTCCGTCCTGCAGGACTGACAGGCTGGCGGCGCAGGTGTTGCAATTCCTGCAGGAGCGTTCTGCGAGCCTTAAGGCCTTTCGATGACCGCCCCATTTGCTATAGGATTACGCCCTGGTCAACTTCTTATCCCGCTGCGTTCGGCAGGTCTTCCTCGAAGGCGTCTGAGGCCGTTTTGGCGGTATTTGCACGCGGCGACAGGCGTCAAGCCGGCTTTACAATCGAATCATCATGCGGATTTTTTCTCGCAGAGCCGCCCTGTTGCTGGCGGTGGCCATCACGACGCTCATTGCCGTTGAAGCGCTCGCCGCCGAGGTTTTCGAGCTCGAGCCGGAGTTCGTGTATGGAAGGAACCGCAAGCCGCAGATGGGCTATCGGCAGCCGGAAGTCTTCGATCCTCTGAGTGACCGGCTCTACCAGTCGGGCTACCGCAATTTTCCGCCGACTGCGATTCCGGATGAGCTGAAGGAAGTGCCGGCAATGGAGCGCGTGCAGAAGATGGGACGCATCCTCGCCTGCGCCGACGCGTGGTTCTGGCCCTTCTCACGGACCTCACGCAAGAACGAACCGCCCGGCCTGGAGATCGAGATCCTGCAATCGATTGCCAAAAAGCATGGCTGGGACGTCAGCATCGCGTGGGTGAATACCGGAATGCGCTTCGGCGTCGGCGTCACCTTCGGCACTTCGATCGACAGGGGCATCTGCGACATATTCCTCGGTCTGACCTACACCGGCGACGATCACCACATGCCGAAGCACAAGATGGCATTCACCAAGGCATTCATGAGCACCGGATATGTACTGGTTACCCAGGGACCCGCGGCGGACGTGAAAACCCTCGACGATGCCAAGGCCAGGGGCATCAAGGTCGGTGTGCCGGCTTATTCCCCGATGAGCGAATACGCGCAGGCCAACGGAATCCCGCACGAAACGTTTTTCCAGAACTATCAGGTCATCGACGCGCTGATCAGGGGACAGGTGAACGCTGCGATGATCTGGTCGGGCGCAATATCGCAGGCCAAGCTCGAACACCCGGAGGCGGAGTTCGAAATGGTGAAGGGCTATGTCCCGCCGCCGGAGATGCGCTTCGATAACAACTGGGGAGTCAAGGAAAAGGAAGTCGAGCTCATCGGATTCATCAACGAGGCGTTCGCCGAGATGCTCAAGAGCGGGGAGACCAAACGCCTCTCTGAGCGCTACGGCGTGCCTTTCTATCCGCCGATCCACAACTGATTCAGGGATGGAGACCATGATTGAAAAACTGATTGAACTGAGCATCATGTCCGGCGGGCTGCTACCGTTGATGGCGGTGCTCTTGCTGGTGACCCTGGCGGTGGTCATCGAGCGCTCGTACTTCTTCCATAAGGTGCTGAAATCGGGCCTGGCGATGGAACACGACCTGCAAATGGTCGAGTACCAGAATGTCGCAAAGCTCGAACAGCTCGCCAATCACTACGAAGGCTCGCTGCAACGCTCGATAATCTCCTCGGCACTGGCCTCGCGCGGCGAAGATGCCGGCACCATGGAACGCCATATCGAGGAGGCGATCATGTGGCAGATGCCCAAGATCGACAAGCATGTCTGGGTGCTCGATACCTCTGTGACGCTCGCCCCGCTCATGGGCCTGCTGGGCACCATCATTGGCATGGTTCACGCGTTCGACATCCTCGGCACGACGGGTACCGGCGGCGCGGCCACCAGGATGGTCACCGGCGGCATTGCCGAAGCCCTGGTCGCGACCGGGGCGGGTCTGTTCATCGCCATCATCGCGGTGCTGTTCCTCAATGACTTCAATAAGCGCGTCCGCCTCGCGCTGCACCAGATGGATCTGTTGAAAGTGATGGTGATCAACCGGTTCTACGGCGGCGGCTCGGCGCATCAGGGGGTGTCCGTGCGGGAAGCGCACGCGGCGAGCGCCGCCGAGATCAAGGCGGGGAGGGGGCAGTGAGCGGCCGCGGGCGCGGCGGATACTTCGACGCCAACCGGCCGCGCGTCGAAGTGATCCCCATGATCGACATCATGATGTTCCTGCTGGTGTTCTTCGTGGTCATCTCGCTCAACATGATCGCCGGTTCAGGCGTGCAGATGGAAATACCCGGCTCGAAGACCACGCAGCAACTCAAGGTCTCGACTATCACCGTTGGCGTTCCCAAGGACGGCAAGGTGGTCGTGGCCGGCAAGCAGGTCAATCCCGACGAGTTGAAAGCCCGGCTCAACGCGCTCAAGAAAGACGGTCCGGTGGATGTCGTGCTTGCCGGCGACAAGGATGTGCCGCTGCAAATGCTGCTCGGCGTGATGGATACCATCCGCGGGTCAGGTATCTCGTCGGTAGGCATTGCCGCCATCGCCGAGAAGAAATGATTTTTGAGTCACCGCAGTCGCGCGGCCAGCTCTGGGCCGATGCGAAGGATGTCGACGAGCAGACCCTGCCGCTATGGCGGGCCGGGCTCATCGCGCTCGGCTTGGAATTGCTGGTCCCGTTCCTGGTCTACGGCGTGGACTGGTCGTTCCTGCCGGACTGGCGGGAGCCGCCCCCGACCCCGGTGATGTCGGTGCGGCTCGAAGAGCCGCCGCCGCCGATGGAGCCGCGGCCGGAGCCGAAGGAGAAGAAAGAGCAGAAGCCGCCGCCGAAGAAGAAGATCAAACGGGAGAAGAATCCGGTTCCGATCCAGATCCCGAAACCGCTCCCGGAGGAAATACCGGCGAAGATCGAGCTGCCCAAGCCGGAGCCAAAGCCGCGGCCCGAACCAAAGGAAGAAAAAAAGCCGGAGCCGGAGCCGGAGTTGCCGCCCTTGCCGTCGGTGTTTCGCGACGTCAAGCCGGTAAAGAAGGTAAAGCCGAAGTATCCGCCGGAAGCGGAGGCCGCCCACATCGAGGGGCGGGTCAAGGTGCGGCTGACTGTCGAAGTAAACGGCAGTGTGAGCAACGTGCAGGTGCTGTTGTCGGAGCCGCCCGGCGTGTTCGAC
>Ga0134123_10001590_pt1 | contig 14800 bp, 14 predicted proteins | sample KB303_FD_96460 | JGI IMG/M metagenome (GOLD analysis project Ga0134123, IMG submission 96460) | Terrestrial soil microbial communities without Nitrogen fertilizer from Kellogg Biological Station, Michigan, USA - KB3-0-3 | ecosystem: Environmental > Terrestrial > Soil > Unclassified ...
GATTAGGAGTGCTCATTGTCCGGCTTGACAGCCAGTGGGGTACTATCGCGGCTTTTCACGGAAAGGAATTCTCATGAAATTCATTGTGCTCTGCCTTTCGGCATTGCTCGGTACCGGTTTCCTGGGCGGACACGCCGCTGCGGCGGATCTTGCGAACGATGAGCAGAAGACCTTGTACGCAATCGGTGTCGCGCTCAGCCAGTCCGTGCATGGTTTCTCGCTCACGGAGGCGGAACTCGAGATCGTGAAGGCCGGCCTGGCCGACGGCGTGCTGAAGCGACCGCTCAAGGTCGACATGCAGACCTACGGCCCGAAGATCGAAGTGATGGGAAAGGCTCGCGGCGCGGCCGTCGCCGAGAAAGAAAAGAAGGCGGGCGCCGCGTTCCTGGCAAAGGCCGCGGCCGAACCGGGCGTCAAGAAAACCGCGTCGGGGGCAATCGTCAAGACTGTCAAAGAGGGGAACGGCCCGTCACCCGCCGCCACCGACAAGGTGAAAGTCCACTACCACGGCACCTTGGTGGACGGGACTGTATTCGACAGTTCGGTCAAGCGCGGCCAGCCGGTCACCTTTCCGCTCGGCAATGTGATCAAGTGCTGGACGGAAGGCTTGCAGCAGATGAAGGTGGGTGGCAAGAGCCGGCTGATATGTCCGGCCGACATCGCCTACGGGGAACGCGGATCACCGCCGATCATCCGGCCCGGCGCAACGTTGATTTTCGAGGTTGAGCTGCTCGAAATAGTCAAATAGCGCAGCCAGCCGGAATTCCACCAGCCTGGTCTGCGGTCAAGCCGATTGTCCGTGCTTGATCAGCGAGACGGCTTCGTTACCAGTAAGCATGAATGAGGTTGCGCCAAGCGCGAACGGACGGGAAAGGATTCCGCCGATCTGCTGGCGAAGACGATCCTTGTGCGGCGATTTGATCATCACGGAATACATTGGCGGCTTGCCGTGGGCAGCAATGATGTCGACGCGAAACGGCACTCGGGTTGGATCGCCGGTAGCGCCAGCAAGCGTGGTCAGATAGCTCAGGAGTTCGGTCTGTGTGGGATATTGGGTCATGGTCGAAGTGGCGGCAGTTTCGGACAATTACTCTCACAGAAGGCGTCCGGTTGCCTGGACCTTGCCTTTCAGTTCGAGGACCATGTCGTCCACTGCGCGTAGAAAATTGTCGTGGCTTTCCCCGGCCTCTTCCAGCAGCCACGCGTGTGGAATGTTGATTTCCATCGACAGGATCTCGTGGCGATTGTATGCGATCCGAAGAAGATGGGTGTCCCGGGCCGCAAAAACAGGTTGCCCGGAATCGATGTCCACGATGTAGCGCAGCGGGTCCAGTTGTCTTTGCTGCAGAATGGTCTTGATCCCGGCAAAGGCCTTGGACAGCGCCTGCTGGTACGTGACCGAATCGGAAGTGACCATTGTCCTCGCTCAGGTGCGCCGCACGGAGCGCACCGAGGCAAAGGGGGCAAGGGTGATGGGCTCTGGAGGCAGTTGCTTCATCCTCTCGAGTGCCCTGGCGAACAGGTCACGGACGTCGTCCGCGATACCGCCTGCCGCCCCACCGCGATTCCTGCTCCTCCTAGCTTCGCAGAATATTTTCACGCGAAAATAGGATTCCATCACTTCGCGGTCATTGCTGGTGGAGAGGCCGCTGATCTCCCGTGGAAACGTTGTGGAATCCGTCACGGGCTCCATTATGCCGGCGAGCGTGCTTGAGAGGACGCCCCGCACCTCGGTGCGCGTCCTGAACTGCGTGAAGAGCGCGGTCCATTTGTCACTGATCACTGTTTGCCTCGGTAGGGAAGAAACTACATGGAAGGAGCGCGCCGCAGGCAACTGCGGGACGCGTTCCTCAGTATGGACCTTATTGGCGAGACTCGCCGCACATATTCGGCCCTGTCGGGCTCGGGTATCGGACCTTGCTTAGAAGCTGACCTTGGTCTTGAACAGAAACTGCACGGAATCGATCGTGGGATCGCCATTCAGCGGGAATGCGATGTCGGCGTGCCACACATTGCCGAACGCGGCGCGGGCGCTGAGAATGCGCAGGCCGAAGCCGACATCGCTGAGCCAGCCCGGATTGACGGTGTTGGTGTTCTGGGGATCGCCCCCCCACGCACGGCCAACGTCGAAGAAGACCGCACCGCCCACACGAAACAGCCGGAACGGATACCAGTCGGTATAGCCCCGCTCTTCAAGGGTAAGCAGGACGCGCTGCTCGCCACTCTGGTAGCGCAGCGGGTAGCCGCGCAGGCCGTTGTCTCCGCCCAATGTCAGCAGGTCGGAAATATCGGGATTGCGGACAAGGTCCGCGGAGAGGCCGGTGAAGAACAGCGCGCTCTTCAAGTGGGGCGCGTAGTAGCGCGCAGAGGCGCTGAACAACTGGTGCGCACCCTGTCCATTCCCGTACTGCCCGGACATCGAGCCGGACACCAGAAGGGTCTGCTTTGACAGCAACTCGAAACCGTCGCTTACGCTTCCCGAGTAGAGCCATACTTCATCAGTTGAACCGAGTGCCTTCAGCGAGCGGCCCAGTTGCACTCGCGACTGGAATCCCATCGCAAAGTATTCGGGGCGTTCGATCTGGTCCCGATTCTTGAATTTGCGGAAACCGTCTTCGATGACTTCGTAGCGAAAGAACGGCGCAACCAGCGTTTGGTCGACAGGCAGCTCGTCGGGCGGCGTCAGTCCGGGTTCGATCTCGTAGGCATCGTCTTCGTAGCTGACGCCGATTGAATAGCGCCGAGTCCAGCCGTCGATCAAACCCTCCGACCAGCCGCCGTAGGTCTCCGCCGAATCTTTCCGATGGCGATACTGGCTCGCAATACTTGCGCTGTTGTAGACGGAATCGATGCGGTTGTCCTTCGCAAGACTCAGCCCGGCGGCCCACCGGGTATCCAGCGCATAGAAAGGCCTGGCAAGATTGAAGGACTGACGTTGGCCGTCGTCCAGGTTGGCGTAGGTATAGGCAATAGAGGTCCAGCCACCGAAGGCATGGTTTTGCGAAATCTCGAATTCGGTGCTGTTGCGATCCACGTCGGAGTGGCGCGCTATGCCCAGGGCCGTGCCGGTACCCAGAAGGTTCTGCTCCTTGAGTCCGATGCCGCCCGAGTTGACGCCACCCGAGCGGCCGAAACTGAGCCCAGGATCCAACGACCAGGTGTCGCGCGTCTTGACCTCGATGTCGACTACGCCATCGTGGTAGGCGATCGGCCGGATGCTGACGTCGTAGAGATAGCGATTCGAGCGCAGCAGCCGTTCGGTCTCCTCGATCAGGTTCACCGACACGGGCTCGCCTTTCTTGAACAGCAGCATCCCCTCTATGACCCGAGGACGGGTGCGGATGTGCAGCTTGTTCGCCAGACGGTAGAAAGCGTTGTTTTCCTTCGGATCGTCCAGATCGAAAATGTCCTCCGTGTTGACGCGAATCTCGCCGATCACGGCGTGTGCGTCCTGGAGCTCGGAAAACGAAGGAAGGGCCTGCTGCGGGTTTGCCTGATCGGCCTTCGCCGGGACACTCAATGCGGCGAAGGTCATGAGTACCACCGGCATGCGGCGAATCAAGGGCCATGCCGCGATGCGGCAACGCGCGCGCTCTATTCCCGCGACAAGGGGTCGCGCCGGCCGGGGCTGACAAGGCTGCGTTCCGCTGTGCACGGATTCGAGGTTACCGCATTGAAGAGCGTTGGGTGTACGCGTCATTTTTCATAACGCGCTATGTCCGCGGGACGCGGAAGGAGACAGGCATGAAAAATATCCAACGCGGGATTGTAGACGGCTGTGCTCACGTTCAGCATGCCCAGCATGGAATGGAACACATTGTCGTGAGAAAAAGGCTGCCCGGTTCGTGCGTTCAGACATTTGGTATCGATGTGAAAGCGCTTCCGGAAACCCTCGGAGAGCCACACCATCATCGGCACGCGGCGCTGCTCTTCCGGGGCAATCATGTAGGGCGCGCCATGCAGGTACAAATGCTTCTCGCCTAACGATTCGCCATGATCGGAAAAATAAACGAACGCCGTGTCGACCCCGTCGTCGCTGCTGCTCTTGCGCAGCAGGTCGATCGTCCTGCTCAGGAAGTGATCGGTATACAGGATGGTGTTGTCGTAGGCGGCAACGATGGATTCGGTCGAGCACTTCTCCAGGCTGATAGTCGTGCACACCGGACCCCACTTGCCGAACGAGTCAGGATATCGTTTCCAATAGGCAGGGCCATGACTGCCTTTCTGGTGAAGTACGATCACCACGTCTTTCGGTGAGGAGCGAATGAGCGCCGGCAAACCGCTCAGCAGCCGCTCATCGAAGCATTCCTCCAGGGTGCATAGCGGCTCTCCCGCCACTGGCTGCGCCCAGTCTTCGTGCTGGACGCGATCGCACGTGCCCTTGCAGCCGGTATTGTTGTCCCTCCACAACACGGCGAACCCGGCGTGCGCCAGCACATCGAGCAGCCCTTGCTGGCTCTTGGCGGCGGTTTCGGTGTAGTGCTGCCTGCCGAGCGCGGAAAACACGCACGGCACCGAAACCGCAGTCGCGGTTCCGCAAGAGGAAACGTTGGTGAAGTTGATCAGGTCCTGCTGTTTCGACAGCTCGGGATTGGTGTTGCGCGCATAGCCGTTGAGTGAAAAGTTCATGGCACGCGCGGTCTCGCCCAGTACGATCACCGTTGCGGTCTTGCGCCGGTGTCCCCGCCACAGCCTGCCCTTTGCCGAGTCCGTGCCGAGAGCCGCCACGACCAGCGGTCTGCTGTACTTGCGTTTGAGAAAGCCCCTGGTCGCGTGGATGTAATTCGTCGGCGCCAGCAGAAAGCGCAGTTCGCGATGCTCGCGAAAAGCGGGCGCAAGACTCTTGAAGCACAACAGCAGCAGGCTGGCGGCCACCGACACCGAGATCACGATGATTCCGGCATGAACCAAAATGCCGCGTCGAAAGGTAGGGAAGGTGAGCGGGATGCGCCAGACCACGAGGGAGGGCGCGACGCCAAGGAACAGGACGGCAAGCGCCATGTGCCAGTCCAGCAGTTCGGTCGCTTCCCGTGCGTCGGTTTCGAATGCGGCCTGAATCATGGCCTCGTCGATCGAGATCCCGTACTCGTTCATGAAGTAGGAAGCAAGCGATGTAGCAAGGAAAAGCGCGATGAGAACGGGTTTGATGACCCGCGGCAGCGTCACCACGAGCAGCAGCGCGTTGAAAAGCAAGACGAGAATGACAAACGTTGCAAGGTGCAGGGGCACGCGCGCCCAGTCCATCCCGCCGGTGGCTTCGATGAGCACTTTCCAGAAACGGAAATTGTAGGCGAGGACGAGAAAGACCGAGGCGGCGAGCGTCAGGACAGCCGCACTCAAGCTCGATGGTGACTTCAATCCGGAAAGGCTCCCAGGCGACCCGCCGGCAGAGCCGCCAGCGTCCTTTCAAGGTATCGCCGGCCTCGTCAACGTCGCGTTAGGGGGACGTTAGGATTTCGTTAAGCCCTGGGGGAATTCAATGCTGAAGAGGCTGCCGCCGGCTGCGCGCTCCCTCACCGTCAGGATCGCGCCGAGATGCTCACAAATCCGCTTCACCAGCGCTAATCCCAGGCCCGACCCCGCGGAACTGGCCAGACCGTTCGGCACAGAGTATGTGGAGCCCTCGGACAACCGCGCTCGAATGGGTGCGGGAATGCCCGGGCCGGTATCCTCGATGGTGACCGCCTGCCGGCCAAGCCGGACCACAACGGAACCTTCCTCCGTGTACTGGCAGGCATTGCGAATAAGATTGCCGGCCGCCGCGGCAAGCAGTTCACGCCGCGCGAAAACCGAGAAATCGAAATCCACCACGAGTTGCAACGTGACAGCCTTGCCGCGCAACAGCGGCTGGCAGCGATCGATCTCGGCGCTCAGCACGGAAGACAGGCGCGTTTCCGGGGCGTCAATGGTCTCCGGCGCTCGGGCAAGCAGCAGGAGGACCGTTACGCAATCGGCCGCATCCATGGCCGCGCGCAGGATCCGGCTGGCCGGTCCCTGCAACTCGCTCTGGTCGCGGGTCTGCGCCACCAATATCTCGGCGGCGCCGATGATGATTGTCAGCGGCGTACGCAGTTCGTGACTCACGTCTCCGGTGAAAAAACGCTCGCGCGCCAGAAACCGGTTCAGCTCCGCAGTGCGCGCCGCAAACGCTCTCGACAGCACACCCAATTCATCGTTATTCGACAAGAGCGGAAGTTCGGCCTGAAGATCGTTCTTCATTACCGATGCGGAGAGCAGGGAAATGGGGCGCACGAACCGTCGCGCCAGGAACTTGCCTAGAAACAGAGAGAACCCGAGAAAGCCCAACACGCCCACGCCGATCATCGAATACACCACGAGCTCGATCTTCTCGTAATCGCTCGCGTGGTCGACAACTACATACTCACCGTGGGCATCCCTGCCCGCCAACACATGCAGGCCGACCCCGTCGACGAATTTCTCCTGCACTCCCTCGGGAAGTTTCCGCAGCGACAGCGGAATGGAATCGCCGTGGTGATAAATCAATCCCGCCGGCATTTCAACCGGGAGGCCGGCAGCGTAACGCGGAACCGCCCAGGAAGCCACGCTTATCAGGCGGTTATCCACGAGGTGCTGTTCGATGCCTTCCACGGCTACGGCCGCGATCAGCGCAAAGAAGACGCACGAGCCAAGCGCCAAAAGCAGATAGGCGAAGACGATACGCCGCTGCAGTGAGCTAGGTCCGTTCATCGGCAGCGACCAGCCGGTAGCCGATCCCCTGTACGGTGTGCAGCATCGGCGTTGTATGCGGTTTGTCGAGCGCCTGCCTCAACGCATGGATATGGGTGCGCAGCGCATCGCTGTCGGGGCGGTCGTCTCCCCAGACTTCCAGTTCCAGGTTCTCCCGCGGAACCACTTTGGGTGCCTCGCGCATCAGACAGGCGAGAATCTTGTACCCGGTTCTGGTCAGCGTCAGAGGCATGCCTGCACGGTTGACCTCATAAGTCGCCGTGTCGAAAACCAGGTCGCCCACGCGCAGCACCGGCGTTCTGCGCGTCTCGCCACGGGCGCGACGCACCAGCGCCTTCAGGCGCAGATCGAGTTCCACGAGGGAAAACGGTTTCACCAGGTAGTCATCGGTGCCGCTTTCGAACCCGGCCACCTTGTCCGGTTCCGAATCGCGCGCGGTCAGCATCAGCACCGGCGTCGTTTTCTGCAGATCCTTGCGTATTTTTTGACACAGCGCCAGGCCATCGATGCCGGGGAGACCGACATCGAGCACCACCGCGTCGTAGTCGTTCTGGGCGATGAGGGCAAGTCCGCCATAACCGTTGGCCGCAAAATCGAGCGCGTAGCCGCGTGGTTCCAGATAGGCGTTCAGGTTCGCCACGATATCCGGATTGTCTTCGATTACCAGCACACGCATAGTTCAGAACCGACGCCTAAAAGGTGACGACCGAACCCTGCCGGACACCCCGCCGATGCATGAACCCCCACATCGCATTGGCGTACTCAGCGTTTCAGCGGAAAGAATGGCACCGGCGTCATCAGGCGGTTTTCCTGATGCTCCAATGCACCTAACCTGGCGCTCTCATCCATGAAAGCTATCCACTCCGGATCGGCCATCATTGCGGCCCGGCGGCGTGCCCGGTCGGCCGCGTCTTCATAAGCCCAGATGTGGATGTACTGGTTGACGTTGCCGGTCTCGGTCACGAGATATGCGAACGGCTGGCCGAGGTGGCGGGTCTGGGGTCCCTTGCCCATTTTCTCGTAAAGCGCCAGATGCTTCTTGATGGTTCCGGGGCGGCAGGTGTACGTGCGCACGTCGAGCAGCATGTCTTCCTCCATAAGATAATCACGATTGCGAATTCAGGGTCTCGGATGACACCGTGACGCATCGATTCAGCCTCCGCGCGCTCCCTGTGTATTGACATAGAGTGCATACACGCTGCGCGATGCCGCCATGAACAGACGGTTGCGGAAGGTGCCGCCGAAGCAGAGATTGGCGCAGCGTTCGGGCAAATTGATGCGGCCGATCAGCTTGCCGTCGGGGTTGTAGATGCTCACGCCGTCCAGCGCCGCGCTTCCCATTCCCCAGCCCATCCATAGATTTCCGTCCACGTCGCAGCGCATCCCGTCAGGCGTTCCGGGTCCCACGTCGATGAACTTGCGCTTTCCGGTGAGCTTCCTGCCGCCGGCCACGTCATAGGCATATACGTTGCGAGGCGTGGTGCCCGATTCGACCAGATACAGGGTCGACTCGTCGGGAGAAAAGCACAGTCCGTTGGGCCGCGCAACCTCCCCCTCGACAACGGTCATTTCTCCGTTCTGGCCGTCGACCCGATACACGTTCATCGGCAGTTCCTGTTCAGCGGGATAGCCTTCGTAATAACCGAGCAGCCCGAAAGGCGGGTCGGTGAACCAGATCGAACCGTCGGATTTGACGACCACGTCGTTGGGCGAATTCAGCGGCTTGCCGTCGAAGCCGGCGGCGATCACCGAGATGGTGCCGTCGTACTCGGTACGCGTGACGCGCCGCCCGCCGTGCTCGCAAGTCACCAGCCGTCCCTGCCGGTCGCGCGTGTTGCCATTGGCAAAGTTGGAAGGACGGCGAAAAACACTGACGCCGCCGGTTTCCTCTTCCCACTTCATGACCCGGTTGTTGGGGATATCGCTCCACAACAGGTAACGTCCGTCGCCGAACCACACCGGTCCCTCGCTCCAGCGAAAGCCGTGCGCGATCCGCTCGACCGACGCGAGATTGAGGCGGTACCTGGCAAAACTCTGGTCGATGATCTGCACGGCGGAATCCGGGTAACGCTGGCTCGGCTGCCAGGGCATCTCGGGAGTGTCTCTGGGTGCGGCGTTCTCGGGCGGCATGATCAATCCGTTACCAGTGGGTTCGTCGTGCAGTTTACAGCGGTGCAGCCCGCACCCACCACCGGTGGTTCCGCAAGGCATCCGCGTGGCTGATGTCCGGGCTGCGCCAATGATCCGGTAATATCCGCCCAACAGCCTGGCATCGTGAAATGCGTTCAATTGAAGAAACCCCCCTTCCTGACGGCATCCGCGCGCGCTTCGTGAAAGACATCAACGGCCTCACGATGCATGTGCTGGAAGCCGGCTTCGAGCGCAAAGGCCGCCCTTGCGTATTGCTGCTTCACGGCTTTCCCGAACTTGCATACAGCTGGAGGAAGGTAATGCTGCCTCTCGCCGAAGCCGGGTTCCATGTGGTCGCGCCGGATCAGCGCGGCTATGGGCGCACCACCGGTTGGGACGGCGACTACGACGGCGATGTCGGGTCTTTCCGCATGCTCAACCTGGTCAGGGATGCGCTGGGGCTGGTCTTTGCGCTGGGCTACCGCACTGTTGAGGCGGTGATCGGGCACGATTTCGGCTCCCCGGTAGCGGGCTGGTGTTCGCTACTGCGGCCGGACGTGTTCCGCTCGGTGGTGCTGATGAGTGCGCCGTTCGCGGGCCCGCCGGTGTTGCCGTTCCATACCGACAGCGATGCCAATGCGGCAAGACCGACTTTCCCCGACATTCACGAAGAACTGGCGGCGCTGCGGCGCCCGCGCAAGCACTACCAATGGTATTACAGCACCCGCGAGGCCAATGGAAACATGTGGAAATGTCCACAGGGGGTCCACGATTTTTTGCGCGCCTACTATCATCACAAAAGCGCGGACTGGAAGAACAACAAACCCTTTCCGCTGAAGTCGTGGAGCGCCGCCGAGCTGGAGAAAATGCCGACCTACTACATCATGGATCTGGACAAAGGAATGGCCGAAACCGTGGCACCGGAGATGCCCGCCCGCTCCGCGATTGCAGAGAATAAATGGCTTCCCGATGTGGAGCTGTCCGTATATAGCGGCGAATACCGCAGGAACGGGTTTCAGGGCGGCCTGCAATGGTATCGGTGCATGACGCAGCACAAGTACATCGCTGAATTGCAGACTTTCTCCGGCCGTACCATCGACGTGCCGTCGATGTTCATCGCCGGCAAAAGCGACTGGGGCAGCCACCAGGTGCCCGGCGCCCTGGAGAAGATGCAGACGATCGCGTGTACCCAAATGCGCGCCTGTCATTTGCTCGACGGTGCAGGGCACTGGGTGCAGCAGGAGCAGCCAGAGGCGGTGAGCCGGCTGCTGCTCGGGTTCCTGCAATAGCACTGAGTAATGCACACATGCTCGAGGGTGCCGGCGCGAGATGGCGGCGGCGTATTGGCAGTCAAAAGCTCCAGAAGAGGAAAGCACGAAGCAATGCCGGGTGCTGTCGCGCCGGGATCGGGCAAACAAGCCTTGAGAAGACGTAAGGTACTATCAGACCGAGCAATGCCAGATTCCCCCTGCCGCACCTCATGGATACGCAGATAGTCAAGCGCTACCTGCCGTGGGTAGTCGCCACCGCCTTGTTCATGGAGCAGCTCGATTCGACTATCGTGAACACGGCCATCCCGGCCATGGCCACGAGCCTGCAGGTGGCGCCCCTCAGTCTAAAGGCCGTCGTCACCAGCTACATTCTGAGTCTGGCCGTTTGCATTCCAATCAGCGGCTGGATGGCCGACCGCTTTGGCACCCGGCGCGTGTTTGCCCTGGCCGTAGTGCTATTCACCCTTTCGTCGATTCTCTGCGGACTGTCTGTGAACGTCCCGATGCTGGTCGCCGCGCGCACGCTGCAGGGCATCGGGGCGGCGATGATGATGCCCGTTGGCAGGCTCGCAATCATCCGGACGTACCCGAAATCCGAGCTGCTGATGGCGATGAACTTCGTCATCATCCCGGCGCTGATCGGCCCGCTGCTCGGTCCGACCGTCGGCGGCCTGATCGTGCACTGGCTGTCATGGCGGGACATTTTCTTCGTCAACGTCCCGGTCGGGGTGGCCGCGCTGTATATCATTCATCGCTACATGCCGGATTACCGCGGCGAGTCTACGCGGCCTCTGGACCTGGTGGGACTGGTTCTGTTCGGCAGCGGCACGGCGCTGCTTTCGTGGCTGCTGGAAATATTCGGCGAACACCACATCGATGCAACCTCGGCGGCCGTTCTGTTCCTGATTGCCATGGCGCTCCTCGCCGCCTATGTCTTTCATTCCCGCCATGCACAATATCCGCTGCTACGCCTCGGCATCTTCCGGGTGCGCACCTTCCGGGTATCCGTCGCCGGCGGCTTCATCACCCGGCTGGGCATGGGCGGGCTTCCCTTCCTGCTTCCGCTTCTCTACCAGCTCGGCATGGGACTGCCCGCGTGGCAGTCGGGCCTGCTGATGATGCCCGCCGCGGCCGCCGCGATAGGAATGAAGCTCATTGCGCCCAAAGTCCTTGGCCGGTACGGATTCAAGCAGGTTCTGGTCGCGAACACCCTCATGATCGGCGTGAACATCAGCCTGTTCTCGCTGGTGACTTCGGCGACCCCGGTGGGCCTGATAATTTGCCTTGGGCTGGCGCTGGGCTTTTTCAACTCGCTGCAGTTCTCTGCCATGAATTCGATGGCATATGCGGACACGGAGGCGCGCGATTCGAGCATGGCCAGCACGATTGCCAGTTCGATGCAGCAACTGTCGATGTCTTTCGGCCTGGCTTGCGGTTCGTTGATCGCCGCCTGGTACCTGGGTGACGCAGCGCAAACAGACGGCGCTGCCGTCACCCGCGCACTGCATTATGCTTTTCTCACGCTGGGCGTGCTGACGGCTTTGTCATCGCTGTCCTTCTGGACGCTGCGCGCCGAGGATGGTGCTAACGTCAGTCGCGGCGCGCTGACCGAGGCGTCTTGAGACAAGGTGCGAGGAAAGAACAATGACCGGATTCGCAGAATACGAACAATACGATGCGCTCGGGCTGGCTGATCTGGTGCGGCGCAAGGAGGTCACGCCCTATGAATTGCTTGAAGCGGCAATCGAGCGGGTAGAGGCGCGCAATCCTGCGGTCAACGCCGTGGTCATGAAACTTTACGACCATGGAAAGAAGGCTATCGCCGACGGCATTCCCGACGGACCGTTCCGCGGGGTGCCGTTCCTGATGAAGGATCTGACCTCTCCGGTTGCCGGGGTGCGGATGACGCGCGGTTCGAAGTTTTTTGCCGATACGCCGCCTTCAACTGCCGACAGCGAGCACGTGAAGCGCCTCAAACGCGCAGGCGTGATCATCTTCGGCAGGACCAATACCTGCGAACTCGGTTTGTCGCTCACCTGCGAACCGCAACTTCACGGTCCAACGCGCAATCCATGGAACGTTGAGCATATCTCTGGCGGTTCGAGCGGTGGCGCCGCTGCGGCCGTCGCGGCACGCATGCTGCCGATCGCGCACGCTTCCGACGGGTTCGGTTCGATCCGCGCGCCCGCAGCCTGCTGCGGACTCGTCGGCCTGAAACCGACGCGCAGCCGCAATACCTTCGCTCCGTTTGCCGGGGAAGGACTCGGCGGTGTTTCCACCGAACACGCGGTGAGTCTGACAGTGCGGGATTCTGCCGCGCTGTTGGACGCGACGCGCGGACCGGGTCCCGGCGACCCCTATGTCGCGCCCGCACCAGCCGGGCCATATATCAAGGAAGTCGAAACGGCGCCCGGGGAGTTGCGCATTGCCTGGACCGCCAGGGCGCCCAACGGCGCTCGCATCGATGCGGAATGTTTGCGTCTGCTCGCCGACACCGTGGAGCTTTGCGCCGACCTTGGCCACCACGTCGAGGAATGCAATCCGGAGATTGACGGCGCCGCGATCGTGCCGACATTTCTCACATTGGCCTCGGCGAACACCGTGGTGAATCTCGCCGGCCATCCGACCGCCGGACGCCCGGCTCGCGAAGGAGAAGTCGAACGCATCACCTGGCTAACCGCCAAGAAGGGAGAAAAGGTCAGCGCCTCCGATTACGTCCGTGCCACCCAAACAGCGCATCGCCTAGGCCGCCAGATGGCCGCGTTTCACTCGAAATGGGACCTACTGCTTACGCCCGGGCTTGCTTCGCCGGCGGTAAAGCTCGGATGGCTCGACATGATGATGGATGACGTGGACGAATACTGGCAGCGCGTGTTTGCATTTTCTCCATTCACTGTCTGGTTCAACCTTACGGGCCAGCCCGGGCTGATGCTGCCGCTAGGCCGGAGCTCGGCGGGATTGCCGCTCGCAGTTCAGCTCGTCGCAGCGTACGGCGACGAGACCACGTTGTTTCGCTTGGGTGCACAACTCGAGGCGGCGCGTCCCTGGATCGGACGCAAGCCCGCGCTTGCTCCCTAGAGACCCGCCGCCAGTTCGCGCGTGAGTTGAGCGGCCGGTATTTCCCTGCAGTTGCCGGCATTCTGGCCGGACCAAAGCGGCGAGAAATCGCCCGAGCCTTCCGCTTCGGCTTTGGCGCGCAACGGTGCGATAGACGAAGTCGCCAAAGGAAACGCCGGCGCGCCGCCGTTCATCGGGCCGAGCTCTCTCATCACACGGTTCATGATGCCGCGCGCGGGCCGACCGGTGAATAGATTGGTAAGTGCCGTGTGCCGCGCGTCATTGCTCTTCAGCGCCGCGCGATGAATGTCGCCGATGGTAGCTTCCGGACAAAATAGATACGCCGTGCCGACTTGCGCGCCGGCGGCGCCCAGCGCCATGGCCGCCGCCACCCCTTGCGCATCGGCGATGCCGCCGGCGGCGATCACAGGAACCCTTACCGCACGCACCACTTGTGGCAGCAATGCAAACGTGCCGATCTGCGTGGTCACATCGTCAGTCAGGAACATGCCGCGATGTCCGCCCGCCTCGGCGCCTTGCGCAACGATTGCATCCACGCCGCGGGCTTCGAGCCAGAGTGCCTCCTCTACGGTCGTGGCCGAGGACAAGACCCTGGCGCCCATACTTTTTACCCGCGCCAGCAGTTGTTCCGACGGCAAACCGAAATGAAAGCTCACTACCGCCGGCCTGATTTCGTCGAGCACATCCGCCGCCTCGGCGCTGAACGGCGCGCGCCCGGGTCCGGCGGGAATCTTCTCCGGATCGATTCCGTATTTCTTGTAATAGGGCGTGAGCGCCTTCCGCCAGGCCGCTTCACGCCCGGCATCGATTGCCGGCGGGGCGTGACAGAAGAAATTCACGTTGAAGGGCCGGGCCGTGCCCGCCTTGATTGCCGCGAGTTCCTTGCGCATGGCGTCGATGCCGAGCATGGCGCAGCCGATCGAGCCAAGGCCTCCCGCATTGGAAACGGCCACTGCCAGCGCGTGACCCTGCGCTCCAGCCATCGGCGCTTGAATGATCGGCAGTTCCGAGCCGAATAGTTCTGACAGGATCATCGTTTGATGTCAGCCGTTGCCTCGCGCGGCGCGCCCTGCTTTTCGTGCCTCGCTGAAAACAGATTCTCCCGCACTTGAGAAACGAGATCGATCGATCGCAGGCGCGCCGGCTGATCATGAATGTGCGCGGTGATCATCAGTTCGTCCGGCTGCATGGATTCGATAAAGTCCGCGAGGCCGCGCTGAACGGTTTCCGCCGAGCCGACGAACGATATGGCCAGCGAACGCGCCACCATTGCCTTCTCTGCGGGGGACCAATACGCGTCGATATCGTCGATCGGCGGCGGTACCTGTCCGGGCGACCCGCGCCTCAGGTTGATGAAAGACTGCTGTTGCGAGGTAAATTGGCGGCGTGCTTCCGCGTCGGTATCGGCAGCCAGGACGTTGGCGCCGAGCATGGCGTAGGGGCGATCCAGTTGTTTGGATGGCTGGAATCGGCTGCGATAGATTTCGAGCGCCTGTTTCATCAGGTCCGGGGCGAAATGCGATGCGAAGGCGAACGGCAGACCCAGCATGGCCGCCAGTTGAGCGCTGAACAGACTCGAACCCAGCAACCATATCGGCACGTCGATGCCGGCA
>Ga0134123_10001592_pt1 | contig 14796 bp, 28 predicted proteins | sample KB303_FD_96460 | JGI IMG/M metagenome (GOLD analysis project Ga0134123, IMG submission 96460) | Terrestrial soil microbial communities without Nitrogen fertilizer from Kellogg Biological Station, Michigan, USA - KB3-0-3 | ecosystem: Environmental > Terrestrial > Soil > Unclassified ...
CAAGGCCTTCGGCGGGCGGGCGATCCGCTCGCTCATCGGGGCGGCGCAGACGGGGGACACGGGCAGACTGCGCGACGTCCTCTCGATCATCCCGTTCTCGGACACGCTGGGCATCACCGACCCCGCGCAGGAGACGACCGGCAAGGAGATCGCAGGGTTCGACAAGAACGACGACAGCTGGGGGGCGTTCGGGGCAGGCCTGGCGACCGACGTACTCACCGACCCCGGCACGTTCCTGAACCCATTCGGCAAGACGCTCAAGGGCGTCGCCGCCGCGAAGGCTGGCCTGCTCCCCAAGGTCGCCCAGCCGATCACCCGCGAGGCCGGCGGGATCCGCAGTCTAGGCAAGAAGGCGGCGAACTTGTTCCTCAACCGGCCCTCGGACTACGAGGGCGCGACGGCGGCGGCCATGCGCGGCATCAGCGACCCAGTCGACGTCGCCAAGGTCGCCGCGAAGTTGACCGGCGCCACGGCGGCAGACGTCGTCGACCAGCCCCTGCGGGCGGCGCTCAACTTCCGCATCCCGTTCACGGAGGTCGAGGCCAACATCGGCACGGGTCCGGTGGCACAGAACATCGCCAACAACCTCGGCTCGATCGGGGACTGGGCGGCGTACTCCGCTCCCGGGCGGGCCATCGCCCCGCTCTTCGACGCCCGCCTCTCGAACAAGGCGGTCGGGCACGCGCCCACGACCGAGATAGCCCAGCGCGAGGCCCGGCAGATCGCCCCCAAGCTGGCCGACGAGCAGGCGGCGCTGACCGGGGACTTCCTCAAGCAGCGGGAGGCGGCCGAGAAGATCGGCATGACCGACCCGACTCTGGCCCCCGACCTCAACCGCCAGCTGCAGTTCGGCCTCGAGGGGCAGGTGATGAGGACCGACCCGGCGCTGGCGAGTCAGGAGTTGAACCAACTCGCCGCCGACATCCGCCCACTGTACGCCGACGCGCGCCCGAAGGCGGCGGCGGTCGGCCGGGAGGCGAAGGTCTTCCAGAGCGACTACGGACTCGACTACACGCACCGCCAGGCCACGGCAGCGGGCGAGGAGGTGCTCAAGAAGGGCGGAGGCGGGTCGGCGTGGAAGCCGAAGAACCCGGCCGACATCGCCCGCAACCCGGCCCTGGACCTCCCCGGGGGCGACGACGCGGTCAACGCCCTCTTCAAGGATCCCGACGCCGCCCTGGGCACGCAGGGCCACGTGGGACTGGGCGGGCAGGGACTCCCCAATGTCGGGCAGACTCTCCCGCAGGCCCAGAACCACATCCTCGAGCGGTACTTCGGCTGGGACCAGCAGAAGACCGCCGACTTCTGGTCGATGCGGCAGGAGGTCATCGCCGGCACGCTCACCGCGGCGGACCCCAGGTGGCCCGCCCTGCAGCTGATGGAGAAGGAGTGGGGCAAGGCGGCGGAACTGCCGGCCCTCGTGGCCGGCGGTGTCGAGTCGTCGTTCAAGAAGGCCCTCGCCGGGGGCGCGAACCCGGCCCAGGCGTGGAACGACCTGATCGCCAACCGCCCCAAGATCTTCGCCGACTCCCCCGTGGGCCTGGCTCACTCGTACGCCCTCAACGAGGCGGCGTCTAACCTGGGGGCCCAGGGGTTCTCGAACATCATCACCTCGGCGGCCAAGCGCGGCATCTCGAGCTTCGAGGACGGCGTCAGCGTGGCCGCGGCGCTCAAGGACAGCGGATACAACAACGAGAACATGACGCGCGTCGTCGTCGACCGGCTCAAGAAGGCCGGGGTGCTCGGCGCCAAGGAGACTGAGAAGGCCCTCCGCGACGTCTATCTGCCCGCAGCGGTGGCCCAGGACCTCGTCAAGTTCGGCACGCCCTTCCAGAAGACCAAAGAGACGCGCCCACTGTGGAAGGCGGTCGACACCATCGGCAACCTGAACAAGGTGTCGCAGACCACGCTCTTCCCGCTGACGATCCCGACCACGCTCCGCAACGCGCTGACCGAACTGTACACCAACCTCAGGCAGGGCGCCTCTGGCGCGGGCGAGAACCCGCTGATGAACCTGCTCCGCCCGTACGTCGCCCAGAAGGAACTGCGGGGCGGCGGCTCGGCGCCGAGCCTGACCCGCCTCTTCCCCGGCATGACCGCCGACGAGGCCACGCGGGCCTTCCGCAACGAACTGTACCAGCACGGCGTCGACGTCCCCTTCGAGGCGGCGGAGAAGGCCGGCATCATCGGTCGGGCGCCGCATGACTCGGGCATGGTCGGCACGCTCGCCCCCCTGGCCGAGCCGCAGAAGTCGGTCTGGGACATGGTCAAGGAGTCGGTGACCGGGTGGCGCGGTGGGCCGCTCAAGGACAAGCTCAAGGTCCGCGGCGTGGCCGGGGCCGAGGAGACGACGCTGCCCCCGGTGAAGGCCGCGCAGGAGATGATGCACGCGGTCGACCAGGCCGGGCGGACGGCGGGCTACTACGGCGCCCGGGCCCAGGGCTACGAGCCGAAGGCGGCCGCCGAGATGGCGAAGTGGATGCGGATGGGGACGGAGGACCTGACCGACTGGGAGCGGACGTGGATGACGCGCCTGGTCCCCTACTACCGCTGGCTCAGGACCAGCGTGCCGGCCACGCTCGCCGACGTCGCCGCGCACCCCGGAGGCCTGACAGGGCAGATGATCCGCGGCACCAACGCCCTCCGGGCCAACGAGGGGTTCATCCCCGACTACGTCGGCGAGGGCCTCGCGCTCCCCATCGGACCCAGGGAGGACGGTCACCAGCGATACCTGAGCGGGTTCGGCCTGCCCTTCGAGGAACTCAACAAGCTGGCGTCGACCTCGGCCCACCCGTTCCAGCGGACGCTGCAGCAACTGGCCGGCAACCTGAACCCGCTGCTCAAGGCGCCGATCGAGTTCATGACCGGCACGCAACTCTACAGCGGCCGCCACCTCGACGACCTGTACGCCCGCACGGGTTCGCCGGGCCTAGACCAGCTGCTCTCGATGACCCCGCTCTCCGCCCCCGTGCGTGCGGCGAGCCGGCTCGCGGACGAGCGGAAGGGCCCCGGCGCCCAGATGGCCGGACTGCTCTCGCCGGCGCGGTTCACGGACGCGGACATGAACCGCGCGCTGATCGTGCAGGGGCGGAAGATGATCGAGAGCGAGCTCGCCGGGAACCCGATGATCCGGCAGTTCACCCGGCAGTACGTGCCCAACGAGTTCGCCGGGCAGCTGGCGCCGGCGGACCAGCGGGCGATCGAGTTGTACAACGCGCTCAGGGCGATGGCGCGGGAGCAGTTTCAGCCGGCGGCACGCTAGTTGAATCCCGTGATCCACCGCCGCAACTCGTCGCCGCGCAGATGGCCACCAAATAGAAGCATCGACCCCAACTGAATGCCGATGTGGCAGCGTGTCTCGGGATGCTTGCCGAGATCGCTCGCCATCGAATTGAACGCCTGCTCGGCGTCGCCGCGGTCGGCGTACTCGAGAGCGCGCTGCTTACACCACGCCAAGTGTTCGTCCCTCGTCGGCGTGTGCGGTTCCAACTCTTTTCGCGGAGTCGGGCCAATCGGTGTAGCTGTCATAGAAAATCTCCTTGGTTTAAAAGTCCCCTCTACCCACGCAAGCCCGCGTCCTCAAGCGAGGACGCGGGCTTGTTGCTTAACCCGATAGGACTCTGCCTTACTTCATTGGCAAATCCTCCAGGCCGAGGAAATCTGCGGTGATCTTCTCTGGCGGGTGGCCCTTGATCTTCTCCTTGAGGCGAGCCCGCAGTAGTTGCGACGAGTATTCTTGGCCCCCGATGATGATGTGGCGGTCGCCGCGCCCGTGCGAGCCGCCGTACCCCTCGATGTGCGAGAAGAAGACGCACGTCCGCCACCCGTCCCCGACGTATACCGCCTCGTTCTCGCGCTCAAGGATCGGAATGACTTGGTCGCTGATGTCCTCATAGGTCTCGTCTTGGTAGATCGCTTCGGCATCGCATCCTGGGATGTCATCAGCCTCGGCGTAGTCCCCGATCCACGCGATGCGGTCGCCTGCCCACGACCCGATCAGTGGTGACTCGTCTTGGAAGTCGCCGCCCCCGCGCCCGTTGGAAGCGGCGAGAAGAATGAGGAGAGCGTCGGTAACGCCGCCGCCCATCTGCTCGGCCAGCTTGAGGCCGCATCCGAATTTGTGCGGGTGAAGTTTCTGCTTCTTGTCCAGGTTGAACGGTTTATGATACTGTCCCATCGCAAACCCCCTTGGAAAGTGGTGAAAACGTACCCTCTCAACACCGCAACCCCGTCATGCGATTGCTCGCAAGCGGGGTGCGGGTCCACGGGGATGGTTCAGTGGCCACACCAAGCGCATACCCCTGTCGAGTGCTGCCTGTCGTAACCGCACGGGCGGGCGCGGCACGGTTTCCGGTTGCGGCATCGGCGGCCGAGCTTGCCAAGCGGCACGCAGCCGACTCCGCGCAGGATGCGGTCGCGAGACAGGTTCAATGGTTGGCGAGTCATCGTCGTCTCCTTGAAACGTACCCTCTCAACACCGCAACCCCGTCATGCGATTGCTCGCAAGCGGGGTGCGGGTCCACGGGGATGCAGTGGATCAGAATGGTTCCAGGTGCTGCTCGGCGGTCTTGCCGAAGTCGAGCGCGCTTTGAATCTCGGCCTCGGACGGTTGCATCTCGGCGATGCGTTCGGCGTGTGCGTTAGCGTCGAGCGTGCCGATTGTGGCCTCGGGCGCGCTTGCCGGGAACGTCTCGCACTCCCGCACGATGGCGCGCCCGAATTCGAGCAGCTGGGCGGCGTCGTCGGCGAACAGGGCGACCTCGCCCGCGCTGCCGTCCGGGTCGACCATGCGCACGGTGACGGAGAACGACTTGGTGTCCTCGTGGACTAGGGAGGAGGCGAAGACGCGCTCCTTTGGTTGGATGAACACGGACACGTGCATGTTAGGCATTCGTACACTCCTTGGATGGTTGAAGAAAGCGCGGCCGGCGCCGGCGGTGTGCCGGTCGGAATCAAATGATTGCCGGCCGCGCTGCTGGGTTACTGCCCTGGGTGCCTCTGGTGCCACGACGGCGAAGCGACTGGATCGCTGAGGCGTTTGACGACGACCGCGCCCTTCATCACTTGACTCCTGCCCCCCTTCGACCTCGCGGCGCGCGGGCCGAGGTCGAGGAGTATCTTGTCGAGGTCGACGCACACTTCGACGTGGCAGATGTCGCAGTTGTCACTTTTAGGAAAGTTTATGTAGTACCGGATGTCGGCCTCTCTGCTTATCTTGCCGAGCGCCATCACGCACCCCCTCTCTTGGCCTTCTTGGCCGCTTCGCGTTCCTGCTTCAGTTCGCGCACGCGGACGCGGACGGCGGCGCGGTAGATTTCGTCGTAGGTGACGCTGTACCAGCGCCGCGTGCCCTTGGGTTTGATGCGGAGCAGTTTGCCGCCCACCTCGAGCATGACGACGAACGGGCGCCGCCCGCTGCGGGTGGTGTCGATGGTGCGCGTTTCGCGCTTGACCGGTCTGGCGTCGAGTCCGGTCATTCGGCACCGCCTTCGGCGTTGGCCTCGTGCCACAACAAATCAGCCTGGGCCTCGATCTCGTTCAGCGCCTCAAAGAACGCCTTGCGGAACGCTTCGTCGTCGCCGTTGTACGGCACGTCAAAGGATTGCGTCTCGGCATCGCTGCCCTCGACGATGCTGCCGACCTTGACGCCCGTCGCCGTGAAAGCGATCCACGCGCCGCACTCGGTGTTCTTGTAGACGCCGCGCTTGACCGCCGCTTCTGTCGGCTCGCAGCAGTAGATGTCGGCCAGACACTGCATCAGCGCGCTGCCCATCGCGGCATCCTCGGCCATGCGTTCGGCTTGGATCTCGTTCATCTGTCACCCCCTCAAGGTAAACGCCAAGCGTACCATACGCTCGGCAAGTGGACGCGACGAGAGTCGAACTCGCATATCGAGACAGCTTCACCTCCTGCTAGGTGGAAAGATAACCACCTGCCCAGAGTAGCCGCTAGTCTCTCGGGTTTCCCCGGCTCTGCCAATTGAGCTACGCGCCCAGCGGTCAGTACCCAGCTGCTTCGGCGAACCCGTAGACCATGCCCACGGTCAACTCGTCGCCGCCCAGCTTGCACAGTTCGCCCTGCGTGAACCGCGCCACGGCCTCCGAGCGCGTTTCGCCGAATGCCCGGGCCAGGGCAAAGAACAGGATAGCCTGCAGTTTGTACGTGTCCCAACTCATCGTGATACCCCCTTCTTGGTGAATCGCTCGCGGTGCCGGACCTCCTTGGCCACGCGCACCCAGTCGAGCGCGGACGCGCTGACCGGGTACTTCGGCCGGCGCGCCCACAGGTCGGCAAGTTGCTTGTCGGTCATCCGCTGTAGTTCGGTGTCGTTTGGTGCGATCATTCGTAAACCACCCGCCCGACCTTGGTGGTGATCTTGTTGCGCTTGGCGACGATCTTGCCGTGGTCGGTGCTCTCCTCGCCCGACCACGTCACCTCGCCGCTTATGGAGTACCCCCACGGTTTGAGGAAGTGCTCGACGAGGTACTCCAACCACTCCACGTAATAGTAGAACTTCTCACCGCCGTCGTGCTCGATGACGGTGCCCAGTTCGTTCGGCACCCACTGGCACCACAAGCCGGGTTGGCCTGCGGGCGGTTTGTTGTAGTCGGCGATGTCGCCCGTGCGGTTCTGCCCCACCTCGCCGCCGTCTGGACCGACGTAAAAACCGCCCTCGTCGCCGACCGGCAAGCCGACCGCCTCGCGCACTGGATCGGCCAGTACCGCCGTCAGTTTCGCCACGCGCTGCATGCGGCGAGTGTCTGCGAACTTGAGCAGGTACGCCCTGTGTTCCGGCGTGAGCGGGCGGTTGAGTGTGAACGCGCCGTCGAAGTAAGTCGTGTAACCCATCTTGCACCCCTGGTTGTAGTCGCCGTCAGCCGCGCGCTTACCGCAAGCGTGCGCCCAGCCCCGCGACGTGGACGCCGCGACTTGGGGGCCGTGGGCGCGTCCGTGCGCCCGGGGGTGGATTAGCGTGGCCAATGGCCGAAACTGCCCTCGACCCGCTTCAGTTCGCGGTCCTGCGCGGTTATGTTCGCGCAGACTTCCTCGTACTGTGCGGGCGTCAGGAACTGCCCGTCCCGCGGTGGTTCGTCGTCGGGATGCCAGTGGAAAATCCACCCGTCGCTGCCCACGTACTGCTGCCACTTCGTCGTCATCACGCACCCCCTTTGCTGCACAGTTCGTACGACTTCTGCTCGCCCGGATGACGCCACCCCGATCACGCACCCCCTTCGCACGTCATCACCGCCGGTTCGAGCGCCTCGGGCACGCCGCCCTTGAGTACCGGAATCGTGAACGGCACCTCGATCTCCACCGCCACCATGCGGCGCATCTCGTCGCCGCCGATGCTCTCAGCGTACCGCTCCTGCGCGTCGCTCTCCGTCGTCCCGCAATCGCAGTCCCCGTTCGCGTCCACGACCACGTACACCGTAACCTTGACCATGTCTGCCATGCTGCACCCCGTATGTGTGAACCACTGGCCACATCAGCAACCGCATCACGGTTGAACCCCCGCAGGGGTTTCGGCCTTAGCGGCGGATGGCGACGTTCGCCCCCTTGGCGTACATGGCCTTCACCGTCTGGCTGGGCGCGTCGATCATGGCCACGAAGGCATCGACGCCCACCCAAACACCTCGGGGAACTGGGCCGGCTTGAGGACGGGGTAGCTGCCGTTGACCCAGGCACGGTACATGGCCAGAGCACCCTGGAACACCTTCACGTAGCACGACGTGACCTGCGGTTTACGGACGCCCATGGCCTTCAGGGCCTTGCGGATCTGCCGGGCGACGTATGGCCGGAACTCACAGTCATTGCAGACGGCCTCATCCGCGCCGGTCTCGACAACCTCGTGGGGTTCCATGTCGGCACGCATGAGGTACACCTGCACCATGGTGCCGGTCTTGGGGTTCTTGCTCCGCCTCTTGATCCCCGTAGCTATCGCCACCAACGGCGCCCCGTCCACAGGTGACTTCCCCCTCCACACCACGTAACCGTTAGCCTGTTGCACGCCCATTGTGGCGTCCTTTCGTGTAAGTGCCCCCGCACCACCATGCAGGAACCTGGACTTGGAACCAGTCCCCAGCACACCGCCGGGGAGGCCAAAGAGCCGAGATCGAAAACCGCTTTCGACCTGCGACGAAAACATCCTACTCCGCGATCTCTCGCATTTCAACCAAAAAAACAAATTTTCCGCAAAATAGCCGTTTCGCCGCGTAAAACGCTGGGAAAAATCTTTTCGCGGCGCCGTCGACGAACGCCGGTCGAGCAGAAAACCGCGCACGAGCGTGCGCGATCTGACCGAGCAGGCCAACCAAGAAGCGCACCAGAACAGCGCACGGTGTACTGCGGCGAGGCGCTGCGCACCCGCCGTAGGCGGCAGATGCCATCGTCCAAACCTATTCCCCCTCCCCGCTACCCCGCATTGCGTAGTAGCGTAACAGCACCCTCGACGTCCGTCGACGCTAGTGTCGCCCCCAGGGTACACTCGCCTCCCGCGTGCGGCTCGCCTGCACGCGCGCGAGCGCAGGCGCAGCACGCGCGTGCGGCGTGCGCGTGCAAGGGCACGCACGCGAGCGTGCTGCGCGAGCGCGGGCGCCTGCACGCCTGGCGGGCGGGCGGGAGGGGGCCGGTGGCCCCCCGGCGGCGGGCCGTATGGTTTCATATCCCCGCCTCCCGTATTCCAAGAAATCTCGGCTTTCCGAAAAAACGGTTGACAGAATTCGCATGAGGCGTGGACGCGAATATCTCAGAAAAACGGTTGACAAGCATCCTGTACCCACAGAATCCGTGTACCCACACTTGACGGCAGGACGGCTTGTGGGTACACTTTGTTGTGGGTACAGAGTAAACTTGTGGGGACACCAATGAAAGATTCGCATCTGAGGTTCCGTGTTTCTTCTGAGGACTTGGCGTTGTACAAGGCGGCGGCGGCGAACTCTGGGGAGGAGTTGTCGGCTTGGATCCGCGGGGTGCTCGGGGCGGCCGTTGTCAACGAGACCGCGCCTCCTGAGCCGGTGTGCGGGCGCCCGGTGGTTCGCCAACCTCGCCCGGTCAAGGCCAAGAAGGACGACCATATCTCGAAGCCGAGGGTGTGCGGGCACCCGGTGGCCAGAGAACCGAAACCGCTTCGGAGGCCCAACCGGACGAGGCCTATCGACTCACCGCCGGTTATTCTGTCTGTCGCCGAGAAGATGTCCTCTGAACCTCCGCGGGGCGAGTCGGCGACGGTGACGTTTGTAGACGAGGTCGCTGGGCCGCTGGACGTGCCGGCGTTGGTGGCGAACACGGCGGCGGCGTTCAGGTGGGCTAGGGGAGAGGTGGAGGTGCCGGACTTCGACGCGCCGACGTTGGAGTCGCTGGCGACGGAGTCGGTGCTCTTGACCGGGAGGGAGTCTCCACTCCACGCACCCGACACGGCGCCGATCACGCTCGCGCCTGGTCAGGTCCACGTCTCGGAGGACGGTTCCGTGTCGGTCGACTTCGGGGCCGTCCCGGCTCCTCGGGGATCCGGGTGGGACGGTCTGATCGAGGCCCTCGTGGAGGAGGGGTCGGTCGTGCCGCCGCCCAGACTGGTGAACGTCTTGCCGCTCGAGGAACTCCCCAGACCGGCGCCGATACTTCCGCTGGTTCCTCCTCCTGGTGAATTAATCGTGGCCCTGGAGAAGGCGAAGGACGCCGCCCTGGTGGACTTGCTCGAGAAGTCTCGTCCCCAAGTTGTCACGGACCTGGAGACGGGCCTGCAACTCGAGGTCCAGCCCGAGAAACCGAAGCGCGCCTTCAAGCGGCACCCCAAGTGCGTCTGCGACAAGTGCGAGCGTTTCCAGTCGGCAGCGTGCCAGCTCTGCTACAAGATAAACGCGATCACGTTCTAGGGAGGATTTCCATGAGCAGCATCGCGCCGCCGGCCCACACTCGCGGAGAACACACGTCGGACGACTGGATCACGCCGAAGTGGCTGGTCGATCGACTGGGGCCGTTCGACCTCGACCCGTGCGCTTCGGAGACGCAGCCTTGGCCGTGCGCTCGCGAGCAGTACACGGTGGACGATAACGGGTTGTTCCTGCCGTGGCGCGGTCTGGTGTGGTGCAACCCTCCCTACGGGCCAGCGACCGCGGCGTGGCTCAACCGGCTCGCGATGCACGGGTCTGGGGTGGCGTTGATCTTCGCGCGGACGGAGACGAGGATGTTCTTCGAGTACGTCTGGCCGCACGCGTCGTCGCTGTTGTTCCTCAAGGGTAGGCTGACTTTCCACTACCCGAACGGGTCCGCTCCCAAGGCAGGCCACAACAGCGGCGGGCCATCGGTGCTGATCGGCTACGGCGAGTTGGCGAAGGAGAGACTCGACGCGAATTCTGATCTAGGGGCATTTGTTATTCCAAGGAGATGATCCATGCAGAAGAACGCCATACTGCTCGGTGGGCCGGCGCACGGGAGGGTGGTCCCGTTCGCGGGTTACAACTTCTTGTGGAGGACGAGGGCGACGAGGAGGGACTCGGTCGTCATGCACGAGTACCTCTGGGAGTACCGCGGCGGCGAGTACCTGGGGCCGAGTCCAGGGACCATCTTCGGGGTCTACCAGAAACCAAGGGAGAAATCATGAGCCACGACTTCCACGTCCGCTGCCGGTGCGGCGACTGCTCGAGCGAGTGGAACATCAAGCCGGAGATCCTCGTCGGCGCCGTCAAGCAGGCGGCGGTCCTCAAGCCGATCCGCGAGAGCGGGTGGGGCCTCGACCACTCCGAGTTCCTCGGCCGCGTCGTCGAGGGCCTGGCCGTGTTCCTGTGCTCGCACTTCGACCACGGCGGGTTCGAGGTCTGCGGGGAGTACAAGTCGGACGTCCCGGTCCCCTGCTTCCCGGAGATGCCGGTGGGCGTCTATGCCGACCTCTGCCTGGCCCGCGTCAGGGAGGAGATCGCGGAGATCGAGGAGAAGTTGACCGTGCTGAAAGACCTGACCCTCTGGAAGGAGAAATTATGAACAGACCGACGTGCGAGACTTGCCCGTTCTGGGCAGTTGCCGATCCCGAGTCTCTCTATCAAGAATGCGTCCGCTTCCCGCCAAACGACCAGGAGCGTGTGAACTTTACCGAAGGATTCTCTGGTCTAGTCGGCAAATGGCCAAGGACGCATCAGGACGAATGGTGCGGCGAGCACCCGTTAATGAAGTTCAGCCTTGCCCACCCATCCGACCGCCCCAACTTATGCCCCCTGCTCATGAACAGCGTTCGCTGCCAGAAAGAACTCGGCCACGCGGGCGAGCACGACTTCTCCTCGGCCCCGCGGAAATAAAATCCGAGAATCCTCCGATATTTCTGTTGAAATCAGAAAACTAGTTTGCTAGGATGTCGCTGGCGTCGTGCAGATATTTGATCGGGGCAGACCTCAGAAGTTGACCCGAGCACGTTCCACTGCACGACGCCTTTACTCTTAGGGTGCATCGATGCCAGACGAAAGCTTCAAGAAGACCGCCGCCATGTCCCCGTCCGAGTACGCCGCCTTCACGGGCGCCATGTCGTTCCCTGCCGGCGTGGAGGCGGAGATGGGCGGCGTTCCTCTAAAGCCAGCCGACTCCGAGTCACTTACCGAAGAGTGGTTGAGGAGTGTCGGCCTCTACGAAGACACGTTCCGCTTAACTTGGCGAGGCCCCGGTGAACAGCGATTGGCATTCATGATTAAAGGGCACCGCAGCGATTGTGAGTGGGCCTTTTGCCCAGCCTATTGCAAAACCCGCGAAGACGTGCGAACCCTCTGCCGCCTCCTCGGCGTTCCACTCGAGGAGTAACCGTGCCCGCCCGCATCCAGCCGATCCCCGACCGCGTCTTCCCCGCCACCTGCGGACTGTGCCGGCGATGGCGCACGCTCTGCGCTGTCGTCTACCTCCGCGGCAAATTGGACAGGTCGTGGTACACCGGCAACCGCGCCGTCGTCTGCACGGCCTGCCGCATCCTCCACGAGGGCCGGTGGACGGTCGAGGAGGCGCCGGAGACACCGGCGCCGGACATACGCGAACCCAGGGTGCGGCAGCTGGGCAAGGGGCTCAGGGCCCGCTCGCCGTCGAAGCACGGGTTGCCGTTTACGTTCTGAGTGACCACTAGCCTGCCATTCCGCTAGGAGCGATGAATGAAAGTCCGCGTTGAAATGCAAACGTCTCCATCGCCGGGCCTCGAATTCTACGAAGGCCACGTCGATATCTACGTGGACGACGACGCCGAGGGCGACGACATCTTTCGTGCCGCCGTGAAGGAGTTGCAAAGGACGGCATTTCCAGATCGTGGTTCACGATGCTGGCGGATGCTGAGTTATTCGCCGCGCTGAAGGTGCTTTCAAAATGAGTAAAGCGAAAAAACTAGCGATTGTCGAAATACCGATCTGCGATCAATGCCTGCGGCTAGAGGGCGCTATGTGCCATAACCCGGAATGCTCTTTTTGCAGATGGGACATGGCCGAAGTGGGTCAATATCTGGACGCCCTCTTAATAAGACCCATCCTCGACGGGAAACGGACGGACGGGATCATGAGGACGCATAAGCTGATCGATTTGGATCAGTGACCACCAGCTTTGCACTCTAGCGGGCAAGGACACCAGATGAGCGACCGATTCAACGGGTTCTACGTGGCCCTGGAAGAGCCGATGGAGATGGAGGACATGAAGTCCATCATCGACGCCGTCTCCTGCATCAAGGGCGTCCTGACCACGTACACGACAGTCGAGACGCAGGGCGACAACTTCCGCGACAGCGCCATCCGCCTGCAGGTGAGGCTCGAATTCCACAAGGAGTTGGCGGCGATCGTCGACAAAGTCTTCGGGAGGCAGCAGCGATGAGTCTTCCAGAACTGAAAAAACACCAAGTGACGAAGCAGATCGATGCCGTGGCGGACATGCAGGCGCTCGTGCCGGCCCTGTTCGCGGCCAGTACCCAGGAAGCTAAAGACAAATCAAGCCATTTCCCCGAACCGGACACGTTCTTCGACGGCCAACCAAGTCGTCGCGACATCGCCAAATTCTGGATCGCTTCTATGAAGGCGTGCATCGAATTACTCGAGAGGGAGATGGCCTGAATGGAACTGCGCGGCAAACTGACGACGAAGCAGGCCGCCGCCCGGCTCGGCGTCTGCATCTCCGCGCTCCGCAAGATGGTGTACGACGGTAGACTCAAGGAGATCAAGCTCTCGCCGCGCGTGATCCTGTACTCGGAGGCGGAAGTCGAGAAGGCCAGGGGCCGGATACAACCCAGGCGGGGCAGGCCGAGGAAGAGTGAACCTTGGAACGGGGACAATAATGGATAGTCCAGACTTCTGCATGTGGTTCACGATCTTGTGCATCGGCGTGGGCGTTTGCGTCACCATCTGCCACGCCTTCGACTGCATGTACTCTCGGGGCAGTTGCGGCTGCGAGTCCGAGGAGGAAGAGGACGACGCCGAAGAGAAGCCGTCATGACCCTAGCCGACGAATTCCGCGCCGCCTTCGCCCAGGCATCCCTGGAGGTCGACGCCGAGCGGTTCGCCGAGGGCGTGCGCCAGGGCGGCAAGATCTTCGCCTCCCCCGACGTGTTCAAGATGCTCGGCGGCAAGCTCGCCGGGCACCAGATGCGGGAGTGCGAGTACTTGGCTCCCGGCACGCTGATCGCCGTCAAGCTGCCGGACTTCACGAAAATGGAGTGGGGTATGTTCCAGTGACCACCGAAGAGAAGGCCGAGACGTTCGACCTTATCGCCCGCGCCCTCACAAACCGGTGGAGCGACGGCAGGTGGTCGTGGTGGTGCCGGCTCCCGTGCGGCGGGCCGTCGCGGGACACGCGGGAAGAGGCGGTCGCGGACCTAGTTGAGTGGGCGAAGCGGCCGATCAACCAGAGATTATCCGGGGATGTGCGCGCATCATCGGTTGAAAACCGAGTCCCCGGTCCTTTTAACCAAGCGGAGGACATGCCATGTGCGGATGCAGTCCGAGACACCGTCGAGTTGTCGACGGCAAAGTTACGTGTGCCAGATGCCAGTGGGTGAAACGTGAAGCTACTCGTCAGCGGGTCGACGCAGTCGGTGGCGAAGTTCATGGTGCTCCGCCCGGACAGAGTCGGCGTCCTCCTGACCCCGGCAGACCGGCACCGTGAGTGGTGGCCGGCAGACACCTGCTGGGCCTGCGACAACGAGTGCTTCTCGGGACTGGACGCGCCGTCGTACCTGCGGATGCTGGCGAAGGTCGCCAAGTTCAAGAGTCGCCCGCAGTGGGTCGCCTGCCCGGACGTGGTCGCGGACGTTGGGGCGACATGGGCCAACTGGTTCAAGTGGCGGCCGGTCCTAGACGCCCTCGACCTCCCGGCGGCTCTGGTCCTCCAGGACGGTCTGGAGAAGTTCAAGTGGCGCGGGCCACTGCCGTCGGAGTGGGACCGGATCGACGCGGTGTTCGTCGGCGGGTCGACGGAGTTCAAGCTGTCCGACCACGCCGCGAGACTGACGCTGGAGGCCCACGAGCGGGGCAAACTGTGCCACTGGGGGCGGGTCAACTCGAGGCGCCGCCTGCGGTTCCTGATCCACGAGATGCAGGCCGGGAGGTGCTGGGTGGACACGGTCGACGGGTCGGGGTGGTCGAAGTTCGCGGAGGCGCGGATCCCTTTGTTCCTGCGGTGGGTCGACGCGGCGTTCAGGCACCAGCAACCGACGATGTTCTGAGGGACCGCATGATCTTCATCACCCAGAACGGAGACTCTGGGCAGGTCCACGCCAAGCGCTACCCGCCAACGGGCACGCCCGAGAACACGGCCGTCTCGTACACCGTCAGCAAGCGCGGGGCCGAGTGGGAG
>Ga0134123_10001594_pt1 | contig 14789 bp, 20 predicted proteins | sample KB303_FD_96460 | JGI IMG/M metagenome (GOLD analysis project Ga0134123, IMG submission 96460) | Terrestrial soil microbial communities without Nitrogen fertilizer from Kellogg Biological Station, Michigan, USA - KB3-0-3 | ecosystem: Environmental > Terrestrial > Soil > Unclassified ...
ATTCGTCGAGGTGCTCGAGCCGCCGCTTCGGCTCGTGATCTGCGGCGCGGGTCACGACGCCATCCCACTGGTGCGGGCGGCCGCGGGCATCGGGTGGCGGCCGATCGTCGTGGACGACCGGGAGCTGTTCCTCACCGAGGAGCGGTTCCCTGCCGCGCACGCGATGATCCACGTAGACGAGCCGGTGCTCGTGGTGGATCGAGCTCCCCTCGACGAGCGCACGTGTGCCGTCGTGATGACGCACAACTACCTGCGGGATCGCGAGTACCTGCGTGGTCTGTTGCGCTCCGGGGCTGGCTACATCGCGATGCTCGGTCCCGCGGCGCGCACGCAGCGTCTGTTGATGGACCTCGAGGAGTCGGGCGTCGAGATCACCGACGAGGATCGAGCACGGATCCACGGCCCCGCAGGCCTCGACCTCGGTGCGGACGGGCCGGACGAAGTGGCGCACGCGATCATCGCGGAGATCCTCGCCGTGCGGCACGGGCGGAGCGGGGGGTTCCTCCGCGAGCGCCCCGGCCCGATCCACGACCGCCCTCGCCCCGGCACGGAAGCGCGCTAGGCCAGCCAGTCCCCCGATGCCGCATCCGGGGAACGCTAGGCTCATCGTCCGTGCGCATCCAGGAATCCTTCACGGTGCCGCGTCCGGTGGACGACGTCTGGGCGTACCTGCTGGACGTCGAGCGGGTCGCACCGTGCATGCCAGGGGCCGAGCTCACCGACACCATCGACGCCACGCACTGGAAAGGCCTCGTCAACGTCGCGTTCGGCCCGATGTCGATGACCTTCCGGGGCACGGTCGCCCTCGAGGAGCGTGACGATGCCGCGCACCGCGTACTGCTGGTCGCCAAAGGCATGGAGCAACGCGGAAAGGGCGCGGCCAACGCCGCGATCACCGCGACGCTCGAACCGATGGATGGCGCCACCCGATTCTCGATGGACGCGGAGATCACGTTGTCGGGCGCAGCCGCCCAGCTCTCGCGCGGCCTGCTCCCCGAGGTGTCCAAACAGCTCACCGCGCGGTTCGCCGACTGCCTGCGACAGGACCTCGAACAGCTTCCGGGTCAGTCGGAGCCGGTCGCCGTGCGACCCGTCGGCGGGCTTCGCGTCGGCGTGACGGCGATGTGGGTTGCGGCGGTCCGCTGGTTCCGCGGCCTGTTCGGCAAACGAACCGACCAACCCACGCGATGATCTCCGGGATCGTGCTCGCGGCGGGCACCGGCACGCGCTTCGGTGACACGAAACAGATCGCTCTCCTGGGCGGGAAGCCCCTCGTCGCCCATGCGATCGATGCTCTCCGTGGCGCAGGTGTGGCCGAGCTGCTCGTCGTCGTTGGGCACGACGAGGACGCCGTGCGCGCGGTGCTTCCCGATGGAGTGACGACGATCGTCAATCCGGCCTATCGCGACGGCCAGGCGACGTCGCTCGCCGCAGCACTGCATGACGTCGGCGGGTCGAGCGAGGCGGCCGTCGTCCTGCTCGCGGACCAACCCGGCGTGACCTCGGGTGACGTTACCGCCCTGATCGACGGCTTCCGTGAGACCCGGAGCCAGATCGTGCGGATCCGCTACACCGACGGTCCGGGCCCGGCGCTGCTGTCGCGCGAGATCTACAGCGAGGCGGGACACCTGCACGGCGACGCTGGCGCGCGGATCCTCATGGCCTCACACCCGGAGTGGGTCCACGACGTGCCGATCGATCGGCCGGCTCCGACAGACGTCGATACGCGCGACGACCTGCGCTCGCTCTGATCACATCGGGCGAGGGCGGGTCATCGTGCGCCCCGGGTCGGCCGGCCGGAACCCGAATAGCTCGTACAACCTGTGCGCATCCCGCGTGTTGAGGTACCAGAGGCAATCCGCGGCGCTCGGGTCCTCGACGGCTTCGCGAACGAGCTCGGTGCCGACCCCGCGGCCTCGATGACCCTCGAGGACGAACACGTCTCCGAGCCAAGCCATGTTCGATCCGTCCGTCATCACGCGCTCGAAGCCGACGAGGGAGCCGTCGGGCGCGTACGCCGCGATCACGCGGCTCGACCCGCGGACGAGACGCTCGACCGTGTCGCGCGAACGTCCCGTCACCCAGTAGGCCTCGGTCGAGAGGAAGGCGTGCACCGCGTCGACGTCGACCCGGTCGCGATCGTCGTCGAGCTCGTACCCGTTCGCGATCGGCCGACGCATCAGCACACCGTGCCGAGCCGTCGATGCGACAGCGCGGGCAGACGGGTGCGGACCGACCGCACCCCTTCCGGATCGAGGTCGGCGAACCACACACCGTCGCCCTCGCCGGGCGCGCGGGCGACGATCTCGCCCCACGGATCTATCACCATCGCGTTGCCGTGGGTGCGATGGCCCGATCCCGGCGATCCCCACGGTCCCCATTGGGCGGCGGCGAGCACGTAGCTCTGCTCTTCGATCGCGCGGGCACGCAGCAACGGCTCCCAGTGCGCTTCGCCGGTCAGATCCTGGAACGCCGAGGGGATCGCGAGCACGGTCGCTCCCGATGTCATCAGCCCTCGATACAGCTCCGGGAACCGCAGGTCATAGCAGATCGACAGACCCAGACGCATGCCCTCGACCTCGTGCGTCACGACCTCCTCGCCCGACGCGAACAATGCCGACTCGCGGATGGGTCGTTGGTCGGGCAGGTCGACGTCGTAGAGGTGGATCTTGCGGTACCGAGCCACGGCTTCGCCGGTCCTGTCGAACAGGAACGACGTGTTGAAGACGCGGCCACCGTCCACCTCGCAGACCGATCCGCCGAGCAGCCAGATCGACCGATCCCGGGCGGCCCGCGCGAGCCGATCGGTGATCGGTCCCCCGGCCGGTTCCGCGATCTCGCGCATCCGCCGTTGGGAGCCGTAGTACGCGAAGAGCTCCGGCAGCACCACCAGGTCCGCGCCCCCGTCGGCGGCTTCGCCGATCAACCTGAGCGCCGTGTCGATGTTCGCCTCGACGTCGTCACCGCCGCCGTTCATCTGGCAGATCGCCGCCCGCATGGCCCCAAGCGTAGCGAGGGGCGGCGCGCTCCCGCGCGCCGCCCCTCAACGCTCCGGAAGGAGGGAGCGTCAGTCTTCGAGCAGCAGCTCCGTGTCGATCACGAGGTCGACCTTCTTGCCGACGAGGAAACCGCCCGTCTCGACCGCAACGTTCCACTTCAGGTCCCATTCCTCGCGGTCGACGGTGGTCTTCGCGGAGAACGCCGCCAGCGTCCCGCCCTGCATGCCCGGTCCCGACCCCAGGAACTCTGCATCGAGCGTCACCGGCCGGGTGACGCCGCGCACCGTCAGGTCACCGTCGATCTCGAACCGGTTTCCCTCGCCGACCCGTACCGCTGTCGACGTGAACCCCAGCGTCGGGCTGGACTCGATCTCGAAGAAGTCGCCGCTGCGCAGGTGGTCGTCACGCATCTGGTTGTCCGTCGTGACCGAGTCGGCCTTGATCTCGACCTGCACCGAGGAATCCTCCGGCGTGTCGCCGATCGTGACCTTGCCGTCGAACTCCGTGAACCGGCCATGTACCTTCGACAACATGTGCCGGGCAACGAAGCCGATCGTGGTGTGGTGCTTGTCGAACGAGTAGGTGCCGGCGGGCGGCAGCGCCAACCCGTTCACCTCTCGCGTTCCCATCGTGCTCGCCATCCTGTCGCCCTCCTGGCTCCTAAGGCCACCCCCTCGGTGGCCACCTGAGGTCCTCAACTCTCCGGAGTTCCTCTGTATTCCAGAGTTCCTAGGGAATCTTGACCCCTCCCCACGCGTTCCCTACGGTGTGGACATGGCGACGCACGGCGAGGGACCGATCTGTCAGCACTTCCAGCGTGCGGCCGAGCTGCTCGCCCAGCGATGGATGCCCCAGGTGATCCACGCGATGAAACCCGGTCCCCGGCGCTACTCCGACCTCAAGGTGTCGATCCCTCGGATCTCCGACGCGATCCTGTCCGACCGGCTGAAGACGCTGGAGACGGCGAAGATCGTGGTGCGGATGGTCGAGCCGAGCGCGCCGGTCAGGGTCTCCTACGGCCTGACGGAGCGAGGAGAAGAGCTGGCCGCGGTGCTAACCGAGTTGCAGGTCTGGGCCGAACGCTGGGCCACCAGGCCGCTACCCGCCCACCTGTGATCGCGCGTCTTTGACGACGACGCCGCCCTTCATCACGAACGGCACCGACTCAAGCGCAGTGATGTCCTCGGTCGGATCGCCCGCGACGGCGATGAGGTCGGCGAAGCGGCCCGGCACCACTGCTCCGACGCGGTCCTGCCAGCCGATCATCTCGGCGGCCACCGACGTGGCGGCGCGGATCGCCTGCATCGGGGTCATGCCGAAGCGCACGTAGCAGGTCAGGTTCTTGGCCTCGGTGCCGAAGGGCGCGATGCCGGTGTCGGACCCGTTGGCGATCTTGGCTCCCGCCGCGACCGCCTTGCCGAACATCGAGCGGCTGACCTCGTTGGTCCACCGGACCTTCCGCATCACCTCGTCGGTGTAGCCGAGCGCCGGCCCGTGCTCCTCCATGTGGTCACCGTCGGAGATGTCGATCACGAGGTAGGTGCCGCGGTCCACGACGACCTCGAGCGCGTCGTCGTCGATCAGCGATGCGTGCTCGATCGATCGAACGCCGGCCCGCGAGGCGCGCCTGATGCCCTCCGGGCCGTGCGCATGTGCCGCGACATGGGCGCCGAGCGAGTCGCACTCCTCGACCGCCGCGCGGAGCTCGTCCTCGGTGAATTCCGGCGCACCGGGGTTCGTACCGCTCGTCAGGACGGCGCCGGTCGCGATGATCTTGATGAGGTCCGCGCCGCGCGCGATGATCCGCCGCACGTTCGCCCGCATCTGGTCGACGCCGCTCGTCACCCCGAACCGGAACTCAGCCGGCACGACGGCGTCCACGTCGACCGCGAGGCCGGTGATATCTCCTACTCCGCCGGGGCACGTCACGTAGGCCCCCGCGCAGAGCATGCGCGGACCGGGGAACCACCCCGCCTCGATCCCCTCCCGGATGGCGATATCGGTGAACGCCCGGAACGAGCCGACGTCACGGACGGTGGTGAAGCCCGCCTCGAGGATCAGCCCCGCGTTGCGGACCCCCGCGATCGCCTCCTGGGCGCCGCTGCGCATGACGAGGCTCGCGTAGCCCTGGCCTGTCTCCTCCTCGCCCGCGAGGTGGGAGTGCATGTCCAAGAGTCCGGGGAGCATGGTGTGACCCGGCAGATCGATCCGCCGCGGTCCGTCGGGGATGTCGGCGACCGCGACGACATCGGCGATCCGGTCGTCCTCGACGATCACCGCGCGGTCGCTCAGCACATCCCCGCGCTCCGTGTCGATCAGGCGATCGGCCACCACTGCCGTGCGATCCGTCATGCGGCGCAGGATACCGTGACGCTTCGGGACGACCGGCCCGAGGATCCTCCAGACGTGACTCCAGGTTCGCCGGCGCGGCGCCGATACCTGAAACGTGGTAGTCGAGGACTCTCCTCTCCAGCCCGAGATTGCCACCACCCGAGAGGGTGCATAGCTCGCGTCGACCGGAGAACGCTTCGGTCCCACCGCTCAGGCGGATGACCGGGGATGGGTCTTGAGGCTCCCGGGGCGGGATCCACGACGCGACTGCGCGGCTCGGCGCCGTTAGGCGCCGAGCCGCGTTCTCCATGTGTCGGCGGTCTGCCGCAGCTCCGGCCCATCGAAGGATCGCTCATGCCCCGCATGAGCGATCCGCGCGTCGAGGTCACGGAGCCGCGTGAGCGATGCCGCCATCGACTCGGCGTCCTCCCACGACAGCGCCGCGTCGACGTAGATCGCATCGCCCGTGAAGACCGTGCCGCTGGCCTCGTCGAACAGACAGGCCGAGCCGGCCGTGTGGCCGGGGGTGTGCAACACGGTCAGCGAGCGGCCGCCGAGGTCGATCCGATCGCCGTCGGCGAGCAGCATCGTCGGCTCGGTGGCCGGCGTGGTCCATCCCGCCACGTCGAAGCCTTCGAACGGAACCGCCCGAACCGCGACATCGGGCACCGGGACGTCGTAGTAGCCGTACTCCTCTTCCATCCCGTCGGGGAAGTCCTCTCGACGCAGACGCATCGGCCACGGCGACCGGACCATCTCCGCGTCGGCCGCGTGCACCCGCCGGTCATCGAACTCGTGGAGCCCCCCGATGTGGTCGAAGTGGCCGTGCGTCGCGAACGCGATCACGGGCTTGCCCTCGGTCAGCGGATCGACGTGGGGCAGCAGCGGACCGATCCCGTTCGCAGTGTCCACGATCAGATCGACGTCATCGCCTGAGACATGCCAGACGTTGGCCGTCAGCATGTCATCGACGTGCGGCTCGAACAGCCGCGTGATGCCGTCGCCCGCGTCTTCGGCTCGGAACCAGGGGTGCGCGACGGGAAGGTCGCTCAGGCGCCGGCCTCGTCGGTCGATGTGGTGTCGGCCGGCATGTCGCTCGCCGTCGCCGGCATCGTGTCGGTCGCGGCCGCGTCGGCCAACATGTTGTCCCGCATCACGAGGAACCCTGCGGCGATCCCGAGGACGCCACCCAGGGCCGAGACGAACAACCCCATCGAGATGTCTGCGCCGGGCGCCACGTTGTCGGCCCGCACGAGGCCCCAGACGCAGGAGAGCGTCAGCACCACCGCGAACAGCGTCGCGAGGGCGCCGGTGGCGCGGCGGATCTGCCGGTCGGAGATCAAGACGTACGCGCCGCCGGCCGCGAACAGACCCAGCGCCATCGCGAAGGCGAGGCTCCCCGAGATGTCCGCGGTGCCGTTGTAGGACGCCGCGTCGGTCTCCCACCAGGTCGAGTACACGCCCACCATCCCGATGACGCCGGCGACGGCTGCACCCACACCCGCATAGCTGATCTTTCCTGAGTCCATGCTGAAAACCCCCCTCGCTCCGAGCGATGCCCGATGCTCCCCCGCCGCGACGGCCGATGCAACGACCGTATGGGGGTCAGATCGTGATGGCCCCGGCCTCGTCCATCTGCCAGAACGGGTTGTGGGCCACTTCCCATGGATGTCCGTCGGGGTCGACGAACAGGCCCGAATAGCCGCCCCAGAAGGTGGACGCGCCTCGTCGGGCGATCGTCGCGCCGGCCGCCTCGGCGTCCTCGAGCACGCGGTCGACCTCCTCGGGCGAACGGACGTTGTGGGCCATGGTGACGCCGCCCCAGCCGCCCGTGTCGACAACGCCGGAGTCTTCCTCGAGCAGCGAGCGGCTCCACAACGCCAGCACCATCCCGCCACTGGGGAAGAAGACGACACCGTCCTCCGGCGTCGAGGGGCTCGTCCACCCCAACGCCTCGTAGAAGGCGCGAGCCCGATCGAGATCTGCCACGCCGAGCGTCACGACGCTCACCCGCTGGTCCATGTCGCTCCTCGGACGGGAGTTGGTGGAGGTGAGGGGACTTGAACCCCTGACCCCTGCGTTGCGAACGCAGTGCTCTACCGGACTGAGCTACACCCCCGGGAAACGGTCAGCGTAGCAGAGGCCCTTCACGCGCCCTCGACCCGTCTCGCGTGCTCATCGAGAGCCCGCTGGATGTCGCGTTGGACCGACGCGATCGACAGGTCGCCGCGGGTCTTCTCGATCAACGAACGCGCCACGTCGGTCGAACGCCGCAGGTTCATGGTGATGGCGTCGGGATAGTCCATCGTCACGAGCACGCCGTAGAGGTCCTCGAGATCGGCGAGCACCCGCTCGGCGCGCGTCACGTCCCCGAGGCGGAGGAGATCCAGGATGAACCGTCGGCCCTCGCCGATCGCCTCGGCCATCCCGTTGAGGTACGGCGCGTCGCCGACGCGCACCTCTATCGGCGTCGGCATCGGGTCGCCGTGGACGAGCGCGAACGTGATGCAGGCCTCGGCGTACTCCTTCTCTGCGTCGAGGAGGTAGCCGGCGAAGCGAACGTCCGGCTGGTGGTCGACCGCCGCAAGTCCGCCGTCGAGCTCGCCACGGGCATCGGCGATCAGGGAACGGGCGGCGTCGAACTCCGCGCGGTGGATCGCACGGATCGCGTTGGCGGAGGCGCGGATCGCGCGGCGAGCCGCGGGCAGGGCGTGCTCGCGGGCAGCGGTCTTCTCGTCGAAGCGGCGGTGGAGGTCGTCGGTGAGACCGTCGAGGTCCACCGACCGGTCAGGCGCCGGCTGCAGCCGTGCCCGCGAAGACGGTGACGTGCTGGCCCGGCTCGAGCGCCGGCGGCTCGGACCGCTTGATGACCTGTCGCTGCGCCGGGACGCGCGGGGCAGGTGCGACGGCCGCGCGCGCCTTGATCACGAGGAGCGCCCACACGTAGATGAGGAGCAGCCCACCGAGCGCGGCGGCCACGATCCACGAGACGCGCAGCGGCGGCACGATGCCGATCAGCAGCGAGAGGCCGATCGCCTCCAGGAGGAAGACGAACACGCGACGCCGGCGGGCGCGGGCACGGGCTTGCTGCCGCTCACGCGGCCCCAGGAACCGGACGCCCTTGCGCGGGGTCACGATCCAGCGACCGCCCGTGCCGTGCACCTCAGCCTGCGCCAACAGCTCCATCCTTCGCTCGAACTCCTCGACGCTTCGCGCATCGGACCGCTTCCGGCCCATCGGCACCAAGAACGTCGCCCACATGATGCCCAACAGGGCCAGCAGCAACCACTGCACGAACCAGCCTCCTGCCTGTCGATCCCCGGCAACGACACAACATCTGGGCTGGCTCGGGAAGGTAGCACCACATATGGTGCCGTAGAAGCACATCGATGTGATTTCGTCCACCATGTGGAAGTCGTGTGGAAAGGTGGTTCGCGCGCCGGAGGGCTACTGGGCGCGGTAGTCGCCGCTCTTGCCGCCGGTCTTGGACAACAGGCGGACGCCCTCGATCCGCGCCGACCGATCGAACGCCTTCGCCGTGTCGTAGAGGGACAGTGCGCCCGCGGTCACCCCGGTGAGCGCCTCCATCTCGACGCCGGTTCGGTCCATCGCCCGTACGGCGACCTCGACCCGGACACGCCCGTCGCGGCCAGGCTCGACGACGACGTCAACGCCGGTGACCCGGATCGGGTGGCAGTGCGGGAGCAGCTCGGGGGTCCGCTTCACCCCGCCGATCGCGGCAACCTTCGCCGTCTCGATCGGGAGGCCCTTCTTGGTGCCGGCGACGAGCTCCGCGACGGCCTCGTTCGTGGTCACGAGCCAACCCTCCGCGACCGCCTCGCGTGCCGTCTCGGGCTTCGCCCCGACCTCGACGATCCGCGTGATGCCGTCGGCCCCTGCCTGCCCCTCGCCGGTCACGTCAGTCCTCGTTCGCGCGGAACAGGAACACCGTGACGCGCTCGCCCGCCTCGAGGGATCCGACGCCCGGCGGCAGCACGGCGAGCCCGTTGGCCCGAGCGACCGTCGAGATGAGGTTCGAGCCGCGACCGCCGGTCGGTGCGGCCGACCATCCCTCGGCGCCACGCGTCACGTCGACCCGGACGAATACCGATTTGTCCCTCGGTCCCTCGATGGACCCGGTGAGCGCGGCGGACACCTCGGGCCGGCCGAGGTTCGCTCGACCCATCATCTTCAAGATCGCGGGGCGCACGAACATCTCGAAGCTTACGAAGACGCTCACCGGGTTTCCGGGGAGGCCGAAGAACGGCTTGCCCTCGAGGAACCCGAAGCCTTGCGGCATGCCGGGCTGCATCGCCACCTTCGAGAAGGCCACGTCGCCGTGTCGGTAGAAGGCTGCCTTGACGACATCGCGCTCGCCGACGCTGACGCCGCCGGAGGAGACGAAGGCGTCGGCCTGGATCTCGTAGCTGAGGACGGCCTCCTTCAACTGCTCGGGATCGTCGCGCACGATCCCGGCCATCACCGGGATCGCCCCCGCTTCACGCAGGGCCCCGAACAACGTGTACGCGTTCGCGTCGCGAACCTGCCCGAACGACGGTGACTCGGTGGGAGCGATCAGCTCATCCCCGGTCGAGAAGACGATCACCCGAGGGCGAGGGTGGACGAGCGGGTGCGGGACGCCGGCGTTGGCCAGCAGGCCGATCTCGGGAGCGCCGATGCGCTTGCCCGCCGCAACGAGCACGTCCCCGACACGCACGTCCTCTCCTTGGGGGCGAACGTGTCGCCCGACGGCTGCCGTGTCGAACACCCGAACCAGGTCCCCGCTCGCCTCCGTGTTCTCGACCGGGATGACGGCGTCGGCACCGCCCGGGATCGGCGCCCCCGTCGCGATCTTCATCGCCTCACCCATGCCGACGGTGGCGTCGGGCCGCTGGCCGATCATCGCGCGCCCGACCACCTTGAGCTCGGCCGGCGCGTCGGGCGAGGCGTCGGCGACATCGGCCGCGCGGACCGCGAAGCCGTCCATCCCGCTCGACGCGAACTCCGGGAGGTCGACCGCCGCCGTGACGGCGGCGGCGGTCACACAGCCGTACGCATCGGTCAGGGGAAGTTCCAGCGGCGGCAATGGGTGGATCTGCGACAGGACCGCTTCGCGAGCCACGTCGAGGGGAACCAGCCCGTCCGCCGAGTCGTGATCGTGGAGCGCTCGGGGCATGCCCGCAGTCTATCGGTCAGGTGGCTCTGACCTGGTGGAACGCACCTGTTCCAGCTATCCGGAGGCGAGATGCTCGACGAGCCACGCCCGGAAGGCCGGCCCGATGTCCTCACGAGCGAGCGCGAGCGCGACCTGCGCTTCGATCGCGTCGAGTGGGTTCCCGGCATCGAAGCGACCGCGCTCGACGGGCAGCGCGTAGACCCGCTCGTCGGCGGCGAGCAGGCCGATCGCGTCGGTGAGCTGGATCTCGCCACCGTTGCCCGGCTCCGTGCGCCCCAACGCCTCGACGATGGCCGGTGTGAACACGTATCGACCGATCACCGCAAGATCGGACGGCGCGTCATCAGGGTCGGGCTTCTCCACGATCGACGTCACGCGCACGAGGTCGCCGTCGGCCTCACCGGGCTCGATACAGCCGTACATCGAGATCTCCCGCGCGCCGACGTGCATCGAGGCGATCACCGACGCGGCCGTCCGGTCAGACGCTGCGATCAGATCGCGCAGGAGCGGCACCGACGGGTCGATCAGGTCATCGGCGAGGAGGACGGCGAACGGCTCGTCGGCGATGTGCGCGGAACCGGTCGCGACAGCGTGACCGAGCCCGAGCGCCTCCTCCTGCACCACGAACCGCACCTCGGGACGCGTCGCTCGATGGACCTTCGCGAGGGCCTCGGTCTTACCGCGTGCTTCGAGTTCGGCCTCGAGCCCGGGGTCGGGAGCGAAGTGCGCCCGCAGGGCGTCCTGGCCGGGACCGATCACGACGATCACGTCTTCGATCCCGGCCGCGAGCGCTTCCTCGACCACCAGCTGGATCGCCGGCGTGTCCACGATCGGCAGCAACCCCTTCGGCTGGGCCTTCGTGGCCGGCAGGAACCTCGTGCCGAGCCCTGCCGCCGGGATCACCGCGGTGCGCACGGTCATGGCGCGCGAGTCTAGCCGCAGGGCCGCCGTACACTTGCCCGGCCATGCCCACCTACGAGTATCGATGCCGCGATTGCGGCCACTCCTTCGACATCGTGCAGAAGATGAGCGACGACCCCCTCACGCATTGCCCGGAGTGCGGCGGCCACCTCCGGAAGGTCTTCGCCCCGCCGGCGATCTCCTTCAAGGGATCGGGGTTCTACGCCACCGATCATCGCGAGAAGACGAAGTCGTCGGGCGAGACGAAGAGCGCCGACGGCAAGGATGGGACAAAGAAGAAGGACTCCACGAAGGAGTCCACGTCCTCGTCGGGGTCGACCGGCGACTCGAAAGGCGACTCGTCGACGTCCAGCGCCACGAAGAAGAAGGAGGGGTCATCGTGAGCGACGCCGAGATCGGCGTGTTCGGAGGGTCGGGGTTCTACGCGTTCCTCGACGATCCGAAGGAGGTCACGGTCGAGACCCCGTACGGCGCGCCGAGTGCCGCCATCACGATCGGCACGATCGGTGGACGCCGGGTGGCGTTCCTGCCGCGGCACGGGAAGGACCACGAGTTCCCACCGCACCTCGTGCCCTACCGCGCCAACGTCTGGGCGATGAAGGAGCTCGGGGTCACGCGCCTCTTCGGCCCGAGCGCGGCGGGATCGCTGCGGCGCGACATCCCGCCGAAGACCTTCGTCGTGTCCGATCAGGCGATCGACTTCACGAAGTCACGTGCCTACACGTTCTTAGACGGACCGGTCACGACCCACGTGTCGTTCGCCGACCCGTATTGTCCGGAGCTCCGCGCGGCGCTGGTGTCGTCGGCGGGCGACCTGGGTATCGAGCATCGTGATGGTGGCACGATGGTCGTGATCGAGGGTCCGCGGTTCTCGACGCGGGCCGAGTCGAAGATGTTCGCGCAGGTCGGGGGCGATGTGATCGGCATGACGCAGTTCCCCGAGGTGACGCTGGCGCGCGAGGCCGAGCTCTGCTTCGCCAACGTCGCGCTCGTCACCGACTACGACGTCGGCGTGGACGGGATCGCGCCGGTGTCGCACCACGAGGTCCTCAAGGTGTTCGGCGAGAACATCGAGGCGCTGCGCGACCTGTTGTTCGCGGCGATCCCGGGTGTGCCCGCCGAACGCGGGTGCACGTGCGGGAGCTCGCTGGCCGGGAGCAGCTGATGTCACGCGAGCTGGTCCGCATCGAGCTCGCCTTCGTGACCGAGGAGGACGCCGAGCAGCTCGGCGACCGGATCCGAGAATCGGTTTCGACGATCGTGGGCCGGGAGGCGCTCGAGGAGTTCCGGCTCAAGACGATGCCGCTAGGCAAGAAGAAGGATCATCTCCGACCCGTCGACTGATGTGCGGTGCCGCACGGTCGGTGGCTCCGGCGACCCCTAGCGTTCCCGCATGCGCTGGCCGTCGTTCCGTCGCACGCTGCCGATGTCGTCGAAGGTGCTGTTCGGGGTCGCGGGGGCGCTATCGCTCGCGTCGTTCCTGGTGGTGCGGAGCGAGGTCGCGCGGGCGGATCAGGCTCGGCGCGCGGCGGGGCCGATGGCCGCGGTGGTCGTGGCTGCGCACGACCTCGACGCGGGCGCGGCCATCACCCCCGCCGACCTCCGCCTCGCCGAGATGCCCGAGGTATACGTACCCCCGGCCGCGGTGACATCCATCGACGCCGCCGCGGGGCTGGTGAATGCCGCGCCGGTCCGCGGCGGCGAGGTGCTCGTCGCGACCCGGCTCTCCGCGAGCGTGTTCGGGGTGAGCGTAGGCTTCGGCCACGTCGCGGTGACGGTCGGCTTCGCGTCGGTGCCCGACGGGCTCTCCGCTGCGGATCGCGTCGACGCCTACGCGACGTTCGCGGGCGCCCGCCCGTACACGACCCTCGTCGGCGAGGACCTGCACATCCTGTCCATCGGGGACCCAGAGACGGGCTTCGAGGGTGCCGCACCGACGCCGGTCACCATGGACGTCGACCCCGAGACGGCCCGGCAGCTGCTCCAGGCCGCAGCTGCCGGGTCGCTCGGACTCGCGGCGCGAGCCGCCGTCACACCATCGCCATCACCGAGCGCCTCACCAACGAGCGCAGAGTGGGAGACGCCCGGATAGACTCGCCCGCCGTGACCATCCTGCAGGCGATCATCCTCGGCATCGTGCAAGGGGTGACCGAGTTCGCCCCGATCTCGAGCAGCGGCCATCTGATCCTCGTGCCGTGGGCGTTCGGTTGGGAGATCGTCCAGGACCCGGCGCTGAACAAGACCTTCGATGTCGCGCTCCACATGGGCACGCTGCTCGGGGCGATCGTGTACTTCCGCACCGACCTCTGGCGCTACCTGCGTGCCTTCATCGACTCGTGTCGTGCGCGGGCGATCCGCACGACCGACGAACGGCTCGCGTGGGCGATCGTCGTCGGCACGATCCCGGGCATGATCGTCGGCGCCGCGTTCGAGTCGGTGATCGAGGACACGCTCGGACAGCCGGTGATCATCGCGGTGATGCTGGCGGTCTTCGGTGTCGTCCTCTACGTCGTCGACCGCGTCGCCAGGTCCGACCGAGGTCTCGAGACGATCGGCCCGCGGACCGGCTTGTTCGCGGGGATCGCCCAGGCGTTGGCGTTGCAGCCGGGCGTCTCCCGCTCCGGGATCACGATCACCGCCGGTCGTGTCCTCGGGCTCGACCGCGAGACCGCCGCCCGCTTCTCGTTCCTGTTGGCGCTCCCGATCATCGCGGGCGCGGGCGGGCTGAAGGCGATCGACGTGGCCCAGACGGGGGTCCAGGGGTACGGGGCGCAGTTCCTGGCCGGGTTCATCGCGGCGGCCATCAGCGGGTTCCTCGTGATCTGGTTCCTGCTGCGGTACCTGCGGACCCACGATTTCCTCGTGTTCATGGTCTACCGGCTGGCCGTTGCGGCCATCGTGATCGGGCTGGTCGCGACCGGCGTTCGCGCAGGCACGATCTGATCCTCGTTGGTATGTCGTAATGACCGAGGGCCTCAGGCCCACGGAACCGATGGATGCGCGTGATGGATGACCGTCCAGCCGGCGGGTGGCCGACCGGCGCCCTGATCGGGTTGTTGTCGGGCGCGGTCGCGATCGGGGTCGCGCAGCTCGCCGCGGCGGTCGTCGGCGCCGGGACCTCTCCATTGTTCGCGGTTGGGAGCACCGCGATCGACGTGACCCCCGAATGGCTGAAGAGCTTCGCGATCCGCACCTTCGGCTCCCAAGACAAAGCGGCCCTCCTGATCGGCATGGGGATCGTCCTGGCAGCGGCCGCGGTCGTGCTCGGCATCGCCTCGGTGCGACGACCTCTGGTCGGGGTGGTCGGCTTGCTTGTCCTCGGGCTGATCGGCGCGCTCGCGGCGGTCAGCCGGCCCGACAAC
>Ga0134123_10001595_pt1 | contig 14787 bp, 16 predicted proteins | sample KB303_FD_96460 | JGI IMG/M metagenome (GOLD analysis project Ga0134123, IMG submission 96460) | Terrestrial soil microbial communities without Nitrogen fertilizer from Kellogg Biological Station, Michigan, USA - KB3-0-3 | ecosystem: Environmental > Terrestrial > Soil > Unclassified ...
ATCATCGCGCTGCTGCAGTTCGCCCTCGAGCTGCGCCGCGCCGAACAGTCGAAGAAGGCAGAAGAGGCGAAGAAGTGAGCGCCACGGCCGGCACGCTGCGCATCGCGACCCGACAGAGCCGGCTGGCGCTCTGGCAAGCAGAGCACGTTGCAGCCAGATTGCGCGAGGCGCATGCCGGGCTGGTCGTCCAGCTGGTGCCGATGACGACGCAGGGCGACCGCATCCTCGACCGCTCGCTTGCGCAGGTCGGCGGCAAGGGTCTGTTCATCAAGGAGCTCGAGGTCGCAATCGCGGAAGGCCGCGCGGACATCGCCGTGCACTCCATGAAAGACGTGCCGAGCGACATGCCGCCGGGCATGACGCTCGCCGCGATGCTGTCGCGCGCCGATCCGCACGATGCCTTCGTGTCGGTGCGCCACCAGAGCTTCAACTCGTTGCCGCACGGCGCACGCGTCGGTACTTCGAGCTTGCGGCGGCAGTGCCAGCTGAAGTACGTCCGACCGGACCTGCAACTGCTCACGCTGCGCGGTAACGTCGAGACGCGGCTGCGCAAACTGCAGGAAGAGCAGTACGACGCGATCGTGCTCGCCGCGGCTGGACTGATGCGCCTCGGCCTCCAGGATCGCATCACGCACCGCTTCGACCTCGAGCAATTCGTGCCGGCAGTGGGCCAGGGCATCATCGGCATCGAATGCCGCGCTGACGACACGCGGAGCATCGAGCTGGTGCGCGCGCTCAACGACACTCTCGCCTGGCAATGCTGCGAAGCCGAGCGTGCCTTCGCGCTCAGGCTGCAGGGCAGCTGTCAGTCGCCGATTGCCGGGTATGCACGAATCGAGGACGGGCGGGTGCATCTGCGCGGCGTCATCGGCTCGCCCGACGGACAGGAGATCTACCGCGGGGTGCACGACGGTACAGTTGCTGAAGTGCAGGCGGTGGGCACGGCACTCGCAGACCGCTTACTCGACGCAGGCGGGCGAGCGCTGCTCGAAAAGCTGAGACTCTCGCAGCCGTGATCCCCAAGGTTGTGCCGCCGCTCACGGACCTCACGGTCCTGGTCACACGTCCGGCTGCGCAGTGCGCAGTGCTGTGCGCGGAAATCGCGCGGCAGGGCGGCAATCCGATCCCCTTCCCCGCTGTCGAGATCGAGCCCGTCGCCGTGCAGATGACGGTTGCGGCACCGGACTACGACCTGGTCGTGTTCGTGAGCGTCAACGCGGTCGAACACGGCGCCCAACAAGTGACCCGCGGCGCGCGAACACGCATCGCCGCGATCGGTCGGGCCACCGCTGCAGCTTTGGCAGCTGCGGAATTGACAGCCGATATCGTTCCGGAAGCAGGCTTCACCAGCGAAGCGCTGCTCGCCCATCCCCAGCTGCAGCTGACCAACGGCGCGCGCGTATTGATTGTCCGCGGCGAAGGCGGCCGCGAGCTGCTGCGCGACACCTTCGCGTCACAGGGCATGGCGGTGGAAACTCGCGAGGTCTACCGCCGCGTCCGGCCGAATGTCGACGCTGCGAAGGTCGCCGAGGTGGAGACGCGCTGGGCGGATGAGGGTATCGACGTGGTCACCGCCACCAGCATCGAAACCCTGGAGAATCTCCAAGCGATGCTGACCGAGCGCGGCCGGCAACTGTTAAGTAGCACGGCGCTGCTGGTCCCGAGCAGGAGAATCGTAGCGGCAGCCGTCAGCGCCGGCCTGGGCGGCGAAGCCATCGTGGCAGCGGGCGCCGACGATGCATCGATGATCGGAGCGTTGGCGCTGTGGCGCATGCGCGCACGCGGCGGCTGAAGATCGAACTGGGCCGGTGTTACCATACACGGCGCGAATCGCTCATTCCCACGCGTCCCATCTGCAATGGCCGACACCGGTTCGGAAATCATCCCTGCTTCGGCAATGCCTGCCGAAGCTCCGAGAACGCGACGCCCGCATACGTATAGTCGGCTGACTACTGCAATGGCGGCGCTGGCGCTCGCCACTTCGATCTATGCGCTGCTGCGCATCGATTCGACTCGCGACCGCCTCGACCGCACCAACGACTTCGCACGCACCGCCCAGGCAGAGCGCGCACAACTGCGTGCCGACCTGAAGAGCCAGACGAACCGCCAGCGAGCATCCGCGCGCGAGCTCGACCGCCGTGTCGACGTCCTGGAAGACGTGCCCAAGCAAGTGGAAGAGCTGATGCTCTCGATGGAACAACTGCGCGGCCGCGCCGAAGGCCCCGAGCGAGCGTGGTCGCGCGCCGAGGCGATGTTCCTAATGGACGTTGCGCAACGCAGACTCGCGCTCGACCGTGACGTGCAGACCGCGATCGTCGCCCTCGAATCTGCCGACGGTCGCCTCGCAGCCGTGCGGGACCAGACAGTCGCGCCGGTGCGGCAGCAAATTGCGCGTGAGCTGCAAGCCCTTCGTTCGGTGCGGCAGCCCGACACCATCGGCATCCTCGCACGCCTTGCCAGCGCGGAAGAGCAGGCGGCGAAGCTGGAGATCAAAGGCATCCTTGCAACCGAGCGCCGCACCGTGGATCGCGAAACGCTGCCTGAAGGCATGTTCGCTCGCGCCTGGGCCATGGCGCGCACCACGATCGCGAACCTGATCGTCGTGCGCAAAGTGGACGATCGAGCAGGCAGCATCGTGACCATCGAGGAAGCGCAGGTGCGTCGTCAGCATTTGCAGTTGCTGTTGTTCGCGGCTCGCGCAGCGGTCGAAAGACACGACGCCACTGCGTATCGCGTGTCGCTCGCAGGAGCGCGGCAGTGGCTCGGCGATTACTTCGAGCTGTCGAGCCCCGGCGCCAAGGCGCTGCTCGAGCAGATCCAGCAGCTGGAGCCGATCGAGATCGATCCGCAGCTGCCGGATATCTCCGGATCGGCGCGAGCACTGCAGCGCCTGCTTCCCGCTCGCCCGGGTCCGGAATGAGGGTGCGGCGATGAGAGGCGGTCTGTACATCGCTGTGGCAGCCGTTCTGGGCGCGCTGCTCGCGAACCTGCTGCTCGCCGATTCCGGCTACGTCGCGCTGCGCTTCGCAGGCCATCTCATCGAGATGTCTGCCGTCACGTTCGTGTTGCTGCTGATCGTCGCGTACTTCGTGGTCCGTGCCGTGAGCCGCGCGATCAGGGCGCGACAGCTGTGGCGACGCAATCAGGAGCAACGCCGCCTCGAACGCGCGCGCCGCAGCCTCGGCCAGGGTCTGCTGGAGCTCTCCGCCGGCGAGTACGACGCAGCTGAAAAGACGCTCACTCGGTACGCGCGCGATGCCGAAAATCCCGTCGCGCACTATCTCGTCGCAGCTCGCGCCGCGGACTTGCAAGGAGCGGCACAACGGCGCGACGAGTTGCTCGCCCGGGCGCTCGAAACGTCGACGGACCGTCGCGCGCCAGTGTTGATCATGCAGGCCGAAATTCATCTCAAGCACAAGCAGCTGGCGTCGGCGTTGGCGACGTTGGAACAGCTGGAGGCGAGCGGCGAGTCCAGTGCGCGCGGACTGCTGTTGCTCTCGCGCGTGCACCGTCAGACCGGCGCTTGGCAGCGTCTGCTGGAAATCGAGCCGAGGCTGCGCAGCACGCGCGGCATTCCACCTGCTGTCGCGGACGAAACGGTGGCGCAGATCTATCTCGATCGCTTGAAGGCCGCCGGCGCAGCCGCCGATCCGGCACAGCTCGCGTCGGCCTGGAAGGACATTTCCAAAACGCTCGCGCGCCGCGCAGATATCGTCGTCGCGTACGCGCGCGCCGCCATGGCCTGCGACGATCATGAAGCGGCAGAAGCAGAGCTGCGCGGGAGCATCGAGCGTGCGTGGGACGAAAACACCGTGCTCACGTACGGCGAGCTCGAAACCGATGAGCCGTTCCAGGTGCTGGAGCGCGCGGAATCGTGGCTGCCAGAGCATCCAGAAGATGCCGCATTGCTGCTCACCTGCGCGCGGCTCGCCGCACGCGCCGAGCTCTATGGCAAGGCCCGCAGCTATCTCGAAACCAGCATTTCGATCAAGCCGCGCCTGGAGGCCTATCAGCTGCTCGCCAGCCTCATGGAACAGCTCGGCGAGCGTGAGCGCGCGCTCAAGGCTCTCAACGACGCGCTCGCTTTCGCCGTCGGCCGCAAGGCGAAGCTGCCGAAGATCCACACGCGCCGCTGGCTGGATCGCCGTCAAGGGGACCGGAGAAGGTGATGCCGTATTCGCGCATCACTCTCCTGCCTTCGCAACAAGTCATCGTCGTCGAGGAAGGGGAAACGATCCTCGACGCGGCGCTGCGCGCCGGCCTGAACCTGCCGCACAGCTGCAAGGGCGGTCACTGCTCGTCGTGCCGTGCGCGTATTCGCGAAGGCAACATCGTCTATCCGCGCGGACGGCCGCTCGGCTTGCTCGCCGAGGAAGAGCGCGAAGGCTACGCCCTGCTGTGCCAGGCGCACGCGACCGGTACGGACCTCGTGATCGAAGTCCGTGAGATCCGTCCGCCGCGGCCGGAAGTGATGGTCAAGAGCCTGCCGTGCCGCATCGAGCGCATGCATCGTCTGGCACCCGAAGTGATGGCTGTGTTCCTGCGGCTGCCCGCGAACGAGGAGTTCAACTTCTTCGCCGGGCAGTACCTGGACATCATGCTGCCGCAGAACCGGCGCCGCAGCTTTTCGATCGCGAGCTGCCCGGGCCGCGACGAGTTGCTCGAGCTGCACATCCGCAAAGTTTCCAGCGGCGAGTTCACGCAGCAGCTGTTCAACGGCATGAAGGAAAAGACGCTGCTGCGCATCGAGGGCCCGCTCGGCCAGTTCTGGTTCCGACGCGAATCGCCGCGGCCGGCGCTGCTCATCGGCGGTGGCACCGGTTATGCGCCGCTGCGCTCGATGCTGCGCGATCTCTTATCCGTCGGCGATCGTCGTCCGCTGCACCTGTACTGGGGGGCGCAGACCCGACAAGACTTGTACGAGGACGAACAAGTGCGCGCGCTCAGCGCGGCGCATCCGAACCTGCACTACACGCCGGTGCTCTCGGATCCGCAACCGGCGGACAACTGGAACGGCCGGCGCGGCCTCGTGCATGCAGCAGCACTCCAGGATCACCCGCAGCTGCAGGACTTCGACGTGTATGCGAGCGGTCCGCCGGCGATGGTCGAAGCCGTGCGCCACGAGTACACCGCGCGCGGTCTGCCGGCGCAGCAGCTGTTCTTCGATTCTTTCGACTACGCGCCGGACGTGCTGGCGAAGCTGGACGTCAGCCGATGACCTTCGCCACCTTCGTTCCCATGCGCATCAGCTTCAGCAGCGTCGGCCGCGGCATCGCGCGAATCTGCTCGTACCAGCCCGACAGCTCTTCGACGAACTCGAGCATGGTGGCGATGCGTTCCTTGGTTTCCTCCGGCGTCTCGTGGTCGCGCTTGCCCTCGGCCACGCACTCGCGCAGGGTCTGCACCGTCGGGTCGATCTCGCGCTTCTTGCGTCCGTCCAGGATCACGGCCAGCACTTCCCAGATATCCTTGCGGGCCTGGAAATAATCGCGCCGGTCGCCCAGCACATGCGTCACGCTCACCAGATCCCATTGCTGCAGCTCTTTCAGGCTGACGCTGACGTTGGAGCGCGCCACTGCGAGCGTTTCGGCGATCTCCTCGGCAATCAGCGGCTGCGGCGAGAGGAACAGCAGCGCGTGGATCTGCGCGACCGAGCGGCTGACGCCCCAGCGGCCGGCCATTTCGCCCCAATGCAGGATGCAGCGTTGCACGGTCGGAGTGAGTTTCATCTGATGTGACCGTTGTTTCAGTAATGTCTGAAATATAAATCGTTAGCGAAGCGGAGTCAATGCAAGCGAATCGCCGCCATGTGTTCATTGCGGGCTGCGGCTACGTCGGCCAGCGGCTGGCGCTGCAGCTGCAGCCTCAGTACGACGTCACCAGCCTGGTGCGCTCGGCCGAGCGCGCCGCGGAGCTGGAGCGCGCCGGGCTGCGCGCGCTGGCCATCGACCTCGACCGCGTCCGCCCCGGCACGAATATCCCGGAGAGGCTCGACCTGGAAGCGATCGTCTATCTGACGCCGCCGCCGGTGCTGGGCGAAAGCGACTTGCGCCTCGACCGCTTCCTGCAGCTCGCGTCCGTGCCGCCGCACACCTTCGTCTACATGAGCACGACCGGCGTCTACGGCGACACGGCCGGCGCTGCCGTGGATGAGAGCAGTGTCGTGCAACCGCGCACAGATCGGGCGCGCCGACGGATCAGCGCAGAGGAAATGACGCGAGTCTGGTGCAACGAGCGCCGGGTCCGCCGTGTCGTGCTGCGCGTGCCCGGAATCTACGGCCCCGACCGCTTGCCGCTCGAGCGGCTGCGCCGCTCCGAGCCCGTCGTGCGTGAGCGCGAGGCGGGGATCAATAACCGCATTCACGTCGATGACCTCGTCGAAGCCTGCACGTGCGCGATCAGGAATCCGGAAGCGCGCGGCGTCTACAACGTCACTGATGGCCGGCCGCTCAGCTCGACGACGTTCATCAACATGGTGGCGAAGGCCGCCGGCCTGCCGCCGCCTCCGCAAGTCTCGATGGAGGAAGCGCAGCTGACGTTCAGCCCGGAACGCCTGTCGTTCCTGAACGAATCACGCCGCGTCAGCAACGACAGGATGCTGAAGCATCTGGGCGTGGTGCTGAGGTATGCAGACGTCGAGGCGGGAATCCGCGCGAGCCTGCCCCGCTAATTGGGCTGGCTCTTCTTGCTCCCCAGCCACTTCGTGACCGGCTCCCACTGCTTCCAGTCCGGCCACGCCAGGTATTCCGGCAGCTCGAAAATCCCCATGCCGCGCTGGAACGCGCGCAGATAGTTGGCGGACTGCCGCAGCGTTGCCAGGTACGGCACCTTGAGCTTGCCCAGGTACTGATCGAGCTCTTCGTACATCAACGTGTTCTCGCGCACGCGATTCGCGACGACCGCGAGCCGCGCCTGTTGCCGCTGCACTTTGCCGAGCTCGAGCAGCTCGGTCATGAAGTACGCACACGCCTTCATGTCGATCGGCGACGGCAGCACCGGCACCAGGATCGTCTCCGCCCGGCGCACGAGCTCGTTCATTTCCGAGCCGTGCGTGCGCGCCGGCGCGTCGATGACCAGGATCTCGGTGTCGCGCGGCACGGAGCGCAGGCCTTCGTCGTAAGCGGCAACACCGGCGATGCGCGGCAGATCCTCGGTTCGCAGCGCCAGCCAGTCGAGGCTGGTCCGCTGCGGATCGTAGTCCGCGAGCGCGACCTTGTAGTCCTCGCGGGCGAAATGGCTCGCGATGTTCGTGGCGATCGTGCTCTTGCCGCAACCGCCTTTGGAGTTCATGACCATGACGTGGCGCATGCTGGCCTCGCGCTGCGTTTGATGTTGTTCTCGCGCGCCGCGATGTTCGCACATCCTGTATGCTTCTCGCCATGCGGCTGGCATTCACGAAGATGCACGGGCTGGGCAACGACTTCATCGTCTTCGACGTGCCCGCCGACGCACCTCTGCCTTCCGCCGCAGCGCTGCGCCACCTCGCCGACCGTCACAGCGGCATCGGCTTCGACCAAGCTCTGGCGCTCACACCGCCGCTCGCGTCGGGCACCGACGTCTTCTACCGCATCTTCAATTCCGACGGCTCCGAGGTCGAGCAGTGCGCCAACGGCGCCCGCTGCATCGCTGCCCTGGTTGCGCGCCGGCTCGGACGCAGCACCGTGCGGCTCCAGAGCCCCGGCGGTCGGGTCACAGGCGAGCTGCACGCCGACGGGAGCGTGTCGCTCGACATGGGCGTGCCGAACTTCGATCCCGCATCGTTGCCGTTCGAGGCGTCGCGCGAGGCCGACATCTATCCGCTGCACGTCGGCGAGCAGGAGTTGCAGATCGGTGCGGTGTCGATGGGCAATCCGCACGCCGTCATCCAGGTGTCATCGGTGCGCGCCGCGCCCGTGGACACTCTCGGCCCTGCTGTGGAGAATCATGCCCGGTTTCCACGCCGCACCAACGTCGGCTTCATGGAAGTCGTCAGCCCGGAGCACATCCGGTTGCGCGTCTACGAGCGCGGTGCCGGGGAAACACAGGCGTGCGGCACTGGCGCTTGCGGTGCGGTGGCGGTCGGGCGCAGGCTCGGGCTGCTGCGGGAAACAGTGCAGGTCGATGCGCCCGGTGGCGCCATGACCGTGCGCTGGCCAGGACCCGGCAAGCCTTTGTGGCTGACCGGGCCGGCGGTCAGCGTGTTCGAGGGGACGGTGGACGTTCGGGACGACGACCACTCGTGAAAGACATTATTCAAAGATCATCGAGGGCTTCATGAGCAAGCAACCTGTCGGCCGGCTGGACGAGGCATCCCTGGAAGAGACCAGGATCGCGGATTACCTGCAGAGCAATCCCGACTTCTTCGAGCGCCACGCCACGCTGCTGACGAAACTGAACCTCCCTCACAACCGCGGCAGCTCGGCGATCTCGCTGGTCGAGCGCCAGGTCGCGGCGCTGCGCGACAAGAACGAGAAGCTGGAAACGCGTCTGCGCGAGCTGATCGAAGTCGCGCGCGGCAACGACGTGCTGGCGGCGAAGATCCATCGCCTCGCCTCCCGCCTGGTGCGCGCCGGCGACACGAGCAGCGTGATGGAAGCGATCGAGGCATCGCTGCGCGAAGACTTCGGCGCATCGGAATGGCTGCTGCTGGTGGCCAGCGAGGGAGACTCGGAGCTGTCGAAGCTGAGCAGCCGGCACCTGCGCATCGTGCGGCCGGGCGCAGCCGAGCTGAAGATGTTCGAGACCCTGTTCGAGTCCGGTCGCCCGCGCTGTGGCCAGATCCGCGACAGCCAGCGCGACTATCTGTTCGGCGCCGGCACCATCGAGATCGGCTCCGCTGCACTGGTACCGCTCGGCGACAAGGCAGGCAAGCAGTCCGGCGCGGCGCTGCTCGCGATCGGCAGTCCCGACGCGGAGCGCTTCCACCCGACGATGAGCACCGAGTTCCTCGCACGCATCGGCGACCTCGTCAACGAGGCGATCGGGAAGGCCTGAAGTGAGCGGCGCAGCCGATGGATGATTCAGCGCTCGCCTGGCTGCCCCGCTTCCTGACGCATCTTTCGGTCGAGCGCCGGATGTCGGCGCACACAGATACCAACTACAAGCGCGACCTGCAGCGGTTCGTAGCGTTCTGCGCGAAGAGCGCACTCGCAGATTGGGCGCGCGTCGACAGCCAGCACGTGCGCATGTTCGCCGCCGCCGAGCACCGGCGCGGCGCCGCGCCACGTTCGATTCAACGCCGGCTGAGCGCAGTTCGCAGCTTCTTCAAGTTCCTGGTGGAGCGTCGGGCTCTGGACGCCAATCCTGCCGTCGGCGTGCAGGCGCCGAAGGCGAGCAAGCGCCTGCCGGAGACCATCGACGCCGATCTGATGGCGCGGCTGCTCGAGTTCCGCGCCGATACGGACCTGAGCGTGCGCGACAAGGCGATCATGGAGCTGTTCTATTCCTCGGGGCTGCGCCTGGCCGAGCTCGTCAGCCTGAACACCGGCGACATCGACTTGAGCGATCGAACCGTGCGCGTGCTCGGCAAAGGCAAGAAAGAGCGTGTCGTTCCGGTCGGCCGTTACGCGGTCGATGCGGTTGCGCGCTGGCTCAAGGAGCGGCCGGCGCTGGCCAAGGCGGGCGAGACAGCACTGTTCGTCAGCATGCGCGGCGGTCGCATCGGCATGCGCGTCGTGCAGAAGCGCATCGAAAGCTGGGCGCGGCACCAGGGACTGGGCCGCCATGTCCATCCGCACATGTTCCGCCATTCGTTCGCGAGTCATTTGCTGGAGTCGAGCCAGGACTTGCGCGGTGTGCAGGAATTGCTCGGGCACGCGAACATGTCGACCACGCAGATCTACACCCACCTTGATTTCCAGCACCTCGCCAAGATCTACGACGCAGCCCACCCGCGCGCGCGACGCAAATCCAAGGCATGAGCGAGCCCATGACCGAACTGCACGGCACGACGATACTTTCGGTCCGCCGCAACGGCGTCGTCGCTGTCGGCGGCGATGGCCAGGTGTCGCTCGGCAATACCGTGATGAAGTCCAACGCGCGCAAAGTGCGCCGGCTCTACGACGGCAAAGTGCTCGCAGGTTTCGCCGGCGGCACCGCGGACGCGTTCACGCTGTTCGAGCGTTTCGAAGCGAAGCTGCAGCAGTACGGCAATCTCACGCGCGCGGCGATCGAGCTCGCGAAGGACTGGCGCACCGACCGCAGCCTGCGGCGGCTCGAAGCATTGCTGTGCGTCGCCGACGCGAGGAACTCCTTCATCGTCTCCGGCAACGGCGACGTCATCGAGCCCGAAGACGACATCATGGCCGTGGGCTCCGGCGGTCCGTATGCTCAGGCCGCTGCGCGCGCCCTGGCGCAGAACACCGAGCTCGACGCGCGCACGATCGTCGAGAAAGCGCTCGGGATCGCTGCGGACATCTGCATTTACACGAACCGCAATCTCACGATCGAGGAACTGAAATAGGCTGAAGGCCCACGGCCTTCTTCTTTATGTCCATGACCCCGAGAGAAATCGTCCAGGAGCTCGACAAGCACATCGTCGGGCAGAGCGCTGCGAAGCGTGCCGTCGCGATTGCCCTGCGCAACCGCTGGCGTCGCATGCAGGTGATCGAGAACCTGCGCGCGGAGATCACGCCGAAGAACATCCTGATGATCGGTCCGACCGGCGTCGGCAAGACCGAGATCGCGCGGCGCCTCGCGCGCCTGGCGCGCGCGCCGTTCATCAAGGTCGAGGCGACGAAGTTCACCGAGGTCGGCTATGTCGGCCGTGAAGTCGACTCGATCATCAAGGATCTGATGGACGTCGCCGTGAAGATGACGCGCGAGGAAGAAGTGGAGAAGGTGCGGCATCGCGCGATGGATGCGGCCGAAGACCGCGTGCTGGACGTGCTGCTGCCGCGGCCGAAAACGCTCGGCTTCGTCAGCGAACCCGAGCCCGAACCGCGCGACGCCGAGACACGGCAGAAATTCCGCAAGATGCTGCGCGAAGGCCAGCTCGACGAGCGCGAGATCGAAATCGAAGTGCGCGCGCTGCCGATGGGCGTGGAGATCATGGCGCCCGCGGGCATGGAGGATCTGACGCAGCAGCTGCAGAGCATGTTCTCGAACCTCGGCGGCACCCGCACGCGCACCCGCAAGGTCAAAGTGCGCGAGGCGTTCAAGCTGCTCACCGACGAGGAGGCAGCGAAGATGATCAACGAGGAAGAGCTGAAGATGCGCGCGCTCAGCAACGCGGAGCAGAACGGCATCGTGTTCATCGACGAGATCGACAAGATCGCGCGGCGCCAGGAGACGCACGGCGCCGACGTCTCGCGCGAAGGCGTGCAGCGCGATCTTCTGCCGCTGGTCGAAGGCAGCACGGTCAGCACCAAGTACGGCACGGTGAAGACCGATCACATCCTGTTCATCGCCTCCGGCGCGTTCCACATGTCGAAGCCCTCGGACCTGATCCCGGAGCTGCAGGGCCGCTTTCCGATCCGCGTCGAGCTCGACGCGCTCAAGGTCGAGGACTTCATCCGCATCCTGACCGAGCCGGATGCGTCGCTGTGCACGCAGTATCGCGCGCTGCTCGAAACCGAAGGCGTGAAGCTGGAGTTTGCCGAGAGCGGCGTGCGCCGCATCGCCGAAGTCGCGTACCAGGTGAACGAGCGGACGGAGAACATTGGTGCGCGGCGCCTGCACACGGTGCTGGAGCGGCTGCTCGAAGCGCTATCGTTCGAAGCCGCCGATCGCAACGGCTTCAATCTCACGGTCGACGCCAGGTACGTCGACGAACACCTCGGCGAGCTGGTCAAAGACGAAGATCTCACCCGCTACATCCTGTAGCCTCTATGCCCCACCCCACCTCTCTCAAAGCCCGCACCCGTTCCCGTCTCCTCGAAGTCACATTCGACGACGGCTCACACTTCGAGCTGCCGTTCGAATACCTCCGTGTCTACTCACCCTCCGCCGAAGTGCGCGGCCACGGCCCGGGCCAGGAGACGCTCCAGCTCGGCAAACACGAAGTCGGCGTCCGTGCAGTCGAGCCGGTCGGCAATTACGCAGTGCGCATCGTCTTCGACGACGGCCACGACACCGGTTTGTACACCTGGGCGTACCTGCACGAGCTGGGGCGTGATCGCGAGGAGAAGTGGCGCCAGTACCTGGCAAGGCTGCAGGAACTCGGGATTCCGTATCCGACTCCGGCCAAGCGGTAGTCAGAGTCAGGCTGAAGCCTGACAAAAGGTTAGAATCCTGCTCCTCGATATGAGCGACTCCACCACCGACTTCGGCTATCAGCAGGTCCCCACGGGCGAGAAGGCTGCGCGCGTGCGCGCCGTCTTCGACTCCGTCGCCGGCAATTACGACCTGATGAACGACTTGATGTCGGCGGGCGCGCATCGGCTGTGGAAGCAATTCACGCTGGCGCAGACCGGACTGCGTCCCGGCCAGCAGGCGCTCGATGTCGCCGGTGGCACAGGCAACCTCGCCGCCGGCATGGCAAAGCAAGTCGGCGCGGGCGGACTGGTCGTGCTCAGCGACATCAATGCAGCGATGCTCGCCGTCGGTCGCGACGCGCTGACGGATCGCGGCGTGGTCGGCAACGTGCGGTACTCGCTCGCCAATGCGGAGCGGCTGCCATTCCGCGACAGCAGCTTCGACTGCGTGACCATTGGCTTCGGTCTGCGCAACGTCACCGACAAGGCAGCCGCGCTGCGCTCGATGACTCGCGTGCTGAAACCGGGCGGCCAGCTGCTGATCCTCGAGTTCTCGCGGCCCGTTGTGCCCGGCCTCAAGCCGCTGTACGACGCGTATTCGTTCTCGGTGCTGCCGTGGCTCGGCAAAGTGGTCGCGAAGGACGAGGCGAGCTATCGCTACCTCGCCGAATCGATCCGCCGCTTCCCCGACCAGCCGACGCTGCTCGGCATGATGCAGGACGCCGGCCTGGAAAATTGCCGCTATCACAACCTGAGCGGCGGCATCGTCGCCCTGCACCGAGGCTATCGCCTGTGAGGCTCAGCCCGCTCGAATCGCTGTTGAACCGCAACGTCGCTGCATCGTCGGCGGCTCGCGCGCTGTGCCAGCGCCTCGCGGAGAAAGTTCTGGCCGTGCACGTCGACGGCACGCCGCTCAGCGTGTACTTCAAGTCGCATGGCGAGCACATGACGTTGCACACGGATCACGAGGGCACGCCCGACGCGACGCTTTCGGGCACGCCGTTGTCGCTGCTGCGTCTCGCAGGTCCTGCGCCCGAGGCCGCGTTGCGCGGCGGCGCAGTCCACATCGAGGGCGATGCCGAGATCGCGCAGACATTCAGTGAGCTGCTGAAAGCAGCACAGCCGGACCTGGAAGAGGAGCTGTCGCGCGTCGTCGGCGACGTCGCGGCACACCAGATCGGCAACGCTGCGCGCGGCGCATTCGGCTTCGCTCGCCGCGCACACGACACGCTGCTGCAGAACGTAGCGGAATACCTGCAGGAAGAAGGCCGCGACGTGCCGAGCCGCACCGAGGCCGAGGAATTCCTGCACGGCGTCGACCGTTTGCGCGAGGACGTCGATCGACTCGAAGCACGCCTGAAGCTGCTCGAAGCAAGGAACACTAAGTGAGCCGCGCATGACGCCGCGCGTCCTGTCGCGCCTGCTGCAGATCCAGCGCGTGCTCGTCCGGCATCGGCTGGACGGGATCATTCGCGCGACTCACCTGTTCCGCCCGCTGCGCTTCGCGTTCTATCTCTCGCCTGCCACCTGGTTCCGCCGCGCCAGCGAAGCTACGCGCGGCGAGCGCTTGCGGCTCGCGCTGGAAGAGCTCGGCCCGATCTTCATGAAGTTCGGCCAGATGCTGTCGACGCGCCGCGACCTGCTGCCGCGTGACATCGCCGACGAGCTGGAAAAACTGCAGGACCGCGTGCCGCCGTTCTCCGGCGCCGAAGCGCGGCGCATCGCCGAGATCGCCTATCAACGCCCGCTCGCCGAGATGTTCGCGAGCTTCGAGGAGCAGCCGCTCGCGGCCGCGACGATCGCGCAGGTGCATGCGGCGCAACTGCCGAACGGCCAGGAAGTCGTCGTCAAGATCGTGCGGCCGGGCATCCGCGCGCTGATCGAGCGCGATCTGGCAGTCCTGTACGCGCTCGCGAATCTCGCGAACCGCTACTGGAGCGACGCGCATCGCCTGCGTCCCGTCGAGCTGGTGCGCGAATACCAGAAGACCATTCTCGACGAGCTCGACCTGCTGCGCGAGGCAGGCAACGCTTCCCAGCTGAAGCGCAACTTCACCGGCTCGCACTTGCTGTACGTGCCGGAGGTCTACTGGGATTACTGCCGCAAGAACGTGATGGTGATGGAACGCGTGCGCGGCGTGCTGATCTCCGACATGGCCGAGCTGCAGCGGCGCGGCGCGAACATTCAACGGCTGGCCGAGAACGGCGTCGAGATCTTCTTCACGCAGGCGTTCCGCCACAATTTCTTCCACGCCGACATGCATCCCGGCAACATCTTCGTGCTGCTCGACGATCCGCAGCAGCCGCGCTACGCAGCCGTCGACTTCGGCATCGTCGGCACGCTGGCCCCGCGCGACCAGCACTATCTGGCGGAGAACTTCCTCGCGTTCTTCGAGCGCGATTACCACCGCATCGCGCAGCTGCACATCGATGCGGGCTGGATCCCGGCGCACGTGCGCGTCGATGAGCTCGAATCGGCTGTGCGCACCGTGTGCGAGCCGATCGCCAACAAGCCGCTCAAGGAGATTTCCTTCGGGCAAGTCCTGATCAGCCTCTTCGACGCGGCACAGCGCTTCGACGCGCAGATGCAGCCGCAGCTCATGCTGATCCAGAAG
>Ga0134123_10001596_pt1 | contig 14783 bp, 19 predicted proteins | sample KB303_FD_96460 | JGI IMG/M metagenome (GOLD analysis project Ga0134123, IMG submission 96460) | Terrestrial soil microbial communities without Nitrogen fertilizer from Kellogg Biological Station, Michigan, USA - KB3-0-3 | ecosystem: Environmental > Terrestrial > Soil > Unclassified ...
AAGCATGTTGGTCATGATGGCCATCAATTTGGCTAAATTTTTCACATTGTGACTCCCCTACAATCTGACCAAGATCATTCATGTCGTGAACTCGAGTAATTCTTCCACCAAGAGATCATAAGTCTGTGAAGCCATTTAATTTATCCCAGATAAAGCCACGCTCAACACCTGTCGAGGCTAGATAATTTCCCGCAATTTGACCTGCATTATTCAACACTATTACCGTCGCTGTTTTTGGCAAGTCGATCAACATAATTCCATTCTTTTCATCAAACAAAAAATAATGCTTTTCACCAAGCAACTCAAAATCGCCAACAATTTGCCCTTCGTCATTAACAGCCAAAGCTTCACTTTGATCGCTTTCCTGTAGACCCAGGTCTATGAGTTTATACATTGGTGATGCATAAAGACTTGCAGTCATGAAAGAGAAAATACTAATGAGAAGACAAGATTTTAAAAATTTAATCATATAATCCTTGAGTAAAAAAAATTCATAAGAAAAAGAGCCGAAAATGAAGCCATGCAGGAATACCTAAATAACTTGCGTACCTTTAATCTTAGGTTTCATTGTTATAATTAAAATTTTGAGGAGTGATAAGATACGCTTTCAACTTTATTATCATTATTAAATTTGATGATAACCGTTAGTGTTTTTTGGGAAACCACGTCTCTGGAAACATAATCCGCCCCTGTCTGACAAAAGAGAATTAACCCAGACGTACCAGATCTACGGGCTTCCGTTGCAATTTTATCGTAAATCCAAGTTTCTCTTTTATCTTTATCTGAAGTAACAATATTAGGAGATCCGAGTAGTAGGGCAACTTCATCTTGTGCCATACCTTCATAAATTCCTTTTTGAACTGTACCTAACTCTAATCGTTGTGTCGGATCATTGTATGTTTCATTATAGAAACGCCCTGCATTGCATGATGTTACTAAAAGGAGCAAACATAATCCGATAGGGGAAGTCATCAATAAATTTCTACGATTCATATAAAATCCTTTCATTTTAAATATCTTGCTCTTGAATAAAAATACCTTTGCCCACCTTATCGAAGAAAACCTGATAATATAGAGGATCTTTAATGGTAATCACGTCTTTGGGACAGCCATAATTGTCCATCGTTTTTGTTTGAAAATTTATTCTAACTCTCGTTTGAGAACCAAATTCACTCACATTCGCAGAAGCCTCAAGGAGTTGGTGCTTGTTCCACCGTGCTTGTGCACCCGCAAAGAGTGTGGCTGCAAAGGCTTGAGCTTTGTTTTCAACATCAATGTTTTTCTCCGCACTCAAGAGACCTAAATCCACAACAGCATTCTTAATAATAAACCCTTCATCTTGAAGAACATTCATCATAGACTTCATAACCAATTTAGTGTTTGATGTATCAAAATCGCGACTTTGAATCTCCCTCGTTTGTAATTGAGTAACTATAGGATCTTCTGAACGAGGGTGAACACATCCTGTCATCAAAACGCTAAAAATACATGCCGCGCTGAACGAAACCAAATGACTTTTCCTTAATTTCATTTTCTTTCCTGCAATAGATTGTGATTAATAAATTTCCAGATCAAAAACATCTAATTTTCCATCCCCATTTAAGTCAGAAGAATCAAGAGTCCCTCTCTGATCATGAAGATCAAACAACAACTTTAAATATTTGCCGGCGATGAGTCTGGGCAAAGAGTCCTTATTCTTCATTCCAATCCAAGCATAAAGCCCCTTACTCCCTTTCGATGAATTGCAACTTCGGCAACATAAAACAAGATTTTCAGCACTATCGGGCCCACCTCGACTTCGTGGTATAAGATGATCCCAAGATAAATCATCTATCTCGCCACAGTACTCGCAAGCTTTTTCACTTGATCTAATCTGAATTTTTAACTCTCGGGTTATAGAGCTCATGTTAATTTCACCACTTCGCAGCTTATTTACCCGATCCATAACAAAGCTAAAGTACTCGCCCTTTGCATAACCTGCTTTTGACATCCCAACAGAGTCGGCAATTATTTTTGCATATTGATAAAATATCAGATCTTTAATGGTTTTGATTGATGGAGAGGGCATTTTTTTGCTACCTCCTTTGTGTGTTAAACCTTTTTTTCCGTTTTATGGAATGAAGACGGATTATTATACTAAACAAAAAACACAAATCAACAAAAATAATAATTATCAATGCAAATTAAATTTTTACTATTAAACAAATTTTAATTTTAATTAGAGTATAACGTTTTTTTCTAACATATGGTTGGAGAGGATGATGAAAAATTGTATGTTGCTATCCAAGAGGGATTGGGTATGGATCAGATATAACTGAAAGAGAAACAAGGGTCTAGATGCTTCTAATTGTGAAAGTCACATCAAATACATCACTAGGTAGCTTTTAAACTACCGTTCAAATGATTGTGAGGGCTTCTGGTTTTGCCTTGTTTTGGTAGAAAACTTCATAAAAATTCTTTCTTATTGCCTTAAAAATTAATAAAATAAATAATTCTCTTCTTGTTGTTCTAAAAAAATTAAAGGCATTATGAAAAATTTTATATTATTTTTAATTGCAACATTAAATTGTTTTTGTAACCTATTTGCTCAAGACAAATATGAAGTTATAGTAATTGGTAATAATAAAGATTCAATTATTCCAAATTTTAGCATTGGGAGAATTAATAATAAGGGACAGTGTTATGGGATGGTTACCAATGGAACAAGTCTTTCAACACTAGTAGCCTGGGATCCTATTGAGGGAGTGAAAAGATTTAATGAGTTTGATGGCTGGTATGCAAACGCATGCGATATAAATGATCGTGGTTATATTGTTGGCGTTCTTTCTCAAAAAGGAGTAAATCCAACTACAAACATTGCCTTCCTTTGGAATCCATGGACTGAAGAACTGAAATTTGGTCCCTATGATGTTTCTCCAAGAGCAATAAACGCATCTAATCAAGTTGTTGGATCTATATCAAGCAACGGATATGGATATGGATCTGACACATCCTTTATTTGGGATTCTGAAAAGTTCGCAATCCTTTCTTCTTCTTATAGGGTTTTGGATATAAATGATAAAGGAGAAATTCTACATGAAATGACGGGAACAATGAATGCAAAAGAATTCAATAATGAAGGAATAGTTATTGGGACAGTATCTTCAAAGACTAGTAGTATGGCTTGTGTTTTGGTGAATGGAAATAGAAAATTATTGCCTCTTCCATCATATCCAGTGATCTCTACTCAAGCAGTGTCTATTAACAACTTAGGGGAAATTGTTGGTTACTATCTTAAATCTAAATATACAAACCCCATTGGATGCTTATGGATAGGAGAAAAATTTATTGATCTCAATTCTATTATAATAACAAACAATTCCAAAGTAGAAATTATTTCTCCCATTCAAATTAATGATAGATCACAGATTATCGCTAATGGATATTATAATGGAGAATGGGCTAACTTCATGCTTAATCCAATTAAAGAATCTTCTGAGAATTGAATAAATAACCCAAAATATAACTGAATCCAGTATTTAGGAGAATCGTTCTTCAATCAGCTTTTTATAACTCTCACTATTTTCGCTTAAGTATTTAATAGCTTCTTTTTCTGATAGCTTTCCAAGAAGTCCGGCTTTTTCTGTATGAGCGCGGCAAAGGGTGCGGCACCATTCTAAAGTATAAGCCCAATTTTCATTTGACTCCGCCCACTTCTGGACTTCTTCATGGGTCACGCCCATTTTCTTGGCTGTCTCAATGACTGAATAGCAATTCTTATGCTTACATTTGCTAAGAAGCTCCTCAAAAAAAAGATCAATTTCTTTGACTCCCACATGTTGCTTAGCTTCCATATATAATTCCTTTTCAATTTGCAAATAGTCTTCATATTGTTCAGGTGTGATCATTCCACAAATAAACGAATGCTTCATCATGGCATTGGCATCACCCTTTAAAGCTTTTTCTCTAAGATCAAACTTCTCTTTCATGCTTTTTGGCATGTCAGGGTTTTCTTTTTTAAACTTTCGAATTTCTTTTAGATTCATATTTTTAATAAAAGTGTTGGATTTACCGGAAAAACTCATTAAGGTTTGGGGGCTACGCGCGCGCATTAAGCTTCCGGAAACCTATCGGGAAAATCTTCTTTCTTTGCCATCCCTCTCTCTATCATTATCTCGATAAGAGCTTGTGTATCGCCTTGCATCATTTTTCTCCATCGAGCTAGCTTTTTCTTTGCGCTTTGCTTTAATTTTCTCATTTCGTCGATATTTTCATTTGATTTAGGCTGATTTTTCATTCATTTTTACCAACCTTTACATTGCCCAAACCTACTGAGAATTTCATGTGCAGCATTTAAAGCTTCCTCCATGTCACCTCGTTCAAAGGCTTTTTCCATCCTTTCCCCAATTTTCTGCCGTTCCTCACCTTCTAAATCTATAATCAAATCGTTAATGATAAATTCTGGGTCGTTAAAGCCTAATTTTTTTAAATGCTCGGCTAATTGATCCCGTGAGATTTCCTTTTTCTCCCAAGCTTCAACTGCACCATCAAAATCAAGCTCCTGTAGTTGCTTTTTCGATTTCTTCATTTAAAGCCCTCATTTCTCTTAAAAAAGCTCGTTCTTTCCTTCTTTGAGCCTTTGCCCTAAGTGTAGTGCATCCATGAGTTTCACGCCTACAGAAGACGCCCCCATGCATCTTGCATCTGCCGTTGGCCATGCCTGGTTGTTCGCATGGTGCGCCCCCCTTCGTCCGGCAACTAGCCCCGCAAAGTTTGACTCCCTTTATTGGCATAATGATTAAACCGATTGGTTAGAAGTTGGTATAATTGTTTGTGCAAGTGATGGCCCTGTTCCATTGTAATTATAATTCACTGTAATGTTTTGCATGCTGCCGGAGCGCTTTTTCTGAAGCTGATTGATTGCTTCACTTGAGAATCGGAGCATGTTCAATCCTATTCGTTGATCTTCAGTGTATCCTTTTGCTAGCTTACGCAGCCCAAGTAAATGAGAAGCTACAATTTGAGCAGCTAAAATAACCTCTAGCATGTCTTGCGGTTTAATGCCATGAATGAGAGCACAAACACCTTCCAGCTCCTCTGGCGTAATGATATGTTTTTGCCTGAAATTAAAGGATTCCTCTTCATCATCATCTGAGCCATAAATTGCTTTTGCCGCTTGAAGGACCAATGCTTTTGCTCCTTCAATTGATTCTGAGCAAAGGGCTCTCACTATTGGCTCAAGCTTCTTGGGAATCGTTATTTCATTCATGTGAAAATTAGGGGTATACAGGTATTTTCAGTATTATGCCATGCCATTTAGTACCAAATAATCGCCGAAATGGCTGCTAAACTTGTTTGAATCCATATTAATTCACCTCGATTATAGGCTGTGAATTATCTTTCTCAACAACTTTAAAATTGTTTATCTGCCCTTGATTATGGTTGTATTGGACATTGATGAGTTGCGCCCCTTGCGTTCTATATTTAGTCAAAGTTTCTAGGACCCGGTGTCCGAACTCAAACCAGGGTAAAACTTCATCAATGTCACCATCTGGGGAAGCGTCCAATCCCCTAAGATAAGAAATTACGTATTGACTCGCAAGGGTCGCCTCAATGGCATCTTTTGGTTGCAATGATTCAATTAAATATGTGACAAATTGTACTTGTTCTTCTGTGACAAGTGCTTTAGATGAGTTATATTTAAAATCGTAAGATCTCGGCGTTTTAATCCGATAAGCGCCTTGAATTGCTCCTTGAATGATTTTCTTTATCACCATTTGATTTTCTGTTGGCTTGGATGGCTGATTTAACCTCGGAGTCATTGCAACAGGAAAGAATCGATCTTCAATAGACCTCTTTTTAGCCATAATAATTACCTCTTACATTTGATTGTAAATAGATTTCTTTTGAAAGTAGTGAGTTATCCCTGTTAAAATCCAATCACGAAGGTTTATGTTATGGTGTTGTAATGCATCCCCAGGGCTCTTTCCAATTGGTACAAGCCAAAATTTCAAATGTGAATAAGTTTCACGCCACCAAAAAGCAGCACTTTTTCCAGCTTCATCATTATCTAAACACCATAGAATCAATTTTGCTTCCTTTAAAAATAGATCAGTCTGTAAATCAGGCCTTTTTGAGGCTCCTCCAAGAGCAACGCAGAAACATAAGTCATTTGCAACTTGTTGAATAAGCTGGGCATCTAGCTCGGATTCTAAAACTATAGCTATTTCAAGATCTGTATTTCCGTAAATCGATGGACAAGCCATCGAGCCAGAAATTTCTACATATTTTGGTAATCGATCTTCTTTATGCCACTGATCACGTCGAACTTTTAACTTAAGAATAGAACCGCTTTTAGAAATAGTTGGGATAACCAAACCATTTGGCAACCAAAGTTTTCTTACTTTTCCATCTTCTCTATATTCACATGATAGGCCCCAATCAGTTCGTTCTCTATAAAGATCTCGTTTTGATAATAAAGACGAATTAATGCAATAGCCTAATTTAAATTGAAGTATTGTACTTTCTTGGAATCCTCTTCGAGAAAGTTCTTTCATAGCCTGTGGATAATGCTTAAGTTGTTTTTGTGCCCATTCAACGAAAGCCAATGCTTTATCCTGCCATTGTTTAGGTGGCTCTTGAATGATAGTGAATTTTTCTCTTATTATTCTTTTATGTTGTCCTTGGTTAAATAAACAAAAAGGTTCACTATTTACTCTTTCATAAGCTTCATGGAATGACATTGTCATGAAATCACGGCAAAATTGTATTGAATCACCACGTATACCACATCTACGACACCAGTAACGATTAAGCTGAGGCCAAATGACAAATCGATCTATTCCATCACCACAACTCGGACAGGCACCATGATACTCCCCTCCTCTACAATTGGAAGTTTTTTTGAGCTCAATTCTTAAATCATGCGCTAATGCTAATAATGTCATTAACTCCTCCTAAACTCAATAACACTGCTAATTTTGCTAATCTGCTAAAGACAATCATATTCTATTCATAATGAATATATTATAATTAAAACTGTTGTGCTAATTGACTGCTAAACCTTTGCTAAACCTATCTCTGACTAGAATTTTCTAGCACACCTTTAGCAAAATGTTAGCGTTCAACACCAATTGTTAATTCATTGATTTTCAAAATAAAACAATGAATTTAGCAAATTAGCAACATTAGCAAACAACTCTCATTTACTATTTATCTCTTCAGTTGCGAGACGCCAAGCTGATCGCACTTTCTTTTTGCCGATTACCGCATCAAAAACTTCGAAAACATGATCATGCGATTGCAATATTCTCATGATTTCTTTTGCCTTAGTCGCATTGCGTACTTGAGAGGGACCATTCTGATAGACATCACTTAAAGGGAAAACTTGTGTAGGATAGATGCGCTTTATCCATTCTAGCGTCTTCATTGCAAGGCTCATATTTTGGTTATTTTCGCCTTGGCTTAAAATTCTCAACGCTTCGCCAAGATAGTATTCAACAAGTGTGATCGCCCTATTTAAATGTTGAAGTTCCATTTGAATCGCTTCTCCCAAAACTGATAGGCTTTCTGAAAAAGCAAAAATAGCTGCAATGCGAAGTACTTGCTCTGGCGCTTTGCTTGCGAAAGGCTTAATTGGGTAAAACTCCCCATCTTCACCCATTTTACTATCGATATCATCATGAAATTGGATCCACCTTTTCTTTACTTCACCTTCTAACATAATAGGGGTAGGATTAAGCCCATTTCCTAATTCAGTAACAGTATCATTTTCTTGGCTGCTTATTTTAGGATATGGACGATCTAAAATTTTATTAATATGATCATGAAAACCTATAACAGCAGAATCTTTGCTTAAATCCACTTCTTTATATTTACGAGTCCCTGCAAGAGGTGCAGGAGCTGAAAATAAGCATCTTGAAAGTAATCCTTGTCCCATTAGAATCTTATTATTCATCAATTGCATTAATACAACAGGTTGGATCATTAAATGCATTGCCAACCTTCGACCATAGTAAATTTTACTTCCCTCACTTTTTCGTACTCTGGTTAACGGTTTTCCATCCCATAGATTTGATAATCCACAAGAAGTTTTTAATGCATTATCAGCATTCATTGCATGCCCTCCAACGAGACGGCCACCTTCATCGGAAAAAACACCAGCACTAGGCTGACCTCGTTCTAAAAGTTGTTCCAGCCCCTCTAGTGTTGGTTCCTCACACAACATCAAACCTTCACAAGGCTGTTCGGGTTCTTGCTCAAGATTTAGAACCTTATTCTCGGTAGAATTTTCTGAAGCTGTTTTAATTGCTACTTCTCGCTTTCGTTTCCAAATATCGTGTTGATTTTTATAATCTACCGTTTTCCTCTTGTGTTGTTGAACTAACATCATTTGCCATTCATAAATAGGTTTTAAAGCAATTTTATCTGTAGCGCTCTTCCGTTCACCACTTTCAGAAATAGTAAGCATAAAAAGAGAAGTGGGATATCTTCTCCCATCAATTTGAACATCTACGAAACCTTGACAAGCTAAGGACAAAGCAGCAAGAACGCTCTGTCCACATGTAGCATCTGGTGCTTGAACTACTTCATGAATTCTTCGAGCCGCTTTTCCCGCAATTGGTCCCAATGCATCAAAAGGATATGATTTGGGTGGATGTGATTCTCTTTGTAATGGTAAGGGTGCATAAAGAACATTTGATTTTCCTTTAATCTTATCCATGCATTGCTTTTCTAAATTTTCTGCTAGTATCTTCGATTGTATAAAATCTTTCTCTTGTCTCACTGCATTTGATGTGTTATATTCCATAATCGTTATCCTGTTGAATATTTTTGAGAGCCTGCCTTGCACGCAGGCTCTGTCCAAATTCTATAAATTTATTAAATGAATCCTCTTGTTTTAAATCATAAGCTAAACAAAACTCTTCGTGTATCCGCATAGCTTTATCAAGATCATCAATGTTTGGCTCTTGAGCGTGGTTAAAACGATCATAACATTTAGAAGCTTCCTTCATATTTTCAAAAAGTTGGCGATAAAACCAACAATCATTTGCAGGCATTTTTTCTTTCCCCCTGCATACGATCTACGCATTCCCAAAATTCAACAGCATCTATCAACACTCGTCTGTTCACCCTTTTAAATGCAGACTGAAAACCATTCTTACCCCAAGCTGCGTCTAAAATTAGAGACCTTAAAGCGGCTTCGGTAGGCCAAGATCCAGTTTGTTTAGCGATAAATTGACGAACTGTATAAAGCCTACGTGTTTCTTCTGCCAAAATTTTACGTATCTCTTCTGTCATTTGAACCTCCTCAATTGGGTTTGTTGCTGATTTGAGCCCAATCATGGAGATTTAGAATTTCAAGTAGAAGTAGGTGATAATTGAATTTTATGAATGTTTTACACTAATGAATTTCAATATGTTACAAAAAGGGTCTGATGATTTTAGTGATTTTATTTGTTAACCTTTAACCTTTTTTTCCCATGATTTCTTGCTTACCCCACGTTTTTTTTGCCATCCATGTTTAGCTTCAAATAGTTTACAAGCCTCTAAGCAGTTTGTTTTAGTCACATTGTAGGTTAGATCCTCTTCTTGAACTTTATTCAGAATCATATCTATGACCATTTCATTATTGAATTCTTTCCGTTCTTCTAGAGACTTTGAATACAATAATGCTTTAACACACCTGTAAGCGTATTTTTCAGCCCGATCTTTATTTCCACGCTTTCCTCTTGTTTCTATTTTCTCATGAATTAGAACTGTAAGAAATCGGTCTAAAACCTTAAACACCTCCTTCTGCGTCTTTTCCATATCATCATTTTCGAAAAGAATGCGAATATGTTGTTTCATTGCAAGACGGTTATAAAACAAATTCAGCTCTTTATCACTTGGTTGTTTAGGTAAAATCAATTCTTCAGCCAACCAATCACGCCAGGCAGCATAACAATGCAATGTATGTAAACAGCGTGCAGCAGAAATATCAAGTGTTGTTCGCCAATCTATAAGGTATAAAGATAATATTCGTTTTATCGAGTCTGGCCATTGTATCAAGATCATTCCTTGATCAATAAAGTATCTATTTGTTTTACATTTTTCGGTTGGTGGGTAAACATCCGCTTTGATAAATCCTTTTCCAAGTGCTTTTTTTAAAATCTCTCCTTCTGTAGAAAAAGGAGAAATCGTCATCTTAGTTTTAAGGGGTTCTTTTAAAGGGTCACTACCTAGAGGAGGCGAAATGGAAATTGTTTGAGTAACTCCTAGACCTTTTAAGATTTCGAATTCACCATAATGAGCTATAAACTTAGCTGTTTGTTCTAACAAAACAATCTTGGCATGCACAAAATTTGTCGTATTAGCACGCCCTTGTTGAATTTCCTTAATCTGTTGAGTTAGCCGTGGTAGAACCAATGATTTAAGTGTTTCGTTTTTCCAATTACCTAGTTGAATGGCTTGGAATTGCGTCTTAAGCCATTTATTCGATTCTTCATTTTGTTTTAAATCACGCTTTTCTTGTTCATTTAATCGATTCGAAAAAAAATGAAAGGGTTTATTTATTTCTGTATTCCACTCCAATTCTTCTAATAACTCTCTAAGTGCTTCTAAGAAGCCTCTCATTGATAATGCCGTCTTCATTTTTAAGTACAAAACTTTAATTGGTTCGGGAAGAAATTCTAAAATCATATGTCATTCCTCTTCTCTTGTTGCTAACAATATTTTTTTTCCAGTTCGTTGCATCAGCCCTTCCAGATGTTTTTGGCTGTAATGGGCATAGCGTCGAGTCATATGTGGGGAACGGTGGCCTAAAATAGCCATAAGTTCACCCTGTGTCGCACCATTCATAGCTAAATACGATGCAGCAGTGTGTCGTAGATCATGCCAGCGAAAGTTTTGTATGCCCGCATCTTGTAATGCATTTTGAAAAGCTTTTCGAACTGAAATAAAACCTGACTGATTGTTTTGCCTCTTAGATTTAAAAATTAACCCTGATGCATTAACGGTGTATGTTGGGCAGAGCTTGAAAAGAGATTCAACTGCATCGATTAAAGGAATCACTCGTCGATCACCATTTTTGGTTTCTCTTAAAGTAATTGTGTGATGTGTGAAGTCGATATCTTCCCATTCCAATTTTATTATTTCGCCAAAGCGCATTGCTGTAAGAAGTGACAAACTCACAAGTGGAAATAGAAAGGAATTATCAGATCTCTTGCAGGCATCTAATAATTTGTCTTTCTCTTCCAAACTTAAGAATCGCTCTCTCCCTGGTGTTTCTCTTGGTTTAGAAACCTTACGCATTGGAGAATCATCCAACCATCCCCACTCCTTAACAGCAATGGATAAAGCCTTAGATAGAGAAGCTAAATATCTATTTACAGTAGAGGAAGTGCGGAGTCGCTTACGTTTTGTAGTTTCACTTAATAATGCATCTCGTCCATCAGCAATTACACTTGACGTTAGATCTGATAACAGAAGATGCCCAAGCCGATTTTTCCACCAAGTTAATAAAGCCGTCTGCTTTGCTTGATGTTTTGGATGTTTAGGGAGCCATTGCAGGATAAACCGATCAATAAGCTCTCCTAAAGTATGACGTTTAGCCTCGGCGGTTTTGAAATGACGGCCATCCCTAATTGCCGATTCAGTATCTTGAATCCACTTTTTAGCTAAACTTCTTGTGCGAAAACTTTCCCGTTGAGAAGGATGTCCACGAAGTCGAACTTCAGCATGATAGGATATTGAACCATCTTCTTTTTCATATTCTCGAATTGTACCCATATTCCTCCAAAATCAAGGGCAGGAATCTAGCACAACCCAGAAATTAAGGGAACAAGGGATTGTAAATCCCATGAATTTAGCACATAATGTCATTGATTATAAGATAGTTATATGATTGAACGTCTTGCATTTACGCAAATTTTACGCAAATGAAGAAAAAAGTAATCTGTTTGTGGGAGAAAATGCAAAATTAGATTTGAAAATAAAAAAACTGGGATTTGCTGCACTTTGTTGCAGTCTAGTGCGTAAAATTTGCGTAAATGAGGAACCTTGATATGATCAAGGTATAGGCCGAATTCTAATTCTGGAATATGTATGGGGGCGGCTGGACTCGAACCAGCGGAGACCGAAGTCGAGGGATTTACAGTCGCTTTCCCTTCCACAAACAGGCGTAAACTAGAATACATAGGCGCAATACAATCAATAGTTTAAAAGATCATTGATTGTGCTGGTTTGCGCCAATTTATTCCAGCTTTTTGCAGTCTAGTGCGTAAAACTTGCGTAAAATTTAAGATCACAAAAATTGATTGCAGATGGTCGAAAGATTTGATATAATATAATATAATATGAATAAGTGGGCTGGGGATTCCTAGCCGGCGATTATGCCTCGGGTTTCCCGGGGCTTTTCGCTTTTTAGGACTTTGGAAAAACTTTTAGTCCTTTTCCAATATAGTTTGGATACCTGTGAAATTTCTGTTCTAGAATTTCATAACTTCTGTTTTTCTGAGCAGGATTGATATAAAACCTTCCTATGGGATGCGCCACAAGATCTGCAATTTGAAGACCTGCACTATTCGCTCGTTTATCGGTAAATTGAATATCAAATTTAGCAAGACCATTTGATGGTACTTTGTCCATGATGCGACGAAATTCTAATTCAAGATCGGAATCCTCTTTTTTACCACGTCCCTCCACTACCAAATGCGTTGTTTTTTCCTTTTGACCACTTTCTTCTATAAAACGAGATGCTCGTTCAAGACAAAATAATAAGCCTAGATGATAAGGATTATGAGGGAAAGAGTATCGGTTTTTTAACTGTCTCTTGTCAATTATTGTAGAAATAATTGTGAAAGGAGCGGTACTTATTAGATCATTTAATCTATCCAAAAATTTTTGCATCATTGGCAGATTCGCTAATATTGAGAAATCATCCTTTTGTTTGCGAATCTTATGACTATGTAGAATTATCGAATCATGTCCCCAAAAATCAAATTTAAGAGAGCAGATTGAGGGCACCACAACTTTTGCATAATCACTTTTTTTAAAAATGCAAAAAGCTAAAACAAATACTGGATGATCTTCATAAACAGCTTCCAAAGAATGATCACCACTTTCATCTATATAGACAATATAGTCACTGAATTCCAATATTTCACCATGCAAAGAGAATCATTTTTTGATTACTATTAAAGAAGAAAAGTTTGCACTATACCATAAGAAGCAATCAAACCTCAAGCTAAGAAATCGAAATGGGTGCAATTGTAATGCGGAAGTCGGCATTAGAATTGCCCCCCACTCAAGTGAGTAAAATTGAGTATTTCTTTCTATTGAATCTTAGAACAACATATTTTTCGCTGATAACGAAGAGCTATCTTCCAACACTTTGCAAATAACCATGGATGACTGGGCACGGAACATATACTGTAATTGGGCCATTTGATTGGCAGTTATTGTTATAGTTTGTGTATTTTCTATGAGCGCCATTTTCAATAAGAAACTTTATAAGTTCTAAATTAGTAGGGTTGTCAGAGTATTTTAAATGCCATGCAGCATAATCTAAAGGAGTTCCCAAATACCATTGTGTATTTTGATTAGTCGATTGAATGTTTATATCAGCTCCTAACTTTATTAAAGCTTTAATGGCATCAAAGTTACCATATTGAGAGGCAATGTGAAGCGGAGTTACATTGTTCGATTCAGGAAGTATATGATTGTAATCACCACCATAACAATGAATCAACCGGATCATGTCAGCGTTTCCACATTTAGCAGCATAGTGAATTAAACTCCATCCACAGCCTGTTTTGACAATAGTTCCGTTTTCGAGAAAGATTTTGGCAATCACCAATTGATTTTCAATTACAGCTCTTTTAACTGCTGTCAGCCCACCATCGGTTGAATTAATATCCGCACCATATTTAAGAAGAAGTTTAACAGCTGCATCATCTCCCCTCTTTATCGCACAATGCAGAGTAGTTAAACCTTCTGAATTATTTCCATATTTAACAAAAATGCGTTGAAGCATTTCACTATCTGATGGAAGATTATGAGAGTCATTTGCAACTTCTTCTAAAATTTCGTCTTCGCCAATAGTTGAGTCATTATTTTCATTTAATTTATTTGGAACCAACAACACTGCATGCCTCTCCCCATATATATTATTTGCTGTGCCAACAATCCAGCGCTTGTTGTTAAATCCAAAAGAAATAAATGTTCCAGGAAGATATTCTTTAGGGTAATCAAATGAATCTGCAAAATATACGTATTCGTGATTTGCAAGTTTATCGTCAGAATAATATTCCATTGCAAAGGAATTTTGGATGGTATCATTTTTTTTCAAGAAAGCAAGATCTGCAAGACTTTTTTGACCGCCCATTTCCTCAGTTCTGGGCCTGAAATATAAATCTCCATTCTTGGTAATATAGACTGACCTGCTCAGGCGTTTTGACATTGACATTCCTGATTTGTTTTTTGTGGCAACATCAAACAAGAAAAACCCCATTTTACTGTCTTCGTAAATGGCTAAACCTAGGTCGTTAATTTTGTATGACTTTACTTCATATTGAGGTTCTAAGGATTCATCCACAGTTGCGATAACTCCTTTGTCCCAAACTACGCCTCTATCTTTCGTTCTTAGCGGTTTCCCCTTGTAGACAAGCATACGATTGGAAGTACCAATTATGTGCCCTTGATTGTTAATCCCTGTTGCTCTACTTCTATCTCCTGGTAATCCTAAATCACCTGATAAAGAGCCTAAATCAACCATTATCCCATTTTGCCAAAGGAAAGCATGTTGTTCATGATGGCCATCAATT
>Ga0134123_10001600_pt1 | contig 14766 bp, 14 predicted proteins | sample KB303_FD_96460 | JGI IMG/M metagenome (GOLD analysis project Ga0134123, IMG submission 96460) | Terrestrial soil microbial communities without Nitrogen fertilizer from Kellogg Biological Station, Michigan, USA - KB3-0-3 | ecosystem: Environmental > Terrestrial > Soil > Unclassified ...
GGCCTGCTGCCAGGCGGGCTCGTCCAGGACTCCGTCGACGCGGATCGGGGAGACGGCCCGGGAGATCTCGATGGGAGCCGGCTCGTCCGCCGCCGCGGCCGGAACAGGCAGGCTCAGAAAGAAGAAGAGGGCCGCGCAGACCCCGGCAGGTTGCCGTACCGTCATGAATTCAGTCCTTTGCTCCGTATTCTAGCAGAAGCTCCTCCAGGTTCTGATGCCCTCCGCGCCGGGCCATGCGCAGCGGAGTCCGCAGCTCGCCGTCGGGTTCGGCGGCGGAACGGTTCGCCACCACCCGCACGTTGGGATCCGCTCCCGCTTCCAGCAACAGGCGGGCGACCTCCAGCCGGCCGTTCCAGGCGGCTTGAATCAACGGATTCTCGTCGCCCGGGACCACCTGGTCGACGTGGGCGCCGGCGGTGAGGAGAAGACGCACCACCTCGGGCTGCCCCGCCCGGGCCGCGGCGATCAGCGGCGTGCCGTCGCCGGGCACGACGGTGTTCGGATCGACGCCCTTCTGCAGGAAAAAGCGGACAGCTTCCGTGTCGCCGCCCGCCGCGGCCTCGATCAGGGCTTCGCGCCTCCCTTCCCCGATCCCGTCCCGGAGACCCTCCCAGAGCGAGCCGTCTTCGAGGGCTCCAGAGACGCCCTGCTCCACCGCGTCCTCCAGGGCCTCTCCGGTCAGCGGAGCAGCCCCCGCATCGAGAAGGACCCGGGCGGCCTCGGCATGGCCGTTCTCGATCGCCTGCTGAAGGGCCGTCTCGTCGCCGGGCACGTAGACGTCCGGGTCGGCGCCGGTGGCGAGCAGGCGGCGGACCACGTCCGGATCGCCTCCGCGGGCGGCGGCGATCAGCGGCGTGCCGTCGCCCCGGACGACGGCCTTGGGATCGGCTCCGGCGTCGAGCAGGGCTTCGACCACGTCCCGATGGCCGCGCTCGGCGGCGTTCATGAGCGGCGTGGCGTCGCCCCGGGGCGCGAGATCGACGGGTGCGGCGGCTCCCAGAAGCCACCGCACCACCTCCAGATCTCCCTGCCGGGCGGCGGCGCCCAGCGGGGAGCGCTGGAGGTCGACCGGGCGCTCGCCCGCCCCCTCCACCAGGGCCGGGTCGGCGCCGGCCGCGAGCAGGGCCTCGACCACGTCCCGATGGCCCTGCGTGGCGGCCAGGATCAGGGGAGTCCCGAGACGCGGCACCGCCTGGTTGGGATCGGCGCCCGCGGCGAGCAGGCGCCGCACCTCTCCCAGGTTCCCCTCCCAGGCGGCCCGGAGCAGGGGCGGGAGATCCGACACGGGGAATGTCGAGGTGGCGGTGTGCCGCTGCTCGAGAGACCGGGTCTCCGCCTTGGAAGGAGAGGCCGCCCGCACCAGGTGCGCCGGAGCCACCAGCAGGAGAAGGACCAGGGCGGCCGCGGCGACGGCAGCGACGGCGAGGCGGCCGGGTCCGCCGCGGCGGCGGCCGGAATCCAGAAGGGAAGCGATCCGGCTCGCCAGTCCCGAGGGACGGGCGAAAGCCACGGCGGCAGCCGGGCGGCGCGCCCGGACCTGCCGGGCCAGGGCGACCAGCCGTTCCGCGTACCCTTCGGCGCCGGCGCCGGCCTGCAATACCTGATCGTCGCAGGCGAGCTCGGCCTCGAGCAGGAGGCGGCGGCAGAGCAGCCGGACCAGGGGATCGAACCAGTGGAGGGCGCAAGCGGCGCGGGCCATCACCTGGACGGGCCAGTCGCACCGGCGCACATGGGACAGCTCATGGACCAGCGCCTCGCGCAGCGGATCCTCCTCCCAGCCGAGAGCCGCCTCCGGGAGCAGAACCACCGGACGCCGCCAGCCGAAGGTGACCGGCACGGCGACCGCCGCGGAGACCGCGAGGCGCACGGGGCGCGCGATTCCGAGCCGCCGCCGCTGCTGGTCGAGAGGCTCCAGCCACTCCGCAGGCGCGGGACGGGAGCCGGCCCGCAGCCGGGACAGCCGGCACAGCGCGACGCAAAGGCGGATCAGGAGAAGGATGGCGATCGCCAGGGCTCCCGCCAGGGATTGAAATCCCTGGCTACGAAGGAAAAAACCGACCCCTAAAGGGGGCGGAGCGAGGGCGGCGTCCCCTCGGGGACGATCTTTTTCATGGGAGCCAGGGGTTTGAACCCCTGGCGGAGCCGCCGCCGCGGGTGTCGGGCCATGCCGAGTTTCGACCGCGGGCAGCACCGCGAGGCGCCACGCCGGCAGGGTCGCCGCCAGCACGGGCAGCAGCAGCAGGGCGGCCGCGGCGAAGGCGAGCACCAGGTGCCGGCTGGAGGCCGAGGCGCGGCGCAGGGCAACGGCAGCCCCCAGGGCGGCGAGAGAGATCAGCGCTCCCTTGCCCGCCACCGCAAGGGCCATGGACGAAAGCTCTCCGGCGAACGATGCGAGACTCATGGCTCCTCCTCCTTCCTCTTCTCCTTGGCCTTTTCGATGACCCCTGCCAGCCGGTCGAGCTCCTCGGCGGAAAGATCCTCGGCGCCGTCGAGGAGGGCGGTCACCGCCTCCGTGGTGGACCCGCCGAAGAACGTACGGACCAGCCGGGAGAGGGCGTTGCGCCGCTCCCGGGTCCTCGAGACTGCCGGGGAGTACACATAGCGCACCCCCTCCTCCCGGTGGCGCACATATCCCTTCTTTTCCAGGCGCGTCAGCATCACCCGCACCGCCGAGTAGCTCGGCGGATCGGGGAGCCGCTGCCGGACGTCCTCGGCCGGCGCTTCCCCGAGCTCCAGGAGCGCGTCGAGGATCTGCCGCTCGCGCCGGCTCATCTCTGGTTTGACCGCTCGTCCCATGGCTGGCTCCTCTGCAACATTTGTAGCATGCTACATCTGTCGCAGGGAGGACGTCAAGAGGGTCTGTTGCGCCGCCGCCAGACGAGCGTGTACACCACGACGTTCAGGACGACTACGAAGGTCCCCAGGACGAGTTGCACGCCGTGGGTGAGCCCCGCGGGATAGAGGACGGGCAGGACGTAGTGCTCGACGAAGCCGCCGCTGTACCCGGCTTCGCCGCCGAGCTGGCGCAGGTGGTTTTCGAGCGGAGTCAGCGGACAGACGCCGGCCACGAATTCGATGCCGGCGCCCCAGAGCGCGGCGGGAAGGTGGAACCAGGCCGCCCGCGGCCAGCGCAAGGCGAGCAGGCCGCCCAGCACCACGAAGAGCACGAACGCGGAATGGAGGAGGACGACGAGGTCGGCGAGGAGGCGGTAGAGCATGGCGGGGGCCTCACGAACCCGGGAGCGGCATCGGACGGATCGGACCAATCGGACGGATCCGTCCGATCCCCCGCCCCCCTACCCCCCGATCTCCTCGCGCCGCTCCGGCAGGTCCTCCACCCGGGTCAAATCGACCTCGACGCCCATGCCAGGCCGGTCCACCGGAACCTTCATCATCCCCTCCCGGTCCATGGTCCACTCGGGGATGACGATGTCCTGTTCCCAGTAGCGCTCGGAGGGCGAGGTGTCCCCGGGGAGGGTGAAGTTCGGCAGCGAGGCGAGCGCCACGTTGTGCGCCCGCCCCACGCCGCTCTCCAGCATGCCGCCGCACCAGACCGGGATGCCGTGCCGCTGGCAGAGGTCGTGGATCGCCAGCGACTGCCGGTGGCCGCCCACCCGGCCGGCCTTGATGTTCACGATCCGGCCCGCGCCGAGCTCGATCATGTCCTCGGCGCGGTCCGGGCTGGTGATCGACTCGTCCAGGCAGATGGGGGTCTTCAGCTCCTTCTGCAGCCGGACGTGCCGCAGCAGGTCGTCCCAGGCGAGCGGCTGCTCGATCATGATCAGCCCGAAGGCGTCGAGACGGCGCAGCACGTCCAGGTCGTCGAGCGTATAGGCGTTGTTGGCGTCGGCCATGAGCGGCGCTTCGGGTCCGAGCGCCTCGCGGACGGCGCCGATGTACTGCACGTCGGAGCCCGGCTGGATCTTGATCTTCACCTTGCGGTAGCCGCGCTCCAGGGCCTCCCGCACCTTCTCCACCAGCGCCGCCGGATCTTTCTGGATGCCCAGGGAGATGCCGACCTTGATGGCGTCGCGGGTGCCGCCGAGCTTGCGCGAGAGGGAGATCCCCTCCCGGCGCGCCTCCAGATCCCAGCAGGCCATCTCCACCGCCGCCTTGGCCATGTGGTGGCCCCGAAAATTGAGATCCAGGACCGGAAAGATCTCTTCAGGCCCGGCGAAGACCCGGCCGAGGACCCGCGGCGCCACCCACTCCCGGAGGGCCAGCCAGGCCGTGTCGGTGGTCTCCGGGCTGTAGTTCGGGAACTCGCCGGTCGTGCACTCCCCCCAGCCTTCCGCGCCGTCGGCGTCGCGGACCTGGACGAGCAGGATGCGGCGGTGGCTCTGGGTGCCGGAAGAGATCTGGAACGGCTCCTTCAGGTTGAGCGCGACCTCACGCAGCACGATGCTCCGGATCTGCAACATCAGATCTTCTCCACTCCATAGAACCGGCGGCCGCCTTCGCGCTGGTAGGCCGTCACGCGGCAGCCCCGCCCGAGATAATGCTGGAATGCCCGGCGCGTGGACTGCCGCCAGGCCGCGGCCTCGTCCGGGCTTTCGGCCTTGACCGCCTGGATGTCGGCGGGGATCTCGACGCGCACGCGCGGCTGCGGCTCCGGCAGCGGGCTCCCCTCCTCCGCCGCCTCCAGTCCCACGCTCGGCGTGCCGGCGAAACGGCCGGGGTCATCCCGCGGGTCGGTCGAGTCTCCTGACAGGATATCAGCCACCCGCTGGCTGGCGATGCGCCAGCGGACGATGAAGCGGTCGGTGCCGATCCCCTGTGCCAGGTCGCTTCCCATCTCTCCGGCGTACATGTCTTCTACGTACTCGATGACCTCGGCGCCCAGGTGGTTCAGGTTGAGATGGGCGTTGCGCGCTTCCAGCGGGTCGTAGGTCCATTCCACGTCCAGGATCCCTTCGGGGAGGAGGAGCTCGCGCTGCAGGAGCTTCAACCGGGTGCCGAGGCGCAGGTCTCGTGCGTCGGGATGGACCCCCAGCATGTGGGACCAGTGGAAGGGCAGGCCGGCCCGCACGCCGGTCAATCCCCAGACGAAGCCGAGAATGCGGCCGTCGGGCGCGAAGGCGCCGGCGGCGACGCCGCCCACCTTCTGGCTGATCTTGAGGATGCTCGAGGGCACCACCTCGGAGAAGTCGCGCCCCCAGATCACCCTCTGCAGCTCGGCGCAGGCGTGATAGTCCTCCGAGCGGTCGAAGGACCGGAAGGTCAGATCCCCGGGACCGAAAGCCGTCATGGCGCCTCTCCGAGGCGGTGGAGGTCCACCTCGGCGGCGATCGCCCCGAAGGCGCTCCACTGGCCGGTCTCGACGACCTGCCGAAAGATCTGCACCGCCTCCTCCTTCTTCCCTTCGGCCAGGTACCAGGCGCCGACTCCGTAGCCCACGACCGGGTCGACGCCGTTCTGCGCGGCGAGCAGCGAGTCGGCGGGGATCTCGCCGCGCTCCATGAGCAGCAGCTTGTGGTAGGCCTGGTTCTCCAGGACCTCCATGTCCAGCCGGACGGGCTCCAGGAGCTGCGCGGCCTCGGCATCCTGGCCGAGGCGGCGCAGAGTCAGGTAGAGCCACTGGCGGGTGGACACTTGCAGGTCCGGATTCTTCGCCACCTCCAGGCAGGCGCGGTAGGCCTCGAGGGCTCCCGCGAAGTCGCCCTGGAGATAGCGGGCGAGCCCCAGGTGATACCAGATGTTGGACTGGAGGGTGCTGATCGGGATGCCCGCGGCGTTCGGCAGCCCGTCGGGCTCGACCTGGTCGGGCTGGCCGGCGACGAGCCGCGCCGCCTTCTCCAGGTCGGCCTCGGCCAGGTCGAACCGGCGGATGCTGATGTAGCGGTGGCCGCGGTGGCGCAGGAACCGGGCATCCCCCGGATACCGGGCGATGCCGCGGGAGAAGATCTCGATGGCCTCGCGGTAGCGGCCGAGGTAGGCCGTACGCCGGCCGAGCCAGATCAGGGCCTCGGGGTCGTCCGGACGCGCCTCGGCATCGGCCTTCGCCTCGGCGAGCTTCGCCTCGCGGTCGCTCCGCACCTCGGGCGGCAGCTCGGGTGCGACGAGAGGCTCGCCGAAGACGGAGACCGCCTCCACGTCGTCGAGGGGCGGCGGGGAGGCCGGGGGCGGCGCGGACCGGGCACAGGCTGAGAGGATCGAGAGGGCGAGGACGAGGCTCGGAAGAGAAAGGTTCAGGCGGCGCATGGGTGCGGGGGATTGTAGCGCGGGACCCCTCGCGGGCGTGCGGTATCGTAGCCCCATGCCCGCTCCCCTTCCCACCGGCCGGATCGACTTCCAGCGCTACCGCAAGCTGCGCCGGTTCGTGCGGCAGGTGTTCGTCCATGTCATGTGGTGGGACGTGCTGCTCAACGCTCCCGGGCTGCGGCGCTTCCGCCGGCCGGCGACGGACCGCTGGGCGCGGATCGCCCGCCGCTACCGGGCTCTCGCCACCGAGATGGGGGGCGTGCTGATCAAGATCGGCCAGTTCTTCTCGGTGCGCGTGGACATCCTGCCTCCGGAGGTCACTCGCGAGCTCTCGGGTCTCCAGGACGAGGTGCCTCCCGTCGACTTCCCCGAGGTGGCCGTCCAGATCGCGGAGGACTTCGGCCGGCCCGTGGAAAAGGTCTTTTCCGAGATCTCTCCGGTCCCGATCGGCTCCGCGTCCCTGGCTCAGGTCCACCGCGCCCGACTGCCCGACGGCGAGCAGGTCGTGGTCAAGGTCCTCCGGCCGCGGATCGAGGTCCTGGTCGAGACCGACCTCGCCGCCGTGTCGCTGGCCATCCGGCTGTTCAAGGTGTCGCGCCGCATCCGCCGGCGGGTCGACCTCGACCGCCTCGCGCAGGAGATCGTCGCCACCACCCGCCGCGAGCTCGACCTGACCGCCGAGGGACGCAATGCCGAGCACTTCGCCCGCGATTTCGCCGGGGACGCGCGGGTCGGCATCCCGCGCGTGCATTGGGCCTGGACTGCCGGCCGCACCCTCACCCTGGAGGACGTGGGCTTCCTCAAGATCGGCGATCTGCCCGCTCTGGAGCGCGCCGGCATCTCGCGCTCCGAGGTGGCGCGCACGCTCTACCGGATCTACATGCAGCAGATCTTCGTGCACCACTTCGTGCACGCCGATCCGCATCCGGGAAACCTGTTCGTCAAGCCGTTGCCGGCCGGCGACGAGGCTCCGTTCCGGCCGGGCGATCCGGTGCCGCCTCCACCACAGGGCACAGGCTCGCGGCCGTTCCAGATCGTCTTCGTCGATTTCGGCATGGTGGCGGTCATCCCCGAGCGGCTGCGCGGCGCTCTGCGCGAATACGCCATCGGGCTGGGCACGCGCGACGCCTCGCGCATCGTCCATTCGTACGTGGCCGCGGGCGTCCTCCTGCCGGGCGCGGACCTGCGGCGGCTCGAGGAGGTCCACGAGGCCCTGTTCGCGCGCTTCTGGGGGGTGAGCATCGGGAGCCTCCGCGAGGTCGCGTTCTCCGAAGCCAGCTTCTTCTTCCACGAATACCGCGACCTGCTCTACGAGATCCCCTTCCAGGTCCAGGTCGACCTCCTCTTCGCTACCCGGGCCGTGGGCCTCCTCGCCGGCATGGCGACCTATCTGGATCCGGAGTTCGACCCCTGGTCCGAAACCGTCCCGTTCGCCGAGCGGCTCGCCGCCGAGGAGCTGCGCGGCGACTGGCGGGGCCTGCTCGGCCGGCTGGCGATCCAGGGACGCTCCCTGCTCGGCCTGCCGCACCAGCTCGGGACGTTTCTCACCCGCGCCGAGCGCGGCCAGATGACGGTGCAGGCGTCGTTTTCTCCCGAGGGGCGGCGGATCCTGCAACGGCTGGAGCGCTCGATCCTCCGCCTGTCCTGGATGATCGTCTCGGCGGCGCTCCTGATCGGCGGCGTGATGCTCCAGACGGACAATCCGCAGGCGCCCTACGGCCCCTGGCTCATGGTGCTCGCCTTCCTTTCTTTTCTCTACGGGGTTCTCACCAAGCGCTGATCGTGGCACCCTTGTGCCGTGGCATTTTTTCTGCTGGCATTTTTTCTGCAGGAACTTGGACCGATGCGCGGACGCCCTGGAACCCTTCTGCTGCTCCTGGCTCTCCTGGCCGTTCTACTCTCATTGGGGGGTTGCGGAGGCGAGGAGCCGCCGCGCCTGACCGCCGCCGGACCGCCTCTCGCGGGGCCGGAGCCGCCGGCCCGCTGGAGATGGCGGTCGGGCGACCGCGGCGCGCTCCTGGTGGCCAAGGGGCGGCAGAGCTTCGAGGGACGGAGCGACTCCCGCTGCGTCGTCCACGACCGGAACGGTCTGCAGATCAATCTCCGCACCGGCGATCCGGATCTGCCCGCGGTCGCCGTACGCATCGAGGACTTCGCGGGGAAGGGGCCGTACCGGGGCAAGCTCTTCGTCACCGGCCGCAACCGCTTGGGGGCGCTCGTCGGCTCGACCGGCGAGGTCAGCCTGGAAGTCCAGCAGACCGCGACGCCGGCCGGCACCAGCGGCCGCGTTCTCCTCGGCGGCTGGTTCGAAGGGCACTACGACGGGCCGGCCGGCAAGGGCTCGGTCGAGGGGCGCTTCGGGGGCTGCCCCTTCATACCGCCCGGAGAAGAGCCCCGGCCGGCAGCTCCGCCGGCGACGGCGGTGGGGCCGTAACGCACACGACACGGACGAGCACAGACCAACACGGACAGCACACGGACGAGCGCTCGTCCTCAGGTGTCTTTCGGTCCTTGTTGGTCCGTGTCAGTCGGTGCTCGTCCGTGTGTGTTTTTCACCCCGGGGGCTTCTCCAGCCGCTCCAGCTCCTCTTCCAGCGTGCGGGAGATGAGGTCGTCGATCTCGGGCCGGCTCAGCCGGCGCGGGGGGGGAGGCGGAAGCTCGCCGCCGGCCGCCTCGAAGCTGGCCGTGATGCGCTCGGCGAGCCAGTGGGGACCCTTGCGGGGCGGGGAGCCGCTCTGTCTGGCCATCCTCGGAGATCATAACCCGGCCCGGACGCGCGCGAACAGGGCGACCGTGAAGCGCGCCAGGAGATCCCCGAGACGGCGTTTACCCATCAATAGACCCAACAAGAATCTTGTTGTACACTCTCACCATGACCGCACGCCCCATACAAATCTCCATGGACCCCGACCTGCTCGATCAGATCGATGCTGATCCCGAAGCGCGGGATAAGGGGAGATCGGCCTTTATCCGCTCGGCAGTGCAGCTCTACCTCAAGGCCAAGGAACGACGAGAGATCGAGGCGCGGCTCACCCAGGCTTACGCTGGCGAGGCAGACAGTTTGCTCGAGGAAGTCGAGGCACTCATGGACAAGCAGGCATGGTCGAACGATTGAGCCGTGGAGAAATCTGGCTCCTCGAGCTGACCAGTCCAGATAAGCGGCGTCCGGTACTGATCCTCAGCCGCCCTTCGCTGATCCCGCTGCTCCATTCCGTTACGGTCGCAGCCATCACGTCAACGCTCCGTGGCTCTCCCACCGAAGTGGAATTGGGGATTGCGGAGGGGCTGAAACAGACCTCCTGCGTCAATCTCTGCAATCTTTTCACGGTCCGCCAGAAGGAGTTGAGGACCTTCGTCGGGACCGTGGGTCAAGAAAAAATGCGGGAGGTCTGCCGGGCCTTGGCGATTGCGTGTGCTTGCGAGTGAGGGGGGTGAGGGCTTGGGGCCGAGCAGGCTTTTCGAAAACTCACATCCTTGACACTCCGCGAGAGCGGTCAATAGACTGGCCCCGGGATGTGCCTTCCACGATGAGCTTCTCCGCGAAACGATCTGGAACCCTCGACCTCGACCTCGGCTTTGAGCGACACACCCTCGACAACGGCCTGCGGGTGATCCTCCACCGCGACGCGCGGCTCCCGCTGGTCACGGTCAATCTCTGGTACCACGTGGGCTCGAAGAACGAGCGGCCCGGCCGCACCGGCTTCGCGCACCTGTTCGAGCACATGCTCTTCCAGGGGAGCGAGCACGTGGGCACCAACGACCACTTCCGGATCGTCCAGCAGGTGGGCGGAGTGGCCAACGGCTCCACCTGGTACGACCGCACCAACTATTACGAGACCCTACCGTCGCACCACCTGGAGCTCGGGCTCTGGCTCGAGTCGGACCGCATGGGCTTCCTGCTGCCGGCCCTCACCCAGGAGAACCTGGACACGCAGCGCGACGTGGTGATGAACGAGCGCCGCCAGCGGGTCGAGAACCAGCCCTACGGCATGGCCGGCGAGCGGCTGCACGAGCTGCTCTATCCGCCGGACCACCCGTACCACTGGCCCGTGATCGGCTACATGGAGGACATCGCGGCCGCCACGCTGGAGGAGGTGCGGACGTTCTTCCGCACGTATTACACGCCGAACAACGCGGTGCTGACCCTGGTGGGGGATTTCGATCCGGACGACGCGCTGGCCAAGGTGGAGCGCTGGTTCGGGGAGATCCCTGCCGGGCCGCCGGTGCCGCCGGTCCATGTCCCGCAGGGTCCGCTCGGCGGCGAGCAGCGCGAGGTGCGGGAGGTCGACGTCCGCCTGCCGCGGATCTATTACGGCTTCCACGCCCCGGCCTACGGCGAGCGCGGTTGGTACGCGGCGGACATGCTGGCGGCGACGCTCTCGGGCGGCAAGTCGAGCCGCCTGTTCCAGGACCTGGTCTATGACCGCCAGATCGCCCAGGACGTGGGCGTCTACGTCAGCCCCTACGAGGAGGTGGCCACGTTCATGGTGGTGGCCACGGCCCGCCCCGGCGTGGCGGCGGAGACGCTGGAGACAGCGATCTCCGAGCAGCTCGACCGCGCCGCCACGGAGCTGCCGTCCGCGGAGGAGATGGAGCGCGCCCGCAACCGCATGCTCACCGAGTATTACACCGCCCTCCAGAAGCTCGACAACCGGGCCGACCTCTTCGCCCAGCTCACCACCTATTTCGACGATCCCGGGGGCATCGAGCGGGAGATCGAGCAGTACCTGGAGCTCGACGGGAGCGAGCTCAGGGACTTCGCCGCGCGGCACCTGGTCGCGAGCGAGCGGGCGGTGGTCACCTTCGTGCCGCGCGGCGCGCAGGAATCGAGACCGGAATGAGCGAGCCCACCCGATCGGCCCTGATGGACCGCTCCCTCCCTCCCGCGCCCGGCCGCAACCGCGCCTTCCATTTCCCGTCGTTCCTGCGCCACAAGCTCGCCAACGGCCTCGAAGTGCTCGCCGCGCGGCTGCCGGACGTCCCGCTGGTCAGCCTGGAGCTGGTGACGCCGGCGGGAGGACAGCAGGACCCGCGCGGCCAGGAGGGGCTCGCCGCTCTGACCGCCGGGGTGATCGACGAGGGGACGCGGCGGCGGAGCTCCCTGGAGATCGCCGCTCACGTCGAGCGGCTGGGCGGCTATCTCGTGGCAGGCATCGATTGGGACGAGGGCTTTCTCTCCACCGGTCTCCTGGCTCAGCATCTCCCGGCCGGCCTCGACCTGCTCGCCGAGGTCGCCACCGAGCCCACGTTTCCGGATGCAGAGATCGAGCGGCTGCGCAAGCAACGCCTGACCGAGATCGTGCGCCGCGGCCAGGACCCCGGCATCGTGGCCGAAGACCGGCTCGCCGCCGTGGTCTACCGCGGAACGGTGTACGACCATCCGTCGGCCGGCCTCCCCGAGAGCCTCGCGGCGCTCACCCGCGACGACCTGGTGGGCTTCTACCGGTCCCACTACACGTTGGCGGGGTCCAAGCTGATCGCGGTGGGCGACCTGGATCCCGAGGCGATCCTGCGCGACGCCGAGGAGCGTTTCGCGGCGCTCCCCGCGGGTCCCCCGGAGAGGCCCGAGATCGTCCCGGTCCCCCTGGGCGGCGTCGAGGTCCACGTCGTGGATCGCCCCGGCGGCGCCCAGACCGAGCTCCGCATCGGCCATGCCGGCGTGCCGCGCACCGATCCCGACTACATCCCGCTCATCGTGCTCAACACCATTCTGGGCGGCAAGTTCACCAGCCGGATCAACCTGAGCCTGCGGGAGCGGCACGGGTATACCTATGGCGCCTCCAGCCGGTTCACGCCGCGGCTCGGGCCCGGCCCCTTCGTCGTGGACGCCGCGGTCGCCACCGAGTCGGCGGGCGCCGCCGCGGTCGAGACCCTGGCGGAGATCCGGCGGATCCGCGAGGAGCTGGTCGAGCCGCACGAGCTGGAGGAGACGGTCAGCTACGTGAGCGGCGTCTTCCCCTACACCTTCCAGACCACGTCGGACCTGGCCAAACGGCTCGAGACGCTCGCCGTCTACAACCTGCCCAATGACTACTTCGAGCGCTACCTGAAACGGCTCCCCACGATCACCCGCGAGGAGATCCTCACCGTCGCGCGCCGGCACCTTCACCCGGACCGCATCGCCGTGGTCGCCGTCGGGCCCGCCGAAGCCCTGCTGCCGCAGCTCGAGCCGCTGGGGAAGGTGACGGTGACGCGGGTGGCGGAGTAGGAAATCCAAAGGACCAAAAGGACCAAAGGGACATAAAGGACACCAAGGACAAAGACGGGGCTGCCTCCTCGCCTCCGTCGTCCTTTACGTCCCTTATGTCCTTTACGTCCTTGGCTTCGCTTCTTCTATTTCAGATCGACGCTCGGCGGGCCGTCCTGGGGGAGGCGGATGACCAGCGAGCGGTTGGAGCCCCCGGGGAAGTTGCCGGAGAGGGGGATGTGCTTCGCCGGTTTGCCCGGCGAAGTGACCCAGACCTCGATCTCGGCGCTGCCTGCCGCGACCTCGCGCGTTTGGTCGGCCCTTCCCCCCTTGCCGCCGCGGAACCTGCCTTTGCTCCCCACGTTTTGCGAGAAGACGTTCCTGCCGTTCACGTGGACCCGGACCGTGGAGATGCCCGGCACGTCGGACTGGAAGCTGATGTGGAGGCTCGCGGTCTGCGGGACCGGCTCCTCCGCCACCGTTGCGATCGGCTCGGGCTCGGGCGCCGTGGTGGTGGTGGCGATCTCTTCTGCGGGGTTGGGACGCTGCGCGCGCTGCTTCCTCTGCTGTTCCAGACGCGCCTGGGCGGTCACGATGGCCTCCCGGACCTCCTGCGCCTTGGTGCTGACGGGGTCCAGGACGAGAGCGGCGTCGACCGCCTCCAGAGCCTCCTTGTAACGCCGGTTGTCCATCGCCTGCTGGGCCGCCATCAGGTGCTCCACGACCTGTTTCTGGCGCCCCACGAGCTGGCCGAACTCCTCGGCCTGCTTCTCGACGGTGATGCGGAGGTTGCGCAGGGGAGGTTTCTGCTTTTCGGTTGCCAACTCCTCCGCCCGCCGGAACGCGCGGGCGGCGGTCGCCGGATCTCCGAAGTTGAGGAATTGGAAGCCGGTATGGATCAGGGCGAAGATCTGCGACTGCCTCGCGTCTTCCTGCGCATCGCGGCCCACCCGGGGCGTCGTCCACCAGAGCCAGCCGAACAGGGCCGCGGCCACGGCGAGCAGGACGAGCGCGGCGACGCTCGCCGCCAGGATCGTGCGGCCCGGCACCACCAGCGGCCCCCGGCGGGCTGAAGGGCGGGTCACGTGCGTGGACACCGCGGCCCCGGGCCCTCCCTCGGTCGGAGGCGTCAACGGAAGAGAGGCCGAGGAGCCGTCCGGCCCGATCGGGGGCGGCGGGAGGAGCGGCGGCGGAGTCGCCATCGTCCCGTGGTCGGTCGCCTGCGCCCAGGAGGAGCCGAGGGGAGCGCCCTGGGGCGGCGTCGGCACCAGCGGTCCCGTCACCGGGAGGCTCTGGGTCTCGTTCAGATCGTCGCCGCCGAGCGCGCCGGAGACCCGGCGGAGGTCGGAGACCATCTCCTTGGCCTTCTGGTAGCGCCGGCCGGGGTCCTTGTCGAGCGCCCGGGAGAGGACCCCCTCCAGGCCCGGCGGCAGGTTCTGGACGTAGTCCTTGGGCGGCGTGAAATGGTCGTAGACGATGCGGTGGCTCACCACCGTCAGGTTCTCGCCCTGGAACGGCTTGTGGCGGGTGAGCATCTCGTAGAGCACCACCCCCAGGGCGAAGAGGTCGGCGCGGTGGTCCACCTCCCGGCCCTGGATCTGCTCCGGCGCCATGTAGTTCGGCGTGCCGAGGAGCTGCCCCTCCTGGGTGAGGTTCGAGGTGTCGAGCCGGGCGATGCCGAAATCCGTGATCTTGACCCGGTTGTCCGCCGTGATCAGGATGTTGGCCGGCTTGACGTCGCGGTGGATGACCCGGTGGGAGTGGGCGTAGTCGAGAGCTTCCGCCACCTGGGCGATCACCTCGACGATGAACGGCAGGGTCAGCGGCTGGTCGCCCTGGAGGAGCACCTTCAGGTTCGTCCCGCGGACGTACTCCATGGCGATGAAGGCCAGCCCGTCGTCGCTCTGCTCCACCACGTCGTGGATGGTGACGATGTTGGGATGGCTGAGGATGCCGGCGCTCTGGGCCTCGCGGATGAAGCGGGCCCGGAACTGCTGCAGCTCCTGGTCTTTGACCGAATAGCCGATGCGGAAGGTCTTGAGCGCGACGAGCCGGCCGATCAGCGGGTCGCGCGCCAGATACACCACCCCCATGGCACCTTTGCCGATCTCGTCGACAATTTCGTAGCGGCCGAGCCTGGTCGGTGTCAGAGGCAGCATGGGAACCCGGGAGAGATTCTAGGGCGCCGGCACGCCCGAGTCAAACCCGGGGGGAGGTAAATGCCAGAGTTTCCCACGGTTTGGACGTGACGCCCGCGAGGCGAAGCCGCGGCGGCGCTGTGGTATATTGCCCCGCCTGACCGTGTCCTTTGAAGGAGGCTGAACGATGCAGGTGGATAGGCCGGAGAGAATCCGCAACATCGCTGTGGCAGGGCACAA
>Ga0134123_10001601_pt1 | contig 14753 bp, 8 predicted proteins | sample KB303_FD_96460 | JGI IMG/M metagenome (GOLD analysis project Ga0134123, IMG submission 96460) | Terrestrial soil microbial communities without Nitrogen fertilizer from Kellogg Biological Station, Michigan, USA - KB3-0-3 | ecosystem: Environmental > Terrestrial > Soil > Unclassified ...
GGCGCCCTTGAACTTCATCGCCCGGAAGAACTCCTCGGGGCTGCGCTGCTTGCGCAGCTCGTCGGCCATGTCGGCGTCGATGGCGTACTGCGAGCGGTCGCCGACGTTGGGCGACTGGGGCAGGAGCCACGGCGCGGCGTTGGGGAACTCGTTGAAGTAGTTCTCGTTGGCGTGGAAGAAGGCGATCGAGTCGGGGCTCGAGGGGATCGGCGCGCCGGACTTCGACTCCGAGCGCGGGATGGTGTAGGCCAGCGGGTTGCGCGTCCCGTCGATCGTCGGCGGGGCGACGTCGTCGGGGCCGGCCATCGGATTCAGCTCGAGGAACTTGGCGGTGCCGTCCTCGATGCCGAGCGAGCGGACGAGCTTGGTGTATTCGGCATTGAGGAACCGACCGGGATCGTCGACGCCGAGACCCAAGACGTTGGCCGAGTCGCCGGTGGCGATCTCCTGCGGCGAGCCCGGGGTGAAGAATCCACCGAGCGCCTGGGCGAGCACGACGATGCGAGCGTGCTTGCGGATCTTGTCGAGGTAGTCCTGGGTCTGGCCGGGGGTGGCGTTGTCCGGCAGGCCCTGGTCGTGGGCCTCGGCGTAGGCCATCGCGGTCATCATCGCCGAAGCGAACGCCGGGCTCTTGTCCTCCTCGTCGCCGAACGCGCTGTACAGCTTGCGGGCCCATGCCGGGATCAGCATCTCCTTGATGCCCTGGCCATCGACGAAATCTCCAAGCATGGCGGTCTCGATCGGCTGGGTGTCGGGGAACATCTTGGTGACCATGTCCATCGGGATCGTCACCAGCGGGTTGAACGACGGCGCTCCGAAGCGGTTGTTGAGGCCGGGGAGCAGCCGGTCGGTCGGCGTCTGGAACATCACGCCGGCCTGAGCCAGCGCGCCCATCCCGGAGATCCGCTGCACGGCGTCGACCAGCAGGCCCGAGCCGGGGTAGACGAACCAGTCCTGGCCGGCCTGGTCGGTGCGCACGATGCCGGCCTGCTTGAGCCCCATGTAGGTCAGCTGAGCGCGGCGGATCAGAGCCGGGCCCTGCTCGCCGATGCCACGGGCCCAGCGCTTCATGAAGTTCTCCTCGGCGTACCAGAAGGGCATGAAGCCCTTGCCGTAGTCGGCGAACTGGGTCTTGAACTCGTGGCTGTCGAGGAACGGGACGACGTCGCCGATCGCGGCGGAGGCGGCCAGCTCGCCGGAGAGGCGCTTGGTGTGCTCGAGGTTGGTGTGCATGGCGACGACGTCGTCCCACGCACCACGGTTGTCGATCCACTTGAGCAGCGGGTTGGCTTCGATCGCTTCCCGGGCGGCCTTGCTCTTGAGGGCGTTGACGCTGCGCAGCGCATCCTCGGGCAGCGAGGCCTCGACGGCTTTGATGAATGCCGTCGGGGTGGTGCCCGTCGACAGCGCCGCCTTGACCGGGGCGAAGTCCTGGCGGGCGAGATGGGTGGCGGCGACGTTGGCGGCACGGGCCTCGACCGACTTCTTGCCGGCGGAGGCGGTGATCGTGTTGGTCAACAGGTCGGCGAACTCGCCCTCCTCGTAGCCGCGCAGGTGGGCCAGCGCCTCGTCGATGGTCCACTTGGCGGCGGTCTTGTCGCCGTGGAAGACGGTGATGTCGCGCGCCGCTTGGGCCAGCCGCTCCGGGTTCAGCTCGACTCCGTGGTTGGCGGCCGAGTAGTCGCGGATCAGGCTGCTGGTCTTGGTGATCAGCTCCGGGTCGAGGGTCCACTGCAGCGAGCGCTGGTTGGCGATGAAGCGGCGGATGAAGGCGTGAAAGGCCATCGGCCGGCGGACTACGGCGTCGAGCGAGCCGCCGATCGCCCGGTCGAAGCCCCAGTTGACCATGTTCTCGAACTTGCCGACCTCGCGGTTGGTGAGCACCTCGCCGATCACGTTGGCCGGCAGGTCGTTGGCGTCGACCCGGTCGATGTCGGTCGGGCGGGCGCGGGTCAGCGGGATCGTGTCGTTGGACTGGATCGGCTTGGAGTACTTGCCCCTCGAGGGAGCGGCGGTCATCGGCTTGCGCTGCCAGCGGGTGGCGTGGTGGATGTCGTCTTGCATGTCGCGCATGCGCGGCCCGAGCACTCGCCAGATCGGTTGGCCCTTGTCCTCCTCGCTGATGAAGTCGGTGGAGAAGTTGGGGTTGGTGCGCCCTCGGTGGCGGCCGAGGCGCTCGGTCGGCTGCGGCTCGGTGAAGTAGTTGGTGTCGCCGTAGGCGATCGGGTTGCCCATGTGGTCGAACAGCTGGTCCTGCTTGGACAGCTTGATGTCTTCGGTGTCGTCGATCGGGCGGAGGTTGCCGTTGTCCCACTCGTAGACGAGTGGCACCTTGGTCTCGGTGCCGTCCTCGAGGGGCGTGCCGACGCGCATCTTGGCGCGCAGCGTCTGGCCGTTGTGGTAGCGGATCAGGTCAGTGAAGTTGTCGGTCATCAGCGTCGCCCACTCGTTGGCCGGATCGACCAGCGCGTCGGGTGTCGGGACCAGCTTCTTGTCGGCGATCTTCTTGGGCATGTGCCACAGCTGCGTTTCGCCGTGGACCTTGCTCTCGGCGTGCGGGTACAGGTTGTCGTAGCGCCGGCCGTTGGTGATCTTGCGCGGCATCCGCAATGAGTGCGGGATGACCTCGACGTCGACTCCGGCGTGGGCGGCGTCGATGTGGTGCAGCTCGCGGGCGAGTGCTTCGTTGGCGATTAGTGGGGTGGCCTCGTCGTTGTTGCGCAGGATGCCCTCGATGACGCCACGGTTGGCCGAGACCAGCTCGCGGTTGCGAGCGGTGGCTAGCACCTGCTCGAAGGTCATGTCGGTCAGCTTCGGGACGTCGTACAGCACCACGCTGGCGTCACGGGCCTGGGTCTCGACGAACTGGCCCTCGGCATCGCGGACCAGTGGGCGAAGGCTCTTGGTGAAGCCGGCGTCGTGCAGGTTGGGATCGAGGACGCCGGTGCGGGAGTGGTCGATGATCGCCTGACGGGCCTCCTCGATGTTGTCATACAGCCACTTCTCCGGCGTTGGAGAGATGACCTCGCCGGCCTCGTCGAGCTGCGGTTCGACCGGCGGGGTCTCGGCCATCAGCCGCCGGCGCTTCGCCCAGAACGACTCCTGGCCGCCGACCACCTGGTCGTTGATGAAGCTGGCGACGAAGTGGCGGTCGTCGAGGGGCAGGTTCCGGGCCCAGCGCACCGTCGGCTCGACGTTGGTTTCGATGCCCTTGATCAGCTGGGTGACCCGGTTCAGGTCGTCGTAGTACTTGCGGGTCTCCGCCGGGGTCTCGGGCAGCGCATATGGCTTGCTCGGCCCACCCTTGAGCCGGGTGTCGCGCGCCGCGCGGTGAGCAGCGACCTGCTCCTTGTGGCCGGCGATCAGCGTCTTCTTGTGATCGTCGAGCGCCGACAGCACATCTTCGATCGAGGGCTCGCGGTAGCGCGGCAGGTAGGCCTGCAGCGCCTGGGCGATCGGTGCCGAGTTCTCGTTCTTGGCCAGGTCGACGAGCATCTGGTCCCAGTGCTCGCGGGAGAAGTCGGGGCCGACGAGCTCGCGCAGGATGTTGCGACCGATCCGGCCGACACCCTTGGAACCGGGCTGGCCGACGATGTCCTCGTCGGCCATGCCGAGGTTGTGGGTCAGATCGGCGTACTTGCCGAGCGTCTCCTGGTCGACGTTCGGGGAGCGGACCCGGAGCATGTGCTCATTGAGGGCTCGCTTGAACGCCGGGTCGGCCATTGGCCGGGTGATCGACTCGTCGTAAGCGTGGGCGTAGTAGCGGTCCCCGTTGGCCAGCGTGCGCCGCTGCCCCTTGACCCGGATCATGTTGACCGGGCGCAGCTCGCCGGACTTGGAGTCGTACTTCATCTCCTTGTACAGCTGCGTGGGGTCGTAGTTGCGGTCGATCGGGCTGGCGTTGCGCGCCGAGGCCTCGCGCATCACGGTCGTGGCGTGCATCCGGGCCCACTCCATGCCGCCCTCGATGATCTTGTTGTCGACGCCGCCGAGCATCATCCGCCGCACGGAGAACTCGTTGCCGAGCAGGATGTTGTCGGCGTAGTCGGCGACGTTCAGCCGGCGCATCGCCGGCGCCCGCACGGGCAGGATTCCGGCACGTTGCGCTTCTCGCACCCGATCGAGGGTGCGCATCTTGGAGACCTCGACGCCCTTGTCGAGGAGCTGCTTGTCGATCGCCTTGATGTCGACGTTGGCCAGGCCGCCGAAGATCTTGTCGACGGTCTCCTCCTTGTGGAAACCACTGCTCAGCGTGTTGTGCAGCCACGAGGCATAGTCCTCGAAGTGGGCCATCGCCGGATCTGCCCAGCGGGTGCGGTCGAACATCCGCGCCACCGGGCGGATGTGGGCGGGGATCGCCGACAGGCGCCCGCCGTTGAGCAGATGGACCTCGTCCTTGGTCAGCTTGAGCGGGACGTCCTCGAGCAGGGCCCGGTTGTTGCGCTCGACGAGGTCTCGGTAGGTGCGCAGGTTGGCGATATTTCGCGCAGCGAACTGCTGGGAGAGGCCGCCGAAGCCGTCGCGCAGCATCCATGCCGCCAGCTCCTCACCGGCCGCCCGGGGGATGAAGCCGACGCGCAACAGCACGGCCGGCTTCCACACCTTGTTCATCCCGGCCTCGACGACGGGGAGGTCGGCGATGCCCATCAGCTTGGCCATGTGCCCGGAGATCGCCGCCTTGCGCATCTCGGCCAGGTCGGGCATGACCATCATGTCGGCCTGCTCATTGAAGTAGATGCCGTCGTGGATCTTGTAGCCGTTGGCGACGATCGAGTCGCCCGCGCCGTACAGCTTGCGCTCACCCTTCAAGTACTGGCTGACCAGGTCTCGGCCCTCGTCGGTGGCGTCGATGCCGGTGAGCTTCATCATGTTGGCGAACCAGCCGTGGATGGCGTCCATCCGCGCCCCGGCGGAGTCGGCCGTCAGGATCACGTCGGCCCAGGCCTTGCGGTAGTAGCTCGGCATCCCCATGTAGCGGCCGAGTTCGGACAGGGCCCGGATCTCGGTCGGCGCTTCCTTGCCGGCGATGTGGAAGGCCTTGCCGGTGATCGACATCGTCGACATCGCCGTGATCGCCTCGCCGACCTTGCCGACGGCGCGGCCGATGTAGGGCACCGTGCGTGCCTTGTTGGCGAAAGCCCGCCCGGTCGAGTAGGCGTTGGGGTTCAGCTCGCCCTCGTAGAACTTCCACGGGCGCGAGATCAGCCCTTCCTCACCGATCTTGTCGCCGAGGCCGATCGGCGTGATCTCCTCGAAGTCACGGCCGTAGGTCTTGGCGATCTTGCGCATCTCGTCGAGGATCAGCTCATGCACCGGGTTGGCCAGCACCGCACCCTCACCGCCGTGCTTGGCGGCGATCTTGGCGATGCGCTCGAGGCGCTGCTCAGTGGAGACGTCGGCCATGCCGTCGACCATCGAGCGGATCGCACCACGGAAGTCGCGGAACTGCTCACGGCTGAACGACGTCGTCACCAGCTGGATGCCGTGGGCGTCGCTCTTGACCGAGCCGATGCCCTCGAGCAGCGGCTTGAAGCTGACCTGCTTGGCCAGGTACTCGATGGCGTGGTCGGCGGTGAAGGCCCCCTTGAGCTCGCCGGCGTCCTTCAACCCCTGGCGGTAGGAGACGAGGTCGCCGTACAGGCCCTCCATCTTCGGGGCCCGCTGGCGGAGCATCTCCAGGCTGCCATTCTCGACGGCGGCGGCGAGATGCTCGTAGTTGCGCAGCACCGGCTTGCGGGCGTAGACGAAGCGGCTCAGCTCGCTGGCCGCGTCGGCGCCCTCGTACAGCGCGGCGGCGGCATCGAAGGTGTAGCGCTTGGCCATGTACAGCTCGTGGCCGAGGCCGAGCATCAGCGTCGGGTCGACGGCCACGGTGTACACGGCGTCGGTCAGCCCGGAGATCAGGGTGTAGGCCGTCGAGCCCTGGTCGACGAACGGGATCGCCCCGGCGACATCGCGCCCTGGTGAGATCTTGCCGTTGTTCAGCTCCTGCACGGCCTGCTGGAACGTCGGGTCGGCGAGGACGCTGGTCATCTGCGACACGGCCTGCTTGTACTGTGCCGAGCCTGGGGCGGCCATGCCGGCGGCCATCTTCTCGACCATTCCGAGCTGGCTGTTGGTATCGGTGGAGCGGTGCCCGGCTGCTTCGTGGGCGAACTTGACGACGTCGATGCCCAGTGCCGACAGGTCGTGGGCGGCGCCGGTCAGGCGCGGATCGCCGAGCATCTCCTCGGCACGGCGCTGCGACTGGAGGCTGAACGTCTTCTCCCCGTCCCACGAGGCGTTGAAGGCCCGGATCCAGTCGCCGGGATTGGAGGCGAACGCCGCGCCGGAGCCACCGATGGTCGCGCCGAGGCCGAGTGCGCCGAGCGCCATCAGCGAGCCGCCACCGGTCGGCACCGCCAGGGCCACGGCCGCCAGGCCGAGCGCCCCGCCGGCGAGGAAGGCGAACTGCGAGCCCTCGTCCATCGTCCGTGCCGTGCGGTACAGGTGGGCGGGCCACTGCCCGACCCAGTTGAGGGTCTCCATCGTGGCGTGGGCGGCCTCGCCGACACCGGGAATGGCGGTGACGCCGTGGGAGATGACGCTCAGCGGCTTGCCGATCATCGAGGCGGCGGTGCCGAGGAACGAGCCCTCGTCGCGGTTCGGCTCCTGGTAGCCCATCTGAGCCAGGGCCTGCTGCTGGCCGGGGGCCAGGCGCGAGGTGATCGCCCGCTGCGCGCCGGGAGTCAGGGTGCGCAGCTGGTTGGCGAACTTGTCGCCGAGGATCATCGAGTAGTGCTGGCCGGCGGTGGCGACGAGGTCTTCGGTGCCCATTGGCGACATCGCCATCTGGGTCAGCGCTGAGAGGTTGTCGGCCATGTACGGGTTCTGGGCGGCGACGAGGCGGATGCGCTGCGACAGGAGCCGCATGTCGCCGACGCCCTGGTCGTCGGTCTGGGTCCTCGAGTTGGGGATGTAGGTCGGCATCTAGGCTCCGGCTTGGTCGGCGAGCTGGGCGAAGTACGGGTCGCCCGTCGTCTGGCTCAGCCGGCGCAGCATGTCGCCCGCCGGCGAGCCCTGCTGGCGCTGCAATGCCTCCGGGCCCGGGCCGGGACCGCGCATCAGCCCGGCGGTGATCGGCTCGGAGGGGCGGTTGGTCGGATCGAGGAGCAACCCGGTCTCCGGCCGTACGGTTTGAGCGGCCGCCAGTACAGCTTCGTGATCGTACGGCTGTACTGGCGCTGGAGAGCCGCCCGCCGCAGCTGAGGGGGGATCAGCTACTGCCGCCGCCATGTTAGGCGTCGGCATCGCCGCGTCGAGGGTTTGCATCTCGACACCCTGACCGTAGGTCTGCGGGGCCACTTTCGGCGCCGGCATTGCCGGGGCGCCCGATTGCGTCTTGCGTTGGCGAGGCACGTCACGCTCCCTGCGGCGACATGGCCTGCATCACCTGACGCATCGCCTGGGCGTCGGCAGGGACGTTGACGCGAGGCGCCGGGGCGGGCTGCTGGTCGGCGGCAGGGCCGCCGGTCAGGCCGGGCATCGACTCCGGTGGGGCGGTCATCCCCTCCGGTGGCGGTGGGGCCGGCGTGGCTTGCAGCTTGCGCAGCTCCTCGTCGATCTTCTCGACGGCATCGAACACCGACTCACCGTTGCCGACGCGCTTGGCGACCATGCTGAGGATCGTCGGCGGCAGCATTCCGGTGGTCACCTGCTGGACGAGGCCGGCCATCACGGCCTGCTCGAGCTGCTCCTCGCGGGCCTGGGCGGCTTCGGCGTCGGCGTTGCCGACCATCGGGTGCTGTTCACGGAAGGTGCGCAAGGAAATCGCCTGGGCCCCGTACAGCGAGCCGAGGACCTGGGTCAGCTGCATCATGTCGGCACCGGCGATGTAGTAGCTGAGCGAGGTCTCCAGCGTCTCGATGTGCTCGGACGGGGTGAACTCGATCAGCTTGCGGTTGTTGCCGTAGCCGCAGTACATCGAATACTGCTTGTTCGGCCAGTAGCCCTTGTACGTGGCCAGCACCGCCCGGTGCAGCGACGGCAGGTACGACTCGGTGATCTCGTGCAGCTCCTGGACGCGCGGGTCGAGGGCCATGCCGGACAGGGCGTCGATCGCCCGGCCGGTGCGCATCGCCCCGTAGGTCTCCCCGCCGAACTGGGGGACCAGGCTGGTCGAGGTGCGGAAGTTGCGCTCGAGGCGGTCGATCAGCTGGCCCGTGTTCGGATCCGGGGTGGAGCGCAGCACGCCGACGGTGTCGGCGTCCTCGATGATGTTGACGTCACCGGAGCGCCCGTCGGCCCACTTGCCGCCGACCAGCTTCGGCTCCGAGCCCTTCGAGCCGACGATGTAGGTGTCGGGGAAGATCGCCTTTTCCTGGGCGATGACGTTGAGGCCCATCAGCTTGGCCTGCAGGTCGATGTTGCCGAGCAGCGAGCCGATGCGCGAGGCGATCCGGCCGAGCGAGACGTTATGCGGCATGCAGATCGGCGGCATCTCCGCCCGGTTGGGCAGCCGGGACAGCTCCATGTTCGGCGACACGGTGGTCTGGTACATCTGGTTGGAGTTGATGTGCTGGCCCTGCGAGTCGCACGGGCCCATCAGGCCCCACACGAGGTGCTCGCAGTCGTACCACTCGACGACGTCCCATAGCTGGATCATGTCGCGGTCGGTGATCGGGCCGCCGTTCTCCGAGCGCACGGCCGGGAACAGGTTGCGCAGGAACTGCCCTGAGTAGCGGTTGACGAACGCTCCGTAGTTGGGGTCGCGCAGGCTCTCGTTGGCCATCGGCTCGATGTAGCTCGACAGCGGATCGCGGACCTCGATGCGCGGGATCTTCGACTTCTCGTCGGGGACGACGACGATCGCGGCGGTGTGGTAGGCGGTCATGTGCCGGTAGTAGCGGCGCCGGCCGAGCTGCCACCTCGAGGCGTCATAGGTGGCGTTGATGATGTTGGCGCGGATCGAGCCGTACTCGCGCGAGCGCTTGCCCTTGTCCTTGTTGTACTCGATCGGCGGCGAGAACACCGTCGGGGTCGTCGAGGCGGCGCGCAGGGCGATCTGGTCGATGGCCTCGCCGATCAGCGCCGGGGTCAGCTGCGGCATCTTCGGCTCGTTGGCGATGTCGATCATCGGCATCACCCACTCGCCCTCGTAGCGAACGAGGATGTCGCGCATCCGCTGGAACAGGACGCCTTGGTCGGCTTGCATGAGGCGCACCGCTTCGACGATCTGGGCCCAAGAATAGGTCACAATTTGGCTCCGATCGGGATGATTGGTTGCGCCCTCAGTGCTTCGTATGGTACGCCCTGACGACGCCACGACTGGGGCTTATCCACCAGGCGGCCCTTCTGTTCCTGCCACACGATCCACGCGAACCACATGGTCATGACGCGGTCCTGGCGCAACTTGGAACCACGCACCAACGGCTTCCACGCCTTCAACTGGCGGCACAGCTCGTCGATCGGCACCCGTGTCTTCTTCTCGTCGAAGTACGGCAGGATGATCTTGCCGGCTTCCCAGTCGCCGGCCATCGAGGCGATGCCGATGTTGGCGTCGTATTTGTTGTCGTTGGTGTTGTGCTCGCGGATGCGGAACCCGTAGCGGTCCTTGAGCGCCTTGAGGCGGTCGTCGCGGGCCAGGCCGCGCTGGAAGTTGGCGGCCTCGATGGTCAGCACCGTCGGCTTGTAGTGCGGGGTCAGCAGCTGCAAGGCGGTGGAGATCATCTCCATGATCTCCTCGTTGCGCAGCAGCCGGTCGGACTCCCACGAGCCGACCAGGCGCATCGTCTCCGCCGAGGGCAGCCACACGTCGAGGTTGCACTTGCCGGGGTCGAGGCCGGGGTCGAGCGACAGGTACACCGGCGGCTTGAGCTGCGAGTTGAACTGCCACTCGTTGAGCTTGTGGACGCGGCTCAGGGCCCGGGCCTTGCCCTCGTCGGAGAAGGTCCGCTTGGTCTTGGAGGCTCCCGGGCTCATCATGTAGTTGCGGTCGAAGGCGTCGTCCTTCACCTTGCGGCGGATGCGGTCCAGCCCGTCGAGGGTGAACATCTCCGGCCACAGTGGACGCTCCGAGCCATCGGGCCCGTAGATGATCGCCGGGAACTTGATGACCTCCAAGATCCCCTCGAGCTCCTCGTCCTCGAGGAGCGCTTCGTAGAAGTCGTTGTCGCCGACGCGCGTGCCGGCGATCGAGGTCACCCCGGTCTCACCGGGGCGGGACAGGGCGTCCTGGCGGAACCACTCCAGCTGGGTGTCGGTGCGTCCGAGGGTCTTGAGCGACTGGATGTCGTCGACGTGGAGGTGGTCGGTGCGGATCGAGACCGTGCTCGAGTTCCAGCCGATCGCCAGCATCGAGTGGTCACGCTCGTCGGAGGCCTGCTTCTTCATCACCCGGAAGTGGGCGTTGTTCCACGGCTGGCGGTACATGTTCTCGCGCGACGCGCCGGCGTCGGAGCGGAACGGGCCCCACTCCTTGACGAGCAGCGGGAAGGGGCCATTGACCTCGAGGCGGTTGCGGACACGGGAGACGATGCGCTTGGAGATCGTGTCGGCTTCCGAGGCGGTGGTGTTGCGCCACTCCGGCACCCGGCAGATCTTCTCGGTGGCGTAGTCCTCGAACGTCGTGGTCTTGCCGTGCTCGGGCGGCCACAGGGCCATGAGGATGTTGCCGGGCCGCAAGTTCTCCACTGCGTCGATCCATTGCTGCTGGAACGGAGCCCGGACCCGGCCGAAGTACCGTAGCGCGAATTGCGCCGAACTCATTTCGGAGTGGGCGACGATCCGTTCCGAGGTTGCCCTGGCGATGTTGACCTTGGCCGCCCAGGCCTTGTCGGTCTGCTTCCACTTGCGGTAGGCGGAGTACGACACGCCCACTCGGGGGTCGGGAAGGGCCTCGAGGACGCTCATCCCCTGCTCGATCAGATGGAGCAGTACCTCTTTGCGTCGCTGAGTGACCTCATGACGCCTGTCCGCCATCAATTTCGCCATCACGCAAGTGTTGCATTGCTCGGGGACCCGATCGGGTGATACGGGCCCCCGAGGCAATTACTCACCGGGCATTGATGACTTACTGGCCGTCCTTGAAGATGGTGCCCTCGATCTCCAGCGGGGTGCTGGCACCCGAGGCGATGATCGACATCGAGCAGTAGACGCTGCGTGCGCTCTTGAGCACCACGAGGCGCTTGCCGGCACCGACGAACAGCGTCTCGGAGGCGCCGATGACCGCCGGGGTGGCGGCGGCTGCGGCGGCTGCGTTGGCAGACGTGTTGCCGGTGAACACTCGCACGGTGAGCGCTTGTGTCGCGTGGTTGTTCTGCACGGCAAATTGCTTGTTCTTGCCGGTGAGCGTGTAAACGGCTGCTGCGGCGCCCGCGACATCCGTCAAGCTGTTGACGCCAGTTGTGGCCATTGACTCCTCCTTGAAAGGTGATCAAACGGTAGCAGTCGCCCACGCGGGGGACGGGGATTGCCTCACTCGGTGGTGGAGGCCCGGACTTCGTCTTGGTGGGCGAGCGCGGCCTCGAGCGTCGGGCGGTCGAGGACCTTGCCGTCGACGTGCACGCCGTCGAAGCCGAACGTGGACAGCCCGGGGATGTGCTCGGGGTAGGTGACGCCACCGACGACGGTGTTGTCCTTGGGCTCCTCGCGCTCGGCCTTGGCCTGTTCCTTCGGGCCGACGGCGAAACCCTGTTCCTCCGGGGTGATCCCGTAGCTGGGCACAACGTTGGGGTCGGCGGCCGGGTCGGGCTCGCCGACGGGGACCACATCGGGCGCCGGCGCTGCGGCCCTCTTGGTGGCGGCCCGCTTGCGCGGCGCGGCCTTCTTGGCGACTGGGGCGGCCTTCTTCGCGGGGGCTGCCTTCTTTGCTGCGGTCTTGGATGCCATGCGCGAATGGTACTTCGGCTAGAGCAGCAGGAGCAGGATCTCCGATTCGGTGTCGCGGTGCATGGTCACCGTGCGCGACTCCGGGTCGGATTCGACGATCGGCTCGATCAGCGCCTCGATGGCTTCGGGGTAGCCGATGCGGACCACGCCGTCGGGGCGGTGGCGGTGCGGCTGGCCCTTGATGATGCCCTGGCCGCGCCGGCGGTTGGAGCCACGCGAGCATCTTGTGCCGACGGCGCCGGTACAGCGTGCGAACACCGAGATCTCGATCGACCCGGCCGTGGTGACCACGGCGGTCGGGTTGGCGGCGACGTGCTCGGACGCCAGTGCGGACACCTCGTGGCTCGAGATCGCTGTGGGGCTGACGGCGATCGACTCCGAGGCGGCGAACGATTGGTCACGGGTGCAGACGGCATTCGGGCCGATTGCGACCGATTCGGTCGCGAAACAGGGTGAATCACGCGTGACGACCGCGTTATTCGCCACGGCGACATCGCAGCGGGCGAAGACGTCGATGTCGGTCGAGGAGGCCGTGATCGTGACCGCCGCCGTCGACGAGACTGCTACGGTCTCGGAGGCGACTGCAGTCCTGTCGGTGGTCGTTGTTCCGCCCGCTGCAACGGCCACCGACTCCGTCGCCACCGTGGTCACCCCGTGCGTGACCGCCGCTGTCTCGTTGACGGCGACCGACTCGGTGGCGATCGTGGTCACGCCGTGGGCAATGGTCGAGGTCTCGGCGACGGCGACGTGTTCGGTGCCGACAACGGTGGCGCCGTGGGTGACCGTGGCGGTCTCGGCGACAGCGACGTGCTCGGTGGCGATCGCGGTCAGCTCATGGCTGACGGCAGCGGTCGGTGAGACGGCGACGGTGCAGCGCGCCGTGACGCTGATGTTGAAGTCGGTGGTCACCGCCGCGACCTCGGCGACGGCGACGTCGCAGCGGGCGAAGACGTCGATGTCGCTGCTCGAGGTCGACGTGGTCAGGATCAGCGGCCCGAGCGACGAGGCGGCGACGATGTAGCCCTTCGGATACACCGACCACGGGTAGCCGCCGATCTCGTCGGTGATCTCTACTTCGACGCCCATCAGAACCACACCGTGATGAAGATGACCCCGTCGGCACCATTGCCGCCGGCGCCGGAGTTGCCGATCGAGTCCTCCGCCGCGCCGCCACCGGCTCCGCCGCCACCGGGATAGGGGCCGTTGCCGCCGTCGCCGCCGTTGACCGTCAGCGACGATCCGCCGCCACTGGCCCCGGCGGCCATCAGGTCGGAGGAGGAGCTGATCCCGTCGGTGCCGCGCGTCGACCCGGCGCCGCCGACGATCCCGCTGGCCTGGCCGTTGCGCGGCCCGCCGTCACCGCCGGCCTGGGCGGCGTGGGCGGCAGCCATCCCTGCTCCACCGCCACTGCCCGACGCGCACTGCCCGGTGGTGTTGTTGGTGTTGCCGTTGCCGTTGTTGCTGGCGCCGGTGGTCCCGCTGACCCCGGCCACTCCGACGACGTCACCGCTGGCGCCGCCGGCGCCGAGGCTGCTGTTGCCGGTCCCGGCCACCCCACCGCCGCTGCCGCCGTCGGCGAGCAGGAAGATGCCCTTGGTCGAATCGCCGAACTGGCTCCCCCCGCCGTTGGTGCCGGCGTTGCCATTGGTCGAGTTGGTGGCTTGCGCTGCCCCGCCGGGCCCGCCAGCACCGACGATGACCGGGACGCGGGTGCCGTACTGCTTGCGCAGCTCGACCAGGTCGATCAGGCGCCGCGTGACCGCTCCGCAGCCACCCGAGGCACCGCCGGAGGCAGCGACCCCGGCCGCCGATTTGCGCCCGGACGATCCACCGCCACCGGCGCCGATCACCGTCACCGAGGCAACGGTGGCGTTCTGCGGAATCTCCCAGAACTGATCGGCCGGCACCAGCGCGGTGAACGTCGGCAGTGCCTGCGGGAGGCCGGAGACCAAGCCGTAGATGTCCATTGTTACGGCCAGACGGTGATGAAGATCGCTCCGTTGCCGCCGTCGCCGCCAGCACCCGAAGCCGTCGAGGTCGTGTCCTCCGCTGCCCCGCCGCCACCGCCGCCACCAGCCGGGAACCCGCCCTTGCCGCCCGAGCCGGCGACACCGGCCGACAGCGTCGAGGCCCCGCCGCCGCCGCCGGTGGAGATGCAGTCGCTGCCCGAGCTGGTGCCGTCCTGGCCGCTGGCCCCGGAACCGACGCCGCCGAGGGTGATCGCCGTGCCGCCGTAGCGCAGTCCGCCGTTGCCGCCGTTGGCCACGGCGTGGGCCGCCGCCAGACCGCCGCCACCACCGCCACCGGTGGCGATCGCCGGGCTGGCCGACACCGGCGAGCCGATCGAGCCGGCGCCCGACTGCCCGGCGCCGCCGTTCGCCCCGCCCTGGTCGCCGTTGCCTCCGGCCGTGCCGGCGACACCGGTACCGGTGGTCCCGCCACCTCCGGCGCCGCCACCTCCGGCGTTCATGAAGATCCCCAGCGTCGACAACCCGAACGACGACGTCCCGCCGGTACCGCCGGAGTTGCCGCTCGTCGAGTTGGTCGACTGTGCCGCGCCACCGGCGCCACCGGCCCCGACGACGACGGGGACGCGCGTCCCGTACTGCTTGCGGAGCTCGTCGAGGCTGACCCAGCGCCGCGTCACCGCACCGGAGGCTCCGCCGCCGCCGCCGAACGCGGCCGTGCCGGCCACCGACTTGCGTCCCGAGCCGCCGCCGCCACCTGCTCCGGCGACCACGACGTAGGCGTAGGTGCCGAACTGCGGGATCTCCCAGAACTGGTCGGTGGGGATCAGCGCCGTGTAGGTCGGCAGCACCGGCGGCGTGCCAGAGATCACGCCTGGCAGGATCATCGCGTTACGTCAGATCTGCACCGAAGGCGAA
>Ga0134123_10001603_pt1 | contig 14747 bp, 14 predicted proteins | sample KB303_FD_96460 | JGI IMG/M metagenome (GOLD analysis project Ga0134123, IMG submission 96460) | Terrestrial soil microbial communities without Nitrogen fertilizer from Kellogg Biological Station, Michigan, USA - KB3-0-3 | ecosystem: Environmental > Terrestrial > Soil > Unclassified ...
CCCGCGGGCGACAGCGTGGCGCTCGCCCGCGAGAATCGTGCAAGCGCGCCGATTCCGGCCCTTCGCGACAACTTCCAGGTCACGTCCACGCCGCCATTGAATCCGATGGCCGTTTTCGAGGCACTGACCGTCGTGGCCGAGGTGAAGGTCACGCTGTCGAATGGATATGTTTCGGCGTAGTTGACGCCGGTCACCGCTGTCTGCGAGAGGTTGAAGATGGAGACGCCCGCCGAGACCACCGCCGAGACTCTGCCGCGCGACTTGGCGATGTAGGCCGCGTCGACGTGCACACCGACTTCAGTTCGCGAAAGGCCGGTGGCCGTCCCCGTCAGTGTCCGCGGCCGGTTGAACTGCAGCGGGTGCGGGATTTGCCCGGACACCGCGCCCTCGCCGTCCTTCGAATACGCCGAAACCGCGGCTGCGATGCCGAAGGCGCCACGCACCCGGATCGTCGCGCCTCCGTCAAACGAGAGCCCGCGCTGAAACGGCGTGGACACCGACACCGACGACGGCTCCCCGTTTATGACGGGAGTCAGCTGCTGGTCCGAGCGTTCACCGGTCAGTTGCATGCCCGCATTGATGCTCACGAGGACGCGCCGGGGCCAGGGCGCCGTCTGCGCGAGGGCAGGCGAGGCGCCGGAAAGCGCAAGGACGATGACGACCCATCGCGCGAGCGGCATGGTTGCCGTCACGGCAGGACGACGCGCGACGTGCTGAACGTGACGCTCCGATTGGCATCATCAGTGGCCTGGAAGGTCGCCTGTATGCTGCCCGAGGTGGCCGGAGCGACGTTCACGCAGAGCACCGCGCACGCATCGCGCTGCGCGAGGATGCGGTTGCTGCCGGGTCCGCACTGGTTGAACGCGGTGGAGAATGTCGCGGCCGTCAGGGCGTCCGAGTTCTCGAACGTGCCGTTGCCGTCGTAGTAGTCGAACGTCGCCTGGTTGACGGTAATGCTGCTGTTGCCGGCCGACACCGTCAGCGCGAAGAGCCACGGGAACTGTGCGGGACAGCTGAGGCCCGCGCGTTGCGCGAAGCCGGCGGCGGTCGGCACCGTGCGTTCCACGACCCCCACGGCGTCCCATGCCTGCGTGATGGCGCGCTCGGCCGCGCTGCCCGCGCCGTTCAAGTCTCTCGCCGCCTGCAGGGTGGCGACGCGCGTCAAGGCGAACGTCGAGCTCGACGGCAGCAGCGTGGTCAGCGCCCTGAAGAACGCCTTTTCGATCTGGTCGCGGTTGGCGGCGCCTACGCCCTGGACCGTGCGTCCCGAGGTGCGATTGGTGCCGCCTTCGATCGCGAGATAGAAGGCATGGCTGAGGATGGTGGAGTTGAAGTGCGGGTCGCCGCCGATCACACGACCGCTGTAGTGGTCGGGATCACGCGTGCTCCGCGGGTCGTTGATCGAGCGCGTGAGCGGTCCTCCAATGAGCGGCACCACGGCAGCCGGCGGCGTCGTGAGATCCTTGCCGATCAGGTAGTTGGCCTGCATCTGCGCGTTGCCGGCCGGGAGGTAGAAGAACGACGTCGAGAGCCCGAAGATGTCGGAAAACCCTTCGTTCAATGCTCCGGCTTCACTGAGCGGAAAGCCGTTCAGCCCGGCGGTGGCCGCGGTCACGCCGTGCGTCAGTTCGTGCGCGACGACGTCGAGCGAGGACGAAAACGGCTTCACGGTAACCCCCGCGAACGATGCCGGGGCGCCCTCGCCGAAGAGCATCGCGCCACGCCGGCCCGGCCCGCACGTCGCACAGAAGAACGCGTTCAGGTAGTACTGGCCGAGGACCGACACGGGTGCGGTGCGGATGTCGGCGAGGTTGACCGGATGGGTAATCAGAGACATCTGGAGATCGCGGTTGTCGATCCCGTGCCGCCCGAAGCGCCGGAAGAGGTAGTCGTAGTACCAGCCGGCATACGCGTGTGCATCGACGACGGTCGGATCGGTCCAGGTGTTGGTGCTGCTGGTCGCGATATCGGTCGTCACCGGCGTGGCGCCGCTCAGGAGCTGCACCGTGCGTGCGAAATTCCCGGCGGGGTTGTAGGTGGTGATTTCGGCCGGTCGGAGCCTGTCGTCGGCGAGGAACCCGCTGCCTCCCGGCGTCGTGGCGAGCTTCTTGAGGTCGCCGTACGCCCCGGCGCCCGTGCCCACGTCGTTCTGGAAGGCGCTGTATTTCTGGAGCAGCGCGCCTGACGCGGCATCGATGAAGACGTGAAACAGCTCCGCGGCGTCGAACGCTTCGCCCTCGTAGGCGAGGTGGTAGCCATCAGATAGTGGCAGCACCACGAGCTCGGGTATGCCGCCGACGAGCGTGCCGCCAACGGCCTCGCCGATTTTCTGCGTCGCCTCCGCCACGGAAAACGCGGGCGTGATGCCGAGCGTGAGTCCGCTGTGCAGCATGCCGAGCATCGACACCGTGCCGTCGATCGCCGTCTGCCTCGTCAGATCGCCGCCGACGATCCGGAGCCCGCGGTAGAACTGGTCGTAGCGCTCGTGCCGGCGATCCGTCATGAGCGGGTCGGTTTCGGCCGTGCGCAGCCGCAAGTCGCCCGACTGCACCATGCGCGTCACCTGCAGATCCCAGGTCCGGAGATCGGCCGGCGTGGCGCGCGTGACCGCAAGGGCCATGGGACGCTCCTGCGCGACCGCAGGCCTGCCGGCAGCGGCGGTCAGGGCGGCGGCGACGACACAACGCGACAGGGATCGTTTCAAGAGGGCTCCTCTCCCGGGAAACGGCGCAGTATTGAAGAGAGCTCGAGAAATAGTCAAACCCGGGCCTTATGCGCGGGGCGGAAGCAGAGGTCGTTCAGGACCGAATCAGCGCGAGCACCTCGTCGCGCTTCTGGGCCATCTTCTCCGGCGTCGTCGCCTCGAGGTTGAGGCGCAGGAGCGGCTCGGTATTCGACGGCCGGACGTTGAAATGCCAGTCCGGGTAATCGATGGAGATGCCGTCCATGCGCGCCTGGGTGCCGTCGGCGTATTTCTTGGCGATCTGTTCGAGCTTGGCGCCGACGTGATCCATATGCGCCAGCTTCGTGTTGATCTCGCCGGAGATGAAGTACTTCTCGCGCAGCGGCGCCAGCAGCTCGTGCAGGCTCTTCCCCTCGCGTGACATGAGCTCGAGGATGAGCAGCGCCGGGATAATCCCGTTGTCGGCGTAGAAGTTGTCGCGGAAATAGTAGTGGCCGGTGACCTCGCCGCCGAAGACGGCGTTGGTCTCGCGCATGCGGCGCTTGATGAACGCGTGCCCGACGCGGTTCATGAGCGCCTTGCCGCCGTGCGCGGCGACGATGTCCTTGACGGCGTAGCTCGCGCGCAGGTCGTAGATGATCGTCGAGCCCGGCTGCTTCAGCAGGAACGCCTGCGCGAGCAGCGCCGTCACGAAGTCGCCGGCGATGAACTCGCCGGTGCCGTCGATGAAGAAGCAGCGGTCCGCGTCGCCGTCCCACGCGATGCCGATGTCGGCCTTCTGGCGGATCACTTCCTCGGTGATGTCGCGGCGGTTTTCCTCGATCAGCGGGTTGGCTTCGTGGTTGGGAAAGTTGCCGTCGATCTCGAAACACAGCCTGGTCGTCCTGCAGGGCAGGCGGTCGAAGATGCGCGGTGCGGCGATGGCGGCCGTGCCGCTGCCCGCGTCGAGGACGACGTTGAAGGGCCTGATGATCGTCGGATCGATGAACGACATCACGTGCTTGACGTAGGGCTCGATGACGTCGCGGTGCGTGACCTCGCCGCGCTTGTGCGCGGGCTTCGGCAGCTCGCCGGCGACGATCATGTCGCGGATGTCGTTGATGCCGGCCTCGCCGCTGAGCGGAAACGCGCCCTCGCGGACGAGCTTCATGCCGTTGTACTGCTTCGGGTTGTGCGACGCCGTGATCTGCGCGCCGCCGGAGTGGTTCGCGCTGGCGACGGCGAAATACATCATGTCCGTCGACAGCATCCCGTAGTCGAGGACGTCCACGCCCTGTTCGGTGACGCCGTCCACGAACGCCGCCCTGAGCGACGGCGACGACAGCCGCATGTCGTGGCCGACGGCGATCTCGCGCGAGCCGAGGTACGCGGCGAACGCGGTCCCGATGGCCTTCGCGCCCTCCTCGTCGATGTCTTGTGGATAGATCCCGCGAATGTCGTAGGCCTTGAAGATCTCTGGGTTCAGCTTCACAGTTTGCTGTAGTCGGTGACGACCGACTTGTCTCCGAGAATGGCGCCGTTGTCGACGATCGCGCTGCGGCCGATGTGGCAGCTGCGTCCGAGCACCGAGTTGCGGACGATGGCTTCCTGGCTCACGCGCGAGTCGGCCCACAGGATCGAGCGGTCGACGGCCGCGTGTTCCTCGATATGGCAGTGCCGGCCGATGACCGAATAGGGTCCGACACGCGCGCCGGCCTTGACGACGACGCCCTCGTCGATGAAGCAGGGGCCTTCGACGATCGCGCCTTCCTCCACCCGCGCGGACGGGGAGATGCAGGCGGTCGAGCCGTCTGAAAACGGCGCGGCATGGTAGCGGCGGTCCATGATGTCGCGGTGGACCTGCATGTACTTCTCGGGCGTGCCGATGTCGATCCAGTAGCCCTTGTAGACGTAGGCGACGAAGGTTTCGCCTCGCTCGATGAGCGACGGGAAGTAACTGCGTTCGATCGAATACGGTTCGCCCTGCGGAATGCGGTCGAAGGTGTCGGGCTCGAGCACGTAGATGCCCGCGTTGATCGTGTCGCAGGTGATCTGCTTCGGGTCCGGCTTCTCGATGAAGCGGGAGACGTTGCCGCGCTCGTCGGTTTCCACGAGCCCGTACGCGGTCGGGTTGTCTACCGGCGTCAGCACGATCGTCGCCTTGGCCTTGCGCTCCCGGTGCAGGCGAATGACGGCGCCGAGGTCGACTTCCGTCAGGACGTCGCCGTTGAAGACGACGATCGAGTCGTGGACCTGCTCGGCCGCGTACTTGATGGCGCCGCCCGTGCCGAGGGGCGCGGGCTCGACCATGTACCGCAGTGACAAACCTGTATCGCCGCCGTCCCCGAAGATCTCTTCGATCCGGCGCGGCTGGTAGTTGAGGCTCAGGATGACTTCATCGATCTCGGGGACTTTCTTTATGAGATCGAGCTGAAACTGCAGGAAGGGGCGATCGAAAATCGGGACGATCGGTTTCGGCGTGTGAATGGTGAGCGGGCGGAGCCGCGTGCCCTTGCCGCCTGCGAGCAGGATCGCTTTCATCGCAACCCACCGATGTTATCATGTGCTGAAGCACGTGATGAACCTGCCGAATGCGCTGACGATCAGCCGCATCTTCCTGGTGCCGCTGCTTGTCGTCGTCCTGCTGACCAACTTCGAGGGCCGCAACATCGGCGGTCTGCCCACGGAGCTCGTCGGCGCGGCCATCTTCGGCCTCGCGTCAATCACCGACTGGCTGGACGGGTACCTGGCGCGCCGGCGGAAGCAGATCACGATGCTCGGGCAGGTCATCGACCCGCTCGCCGACAAGCTGCTGACCTGCGCCGCGCTGATTTCCCTCGTGCGGATGGATCTGGTCCTGCCGTGGGTCGCGACCGTCATCATCGGCCGCGAGTTCGCCGTCACGACGCTGCGCAGCGTCGCCTACGCGCGCGGCGTGTCGATTCCGGCCTCGCCGATGGGGAAGATCAAGATGGTGGGGGAGGTCGTGGGTATCCTCGCGTTGATTCTCGCCCACGGCTCCGACGGCCTGCGTTTTCCGCTGTACTGGATCGGTCAGGCCTCGCTCTGGCTCGTCATCGTCGCCGCGCTGTGGTCGGCGCTCGACTACTTCCGCCGCTTCAACGTGGTGCTGAACCCGCGCATCGCCGACTTCGCTGCGGCGCGCGGGCTGCATTCCGACAACCGGAAAGCCGGCTAGCGGCTCGCCACCGGCGTCGGAGACGGCGCCTGGGCGCCGTCCGCCGTGCGCGGCACCATGACGTCGCCGGCGAACAGGGCATCGCGCGCGCTGGTGATGCGCACGACGGTCATCTGCGGTCCGACCATCACGGCCACGCCTTCGCCAATCCGTTTCAGGGGATTCCGTGCCAGCTTGAGATCGCGATACACCGCGAATCGCGTGCCCACGCGGAGGTTGAAGTCGAGACCGTGATCGATCGTCGCGAACTCGTTGGTGCCGATCGCTCTGCGTCCGAGATCGCCGTACAGCACGCGTGAATACGCGTCGAAGTTCAGCTCGCTCTGCACGAGCGGCGGCATCGCCGCGGTTTCCATGACGACGGGCGGCACGAACGCCTCGAGATAGTCGCCCACGCGCATTTCGCTGCAGGTATGCTCCGGGCTCGCGAGGGCCATGTGCTCGTTCACCGAGACGATGCGGACCCATCCGGCCGTCTGCACGCTGTGGGGCACCTTCTTGTCCTTGAGGGTTTCGGCGCCGCGCAGGACCCGCCGCACGTAATAGAGGTTGTTGACCTTGATGTCGTGATCGGTGCCGCCCGACAGGACGAGGACTTCGGGCGTGCCCAGGAGGCTGCGGTCGACGACGTCCTGCGTTCCGGCGATGCGCAGCGCATCAGGAGGATCGGCGACCAGGATCGGCGGCGAGGTGCACGCGACGGCCTTCTGCATGGACGTCAGCGAGTCCACAGCCGGATTCTGAGCCGAGACAGACGACGCAACCAGAAGCACTGACGCGCAGGACAGTGCAATAGACCGGGAACTCATCGATCCTCCTATGACTTCTTATCGCTCGATGCCGGCTCCGCCTTCAGTTCGGCGATGCGTTTCTGAGCATCCTGGAGATGCTCGCTCCTGGGGAATTCGGCAACGAGCTTGTCGTAATAGGGGAGCGCCTGGGGCTTCGAGCCTGCCTTGAGATAGGACTCGCCGAGGTAGAAGTACACCTCGTCGCGGCTCGAATATTCGGGGTCGTTCTTGAGCAGCGTGGACAGCCGGTCGATCGACCCGCGGTACCACTTCGAACGGTAGTAGAACAGGCCGACCTGGAAGTCGGCTTTGCCGAGCCGGTCGAGCGACTCGCGCAGCCGCGCCTTGGCCTCCGGCATCAGCGGGCTCATCGGGTAGCGGGCGACGAAGTTCTGGAACTCGCGGATCGCGTCCCGGGTCTCCGACTGGTCGCGCTCGGGCGCGCGCATCTGCTTGAAGTGCGTCATCCCGAGTTTGTACTGCGCGTAATCGGCGCGCTTGTTCGTCGGATAGAACGACAGGAACTCGCGGTACTCGTTCATCGCGAGCACCAGGTTGTCGGCCCCGCCTTCTTCCAGATATGTGTCGCCGACGGCGAGCTTCGCGTCGGGGCGGAGCGGGCTCTGCGTGTAGGTCTCGACGACCTGCTTGAAGTATTCGCGCGCGGTCAGCCACTTCTTCGCCTTGAGCGCGGCGTCGCCCTTGTCGAAGAGAAACTTGTCGGGTTCCTGCGTGCCGGCGGGCACGACCTGGCGTGACGCCGTGGAGGCGCAGCCGGCGGCGCCGAGGGAGACGAGAGTCACGAGCGAGATGACGGCAAACAGCTTCTTCACAGCACTCCCGATAACCAGCTGAACTCCGCGGCCAGCCCTTCTTCGAGGCCGACGCGCGGCGCAAATCCCAGATCCCGGCGCGCCAGCGACGTGTCGGCGTAGGTGTGCCGCATGTCGCCCTTCTGCGCCTCGTCCCGTTGCACGATGAGCTGGCGGCCTGTGACACGCGTCATGATCTCGAGGATGTGATTCATCGAGACACGCGAGCCGCCACCAATATTGTACACGCGCCCGGCGACGCCCTTCGACGCTGCAGCAATCGTCGCGCCGACTGCGTCGTGCACAAACGTAAAATCGCGCGTCTGCTCGCCGTCGCCGTACAAGCTGATGGGTTCCTGCCGAATTGCGGCCCGCAGGAACCTGTGGAAGCCCATATCGGGCCGCTGCCGGGGTCCGTAGACGGTGAAGTAGCGCAGCGCGACCGTGGGCACTTGGTGATTAACGTAATAGAGATAACAAAGCTGTTCCGCCGCCAGCTTGCTGACACCGTACGGGGAGACGGGCTGCGGCAGCGCGTCTTCCGTCATCGGCATCGCGACCTCGTCGCCGTACACCGAGGAGCTGGAGGCGTACACCAGCCGTTCGATCGTCTTCACGCCGGCCACGGCTTCGAGCAGGACCTGTGTCGCTTCGATGTTGTTGACGGTGTAGATCGCGAAGTCGCGGCCCCAGCTCTTTCGCACGCCCGCCTGCGCCGCCAGATGAAAGACATGCGTGCGATCGCGGAGGATCGACGCGAGATCCGCGTCGTGGATCGTCGACTCGATGAACGTGAACCGCGGGCCCTTCAGCAGCCCCGCGATGTTGCGTTCCTTGATCGGCCGCGGATAGTAGTCCGCGAAGCAGTCCAGGCCGACGACATCGGCGCCGCTGGCGACGAGCTGTTCGGCGAGCGTCGATCCGATGAACCCGGCCACGCCGGTGACCAGCGCCTTCACGCGAACAGCCCCTTGACGCGTTCGGGCAGCCGGCAGGGCCGTCCGTCGCGATCGATCGTCGCATGCACGGTGTGGCCGGTCACGAGCAGCTGGCTGTCGGCGGCGCGCATGACCTCGTAGCTGAATCGCACACGCGCGGGCGACACGAGCTCGCCGGCCACGTGGATGTCCAGCTCGTCGTCATAGCGGGCCGGCTGCCGGTATTCGGCGTGCGCTTCGATCACCGGCAGCGACATTCCGTCGGCTTCCATCTCCCGGTACGTCCACCCGTGGCTGCGCAGAAGATCCGCGCGGCCGACTTCGAACCACACGAAGTAGTTGGAGTGGTACACGACGCCCATCTTGTCGGTTTCGGCATACCGCACGCGGACCCTGGATGTTGAACGAGGGGCGTTCACTTCGGCAGCGCCGCCATGGCCGCGGCCTTGAGCTCGCGCGCGGCTTTTTCGGGATCCGGCTTGCCGAAGATGGCATTGCCGGCCACCAGCATCCGCGCGCCGGCTTTGACGACGCGCCCGACGGTCGTCATGTCGATGCCCCCGTCGATCTCGACGAGGCCTTTGTTGCCCGCGCGGTCCAGCAACGCCCGCACCTCCGCCACCTTAGACTCGCTGCGGGGGATGAAAGACTGCCCGCCAAAGCCGGGGTTCACCGACATGACGAGCACGAAGTCGACATCGGAGGCGACCTCGCTGATGTCCACCACGGGCGTCGAAGGATTCAGCACCACGCCCGCCTTGACGCCGAGCGCCTTGATCGCCTGAATCGTGCGGTGCAGATGGGGCAGCACTTCGACGTGGACCGAGATCATCGCCGCGCCGGCCTCGGCGAAGGGGCCGATGTACTTGTCGGGGTCGGTGATCATCAGGTGGACGTCGAGCGGGACCGTCGCGACTTTTTTCAGCGACTTCACGACAGGCGGGCCGATGGTGATGTTCGGGACGAAGTGGCCGTCCATCACGTCCACGTGAATCAGGTCGGCCCCGCCGCGCTCTGCCGCGGCGACGGCGTCGCCGAGCCGGGCGAAATCGGCCGACAGAATGGAGGGCGCCAGCAGAATGCCTGCCCCGAGCGGAGTCGAAGGGCTCACCGGCTCACCTCGAGCGATATCGGCTCCCCCGGCCGAATTTGAAACCCCGGCTGAGGATTCTGCCGCAGGACGATGCCCGCGGCGATGCCCGGGTAAGGCGACGAGCTCACGACCGACGCGCGGAATCCCCGCTGCCGCATCGCCTCAGCGGCGCGATCGCCGTTGACGCCGATCAGATCCGGCATCACGTAGGTGGCGCCACGCTCGGCGCGGTTCACCAGCAGCGCGACGCTGCTGGCCGCCGTCTTTGCGGGCGGCTGCTGCGCGACGACAGCGTCGGCGGGGTAGTCCTCGGATCGAATCTCCGAAATCGCGGTCACGGCGATGCCGCCCTGCGCCAGTCGCGTCTCGGCGATGCGCTGGTTCTCGCCGGCGACGCCAGGGACGTTCGACGCGCGCGCGCCGGCACTGACCCACACGCGCACGGTGCGCTGCTGGCGCGACGTCGCGCCCGCGGCCGGCTCCTGCGCGATGACACGGCCGGCCGGAATCCTCGGGTCCAGTTTCTTGACGTCGTCGACTTTGAGCGTCAGGCCGAGCTCGCTGATCATCGCGCTCGCATCGGCGGTCGTCCGGTTGGAGAGGTCGGGCACCGTGACCTCGCGGGATCGCAGCGCGTACTGCAGCGAGCCGACGGCGAAGACGATGTAGGTCGCGACGAGCGAGGCGGCGAGGATCAGGGCCTTGCCGGCTCCGTAGACGCGGCTGCGAAGGGCCATGCGGTAATCAGATCGTACCACGGCGGAAGACCGCGCCGAAAAAGCATTCGAGCGCGTGTGCGTCGGGCGAGGTCCTCAGCCGCCCGCGTTCGTCGACGACGGCCTCGGGGACACCGGCGATGGATCGCGCGTCCACCGCGGTGAACGCCGGGGTGGTCGCCAGGAAGGCAGCCGCGACGTCGTCGTTCTCCTCCGGCTCGCTCGAGCAGGTGGCGTAGATGAGCCGTCCGCCGGCACTTACGCACGCGGCGGCGTGGCGAAGCATCGCGCCCTGAGCCGCGGACAGGGCGGGCAGGTCGGATGCCTCCCGCCGCCACCGGATGTCCGGATCGCGCCGCAGCGTGCCGAGGCCCGAGCAGGGGGCGTCCACCAGCACGCAGTCGAACGTCCCGCTGAACGGCAGCGGCCGCGCGACGTCCGCCTGAAGCACGCGGATGTTCGTCGCGCCACTGGCCGCGATGGTTCGTGTCAGCAGCGCGATGCGCGCGTCACGGACATCGCAGGCGACGACGAGGCCGGCGCCGTTCATCGCCGCGGCCATCGCCGTCGTCTTGCCGCCGGGCGACGCGCAGGCGTCGAGCACGCGGGGCCCGGGCACCGGCCCGGCGAGCAGCGCGACCAGCTGCGACGCTTCGTCCTGGACGACGAAGGCGCCCTCGGCCGCGGCGTCGGTCTGCAGCGCGCGTCCGTCGGTGACGATCAGCGCATCGGGCGCCCAGCGTCCCGGCTCGACGACGACGTCGTCTCGATCGAGCCGCGCGGCGAGCGCGTCAGGCGAGATCTTCAGGCGGTTGGCGCGCAATGTCAGCCTCGCGGGCTGATTGTTGAACTGCATCCACTGCTCGGCGCGCGCAAATCCCAGGCGGTCATACCATCGCGCCGCCAGCCAGCGTGGATGTGACAGCCTCGTCGACAGGTAATCCAGCGCCGCGTCGCGGTTCGCCGGATCCGCCGGTCGTGCCGGCAGCGGAAGCGCGTGGCGCTGGCGCGAGAGCGACCGTAGGATCGCGTTCACGAAGCCGGAGGCGCTCTTCTTCTTCGCGCGACGCGTCAGGTCGACCGCGTCGTCGACGACCGCGGCGGCGGGGACCCGTGTGAGATGAAGCAACTGATACGCGCTGAGCCGGAGGATGTTGATCACCTCCGGGTCGAGGCGGGCGAGATCACGTTTCGCGAACGTGGCGATGAGGTGATCCAGTGAGTTGCGGTGGCGGAGGACGCCGGTGGCGATTTCCGCGGCCAGGGCCTTGTCACGATCGTCGCTGAGCGCCTCGCGCTCCGCGGCGAGCGCCGTGGGCAGGTCCGTGCGGCCGCTGTCGAGGGCGCGAAGGATGTTGAAGGCCGCGACGCGGGCCGGGGCGATCATGCCGGGGGCTGGAGCACGGTGCCCGGCGCGAGCGGATGGCCGGCCAGGAACTCGCGCGCCGGCATCGGCCGCCCGCCTTCCGTCTGAATCTCCACCAGATCAAGCACGCCGTCGCCGGTCGCGACGCGGACGTGCTCGCCTGACGCCTCGAGGATCGTCCCCGGCGGCGTACCAGAACTTGCGGCGGCCGGCCGCGAACGGTGGAGGATGAGCCGTTTGCCGTTCGCGAACGTGACGGCATGCGGCCAGGGATGGAGACCTCTAATAAGGTTGTGAATCCGCGCGGCGGGCCAGTGCCAGTCGATCCGGCCGTCGTCTTTCGCGAGCCGCGGCGCATACGTCGCGGCCGCAGTGTCCTGCGGTGCCTCGGTCGCGCGCCCGGCCGCGAGCTCGTCGAGCGTGCGGACCAGCAGCTGCGCGCCGACGCCGGCGAGCTCGCGTTCGAGTTCGTCGCTCGTCTGCTCGGCGCCGATCGGCACGCGTTCGACGGCAATCATCGGGCCCGCATCGAGCGCTTTCACCATCCGCATGATCGTCACGCCGGTCTCGGCGTCGCCGTTGATGACGGCACGATGCACGGGCGCGGCTCCGCGGTAGCGCGGCAACACCGACGCGTGGACGTTGATCATTCCCAGCCGGGGCGTGTCGAGCAGTTGCTGCGTCACGATCTGCCCGTACGCGGCGACGACGCCGATGTCGGCGTGAAGCGAGGCCAGCTCTGCGGCAAACTCCGGCGTCTTCACCGACGGCGGTTGAAGGACGCGCAGTCCCGCGGCCATGGCCGCATCTTTCACTGGAGACGCCGTCGTCTTCTGTCCGCGGCCGCGCGGGCGATCGGGCTGCGTCACGACCGCCGCGACCGTGTGCGGCGACGCGAGCAGGGCGCCGAGCGTCGGCACCGCGAACGCCGGCGTGCCGAAGAAGACGATTACCATTTACCGGCGCGCGTCATTTTCTTGATCTTACGGACGATCATCTCGCGTTTCAGGCCGCGCAGGTGGTCGATGAACAGCCTGCCGTCGAGGTGATCCATCTCGTGCTGGAACGCGCGCGCCAGCAGGCCCGTGCCTTCGCGCACGCGTTCGGTGCCATCGCGATCGAGGCCTTTGATGATCACCCTGGTCGGCCGGACGACCGTCGCCTCGAATCCCGGGACGCTCAGGCAGCCTTCTTCTTCGAGCTGCATGCCGTCGCGCGACACGAACTGCGGGTTGATCATGACGATCAATCCCGCCGGGTCGCGTCCGAGCGAGATGTCGACGACGAAGATGCGCAGCGGGACGCCGACCTGCGGCGCCGCCAGCCCCACGCCAGGCGCCGCATACATCGTCTCGATCATGTCGTTGATGAGGGTGTCGATGTCGTGGGTCAGTGCGCCGACGGAGGCGGCCGGTTGCTGGAGGGCCGAGGCGCCGTACTTGAGAATCGGACGTATCACGATGAACGCAGAACTCGCAGAACCCGCAGAATCGGTTCTACTCTTGAAAGCCGTTGACGATCCGTTTCACGCCATCCTCGACGAACCACTTGACGTTGAAATTCAAGAGCAGGCCGACCTGACACCGGGCGAATCGCAAATACGAAAGAAGCTGCGCGGAGTAAACTCGTTCGAGCCGTTCCACCGCCTTGATCTCGACGACCACTGAGTTCTCGACGAGCAGGTCTATGCGGAAGCCGCAGTCGAGACGCTCTCCCTTGTAAACCACGGGCAGCGCTTTCTGGCGCTCGATCCTGAGCCCGCGGCGCAAGAGTTCGAAGGTCATGCAAGCCTCGTAGGTATTCTCGAAGAGACCCGGTCCAAGCTCGTGATGGACGTCTATTCCACCAGCAATGATGATTCTGGTGATCTCGTTGAGGTCGTCCGACATGGCTGACGCCGCATGCAAAGTCCATGTCGAGTGCGGAGGAGCTCTTTTGCCGGCGTTTCAGCGGGACCAGCTTCAGAAGTTGAAGATTCTTCACTCTGCGGGTTCTGCGAGTTCTGCGTTTATTGCCTTCTCACGATCTCGCAAAGCGAGCAGAGGTCTTCTCGCGGAAGGCCTTCCAGTTCGCCTGCAGCTCGTCGATCGAGTCCGCGCCGAATTTTTCCGTGAGCGCATCGGCCAGCACGAACGCGACCATGGCCTCGGCGACGACGGCGGCGGCGGGGACGGCGCAGACGTCGCTGCGCTCGATCGCCGCCGGACTCTCTTCCAGCGTCGTCAAATCGATCGACCGGAGCGGCTTCATGAGCGTCGCGATCGGCTTCATGTAGATCGACACGCGCAGGTCTTCGCCGTTGGTGACGCCGCCTTCGAGACCGCCGGCGTTGTTGGTCGGCCGCGTGACGTTGATGCCGGGGATGCGGCCCGTCGACGGGGCGCCGCCGCGCGGCAGGATCTCGTCGTGGATCTTCGACCCGGGCAGTGATGCGACGTCCGGCCCGCGGCCGATGCCCACCGCTTTGATAGCAGGTATCGACATCAGCGCCTGCGCGAGACGGCCGTCGAGCTTCCGGTCCCACTGGACGTAGCTGCCGAGGCCGGGCGGGACGCCGCGGACGATGACCTCGAACGCGCCGCCCATGGTGTCGCCCGCGTCGCGCGCGCGGTCGATCTCCGCGATCATTTCCTTCTCGACGCCGGCGTCCACGCAGTGAAGCGGGGAGTCCGCCGGAATCGCGCGGGCCTCTTCGAACGTCACGGCCAGCGGATCCGGAAGGCTGATGGCGCCGAGCGTGAAGACGTGGCTGGCGATCTCGGCGCCGACGGCCGCGAGCAGCTGCCGTGAGAGCGCGCCGACGGCGACGCGGGCCGCGGTCTCGCGCGCGCTGGCGCGCTCGAGGACGTTGCGGATGTCGTCGTGCCCGTACTTCACCACGCCGGCCAGGTCGGCGTGACCGGGCCTCGGACGCGTGACCGCCGGGCGATCGCTGCCCGTGGCGTCAGGCGGCGCGGCCGCCTCCACGTGCATCGTCTTCTGCCAGTTCTGCCAGTCCTTGTTCGGAATCAGCAGCGCGATCGGGCCGCCGGTCGTCTTGCCATGGCGGACGCCGCTCAACGCCTCGGCGCGGTCCGATTCGATGGCCATGCGCCGGCCGCGGCCGTAGCCGCCCTGGCGGCGGCGCAGTTGCGCGGTGACGGCGTCGAAGTCCACCGACAGCCCGGCGG
>Ga0134123_10001605_pt1 | contig 14742 bp, 17 predicted proteins | sample KB303_FD_96460 | JGI IMG/M metagenome (GOLD analysis project Ga0134123, IMG submission 96460) | Terrestrial soil microbial communities without Nitrogen fertilizer from Kellogg Biological Station, Michigan, USA - KB3-0-3 | ecosystem: Environmental > Terrestrial > Soil > Unclassified ...
CCGGTAGCAGCATCCGTTACCGCGGTATACAGGTCGAACCCGTCACCAAAGCTCCAAGCCATCGCTATGTCTCGTATGCAACAATAGACGCGGTGAAATTAACAAACGTCGCATCGGGCGAGGCGGGCGCTACGAGCGCCAGCGTGTCGCCTTGCGCGAAGGTCACGGCGGCGCCGCTGGTCGTCGTGAAGGTGCTCGCCACCATCGCGGCGGCCGACACGACAATCGTGCCGACGTTGGTGAATGTACCCGGCGAAGCCGCGACGGCTTTCTGCACGATCACCGTGACGCTGCCCGTGGCATTCACCGTGCCGCGCGCCGCGGTGGCGTGCCCGAGATAGGCGCCAAGGTTCGCCGGCAAGGTGATCGCCTTCGTGCAGGTGTGCAGCAACAGGATCTGCGATGCCGTCATCAGTCCTGGCACGAATGCCGCCACGACATACTTCGGCCGCTGCGCGGTCCACGCACCCGAGACATACACAAGCTGATCGTGCGTCGCGCCCGACGGCAGCGACACACCACCGCTGCCACCCGCCGCCCATGCCGGGTTGGCTGATGCGCCGCCGGTCGTCAGGACATGCCCGGCGGTGCCCGGCCCGAGTGCCGCCCATGCGCTCGCGCCACGGTACAACACCGAGCCCTGCGCCGCGCCGAGCGCCCGGTCGATGATCGAGGATAGGCTCGTCGGCAATGCGGGTGCGGCATAGGTGTAAGGGTTGCCGAGCACCTCGCCGGAAGCCGCCACCGGCATCGTCGCGGTGATCGCCTCGAACTCGATCGCCGTAGAGCCGATCACCGCGGTGCCGGCCGTCACCATCACCCACGCGGTGCTGTCGTTGACGGTGCCGCCGGCAACCGGGAACGCGGTGCCCTGCAATACCTCCGACGGCTCGTCGTAGTCGGTGGCGCGGGTCAGCACCCACGGTGCCGCGCCCGAGCCGGTGGCGGTGACGGTGTAGCAACCGTTGCGCGCCAGGAGCACCTCGTCCTTGACGAGCACCCGCTGGCCTACCGTCACGGTGGCGCCGTCGATCACCAGCGCGGCGTTAGCGCTCGCGGTGAGGGTGGCGCCGACACCGGCCGAGCCGTTGGCATAGGTGTGCGCGGCGAGCGCCGCCGCCGTTGCATAGTCGGCCGCGGTGTGCCACAGGCTAGGTGGCGAGGTCGCGCCGCCGCCGCCCTTGACGCTAGACCAGATCGGGTCGTTGCCGGCCCCGCGGGTTTGCAGATAAAAGCCGTTGGTGCCGGGCGACAGCGCGGACCAGGTGCTGCCGCCGCGATAAATGATCTGCCCGCGGCCCGAGCCCAGGATGTGATCGAGCAGTCCCGATAGCGTCGTGGCGCTCGGCGCCGCGGTGCCGCCGCTGATGTTGGCGAGCATCGTGTCGTTGGCGATCGTCGCGAGCGACAGCGTGCCGGTCGCGGTGATCGGGCCGCCGGTCAATCCGGCGCCGCTGCCGACTGACGTGACGGTGCCGGCGCCGGCCGGGTTATCCCACGATACATCTGCGCCAGTGCCGCCCGATTTGAGGTAGCTGCCGGTGGTTCCCGGGGCGAGCGCGGTCCAGCCGGTGACATCGCGCCGCAACAGGCTGCCGCGCCCCGAGCCGAGCACCGCGTCGAGCAGTGCCGACAAGGTGACACCGCCCGGCGCCGCGCTGGCTCCGGTGATGTTCGCGAGCAGGTTCAGCGTCGCGATCTGCGACAGCCGCACCGTACCGGCCGACGTGATCGGGCCGCCCGTGATGCCGTCGGCGGTGTCAACGCTGGTGACGCTGCCCGCGCCGAGCGCGGTCAAGGTGCGGTTGTGCCACTTGCCGTCGGAGCTTTGGTATTGGAGGAGGCTGTTGTTTGCCGGCGCGCTGATGGCAACGTCGCTCAACCCGGCGAGCGAACTCGAACCGCCCGAGCCGCCCGCGGGCACAACCCATGCGCCCGTGGCGCCGAGTACCTTGCCGGCCGCCGCGTCACCGGATGCCGGCGCCGGCACCATGCCCTGCGTGCCGCCCGCGCCCGCGTCGCCACCGAACGCCGGCAGCACGGTTGTGGCGACGGTTGCCTTGCTCCGGTTTTGCCAGAGCGAAGCCGCGAGGTTGTAGATTAGGAAGTCGCCGTCGGCCGAGCCGCTGACAGCAACGTCCACGAGGTCGCCGATCCCGGCAGTCGTACCGCTGGCACCGACAATCTCCTGATAGACGGGCAGGCCCGACACGGTGTCTAGCGCCGCCCAATCGAACGACGCCGCGCTAGTATGCGAGATCATTACCGCGCCCATGCCGCCGTCGGGCGCAACGAAGAAATCCATTTCGAGATAGGGCGTCGTCGGCGTCCAGTCGCCCCGCCACTGCGGCACCGGCATCGTCATGACGATGGGTCCGAGGGTACTTCCGTCGGACATCGTCATAGTAAACAAACCGCCTTCGATATTGATGGCGATTGGAGTTATTGCTTCCGGCGGGTTGTCTTGTAGGTACTCGATGCGCTGATCTACGTCGTAGAAATTTTCGTCCACCTCGGCCGGGACGAGGTTCACGCCTTTGCCGGTGCCCCAGGCGCCGTCAGTGCGATAGACAATTGCCATCAGTCGGCCGCCGCTCTCGATAGGGCAGCAGGTTCCGCTGCCGGCGTCTGCGCCCCGTGTAAACTCGGGCCGGGTTGATAGGTAATGATCCACCCGGTCGGCGTTAGATTATCGCCGGGCTTGTCGGTCGGCTCGGCTCCGGTGTTTCTGCCGGCAATCCAATTATCGCTGTCGTGCAACAAAACGTCCGGCTTTTTACCCAGGAGCTTCACAGCCGGCGGCGGCGCCTCATCGGTCGCGCTTGGAGATACCGGGATGCCGTTTTTGTCGATAAAAGCTCGCCGGTTGGCCTCGATGCCGGTATCGAGCGTTACGCCAGTGAACAGCTGCAACTCGGCCATCTCCACCGGCAATATATGATCTATGTACTGCCCGGACGCCGGAATGCCCAGCGGGTTGCCGCTGGCCTTTATCGCCTCGGTGACCATCTCGAACGTTGCCACAGGATAGTCCGCGCCGACAAAGTTACTCGTATTGCCGTGCAGATCATTGAATGCTGGCGGGTTGACGTAATACTTATTGCGAACCGCATTATATGCCCGCCATGCGTTTGTCGTGATCAGCGCGTTCGGATCGCTGAACTGGGTCGGCCAGTAATACGATAGCTTGCCTTCGGTCAGGTTCACGTCGTCATACGCCAGCCACATCTTGCAGTAGCTGTTGACGCTGCCACCATGCGGGCGCGGGTACGGAGGGAACTCCGCGTCGATCTCCTCGCCCTGCGTGCGAACCGGATTGGTCAGGTCGACTGACAGTATAACGTGATGCCAATGATCGGGCACAACGACAAGCTCGTTGCCGCTACGGCCGACATTGCCGTAGTTGCCCAAGTTGTCGAACATATCGGTGGAGGTGCGGAAGGCTTCCGGCACATCGCCCAGCAGCACCAGCGGCAAGCTGCGGTAATGCTGGGTCATCGTATAGGTCCGCACCGGAATGACGTACCCCTCCGCATCGGTCGGCGGCATCGTGCAAATCGGTATCGAGCCAGGGCCATAAACCGGCGTCGGCGGAGGCCACCATTCGAGCCGCGGCGACGGCATGCCGGTCCAGATCACGCCCATCTCTACGCCATTGAATGCCGCCGGGCGCTGTGTCGTCTGAAGGTTCACCGAGAGGATCGGCACTGGCGGATCGCCCTGCTCGCCTCGCGTCTGCCGGCAGTCGATCCCGATATATGACGGCTCGATGTCGTACTCCTCGCCGGTAAAGAAATACTCATTACCGACAATGGGCAGGGTTTGCGGATAGTCTTCTTCTACCACCCACGCGCATACCGGCACGGAGGGGGAACCGTTGTTCCAAAATTCGTGCTGTAGTTCATATGACCCTGTGACAATCGAGCGATACCCATATCGCTTGCGCTTTACGCTCGGGCCGAATGTCATCAACGGAATAATCCCGTCGAACGGCACGTCGGGCCGGTTCTTGTATGCCAGCATCACCGCATCAATCGTTGCCTGCGGCACACGAAACCACAAGGACAACACCAGCTTGGTGAAGTCGGGGAACCCTTTATCCAGTTGGAGATAGCTCATCGGCGCAAAGCGGGCGGTATCGCGGGAACCGGCGGGCCGGCGCCGGCAAAGAAATGGACGGCTAGCCCGCCGCCCCAATGCGCTTCTAGCAGCAACCGCGGCGGGTTTTCGCGGAACGGCCGCTCGACCGTGCCTTCCGGTGGGATCTCTGACATCAGCCGCCCGTTGGGTTCCTGTATTTCATCTTCACTAATTGCGAGGTCGGGATCACGCCGCTGGCGGTGAACTGCGCTTTTTCCGTTGCGCTATACCCATTAAAATCTGCCGATAGACTCGATGTATTAGGCCCCGGTGGCGGCGATAAGGTGGTCTTGTCGAACGTGACCTCGTCGGGCCGATCCTCCATGACGTATTGCGACCGATCATCGGGGTTCTCGACCCGCACCGCCTGCGATTTCCGGCTGGTTTCCTGCCAGCTTTCTTTCACGGTGAAGTCGGTGCCGCCGAGTGGCTCGGGGCTCGGCATGTTGCCAACTGCGCCCCAACAAACAAGGCCTGGGCTGGTGCCTTCGGGATCGAACTCGGGCGGGCGCGGAATGCGGAACCGCTGGTAATCCCGCGCGATCTTGTCGAATGTCGGGTGGATAAGAAGTTGCGGCTTGAATGCCCGGTTCAGCGCAATGCCCGACGGATTGATCGCCATCAGGCTTCCAAGTTAATCTGCGCCGGGATCGGCAGCGGTTGGGTTGCCGGCGTGAACAGCGTCTCGAACTCCTGCCCCTCGCCGGCAACCGGCGTCATCTGAAAGCAGAGCCGCGTCGGGTAGTGCCCGAGCGCGTCCACCGGGTCGCTGGTGGCGTTGACGATGGTGATCTGATCGTCCATGCCGCCGGTTATCGTGATGCTTTGCAATGCCTCGCCGCGGTCGAAGGCGAGCAGGTTCACACCGTCATCGTCGATGCTGAAATCGTCGAGCGACTGATAAACCAGATCGCCCGTCGGCAGCATCACCTCGGCGCCGCTCATGCTCTGGTAGCCGGCATCGACATAACCTAGCTCGACATACTCGGGTGTGCCGGCCGCCGCCGTTACCGTCGTGCCGTGGCCGACGGCGCAGCCGATGGTCAGGTCCACGTAGTGCTGGCCATCGCCGGAAGCGGCGAAGGCGTAGCCGGTGATCTTGCCGATGGCTTCGCCGCCACCCGGCAACCGCCGATCGACGACGTGCGCATTCATCCGCAGCGTAGCGGCAATGCCCGTGCCCCACGGCACCCGGCATTGCACTTCGATGGCCCGCGCCCGCCGCCGCAACTCGGCGCGGCCGAGCAGCAACAGGTATTGCACGCTCATGTTGCCGCGGTCGGTGTTTAGATACGACGAGCGCCTTGTGTCGCCGATTGCCATGCCGAGCACCGGATCGGTCACGGTGTTCTCAGCCGTGATGCTCACCTTCGCGATGTTCTCGGCATTGCCCGGCTCGGCGAGCAGTGCCTGGATGTCGGCCGCGAGCGAGCACCGCACGACTTCGGTGCGCCCGCGGTCTGCGAGCCAGTCGAACAAGGTAAACTGCTCGATTGCCGAGATCGGGAACGTCACGACATAATCGCTGGTGCCGCCGAACCAGAGCCCGGCGGTGCCGTAGTTCGGGATGATCTCGTCGGGGTTCTTTTGCAGCGCGGTGATGGCGTCGAGCGCTTCCTGCGAAAGCTGCCGATACTTCACCTGATACGAATAGCGCTTGAAACCCTTTGGTGCTTCATAGGCGCCGGTGTTGGCATTCACCGTCCAGCCGCCGCCGAAATCGGTGTTCGGTTTCGGCCAATCGTTTTTGAGTCCGTCGCCGGTCAGCGATGAGATCACGCCCGACTTCAGCTTCGGGATCATGCCGCCGCCGGCCCGCACGTCCACGTTCATGCGATAGATCGACTTGTGGACGACGCAGATGTTGTAGACATCCCACGTCATGTCGATGACGCCGTGCCCGGTTTGCTTCCAGGCAACCGTGCCTTCGAGGTCGACGCGCGACAGCGGCGGCTGCGAATAGCTGACGTTGAAACTGTCGTATAGGTGGTCGGCCTCGCCTATCGTTAGCGTACCATCCTCGCCAGCAAGCTCGTCGGAGTGCGTCAGTTCCAGCGTGTCGCGGGCGATGTGCCATTGCGCGCCGTAGCCGTTGAGTACGGCATCCGCGTCTTGCTCCCCCGACGCGATCCATATCGGGTCGTAGTAGGGCAGCGTCTTCAGCCCCTCGGCATAGCCGGCCTTGATCTCGTCGTAATCGGGCGGCTTGGCGGCGAACAGCAACCGCACCGCTTCGCCGTCAATGCTCTCGGGGACAGCGACAAGGCGCCCGCAGAACAGCGGCACGATGCCCTCGCCGTCATCCCATGACAGCCAGCACCACTGCACCCGGCCCGGCGCTAGCAGTCCGGTGCCGGGATTGATCACCGTCATGGTGAGCCCGGCGAAGTCGCCTTCGCTCTGCGTGATCTGAAGCTCGGTGATCGCCTCGTCTTCGACGGCGTGCACCAGCGGATCAAAGGCAATCGGCGCGGCCATCCAGGCGAAGTAGAACGGCCCCGCCACTATTGCTCCTCAAGCTCCAGCGACCAGCCCACCGCGGCGCCGTACTCGTCGGTGCTGGCGCTGTAGCTGATCACCATCATGTCGAGCCTCGGGCGATACCACGTCCATGCCCCCGCGGTTCGCGACGAGCCGCTGACGACGGTGCGCTGCGGCGAACCGCCGGTCGTGCGATAGCCGAGCTCGCTGACGCAATCCACCGTCACCGGCATGCCCGGCCAGACGCCATCCAATGCCGGCGCCTCGACGTCGGCGCAGGAGATCGTGCTCTTGTACTTGCGCATCTGGCTCGGGCTGAGATCGATAAGCCCGCCGTTCACCGTGCGGGCGATGGCGCCCGCGGCGTCGATAGGATCGAGCGTCTGCGTCAGCCCGCGAGCGGCATAGGTCGGCATCCCCGGCCCGCTGATAACCAGCAGGGTCAGCGGCGGCGGCATCTACTGGAACAGCCCGGCCGGGCGCCCGCCCGCCATCATGCCGGCGCGCCGTGCCTCGCGGGTGAGGCCGCCGACGATGGCGTTGTCGGCCCGCAACGCAAAGCTGTTGCCGTTAAACACGAGGTTAACCACGGCGCCCCCGCCGGGTCCGCCCGCCGTCACCATGCCGCCGCTGGCAAAGCTCGGGATACCGCGCGACGGCATCCGACCGCCCATGCCGTTGAGTGCCTGCATGAACTGCGGCCCCCAGCGCTGCACCGCCGCCGCCCGCATGACGAACTCGCCCGCGCTCAAGCGCGCCGTCACGCTGTCGCTAGTCGGCGTGCCGGGACCATGCACCATGCCGCCCTCGGCGTAGCGGAAAGGCTGATCGACCCAGGCGTTCACAGCCTTAGCGCTCGCCTCGGCGGCTGTTCTGGCGGCGTAAGCCGCATCCGCGCTTGCCTCGGCCGCGGTTTTGATGACAGGCGCGGTGCCTGGAGGTGAGGGACTAACCATCTTCGGCGGTGGCGCCTGATAGTCGCTTACCCCCGGCAGGATTGACTGTGTTGGGCGGCTGCCGGGACCATAGCCGGTAGACTGATTAAAGCTGGCAGGACCATAGCCGCCAGTGGGGCCAGTTCCGGGGCCGAGATGTACGGTTGGCATCCCGGCCGCCGATGCGGTCACCTGCACGTCCTTCAGAGTCGCGTCGGCTTTCTGCGCGTCGGCCTGGATCTGCGCCATGCTGCCCTTCACATCGAGCGTGGCGGCCTTGGCCTCGCTGATAAACAGACCCCAGAAACCTTTCCAGATGCCCTCCATGGTTGTCGTCAGCCCTTGAAAGAACGGCGGCAGCGTATTGGCATCTTCTTTCAGCGGCTCGAATGGATGAAATTGCGGATCGCTAAACGGCGATTTTTTAAAGTTCTCCCGAATCTTTTCTATCATTTGCGCAAAGAACGCCGGCAGCGTATTTGCCTCATCTTTCAGCGGCTGGAACGGCTTAAAGTCTGGCGGAAGCGGGGCCAGGATAACCTGCATCAGGGTCTGCGGCAGGTTGCGGAGGAACTCGCGGCTGCTGTCGGCTAGACCTGCCTGCGCCTTTGCGGTGTTTTTGGTAATGGCTGCCCAAGCTTCCTGTATCTGTTGGCTGAGCTTCTCCCACGCCCCCGCCGATTGATCGAGATCATCAAGCGTCTTCTTGGTGGCGCCTCGCTGCGAGGCTGCAAGCTCCGCAGTCTTCGCGTCAAGTTCCGCGAGGACCGCGATTATTTTATCAGCTTCTTCCCGCGGCACGTGGAACACGCTCTTTGATATTTCGTTAAGTTGAATTTCGCTCAACCGTAATTGCTTGGCGTTTTGCTCTGCCCGCTTGAATGCGTCGGCAAGTACCCGCATTTGCTTATCGGCGGGCAACTTTGCCATCTTCTCTTGATCTACTTGGAGTATGTCGAGAGGTTCCGAGAAGTCGCGCACGGCCTGCGAAGCGCCCCGCATAACCTGCACGGTCTTGTCGCCGAAGGTCGCGAAGTCCTGGGTGGCGGATTTTGTGGCGTCTCGTGTTTTCGTTGCCACGCCGGCGATTGTGGCGGACACGCCGGTCAGAAACTTGTTAGCAGTCTCCGCCGACTCGCCGCGCTCTTTCGCGAGTTCCTGCAAGCCCTGCACCATCAGCGGCTTGACGCCAGTTTGACGCGCAAGATCGCGGATCTCGCGCATGCTCTTCGCGATCTCGGCAAACTGGCTTATCAGTTCGCTGAGGGCGGAAGAGGCAGCAAACCCCACCCCGCCGCCAATCCCGCCCCCGATCAAACTCCCGCCGAAACCGCCAATCCCGCGCAGGCTGCGAAGCTGCCGGAACAACCGCCCCGTGGACCTTGCCGTAATGTTGACGCTCTCGTTTGCCCGGTCGGCCGATTGCCTGACTTCGTTGAATGCCCGGCTGCCGGACCTGCCAAGGTCTTTGAGGCTGCGGTCGAGCGAAACAGCCTTGTCTTTCATTACTCCAAATGTGTTTGATAGCTCCTTGGCCCGCGCAGTATCGCCGGCTTTGACGGCGCCCTTAATCTGCCGGTCAAGGTTGGCGAGTTCGGCCTGGAGTAGCTTTAGCTCGCCGCGGAACTTGCTGGTGTCAGCGCCAATCGTTACGGATTGATTGTCGGGCACGGTTCGCCTAGCTCCCGGTCAATTCTTTAAGCGTCCGCTGAATCTCGCTGCCCTCGCCATGCGCGGCGTTGCGCGCATCAACCAGGCGGAAGGCGCGTTCGATCTTCTCGCGGTCGAGGCCAAGGGCCACCCACGCGAAGACCTGCCGCGGCGTCATTTCCCAGATCGCCTCAGGCGAGTGATGCCAGACAATCAACTGTTCAACTGCGCTGGCAAGATGGCTTCCGGCCGCACGCCGTTGACGCCGTCGTCCTCTAGCGCTGGCTCGGTCGCGGCCTCGGCCAGCGCTATCGGAGGGCGGTCGGAATGAAACGTCAGTCGCACGACCTCCCCGGCGATTGCGATCACAAGATCGCTCGGGAGCGAGCCTGCTTGCCGCTCATATTGCGCCTCGCCAGGGTGCCCCAGTCCCGCCGCGATGATCGCCGGCAGCGCTTCCGAGGCGGTGAGAAGCCCGGCGCCGCCCTCGATGACCCGCGCGAAGGCCGGGAATTTCCGGGCGATGTCGGCCAGATGAGCCAGCGATATGCCGCCGATCTCGAACTCGGCCATTGCGCCGTCCGCGGCCTCGATTGCTACCGTGGCTTTCGGTCGCTTCGGCACAAGATCCAGAAAACTGATCGGCATTGAATTAAGCCGCGGCCCTTGGCGCCCCGGTTGCTGTCGCGCCAACGCTAACCGACGCGAGCAGCGCCATCTTGAGGTTCTCGGCGGTGAACTCGTCCATGATCATGTGGACTTCGAGGGTCTGCTGGACGACCGGCGAAAAGTCTTTCTTGCGGATGCCGCCGACCCGGTGGTTCCAGTGGTCGAGCCGTTCGACTGCGGGCGTCAACTCGAACACGTTCACATTGCCGACATCGCGCGCGGTTAAGTCATCCTCGCCTTTCCAGGTGATGATGCCGGTGCCGACGTAATAGGCGTCGGTGGTCGGGCTCACCATCGCATCGTCCGGGTGCGTGATGGTTCCAAACGAGCCGGTCGTCGGGTCGGCGAGCACGTCGCCGGTCAATTCAAGCTGACCCCAATCATCTTGAATAAAACCAATCGCGCCGCTCGGGCCGAACTGCACCACCGGCAGAGTAATAATCACCTGCGGCCCGATGTCGTTGGTGCCGGTAAAAACCAGCTCCCCGATGATCTGGGATTGCAGGCCGATGTCGAGTGTCACGGCGGCCATGACGTTGCTCCTACTTATTGACGATAGAGGAATCGAACTCGTTTATTGCTTGGCCGATGGCCTCGGACAACTCGGCCTTGATGCGCGGGCGCATCGCGGCTGCTGGCCCGCGCAGGAACCGGCGAGCGCGAATGTGCGGCCGGCGCCGCTCATAGCCGGCGACAGCACCCGTTGAGCGGCTATAACCTCGCACCCGGACCGGGCCGCTGCGGCGCTTGCCCGGCGCGCCGTATTCGAGGGCGCCGAACGCGGCGCCAATGCGCTGTGCCTTACCCGTCGGAAGTATTCGGACGCGCCCGCGAACAAAGTCCTGCCGGACATCGACAAACGAGCGCGTCGCCGCGCGCAGTCGCCCGGTGCGGACCGGCTCGGCCGCTTTGACCCGCGACAGCAGTTGCGTCGTCAATCGGGTGATTGTGACCTCTAGCTTCCGCTTGAGGGCGTCCGGTATCTGATCGAAATGCAGCACCAGCTTGTTAAGGTTGGAGTCGATCGTGACGTTGAGGTCGCTCACGCCGCGAGATCGCCTAAGCGAAAGGCGTAGACAAAGACGAAGGTAATATCGATGCGGTGCTCCAGCGCCTCGGCATCGGGCGGCAACACGATGCAGCCCTGGTAGTCGATGCGCCCGGTCGTGCCGACAGCGGTGCGCAACGCGTCATCCGACAACACCGCCGCCACAATGGCGCTGCGGTAGCGCGACAGCAGCACGCCGGCATCCGCCGCGCCGCCGGCTCGCACATACACGCTGACGCCTGGGCTCAGCTCCATGCGCTGCAATTCGCTGTGGTGCTGCTGCGGCGCTTGCCCCAGCGAGGTTTCGATGCCGTCCTGAACGATCACCGCCGGCCGCGCATTACCCGGCACGTCAAGCTTGTTGCGCACGACCGCTGCGATACCGCTTACGGCGCCGCACAGCGCCGCCAGCCGCGACAGGATCACCTCGCGCTGGTCAGCCACGGCAAAGCAGGTTCACGCGGCACAGCGTGCCGCCGTAGCTCAGCGGCGCGATCTCCTGAATGTTCGACGGATTGCCGTCGATCACAACGATGTCATCGCGCGACGGGATGCCGAAGCTGCCGAGGCCGGTCGGGCTGAGCACAACCCGGATCTCCTGGCTCTCGCCGGCTTCGAGCGATTGCGGCCCGAAGTTGCGCACCGCCGCCGGACACTCGATTTCATCCGCCACGGTGGTCGCGCCGGTCACGGGATCAACCGCGGTGCGCTGTAGCGTCACCGTCTGCCCGTAGCCGGCGATCGCCGCGTCGAGCCGGGCGATCAGCACTTGCGGCGTCATACAAACCAGATCCGGTAAGGCGCCAGCAGGTCGCGGGCGCCCGCCGGGACCGCACCGCCATAAGTCCCAGCCCCGGCGTCACCGGCATAAACCTGGGTCAGCAAATCCGGCACCGTCTCCGACCGCAGCGCCGGGTCGCGCCCCACCGCGTACCAGCGGGTGCCGAGCCATTCGAGCGCGGCGCCCTGCACGTCGTCCGGGATCGGGTCGAAGCCGGCGGTGTACTCCACCAATATCAACGCCGCGGTCCATGCGCCCGGCGCCGCCCCGGCGCTATCGAGCCGGTAGAGGCTGCCGGTCTCCGGGTGCAATTCGAGATAGCCCGCATCGAGCGGCAGGCCGCCATCCTCGCTCACCGTCACCAGCGGCACGCCATCCTCGACCACAACCGGAAATTGCCGCGTCACCAACGGCTCGCCCCAATAGCCGCAGAGATTGCGGATCTGGTCGGTGTATTCCTGCACCGCGAATATGCGGTTGCAATAGTTGTTGATCGCTGCCGATACGCTGTCGATGTGCGCCGACAGCGCGGCGTCCTTCGAGGTGTCCTCGACCGGAATGCCGAGCGCGGCTTTCGCCTGGTCGAGCGTAACCAGCGCCATGCTCGCGGCCGGCATCACGACGCGGTTGATGCGATAACCGCTCACCGCACTCGCGCAAATAAAGGATAGAGGTCGCAATCAAGCCGCGTGCCGTCGCTGTAGCGCAGCGTGAGCATGCCATCGTCGTCAACGACAAGCGCCTCAGGCAATGGTCCCGGTGGGCCAGGGTATCCGCGCTGGCCGATAGCGCCGGCCGGTCCCGGCGGGCCGGCTTTGCCGCGCGGCGACAACAGCCGCCAACCCTCGCCCGGGCATGCGCCCGGGGCGTCGCTGGCGGCCACAAACGACGAGCCATCCACCATAACCACGTCGAGCGCTTCATAGGTACTGGCGGCCTTCCAGTGCCCCCGGAATGCGAGCGTGCGGCCATCGCCTCCGCGCTCGCCTGTTGGGCCTGGAATGCCCTGTTCGCCAGCCGGGCCGACAATGCCCTCGCCGGCTTCTCCTCGCGCTCCAGGCGGCCCCGCCGGCCCCGGTGGGCCAACCAGCGCCGCAACCTGCAACGCAGCCTCAGCCCGCCACGCTCGAAGCGTAGCGATCTCCTCGCGCGCCTCGGCCAGCATCGCCATCATCTGCAACCGCAATTCCCGCTCCAGCGCCCCGACGACCGAACCCAGTTCGGCCGCCAGCGGGTCAGGCGGTAAAGCGGCGGTGTTCGTCATACGCAGAGCGGAACGCAGCGAGTTTGCTTGCGGTGTCGCCGGCATCGGCGCTCCCGTCGTCGGGATTCGGTGTGTCGGTTGGCGGCGGTGTATCCGGCGCCGGCTTCGGCGGCTGCAAGTCGCTGCCGTAGCTCAATGGGACGACTTGCTGTTGCACCCTCGGTTGCGCCCCGTGGCCGCCGGGCACCGCGGGCAAGTCCTCCTGTGCCCGCGCTTCGTCGGGGCTGTAGATGCCCGAGATGACACCGCGCGCCAGCGCCTCGATGCGCTCGCGGTACGCGCTGCGCAAGAGCGCCTTGGTGTCAAATTCGAGATATTCGTCGGGTACGCCCTTGAGCCCGTACAAGAGCCCGAACGCTTCCTCGACATGGTTCAGCCAGAACCCCAGGCCCTTGGCGATCCAATCCTGCATGTGCAGCTCGGCCGAGGCGTATGTCGTCTGGCCGATGCCCAAGATGGGGAGCGGTATCCGCATGCAGAGCGCCACCTGTTCGTCGGTCAGCTTCAGCATTTCGGCAAGCTGACCATCCACCGCGTTGGTCTCGATCAGGTGCGCTTTCAGTCCGTGCGTCGCCAGCGGCGTGTTGCCGGCATTCTCGCCGCTGGTCTTTTCTCGCCAGCGCTGCGACAGCAATTCCGCCTGTTCCTGCGTCATCACCTGATCGGTTTCGAGGATGAAACTCGGCCGCGCCCGGTTGATGTAAAAGGCTATCTGTTGGTTCAGCACTGCGTCCTGCATCGCCAGGTCAAGCGCCGCGGCCAGGATCGGGCTCTCACCACGCAGCGGGTGCCGCGGCGTCTGAAGCCGCACATGCAGCACGTCCCGCGCCGGCACGCCCTCGCTGACATCGAGTCGCGCCTCGATCACCTCGTTGCCCCAGAGCGAATAGAAGACGCTGCCGTCTTCGGCAATCGCCGCCCGGCCCTCGCGCATCAGGTGAAGCTGGTCGATCTCGCCGCGGTTGTTGCGCAAGCCGACAGCGAATGCCTCACCTCGCTCGTAAGCCCGGCGGGTCAGGTTCAGCATAAAATCGCTGATGCTTTGGTAGTCGTTCGGCCGCTTGCAAACCCGCGTCAGTGCCGAGTTGACCACCCGTTCGCGCCCGCCGTTCGGCAAGCTGCGCCAATGGTCAGGGGCGCACATTGCGGAGGTCTGTGCATAGCTCGAAACGCACGCTTCGACCATTGCCGAGCGGGTACCGTAGGGCTGGAGGTTGTGCCCCGACTGCCACCAGTTGACGTAGCGGCCGGCGCTGGCGCTGAGCCAGCCGCCCGATAGCATGTAAGGGCCGGGCCGGTACTGCCCCTCGACCGCCCGCGCCCGCCCCCACGGCAACCGGGCGGTGAGCCAGTTCGCCATTTAGAACTGCGCCCAGTAGAAGGTCGAAACCACACCGGCCCCAGAGCCGAACACCTCCAGGCACATCGCGTGCCCCGGCGGTGTCTTTTCCCCCGCCACATACGCGATGCGGTTCACCAGCACGCCGCTCGCCGGCAGGTTCATCTTCGGCAGAATGACAGCCCTATTCAGGGCGCAGTTGGTGCCGGTGCCCGACGACAGCTCGAATTGCAGATCCTGGCCTCCGACGCCGCTGCGTTGATTACCGGAACGACTCAGGTGATCGACGGGGGCGTCACCGCGCATTGACCGCCGGGATTTAGCCACTCCCCGGAAACTCTCCGGCATCCGGTGCTAGATTCTGCACCTTCCGCAAATAGGCGATGGCGCGCGCCTCTAAATCATGCGGATAGGCGTAGCCCAGGTGGTCGCCGA
>Ga0134123_10001607_pt1 | contig 14721 bp, 14 predicted proteins | sample KB303_FD_96460 | JGI IMG/M metagenome (GOLD analysis project Ga0134123, IMG submission 96460) | Terrestrial soil microbial communities without Nitrogen fertilizer from Kellogg Biological Station, Michigan, USA - KB3-0-3 | ecosystem: Environmental > Terrestrial > Soil > Unclassified ...
CCGCCGACCGGCCCGTGCGACCGTGGCTGGCGGCCGTGGTCCGTAACTTCCTCCGCCGCCAGCACCGGGCCCGGACGCGCAGCGAGCGGCGCGAGCGGGCCGTGGGCGCGGAAGAGGAGGCGGTGACTGACCCGGAGGAGCTACTGGCGCGGCACCAGGCGCTGCGGGTGGTGGCCGAGCTGGTGGCCGAGCTGGACGAGCCCTTTCGATCCACGATCCTGCTCTGCTACGGCGAAGGGCTGGAGCCGTCGGAGGTGGCCCGGCGGCTGGGGGTGCCGGCCGGCACCGTCCGCTGGCGGCTCAAGCGGGCGCTGGATCTGCTGCGCGAGCGGCTCGACGCCCGCCACGACGGCGATCGCCGGCGCTGGGTGCTGCTGCTGGCGCCCGCGGGCCGGCGGCACCGACCGAGGGCCGGGAGATGGCTGGTGAGAGGGGCACTGACGGCTGGTGGCGTCGCGGCGTTGGTCCTCCTCACGCTGGCGCTCGGCGCGGGCTCGGCTGGAATCGAGCGCTCGAGGAGCGTTCGAATCGTCAGCGGCGGGCGCCTGGTGAAGCTGCCGCTGGTGCGACTGAGCGTGCCGGCCACGCCCGCGAGCGACTTCGTGATCGCGGGGGTGGTGCGCGACCGCGGTGGCCGGGGGATCGCCGGTGCCTCGGTGGCGCTGGTGGAGCGCCGGCCGCTCCGCGACGCCTCGATGTCGGATCTCGGGCCCGTGCTTGCCACCGCGGTGACCGATGCCGCTGGCAGCTTCCGTCTGGGCCTGCCCGCCGATCGTCCCTGCTCGCTGACCGTCACGGCGCCCGGCTTCGAGCCCTCCCACGAGCCCAACGTCAGCGACGGTGTCCCGCTGGCGATCGTGCTCTCGCCGGGAGGCACCACCCTGGCGGGTCGCGTGACGGAACGAGCGGGCGGTCCGGTGCCGGGCGCGCGCGTGGTGGCGCTCGACGATCGCGGCTTCCACGACACCGATCTCTCCCGAGCCTTCGTGGCGGTGAGCGGTCCCGACGGCCGCTACCGGCTGGGGCTGGCCAAGGGCGTCCACCTGGTCATGGCCCGCACCGACGGCTACGGGCAGGTGAGCCGCGTGGTGTCGCTCTATGGGGCCGCCACCGAGGACTTCCAGCTCGGCCCAGCGGGCGAGGTGGCCGGGCAGGTCACGGACGCCGGCGGTAAAGCTGTGCCGGGCGTGGTGGTGACGGCCGAGCCGCTCGCCGGTAGGGCCGGGGCATCCGACGGGCGCAGCGACGCCGCCGGCACCTTCGTCGTCCCGCATCTGGCGGCGGGGCGCTACCGGCTGACGGCGCGCGCCGGCCGCCTCTACTTGGCGGCGCCGCCCGTGGTGGAGGTACGCGAATCTTTCCGGACCGAGGCGGTGTCGGTGGTGCTCTCGGGGGGCACCAGCATCGCGGGCCTGGCCACCGACCCGTCAGGGGCGCCCGCCGCCGGTGTCGAGCTCTTCGTGCTGGGCCCGGGCGGCGGCCGTCGCTCGCCCGAGTGGGTCACCGGCCCCGACGGCCGCTTCCGCATCGACGGTTTGCCTCCGGCGCGCCACGCAGTTCGCGTCGACGAGCGATCGCCCGGTGAGCTCGACGGCGAGGCCATCGCCGACACCTCACGCGGCGACGCCGAGGTGACGCTGGCCCTCCGTCCCGGGCGGACCGTGCGAGGTCAGGTGCTCGACGCCAGCGGGCAGCCCGCCGCGGGGGCCAACGTTCTGGGCGGAATCTTCGAGCCTGGCCGTGCCCGCCAGCTTCGCACCGTCGCCGACGTCGAGGGACGGTTCATCTTCCGTCGCCTGGGGCCGGGACGGCTCAAGTTCGGCGCCGAGGACGAGCGCCTGGGCGCGGTCGGCCAGGCCACCGACGTCGCGGCGGGGGCCCCGATCAGCGAGCTGGTGTTGCGCCTCGGTCCGGGCGTGCGTGTCACCGGCACGGTCCGCTGGTCCGACGGCACCCCGGCCGGGGGCGTGCTCGTGCGCGGCTTCAACGGCAGCGCCGCAATGCCAGTGGCGACCCGCCGGGCCCGGACCGGCCCCGATGGCTCCTTCACCCTCGAGCACGCGGTGTCGGGCGACATCCGGATCCTGGCGACGGCGGATGACGCCGCCGTCGACGCCTGGCAGAGGCCACCAGGCCCCGACTGCCTCTTCATCCCCTTGCGCGGCGGCGTCGCACCGCCACCGCTCCAGCTCACCCTCTCGCGATGAGCGTCAGGCTGTCACTCTTCGAATCAGCCGCAGCACCAGCAAGAGCACGATGGCCCCCACGAACGCGACGAAGATGGTCCCCGGCAGCCCGCGGAAGGGCACCCCGATGTGCAGCGCGCGGAAGACGAACCCGCCCAGGAACGCGCCCACCACCCCGACCACGATGTCTCCGATCACGCCGTAGCCGCCGCCCACCACGGCGGAGGCCAGCCATCCGGCGATGAGGCCGACCGCGATCCACAGCAACAGAGTCTCGACCGACATGAGCGGGCTCCTTTCGTGAGGGGGGTCTCACACGCAGGGTGGGTCCTCATCCCACAGGTGGCAAGGCACGTCGAGGCAACACTCCGCGCTCAGAGGCTCAACAACGAATCAGGCGGAACGGTTCCCTCTCCGCTTGCGGAGAGGGTTAGGGTGAGGCGGTTGTACCTGTCCAATGTCTCGACGGAGATCCCGGGGCGCGACGGCCTCACCCCTCCCTCTCCGCGGACGGAGAGGGCGAACACGCAGCGGGGACTCCACCGACCTGCCCACCGCCACCATCTCCGCCGACGGAAGGCGGCGCGACCGACGATTCTCGGCTCACCCCTCACTGCCAGTGACGGCCCTGAAGTCCCCCTCGCGATCGCCGTGGTACCCCGGCAGCTTGGGCCAGGCATCGACGCCGTCGCCGGGCCACCGTGGCAGGACATGAACGTGGAAGTGGGGCACCGACTGCTGCGCCGTCGGGCCGCCGGCAAAGAGGACGTTCACCGCGGCGGCCGACAGTCGGGAACACAGGCGCTCGGACACTCTCTGTGCGGCGAGGAAGAGGCCGCTCACCACCTCCGCGCCCAGCTCGGACCAGGTCGCGACGTGGACCAGCGGCGCGACCACCGTGTGCCCCCGAACGTCCTGGTGAAGCGGGAAGAAGGCAAACGCGTGCTGGTCCCGGTAGACGATCCTCCCGGCCTCGCGACCCGCGCCAAGCTCGCACAGCGCACAGGGCTTCATGACGTGCGCGGCGAGCTTAGCAGGGCGACGGTCAGTACTTCTCCACCTGACGGTAGCCGATGCGGACGCAGCCCCAGTGCTTGCCGCGCACCTTCACGGGGACGGACAGGTCGGCCATCAGCTCGCCGGTGTCGCGCTTGTACCGCTGCAGGAGGTAGGGCGCCTCGTTGCGGGCGGCGGCGATGCCGGTGCGGTCGCCGAAGATGCGCTTGGTGCGGTTGTTGACCAGGTCGAAGGCCAGGTTGCCGGTGAGCGGCATGGAGTAGCGCTGGTTGTGGGTGGGCAGGTAGCCGTTGATGTCCGTGACCACGGCGAAGACGATGGTGCCGGACTTGCGCACGATCGCCTCCTGCAGGGTGGGGAGATCGCGGTCGGCGAGGCCGCTGTACTCGGTGGTGTACTTGGGTGGATCAGTCCGGGCGATGGGGTAGTAAAGGCGCGCGAACAGCTTCTCCTCGGAGATGGCCCGGCTCTGCAGCCAGCGCTCCAGCATCTGCGAGGTCTCGGCGGCGAGCTGGTTGGCCCAGCTCAGCACCTCGCGGTCCTGCGTCGAGAGGGCGTCCCGCTCCTCGGCGCTCGCGCTGGCGGGGATGGCCCCCAGCGCCCCGATCGACACGGCCATCGCTATCATCACACGTCGGTTCATCGCTGCACTCCTCGTTGCTGCTGTGGTGGTCACGGTCATTCCTCTCCCAGGCGGGCCATCGCTGCCTTCAGGCTGGCCCGCAGGCGATCGAGAGACTTGGCCATCCGGCCCACCTCGTCGGGCGTCCCGGGCTGGATGGGGACCTCCAGGCCGTCGCCGACGCTGATGCGGGCGGCGGTGGTGGCCAGGGCCTCGAGCGGCTTCATGGCCCGCTTGATCATCATGAAGATGACGCCGACGCTGAACAGGCCGAGCGCGGTGAAGGTCGCGGCCAGCGCCGCCACCAGCTGGGCCTTGTGCGCGGCGATCTGGGCCATCGAGACGCCCACCCGGAAGCCGCCCCAGTGCTTGCCCTTGACCACGATGGGCGAGGACACGTCCCACATCAGGGCCCCGTCCTCGCTCTCGGAGCGCTGGACCAGCGAAGGCTCGCGGTTGGTGGCCGCGGCCAGCTCGACCGGGCTGTTGAAGACGCGCTTGGTGAGGTTCCAGGCGCGGTCCGCGCTGGCGTCGCCGCTCAGCGCGCGCTGGAAAGTGGTGTTGTGGGTGGGCACGTAGCCGTTGGCGTCGCTGCCCACGGCATAGACGAAGTCCTCGCTCTCGAGGAAGCGGTCCTGGAACTTCAGCACCACCCGGTCGGTGTAGAAGTCGTACTTGGTGTGGTACTTGGCCGGGCCGCCGAAGTCGTAGCCCTTGATCGGCTCGTAGGTGCGATCGAAGACCTCGTCGACGGTGAGGTAGCCGTTGTCGATGGCGTCCTCGAGCATGGCGCTGTAGGTCTGCGCGCCCAGCGCCGCCGCCAGCTTGCCCTTGTTGAGGGTGAGATCCTCCATCGCCCGCGTCTGGCGGGAGGTGATGAAGAACGCGACGCTCGTGGTCAGCACCAGCGTGACCACCGCCAGCGTCAACGACACCTTCAGGCTGAGACTCTGTTTAACCGCTTGGACCATCTGTGCTCTCTCCTTCGTTCGTTCAGGCCGTCATGGTGGTGCGGAACTGGGCGCGCTCGCCCGGATCGTCGATGTGCTTCTCCAGCTGCGCGATCAGAGGAAGGACGTGCTCGCGCCCGAACGGCGCCGCTCCGCACACGGTGCGCACGGCCTCCTTGACGAAGACCCTGGCCATCGGGCCCACGCTGCCGGCCAGCGCGGTCGCGCAGGCGGTCAGGAAGGCGGCCGCGCGCGGGTCGGGCTCGGCGGTGGTGGGGCGGGCGGCCGGGTGCGGCTGCGAGGGCGTGGCGGTGCGCACCGGGGCGACGACCGGCACCGGGGCCGAGATCGGCGCGGGCGCGGCGACGGGCACCGGGGCCGAGATCGCCGGCGGCGCCGCGTTCTTGAGGCGCGAGGCCGCCACCCGGATGGCCACGCCCGCGAACGACGGGTTGAGCCGGGTGTCGGCCACCACCGCCAGCGCGGCGGCTTGCCCCGGCGACTGCCGGGCGGCGAAGAGGTTGCGGATGAGCAGCTTGCCATCGGCGAAGCCGGCCGAGACCAGCTCCCAGTCGTCGTGCACCAGCTGCAGCGAATCGATGGCGTTGACCACCGTGCGCCCCACCTCTTGCAGCAGCGACCGGTCGTAGACCGCGTGGGCCCGGTGAGCGAGGAGCTGGCCCTCGCAGTCCACCACCAGGGTGGCCTGGACCCCTTCCACTTCGTGCAGCGATTGCAGGATTGCGTCCATGTCCTTCTCCCTCAGCGCCTGAAGACCCCGTCCAGCTTCTTCTCGATGCCGCCGATCGGCTTCTTGGGATCCACGTGGATCCCCACCACGCCGTCGTCGTGCACGGCCACGATGCAGGCGCTGGCCGGGCCGGCGATCGAGGCCCGCGACAGCGGCCCCAGCCCCAGCTGGTCGCCCGCGCGCTCGAGGGCCTCGGCGGCCACGGTGTAGACGGCGCCGGCGGCCTCTCCGTCGATGTCGCCGGTGGCCTCGAGCAGCGCGCCCGAGCGGTCGCTGATCACCAGCGCCGTCACCTCGGGGAGCCGGCTCAGCTGGCCGCGGGCGATCTGTACCAGGTTGGTCATTGCGTTTGCTCGCGTTGGTTTCGAGCTTCAGTACGGAGGTCGTTCGCGTCGGTTTCACGAATTATTTCCGGCACCTACGTAGCCAAAGTGCGCGGGAAGACGCACACGCCTCACGACAAATTTTCATTTCCTCGTCAAGCCGACACCGAGTTCCTCCGAGGCCGTACTCGCGCACATGGAGATCGCGGCGCAGCTGAAGTTGCTCCTCGAAGGCCTGACCGGGGTCAGGGAGGCGATCCTGTGCAGCACCGACGGGCGCCCGTTCGAGAGCATCGGGTTCGCCACCAGCGTGGCCGAGGCCGCGGTGCTGACCGCCTCGATCGCCGGCGAGCTGTCCCGGGTGGGCGAGCTCCTGGCGCTGGGCGCCTTCGACAAGGCGGTGGTGCGCGGCGCCCAGGCCACCCGGGTGCTCGCTCAGAAGGAAGAGATGCTGGCCGCCATCACGGTCGATCCGAAGCGGCCGGTGGGCGATCTCGAGGGCCGCCTCGCCAGCACCAACTGGGCCGAGCGCAAAGAAGAGCGCAAGGAAGAGCGGCCGGTGACCCCGCTGCGCGCGGTGCCCGCCGCGCCCCCGCCCGTGCCGCGCGAGCCGGTCTTCGCCGGCCAGCTCGAGCTGTTCTGCCTGCCCGACCTGCTCGAGTTCCTGCGCTCGGGCCAGCGCACCGGCAAGCTGCGCATGGACGCCAGCGCCGGCGCGGGCCTGGTGCGGATGCGCCGGGGCAAGATCACGGCCGCCTCGTCGCCCAACGTCGGCACCATGGGCGACTACTTCATCAAGCACGCGGTGCTGACGGGCGAGCAGCTGCGCGCGCTCTTGCAGGAGCAGCGGACCGACCCGGTCCGCAAGAGCCTGGGCCGCCTGGCCATCGATCACCGGCTGGCCACCGCCGCCGACGTGCGCCGGGCGCTCGTTTGTCAGGTCCAGGACGCCATCCGTGAGCTCAAGGACTGGTCCACCGGCACCTTCGCCTTCGAGCCCGAGCCCCTGGGCGAGCCGACGCTGTCCGAGATCGAGCTGGAGCTGGATCCGCAGGCCGTGCTCCTGACGATCTTCAAGGAAGAGGACGAGGCCCACGAGGGGGCCCGTCAGGCCAGCAACGGCCCCTTCTGAGCGCGGTCAGCGCAGGAAGCGCAGCGAGGCCAGGACCCGGGCGTAGGCGGCGCGCGACGGCCCATCGGCGCCGTCGAGCAACACCACGAACACCTCGCCCGTCTTCGGGGCCTCGGGCTCCGGGCGCGCGATCCAGGTCTCGACGATGGTCCGCCACGGTTGCCCCCCCTCGACCCACTCGAGCTGCAGGGCGCGGTGTCCATCGACCACCAGCGACCGGCGCCGGCGGATCGTTGCCCCCTGGGCGAGGCGGCGGAGCTTGCGCCGCGTCCACGCCGTCCAGTCGCTGTACTGGCAGTCGTTGTGCGGCTCGTAGTAGCCGAGGTCGATCGACGCCAACCACGGCTCGGGGTGCAGCGAGATCGCGCTCGGGTGCCTGATGGCCTTCCATCCCGCTGGCACCTCGACGCTGATGTTCAGGAACTCGCGCTCCTCGACGTGTCCGGTCTCCTCCACCGGCGTCGCCGCCAACAGCGCCGCCAGAACCAGCATCGCCACGCTCCCGAGGGTAGCACCCGACTTCGGGGAGGCGAGAATCCGCGGTAGGCTGCGCGGACGTCGCATGTCGTCCCGCGCGCTCGCCTGTTTGGTCGCCGTCCTCGCCTGTACGTCGTCCGGACCCGAAGGGGGCAACGCCCCGCCCCCGGGGGGTGGCGGCAACGAGGGTCGGGTCACCGTGACGGTGATGGAGCCGGGGACGGGTCTCGGCTGGGTGGCCTTCCAGGACGGCGACGGCCCCTGGCAAGTGATCGAGGGGACGGGCCGGACCTACTCGTTCCTTGCCCCCAGCGGGCGCTACGGCGTGGCCTTCGTGTGCGGCCGCAGTGGGCCGCGCGGGGAGGTGGTGCACGCCACCACCGCCGAGCTCCTGGCGTTGCGGGCCTTTTGCGATCCGGGCGACGGCGGCCCCCTGTACAAAGTGACCGGCACCCTGCGCGGCGTGCCCGCGGGGGACAAGGCGACCGTCCAGCTCAGCAGCCGGGACAGGCTGAGCGCCACCATGGTGTCGTCCGATGCCGGCAGCTACCAGGGGCAGGCGCAGGCGGGCCTCTACGACCTCATGGGCGTCGCCTTCCACGACATGGTCACCGACCGGGTGGTCATGCGGCGGGCCGTCACCATCAAGGCCGAGGACACCCTGGACCTCGACTTCCAGGGCCCGGACAGCCATTCGCTGATCGTGGCGCCGCTGACGATCGGCGGGCTCACCCCGGAGGCGCTCGAGGCGATCGACGGCTGGGTCGAGGTGCGGACGGGCCGCGGGTCATCGATCAACTGGCGGGTCCCCGCGCCGCTCAACCACGTCGAGCAGTACCCGAGCCTGGCCGCGGGCGAGCTCGATCCCGGCGACCTCCAGCAGCTCAAGCTCGTCGCCCGGCGCTCGGGCGGCAGCAAGATCTTCTCGCGAGCCGTCATCCGCCTGGTCCGGTCGCCGGCGCCGCTCGAGCTGGCCCTGCCGCCGCCCTTCACCGCCGAGGTCACGAAGCCCACCGCCGCCGAGCCGCGGCTGCGCACCGGCTTCGCCCCGTATGACGGCGCGCTCTACTACCAGCTGTTTGCCGGCGTGCGCGGCCGCAACCCGGGGTTCGAGCGCGAATGGCGGGCCACCTTCACGGCCGCCTGGCTGGCCGGCGGCACCAGCTACGCGCTGCCCGACTTCAGCGGCTTGCCCGGCTTCGACCGCGGCTGGTCGCTGCAGGCGGGCGACTATCTGTGGGTCGAGAGCACGGCGGTGCGCAGCGGCCACACCGTGGACGGCCTCGTCGCCACCGAGCGCGACCCCCTCTTCGCGGCCGAGGCCGAGTTCGCCACCCAGGCCGACATGCTCGACGGCACGCCGCCCTGAGCGCTACCGCAGCCGGTACTCGTTGGTGAGCGGCTGGCCGTCGCGCTCGAAGCTGACCGTGAAGGCGCGGGCGGACTTGAGGCGGGCGTACAGCTCGAGGGCCTGCTCGGGCGTGCTGAATTCGCGGCCGTCGATGGCCCGCAGCACGTCGCCGTTCTCGAAGCCCAGCCGGGCCAGCGGCCCGTCGGCGCGCACCGAGAAGAGCCGGAACCCCGCGGGCCGCCCCTCACGCAGCTCGGGGACGATGCGGGCCGAGCGGCTGAGCGAGGGGAGGCCGTCGAACACCAGGCTGCCCCGCGCGGCCTCGATCTCGTACGAGCGCTCACCGAGCTTTCTGACGACGAGCTGATCGGGGTGTCGCGGTGACGTCTCGGCGCTGGCCACCACCACGCCCACCGGCGCGGCGTCGCGGCGGCCCTGCAGCAGCGTATAGGCCTGGGCGAGCGCCGAGGCGCACAGGACGGCGGCCGCCAGATCGACCGCCCACTCGTGCTTGTCGAGGATGCGTTTCATCATGGGCCCGAGGCAAAGCAAGCGCTGGACCAGCGGCCAGAGGCGCGTTTCGGCGCGCCGGTCGTCCGGGCCGCTGTCAACCTGACAACGATCCGCGATGTGCCTCGCCTTCCCGTCAGTGGTTGGCCCAGGGGGCCCAGCCGTGGTCCACCAAGAGCGCGATGCCGGCCGCGGCCCACATCTTGTGGCCGGCCAGGTTGAAGTGGTGGTCGTCCTCCATGGGGAAGCCGTCGGTGGCGATGAGCGCCGAGGTGGTCACCCGCCCGGGGACCATCTCGAGCTGGGCGATGATCGGCCTGGCGAAGGGGCTCGAGGGGGCGATGTCGGGGCGACTGATGCCCATCTCGTAACCACCGACGATGTAGGGCAGGGCGGGCTCGCCCAGATCGGCGCGCATGTCGGCGGCCACGCCCGCGAGGCAGTCGATGAACATCTTCTGCTGCGCGGCCGTGGCGTTGTGCTCGCTCTGCCCGAACATGGTCATGATGGCGGCGAAGGTGACCCGGCCCTTGAGCTCGAGGGCGGGGCCCATCACCACGTCGTAGAGCAGGGCGCCCTTGCGGAAAGACGCGCAGTAGCCCTCGTACGATCCCGAGTGGCCGTGCCCGATGGAGATGAGGAAGGCATCGGGGGGCGCCACCATCTGGGCCGTGCGCAGGATGGCCATCCCCGGTCCGGCGGCCTGGCCGGGCTTGTTGTCGGGGGCGGTCGGCTCCTTCGCGAGCTGGAAGCCGCCGCCGGCGTAGGTCACGAGGTGCGGATCGGTGTCGTAGAAGAACGGCTTCAGGTCTGCGGGACCGGTGGCCCGGCCGGCCATGTTCGAGTGGCCGAGGTGCAGGAACACGATGGCGCGCGCCTTCGGCACGAACCGGCCGGCGATGGTCACCCCGGGGCCGCCGGCGGCAGGTGGGGCGCCCTCACGCGGGGCGGCCACGTCCACTCCCGGGGCGGCGTCCACTCCCGGGGCGGCGTCGACTCCCGGGGCGGCGTCGACGCCGGGCGTTGGTGGGGCCGAGGGGTCGGGCTCGGGCTCGAGCGGCGGCTGGGCGTCAGCGCTGACCCGCTGGGCGGCGGGGCGGTGGTCGTAAACCTGCAGACCGCACCCGGAAATTACCGCCCCCAGGGTGAGCGCGAACAGGCGGTGGCAAAGCGTATGCACCCGACTCCCTCTTTCTCTATTGGGGGCGTTTACGGCGATTTGCTGGAATGGAAAGACGCCCGAAACTTCGTCTCCGTAATCTCTACGCTCGGCATGAGTGTCGACGCCACGCTCACGGGAGCGCCTTCCTCGCCACGGCTGCCGGGCGACCTCGTGCGCATCGACGGGCCGCCAGGGCTGCCGGGGCGGATCACCGCCGACGACGTGGCCATCAAGGATCTGGGCAGGTGCCTCTTGCCCTCACCGGTGGCCGCCCACCTGGACGCCCGCGCCCTGCACTTCGTGGGCGAGGCGGACAAGGTTCTCGTCAACGACTGTCTCTCGGACCTGGGGGCCCACGCGGGTCAGTTGGGGGGCCTGCCCGCTTTCGAGCTGGCAGGCCCCCGCAACCGCGTCTTCTTCGACCCCCGGACCGTTCGCTCCCGGCAGCGCAAGCAGGTGGACCCCACGGACGACCTATGGATGTCGGTCATCGAAGCCACGGGACAGCCGAAGTCGTTCGTGTGAACGGCCCGGACCCGGCGCCGGCCGCCCGCGAAGGGCGGCCCGAGCGCGGCGGCATCCACGATCGGCTGCGGGACGACGTGCGCCTCTTGGGCGATCTGCTGGGGGAGATCCTGCGCGGCCAGGAGGGCAACGCGCTCTTCGAGCTGGTGGAGAAGGTGAGGGCGCTGGCCAAGCGGGCCCGCTCGGGCAACGCGGAGGACGCCGAGGCCCTGCGGGCGCTGCTGGCCTCGCTGGACAGCGCCGAGGCCCGGCCGCTGGCGCGCGCCTTCGCCCACTTCCTGGCCCTGGCCAACATCGCCGAGCAGCACCACCGCGTTCGCCTGCGCCGCGAGCGCCGCCGCTCGCCGGGCGCGCGCGGGGCGGTGGCCGAGGCTCTGGCCCGCTCGCTCCAGGCGGGGGTCTCGGCCGAGCGCCTCCACGCCGTCGTCAGCACCATGGAGGTCGAGCTGGTGCTGACCGCCCACCCCACCCAGGCCATGCGGCGGACCCTCTTGCAGAAGCACCGGCGCATCGCCGCCGCGCTGGCCAGCCGCGATCGCGCCGATCTTCTCCCCGACGAGCGCGAGGAGCTGAGCCAGGACCTGCGCCGCGAGATCTCCGCCATCTGGCAGACCGACGAGCTGCGCCGGCAGCGGCCCAGTCCCGTCGACGAGGCCCGCGCCGCCCTGGTGCTGTTCGATCAGGTGCTGTGGGACGCCCTGCCGGTCTATCTGCGCTCGCTCGACCGGGCCCTGCTGGACGCCACCGGCAAGCCGCTGCCGCTGGACGCCGCCCCCATCCGCTTCGGGTCCTGGACCGGCGGCGATCGCGACGGCAACCCCAGCGTCACCGCCGCCGTCACCGACGAGGTGCTCCAGCTGGCGCGGCGGCGGGCGGCCGAGCTCTACCGCCGCGAGATCGAGAAGCTCCACGACGAGCTGTCGATGACCCGGGCCAGCGACGAGCTGCGGGCGCGGGTGGGTCCGGCGGCCGAGCCCTACCGGGCGGTGCTGAAGGAGGTACTGGAGCGGCTGGCGGCGACGGCTGGATCGAGTGCGAGCAAGAAGGAGGGGCAGCCGCTGCCGTACACGCATCCCCATGAGCTGTGGGGACCGCTGGCGCTGTGCCACCGCTCGCTGCACGCGACCGGGGCCCGCAGCGTCGCCGATGGGCGCCTGCTGGACGTCCTGCGCCGGCTGGCGGCCTTCGGGCTGACCCTGTTCCGCCTCGACGTCCGTCAGGAAGCGAGCGTCCACGCGCGGGCCATGGACGCCGTAACCCGCTCCCTGGGCCTGGGCAGCTACCTCGACTGGACCGAGGACGAACGGATCGCCTTCCTGGCACGCGAGCTGGAGTCGCCGCGGTCCCTCTTGCCCCGCCGGATGCCCGAGGATCCGGCGCTGGCCGAGCTGCTGGCCACCCTGGCGGTGTGCGCCCGCCAGCCCGAGGGCGCGCTCGGGGCCTACGTCATCTCCATGGCCCGGGCGCCCTCGGACGTGCTGCTCGTGCAGCTGCTTCAGCGGGAGGTGGATCTGCCGCGGCCGCTGCGGGTGGTGCCGCTGTTCGAGACGCTGGCCGACCTCGAACGGGCCGGCGCCATCATCGGACGTCTGCTGGAGGTGCCCTGGTACCGCAACCACATCGGCGGGCACCAGGAGGTGATGATCGGCTACTCGGACTCCACCAAGGACGCCGGCCGGCTGGCGGCGGCCTGGGCGCTGTTCCGGGCCCAGGAGGAGGTGGTCCGGGTCTGCCATGCCCGCGACGTGAAGGTGACCCTCTTTCACGGCCGCGGCGGCACCATCGGCAGGGGAGGCGGGCCCATCTACCTGGCCGTCCTCTCCCAGCCGCCCGGCTCGGTCGACGGGCGGCTGCGGGTGACCGTGCAGGGGGAGACCATCGAGGCCTCCTTCGGCCTGCCCGACATCGCCGTCGAGAGCTTCGAGCTCTACGCCAACGCCACGCTCGAGGCCACCTTGCACCCGCCCCCGGCCCCCAGCGCGGCCGAGCGGGCCCTGATGGACCGGCTGGCCAGCCTGGCGGCGGGGGCCTACCGCCGGGTGGTGGCCGGCGATCCCGGCTTCCTGCGCTACTTCCGGGTGGCCACGCCGGAGCAGGAGCTGGGGCACCTCAACATCGGCAGCCGGCCGGCGCGACGCCGTCCCGGTGCCAGCGCCGACCTTGGCAGCCTGCGGGCCATTCCCTGGATCTTCGCCTGGACCCAGACGCGCCTGCACCTGCCGGCCTGGCTGGGAGCGGGGGAGGCCCTGACCACCCTGGCCGAGGAGGGCGCGGGCAAGCAGCTGCAGCAGATGGCCCGGGACTGGCCGTTCTTCCGGTCGCTCCTCGACCTGTTCGAGATGGTGCTGGCCAAGACCGACGTCGACGTCGCCGCCTACTACGACCGCGTCCTGGTCCCCGACGAGCTGCGCCCGCTGGGTCAGGACCTCCGGGCCAGCTGTCGCCGCACCATCGCCGCGGTCCTTCAGGCCAAGGGGGAGGCCATGCTGCTGGCCGGCCAGGCCGACCTTCGCCGCTCCATCGAGCTGCGCAACCCCTACGTCGACCCGCTCAACCTCCTCCAGGCCGAGCTCCTGCGCCGCACCCGGGCGACTGACGACGCCCAGCTGACCGACGCCTTACTCGTGACGGTGAACGGCATCGCAGCCGGCATGCGGAACACGGGATAGCCGAGGAAAAGCCAGGCGCGACGAGTACTTGCCGTCATGCGCCAAGGAACCTCACCGCGCGGGGCATCCTTCTGCTAGCCTTCGTCGTATTCGGGGCGCGTGAGGGCGGGCGCTCCCGAATGGACCTCAGGATGGTCCCGGATCGCCGCTCGACACAGATAGGGTGGGGGAACTGGCTGGTTCGTGGCTCCGATGCTCGCTTCGTCTCTCATAGTGCTGCTGACCACGGAAGCAATGTCCGTGGGGACCGAGTTGCCGCAGGCGGCAACCAGCGTCCGGTACGTGGTCTCGGCTCGCGCCCAGGTCACCCCGCGCAAGCCCCTGCCCAGCCCCACCATCGAGCTCCGCAGGTCCACCGAGGCGCTGCGCAAGACCCTGGCCCGCCGCCACCCGGGCTGGTCCCCCGAGGCCGAGGCCCAGGCCGCCTCGGTGCAGCAGCTGATCGACGGCCTGCTCGACTTCGAGGAGATCGCCAAGCGGACGCTGCCCAGCCGCTGGGAGGGCCTGAGCGCGCTCCAGAAGCGCGAGTTCCTGGACACCCTGCAGAAGCTGATCGAGCGCCGCCCGCTCGACCGCAACCTCTCCATCGACCTGGATTCGACGGTGGCCTACCGGAGCGAGTCGATCGTGGATGACGAGGCCGTGGTCTCGTCCATGGTCACCAGCTTCAAGACCGGCCGCCCGTCGAAGCGCGCCGTCGAGTACAAGCTCTGCTTCCGCAGCGGCCGCTGGCGCCTGTACGACGTGGTCGTCGAGGGCGTCAGCCTGGTCGAGGACTACCGCGACCAGTTCGCCCGCATCATCAAGGAGGACTCGTTCGACGGCCTCCTCAAGCGGATGCACAAGAAGCTGGGCGAGGATCCGGCGAACTGAGTCGGGGGTAGACTCGGCCGGCATGCGTGCCGGCCTCGTCTGCGCGTTCCTGCTGAGCGCCCCCGCCTTCGCGCGGGACCTCCCCAGGGCCGACCCCGAGCGCGCCGCCCTCCTCGATGCCGCGCGGGGAAAGCAGGCGGTGAAGTTCGTGGTGAAGGACCTCGTCCGGGCCG
>Ga0134123_10001609_pt1 | contig 14700 bp, 14 predicted proteins | sample KB303_FD_96460 | JGI IMG/M metagenome (GOLD analysis project Ga0134123, IMG submission 96460) | Terrestrial soil microbial communities without Nitrogen fertilizer from Kellogg Biological Station, Michigan, USA - KB3-0-3 | ecosystem: Environmental > Terrestrial > Soil > Unclassified ...
CGGCGGGATGGTGAAGACCATGTCCTCGGTGTGGTCCTTGGTCCCCGGCGGGATGACGAAGGCGGGGCCGGTGTCGGGATCGTCGGGGCCGGGCAGCAGCCCCGCCTTCTGGGTCTGGGCGTTGCCAGCCAGGGCCAGGAGCGCCTGGTAGCGCGGCCGCGTACTGGTCCAGCGCAGGTCCAGCGACGAGAGATCGCTCTCGGGGTTGGCGGTGGGGTGGTAGTGGACGTTGATGATGATCTTCGAGCCCTTGGGGATCTGGATGGCGGTGTCGGGCGGCGCCTCGGTGGCCATCGCTCCCGGCGCCCAGGCCCCCAGCAGCTTGGCGGTGAAGCCGGGCGCGCCGAAGCACTGGTAGCTGCCGCTCGCGTCGGCCTGGGCCAGGGCCGCGCCCTTCTTCTGATCGTCCAGCCAGACCAGCACGTGGTGCACCACCTTGCCGTTGCCGGGGATCACCTGCAGGCCGGTCAGCCAGCTCTCCTCGGCGAACTCGTAGGGGAGCGAGAAGCAGCGGAAGACGTCGCGGTTCCCCTGCACCAGGTAGGGGGCGGCCATGGCCACCCGCTCGTTGCGGTTGGCGAGATCCCGCGAGGGGGGAGCGGGCAGCGCCGCTGCCTTGCTGGCGTCGCCCAGCGGGGCGCCCGCCTGGGCCCAGCGCTCGAGCAGCGACTTCTCGTCGGCGCTGAGGCGGGGATCGCCCTGGAAGGGGAAGCGGGGCTTGCACTCGGCCGTCTCGACCGCGTGCCAGGGCGGCATCAGGCCCGCCTGCACCTGGGCCACCATGGCCGGGGCATAGCGGCGGGCCATCTGGGGATCGGTCAGCGAGAAGGGTCCGATCCCGCCGGCCGTGTGGCAGCCGGTGCAGCGGGCGCTGACCAGCGGGGCGACATCCTGGTACCACGTCGGGCCCGCAGGTTCGGCAGGGGCACCGCTGCAGCCCACGACGGCGAGCAACAAAGCCAGGCGAAGACGCATGGCCGTGAGGATAGCCCCAAGGGCGCTACTGCGCCGCCGCCGTTTTGGGGGCCAGGGCGGCCTCCCCGAACTCCTGCAGGGTTTTCCTCATGTCCGACATGTCGCCGTTTCCGAACTCGGTGAAGTTGCGGCGCTGGATCATCAGCACGAAGTAGAGCTCGTTGCGCGGATCGATCCAGGCCTGGGTCCCGAAGGCGCCGCCGTGGCCGTAGCTCCCCGGCGAGAGCATGGCGGTGACCCCGAGCGGCTTCATCACCACCTGAACGCCCAGGCCCATGCCCAGCCCCGGTGAGAAGCCGACCTTCTCGGCGTACGTGAAGTGGACCGAGGTCATCTTGGCCACCGTCTCGGGGCGCAAGAGGTGCTTGCCGCCGGCGCTCCCCTTGTCGGCCAGCATCTGGCAGAGCCTGGCGTAGTCGAGCGCCGTCGAGAACAGCCCGCCCGAGGCGGCCGGGTAGACGATGTTCTCGGAGCCGAAGTCCTGGCGATCGGGGCGCTTCAGCCCCTCGGCGGTCTTCTCGTAGATGATGGCCAGGCGGGCGCGCTGGGCGCCGGTGGGGTGGAAGGTGGTGTCCTTCATGCCGAGCGGCTTGAACACGCGCTCGTCGAGGAAGGCCTCGAACTTCTTGCCGCTCGCCACCTCGACGATGCGGCCCAGGGTGTCGTAGGCGGGGCCGCAGTACTTCCAGACCTTGCCGGGCGCGCTGATGAGCGGGTGCTGCGAGAAGCCCACCACCGCCTCGGCCAGGGGGCGGTTGCGCTTGCCGTAGAGATCGCTGAACCCGGCGGGCAGGTTGCAATTCATGCCCGAGGTGTGGGTCATGAGGTCCTTGATGGTGATGGGCCGCTCGGGCGCCACCAGGGTGACGGTGACGGCGGCGTCCCCGGTCATGGTCTTCACCAGCTTCTGCCCGCGGAACTCGGGCAGGTGCTTCTCGACGGGATCGTCGACCGACAGCTTGCCGTCGTCCTCCAGCATCATCACCGCCACAGCGGTGACGATCTTGCTCATCGAGGCGATGCGGAAGACGGTGTCGGTCTCCATCGGCTTCTTCTCTTCGAGGTCCCGCTGCCCCACCACCTCGAAGCTGGCCAGGTGGCCCTTGCGGCCGATGACGGTGACGGCGCCCGAGATCTGCTTGGTGTCGACGAACTTCTGCAGGGCCGCGCGCAGGCCCGCCAGCTTGGCCGCATCGAGGCCCGCCTTGGCCGGCTCGACGGGAGGGCGGGGCTTGGCCCAGGCCGTGCCCGCGCACAGGGACACGAGGGTTGCAATCCGAACGAAGGTACCGATCATTCTGGCCTCCTGGGCGACCCGGCCCACGCCCCTTTTACATCAGAGACGCCGACATCGTTGATCCCGGGTTCGTCCTCTGCTCCGATCGCAGGCCATGAGACTGCTGGCGTTGCCGCTGTTGCTGATCCTGGGCGGTGCGGCCGGGGCCCGCGAAACGCTGACGACGGTCGCGGAGCGCAGCGGCTTCCTCCGCACCGGGCGCTACGACGAGGTGGTGGCGCTGTGCCCCGCCTTCGCCCGCGCCTTCCCGGGCAAGGCCTCGTGCCTGGAGCTCGGCCGCACCCCCGAAGGCCGCCCCCTGCTGGCGCTGGCGGCGTCGTCGGACGGCGTGCTCACCCCCGCGGCGGCGCGCCAGAAGGGGCGGCCGGTGATGCTGTGGATCGCGGGCATCCACGCCGGCGAGATCGACGGCAAGGACGCCGGCTTCCAGGTGCTGCGCGAGCTCCTCGAGAGCGGAAAGCCGAACGGCCTGGCCGCCGTGACGGTGCTGTTCGTGCCGGTCTTCAACGTCGACGGCCACGAGCGCTTCGGCCCGCAGCAGCGGCCCAACCAGCGCGGGCCCCAGGAGAGCGGCTACCGGCGCACCGCCCAGGAGCTGAACCTCAACCGCGACTGGACCAAGGCCGAGGCCCCCGAGATGGCGGCCATGCTGGCGCTGGTCAAGGAGTGGGATCCGGCGCTGATGGTCGACCTGCACGTGACCGACGGGGCCAAGTTCGAGCAGGACGTGGCGGTGCTGATCTCGCCCGACACGCCGACGCCGCGGGCGCTGACCGCCGCCGGGCGCGCGCTGGGCGCCACCGTGTTCGCGCGGCTGCGCGCCCAGGGGCACCTGCCTCTCGACTTCTACCCCGCCTTCCGCAGCGAGGACGATCCCGCCTCGGGCATCGACGCCAGCCCGCCGCCGCCGCGGTTCTCGAACGCCTACTTCGCCGCCCGCAACCGCCTGGGCATGCTGGTCGAGACGCACAGCTGGCGCCCCTACCAGCACCGGGTGAAGACGACCCGGGTGATCCTGCAGGCGCTGGTGGAGGCGGCCGTCACCCAGGCGGCCTCCTGGCGCGAGGCCGGCCAGGCCACCGACGCCGAGGGCGAGCGCCTGGGCGGCACTGACGTCGCCCTCATGTACAAGGCCACCGACGTCGCCCGCACCGTCGACTTCCGCGGCTACGCCTACAAGCGCGAGCCCTCCGCGATCTCGGGCACCACCTGGGTCGAGTACGACGAGCGCCGCCCGCAGGTATGGAAGGTCTCCGTCTACGATCAGCTCACCCCCGCGCTGCTGGTGCGCGCCCCGCGCGCCGGCTACGTCGTGCCGGCCGCGCACGCGGCCTGGGTGGCCAGGAAGCTGGACCTGCACGGCATCCAGTACCGGGCCCTGCCCAAGGCCGCGCGCCTGCCCGCCCTGGCCTTCCGCGCGGACGAGGCGAAGTTCGCGGCGACGCCGTTCGAGGGCCGGCAGCCGCTGAAGCTGGCCGGGAAGTGGCGCGCAGAGACCCGCGACGTCCCCGCCGGATCGCTGTTCGTCCCCATCGCCCAGCCCCGCGCCCGCCTGGCGATGCACCTCCTCGAGCCGACCGCGCCCGACTCGCTGGCCGCCTGGGGCTTCTTCCAGACCGCCTTCGAGGAGAAGGAGGGGATGGAGACCTACGTGGTCGAGGCCGAGGCCCGCAAGATGCTGGCGCGTGATGGGAAGCTGCGCGCCCAGTTCGAGGGCCTGCTGCGCGATCCCGCCTTCGCCAAGGATCCGGCGAAGCGGCTCGACTTCTTCCGCCGGCGCCACCCGAGCTGGAACGAGGGGTTCAACCTGTATCCGGTGCTGGGCCTCGACCGGGCGCCCGATTGAGCTGCGGCCGGCATCGGCGTGTCTGCAGCCGTCTACGCGGGCACCGGCAGCTCGAGGACGAAGATGCAGCCCTTTCCCGGGAGGTTCTGGACCCGGATGGTTCCGCCGTGCGCATCAGCGGCCTGCTTCGCGATGGCCAGGCCCAGGCCAAAACCGTCCTGGCCACCGTCCAGGCGGACAAACGGGGCAAACGCCGCCTCGACCTTGCCTGGCGGTAGACCGCCGCAGCAGTCTTCCACCTCGATCACGGCGCGCCCATTGGTCACTTGCCCGCGCAGCTCCACGACACTTCCGGGCGACGTGTACTTCACCCCGTTGCGGAGCAAGTTTCCCAGCGCGGAGCGGGTGAGACGGAGGTCGACGTTGATTCGTTCATCGTTCTCGACGACGACGCGAATGGTGACGCCTTTCGATTCGGCTTCGGATGCGGCTCCGAGCTCGACGTCCTCGAAGAGAGCTCCCAGCGTCGTCCACTGCCGGCGAAGCTCGACGCCCGAGGCAACCCGCGCGATCTGCAGCGTCTGCTCGACGAGCTCGCTCGTGCGTACGAGCCCCCTCTCCAGCGCCTCCATCGAGCGGCTCGCGGCCGGAAGCTGCCCTTTGCTCTTGAGAAGCTGGAGCGCGGCCGATGCGGCGGACAGGGGGTTCCGAAGCTCGTGAGCGATGAAGGCGAAGTGCTCGTTCGCCTGCCTCAGAAGCTCGGCGTCCCGCTGGTGGGTGTACTCGGAGACGGCGTTCGCGATGCCGGTGACGATGCAATCGAAGAGGACCTGGAGCTCGCGGAGGGTGAGCTGCGCGCCGTCGGTGTCCCGGACGGTGGCGACGATGGCGTTGCTGAGAGCCCCATACTCCCGAACCACGGCGTCGAGGCTGAAGCCGAGCCGGAGGCGTTGGGCGCCGTGCCCGGCAGCGGTGGCGCTCTGCTCGGGGGGTGGGCCGACCGAGGGAAGCCCGGCGTCCACTCGCAACGCCTGCACGATCTCGTCGAGGAACTTGGGGATGTGATCGATGAGCTCGAGAGGTGGCATCGCCTCGGGGGCAAGCGTCCCTCGGACCTGCAGCTTCCACCGTTGGATGACATCGTCGCGTCGAGTCGCGAGCACCTCGTGCATTGCCATCTACGGAGCATGGCACTGCCCGCGGGCGATATCATCGGGCGGTGCGCTTCGGAGCGACCACCTCGTCGCGGCTGGTGCTGTTCGGGGGCCTCTACTTCGCCCAGGGGGTGCCGTGGGGGTTCGTGACCAGCGCGCTCCTGGTCCGCTGGACGGGGGTGGGGTTGGGCCCGGCCCAGGTCAGCGCCATCGGGGCGGCGGCGCTGGGGCCGTGGACGTGGAAGTTCCTGCTCGGGCCGCTGGTCGATGCGCTGGGGCGCCGGCGGCCGCTCCTGCTCGCTTGCGAGGCGGTCATGGCCCTGACGGTGCTCGCGCTCGCAGCCGTCGATCCGCGCCGCGACCTGGGGCTGTTCCTGGCGCTGGTGTTCGTCAGCAGCTCGTTCGTGGCCTTGCAGGACGTGCTGACGGACGCGGTGGCCCTGGCCATCCTCCCGGAGGCGGAGCGCGGGCGCGCCAACGGGGTGATGTCGGCGGCCAAATATGCGGGCACCGTGGTGGGCGCGAGCGGGCTGATCTTCGTCGCGGGCAAGACGGGGTGGGCCGCCTGTCACGGCCTCGCCGCCGCGCTGCTGCTCCTGCCGGCGGGGACCGTGCTGGGGCTGGACGAGCCGCCGCGGGTGCGGGCAACGGCTGGCGCCGTGGTGGAGCTGCTACGGCAGGTGCTGCGCTCGTTCGGCCGGCGAGCCACCCTGGTGGCGGCGCTGTTCGTGCTGCTGGCGGGGGCCAGCGATCGGCTGCTGGCCCCCTTCATGGTGGCGACGCTGCGCCAGCGGCTGGGGCTGACGGATGATCAGATGGCGCTCCTGGGGACGCTGGGGGCACCCACCACCATGGCCGGCGCGCTGGCGGGCGGCTGGGTGGCGGATCGGTTGGGCCGGCGGCGGGCCATCGTGGCGGCAGCGGTGGCGCTGGCGGCGGCGCACCTGGCCTTCGGGGTTGCCACCCCGTCCATGACGACCTTGATGGCCTACCAGATTGGCAACGGCCTGGCGGGGGGCATGCTCTACGCCACGACCATTGCCCTGTGCATGGACCTGACCAGCCCCAGGGTGGCGGCCACCCACTTCCAGGCCTTCATGGCCCTCTTCAGCGTGCGATCGATCTGGGCCGGGCTGGCGGGCGGGCAGCTGGCCCAGCGCCTCCCCGGCCCCGCCCTGTTCCTGGTGGCGGCCCTGATCGAGCTCCTGCCACTGGCGTTGCTGCCGTTCCTCTCTCGGCCCGGCGAGGCGCTATCATCGGGGCGTGAAGCTCAAGGACGTCGCCTGCGCTGACGGGCAGCTACGCTTCCGGATCCCGGCCGGCTGGACCGAGGTGCGCGAGGGCGACGGCGAGGTCGCCTACTACGACGAGACGCTGGACCAGGGGACCCTGCGGGTGAAGCTCTCCACCTTCACCACCGAGGACGACCTGCGCGGCCACCGCGCCCTCGACGAGCTGGCCGCCCTGGAGGCCGAGCCCGGGCAGACGCTGGAGGAGCTCCCCGACGGCAGCGCCCTGCGCTTTCACCGCGAGGAGATCGAGCGGGCCGGCGAGCGCACGGTCTTTCACGTCTGGCTGCTGGCCAACCTCGATCCCCCGCACCGCATGCGGCTGGCGATCTTCTCGCTCATGGTGCGCGCCACCGAGGAGCGGCAGGAGCTGCTGGCGGTGCTGGACACCGAGATCCGGCGGTCGCGGTTCGGGCAGCCAGTGTCGTAGATCCGTTGAGGACGTGAGACCCCCACCCGACCTCCCCCGCGGCGGACCGCGGGGGAGGAGGGAGGTAGGGAGGGGGGTGTCCCTCCCCAGAGATCGCCGTCAGATCACCAGCGTCCCCGTGCGGATCAAGTACGCCAGCTTCGCCCTTTGCTCGGTGTCGAGCAGCCCGTGGATCTTCTGCAGGGCGGTGGAGACGGCGTCGCGCAGGCGCTCGGCGCTGCCCACCCGGAGCTTGCCGGCGTCACCGGCCCGGGTCCCGTCGAAGGCCTCGCCGCCGATGGCGTCGGCGAACGCGGCCAACGAGCGGCGGCGATCCACCTCGGCCTGGGCGCGCTCGGTCTTGAGCTCGTCGAGGATCTTCGCCAGCTCGGTCACCTGGCGATCGTCGAGCTCGAGCTTGTAGGCCAAGAAGCGCAGCGGGCGCCGCACGCCGAAGCCGCCGCCCCCCTCGCCCTCCCACCCCTCTGCGCTGGCGTGGAGCTCTTCATGGCCGCGTCGGTGATGGCCCCAGCCTCCTGGTCCGCAGCCGGCGTACGACTCGCAACCTCCGGACGCCTGACGGGCCTTCCACCACTCGATGATTGCTGGATGCATCGATCGTGTCCTTTCTCGCGGGGGCTGTTCGCACCCGGCGGGGTTCTGTTGCGTGGGAGAAGCTCCTCACGCGTGCTTCAAGCCTAAGCTCGGCTTCGGCGCCGTCAAGGCGACTTCTTGCGCGACCAGCGAAAGACGAGGAGGCCGAGGCCCAGCACCAACGCCGCCGCCACGCTGACGAGCGGCCGCTGCGCCATCGCGAAGCCCGTCGAGCCGATCACGAACACCAGGAACAGCGCCGGCACCCAGGGCCAGCCCCACACCGGCACGGCCGCGGCACCCTCGCGTCGCCGCAAGAGAATCAGCCCGATCACCGTCACGGCCGTGCTCAGCCCCAGGGTGAAGCCGACGTATTGCAAGATGGCGTCGGGCTTCTGAAACCAGACCAGCGCCACCGACAGCAGGAGCTGCAGCCACAGCGCGGCGCGGGGCGGCCGCCCGGGCGCCGCCCGCAGCAGCGCCGGCAGGTAGCCATCGGCGGCCATGCGGGCGGTGACGTGCGGTCCGGCCATCATCATCGACGACACGAAGGTGGCCAGCACGAAGGCGATCAGCCCCGACACCGCCTCGGCCAGCACCCGCCCGCCGATGGCCTGGGCCGCGATCCGTCCCACCTCCATGCGCCCGGCCAGCTGGGACACCGGGACGGTGAAGAGGAAGATCGCGTTCAGCGCCAGGTAGAGCGCCGTGACCCCCAGGGCTCCGATCAACATGGCCCGAGGAAGGTTGCGGGTGGGATCGGCGACCTCGCCGCCCACGTAGACGACGGTGTTCCAGCCCGAGTAGGCGTAGGACACGAAGATCAGCGAGGTGGCCAGGGCGCCCGCCGCCGGCGCTGGTCCCGCCGCCGGCAGGTGCAGGTGCCCTGCCCCGCCGATGAGGAACGCGACGATCAGCACCACCTCCACCGCGACCGCCAGCCGCTGCACCAGCGCCGCGCGCTCCATCCCCCCCGCGTGCGGCAGCGCCGCCACCACCAGCACCACGGTGGCCACCATGGGCGGCGAGAGGAATTCGGGCAGCCAGGGGGCCACGTAGTGGGCGAACCCCAGCGCCGCCGCCGCCGCCGGCGAGGCCAGCCCGAAGAGCAGCGTCACCCACCCCGCCAGGTAGCCGGCGGCGGGATGGATGGTGCGCGAGAGGAAGACGTACTCGCCGCCCGACTCGGGGATCCGCCGGGCCAGCGCTCCGTAGGACACCGCCCCCAGCGTCGCCACCAGGCCGCCCACCGCCCAGACCGCCAGCACCGCCCAGGGCGAATGCAGGCTCTCGAGCAGGAACCCGCTGGTGGTGAAGACGCCGGTGCCGATCATGGCGGCCACCACCAGCGCGGTCCCGCTGCCCAGGCCCAGGCGCCGCGCGCTCACGGCTTCAACCGGAAGCGCAGCACGTAGTTCTCTTTCAGAAGAGGCAGCTCCTCGACCAGGGTGAAGCCGGCGGCCTCGATCTCGGCGGTCACCTCCGCCTGCCCCGCCCGCACGTGCTCGCTCACCCAGGCCGCGCTCTTGCCCGGCTCGCGCTTGAAGTCGATCACCATCAGCTCACCGTCGCGGCGCAGGGCCTTGCGGATCGAAGCCAGGCTGGCCTTGGGCTTGTCGAAGTGATGGTAGGTGTCGCACAGGAAGACCAGGTCGACCGACTCCGCCGGCAGCTCGATCGAGGTCTCGGTCCCCTTCACCGGCTTGACGTTGCGGGCGCCGGCCTTCTTCGCGCGCTGACCCAGGTACTGGAGGAAGCGGGGCGAGATCTCGACGGCGTAGACCATGCCGCTTCGGCCCACCTTCCGGGAGAACAGCATGGTGTAAAGGCCCGTGCCGGCGCCCACGTCGGCCACCGAGGCCCCCGCTTTCAGGTGCGTGGCCGCCACGATCTGCTCGCGCTTGTCGAAGACCTCGCGCCCGGGGCTCTCGAACTTCTTCACCCAGGTGGGGACGTCGAGGTCGGGCTTCAAGAACCGCTCGTTGACGTTCTCCTTGTGAGGCGCGCCGGCGTCGGCGGCGGCCAGCAGCACGAGGAGCGCGATCACGGCAGCAGCTCCACCAGCTTGACGCGCAGGAAGCGGATCCCCTCGAGGCTGACGTCGGTGTAGCGGTCCGAGCCGATCACGGCGTAGCGCAGCCGATCGATGGGGAACTGGGGCGTGCACAGCTTGCGCGAGCAGGCGTGGTGCTTGCCGCTGGGGTCGATGAAGATGGCCCGCCCGCCCTTCCACTCGAGGCGCACCGTCCGCTCGGTGCGGTCGTCCAGCACCCACTGGTCGGCGGTGCCGACGTCGTTCTCCCACTCGTTCTTGTCGAACTTGCGCCCGTAGGCCTTGACCCGCGAGAACTTGTACTCGGGATCGCCGGCACGCGCATAGAAGATGTCGCCGCTCGACGCCGCCTGGCTCAGCGAGGCCTCCTCGTACAGGCCCACCCACTCGATCTTCGCCGGGGGCGGCGCGTGCGGCGGCTTGCTCATGGTGTAGCGCACCTCGAGGTAGCCGTTGGCCAGCGGCCGCCCGGCGTCGAAGACGATGCGCTCGCCCTTGCGCGAGGTGACCCGCCAGCCGCCCTCGAACCTGCCGCCGGTGACCACGCCGGGCCCGGCCGTCCCCGCGGTCAGATCGACGTCCAGCACCACCTGCTCGCGGTAGCTGGGCTCGGGCGGCTGCCCGGCGTGCTCCAGCTGGGACAGGTGCGAGCAGCCGACCACCAGCAGGACCGCGAGCGCCCTCATGTCTGCGCCCCGCGCTGCAGATCGAAGGTCAGCTGCACCCAGCGGTCGCGCTCGCTCTCGCTCGAGAACTGGAACTGCAGGCCGGCCTGGTAGAGCTTGCGCTGCCGGCGCACCACCGGCTCGACCCGCACCACCTTGGCCTCGCAGGTCAGCTCGGCGGGCAAGTTCTTGCGCAGCCCCCGCGGCACCTCGACGGTGATCTTGACCAGGTCGCCGGTCACCAGCGGCAGGACGGTGTCGACGCGCATCCCCCCGCCGCTGACGTCGTGGCTGAGCGCGCGCAGATCTTCGCGGGCGCTGGTGGCGGCGTGGCTCGAGGCCACCACCAGCTGGACCACCAGGCTGGCCGGCACGCGGAAGAACTGGCGGCGCTGGGCGGTGGTGACCCCGGTGAAGCGGGCCAGCGCCACCGCCACCGTGCGGCCGGGGGCCACCCGCAGCACCGTGGTCTTCCCCTGGTGCAGGCCCTGCGTGGTGGCGAAGCTGACGGTGACCTCCACCCCCGGCTGCAGCGAGGGGGGCGCCACCGCGCCGCTCGCCAGCGAGAGCAGGATCTCGCGGGGAGGCATGGCCACCACCACGCCCACCACCCGCGCCGGCGGGTCGGATCCTTCGAGGTCGAGATCGACGGCCTGACCGACGAGCAGTTGCTCGGACACGGGCCTACTTATAGCGCCGTCGAGGCGATTTCGCTCAACTCCTCGTCGCTGAGCGGGATGGGGTTGGCCTTCATGCTGCTGGCCACCTTGGCCCGCTCGACCAAGAGCGGGATCTGCGCCGCCGTCAGCCCGTGGCGGCCCAGGCCCGGGATGTGGAGCGCCGCCACCAGCTCGCGCAGCCAGGCCAGCCCTTGCGCGGCGCTGGCCCCGGGCTGCCCCGTCACCAGCGCCGCGATCTCGGCGAAGCGCCCCAGCGCCGGGTGGCCGGGGGCCCGGGTCTCGAGGGCGCGCAGGTTCACCTCCATCACCGGCACCAGCAGGGCGGCGCACACGGCCCCGTGCGGGGCCGCGAACATCCCGCCGGCCGGCGCGGCGAAGCCGTGGACCGCGCCCAGCCCGGCGTTGGCCAGGCACAATCCCCCCAGCAAGCTGGCCAGGGCCAGGTCCTCGCGCGCGGGTCCGTCCAGCTCGACCGTCACCGCCCGCCGCAGCGAGCGCGCCGAGCGCCGGATCCCCTCGCGCGCCAGCGCGTCCGTGACGGGGTTGGCGCGCGCCGAGAGGAAGGGCTCGATGAGCTGGGAGAGGGCATCGAGGCCGCTCGAGGCCAGCACCGCCGGCGGCGAGCCGACCAGCAGATCGGGATCGACGATGGCCAGCGCCGGCAACATCAGCGGGCTGCGCAGGCTGGCCTTCATGCCGTGCTCGGGCGAGGCCAGCACGGCGTTGCGGGTGACCTCGGCCCCCGTGCCCGCGGTGGTGGGGATGGCCACGAAGGGGAGCGACGGCCGCTCCAGCTTGCGGCCGCGCCCGATCACCTCGAGGTAGTCGAGCGGATCGCCGCCGTTGGCGCCGAGCGCGGCGATGGCCTTGCCGGCGTCGAGCGCGCTCCCCCCGCCCAGCGCCACCACGGCGTCGCAGCCGGCGGCGGCGGCCGCTCCCGCCCGCGCCAGCTCGACGGTGGGCTCGCCCGCCACCGGGAAGACGGCGGCGTCGATCCCCAGCGCCGCGCGCAGCGGCTCGGCCCGCGCGGCGTTCGCCCCGGTCACGAGCAGGATCCGGCGGGCCCCCAGCGCGCGCACGGCGCCCGGCGCCTCGCGCACGGTGCCCGCCCCGAAGAGGATCCGGGTGGCGGTAGCCAGCTCGAACGAGGGGATCACCAGCCGGCGTCGTCGGGCGAGACGTTGAGGTACTTCTTGCTCGCGCGCGGCTCGGCCATCATCTCGGCCACGGCGTCGCGCCAGCGCTGGTAGTGCGGCGTCTCGCGGTGGGCCGCCGCCGCGGCCGGGCTGCGGAAGACCTCGATGAGCACGAAGCGGGTGGGATCCTCGCTCTCCTGGATCACGTCGAAGCGGACCACGCCCGGCTCCTTGCGGCTCTCGCCGGCGTTGACCGTGGTCGCCTGCCGGAAGTCCTCGACCCGCTCGGGCCGCACGTGCGCGTTCACGAGCGCGATGTGCAAGGTGTTCGCCATGCGGTCAGGGTAGCTCAGGGGACGCAGGCTTCGTAGACCGGCTTCTCGGCCTCGGTGCTGCACTTCAACGTCTGTGGCACCGGCGTCGGCACCGAGAAGCCAAAGCGATCGAAGAAGGCCTTGCGGTACATGGTGCGCCAGGTCTCGAAGGCCTGCTGGGTCGAGCCGGTGAGCAGCCCCGTGCGGTAGAGCAGCCGGAAGCCGATCAGCTCGCGGCAGAAGTTGCAGAAGCGGGCCGGCCGCAGGGTGAGCTCCCCCGCCGCGCACCAGTACTTGCCGTTGTCGTGGGTGCCGTTCATGTGGCACTTGAGCTCGGAGTGGTAGCCCAGACCGGGCCGGCCGAAGGCCCCCACCAGTTGCTCGGTCTTGTTGATGCCCCGCCCGGCCAGGAGGTGCGCCCAGGGCAGCTCGTCGCACTTGTTGGTGCCGTTGACGTTGGAGGTGGGATCGCTGACCCCGGTGCGCATGTTGCCGTCCTCCATGTACTCGTCGCGCACGTCGGAGAAGGCGTGGGTGAACTCGTGGGCGTGGCCGATGCCGAAGGCACAGCGCATGGTGAGGTTGCGATCGGCCGGGTTGGGGCAGCTGGTGGTGTGCCCGCTGACCCCCGCGCGGCCGCGCGCCGGATCGAACAGCAGGAACGAGGCCAGGAAGTTGCGCGAGGCCGCCGTGGGCGGGAAGGGGAAGGCGTCGGGGCCGGCGCCGTCCAGGGCCGTCCACAGCGCCGCGGCGGGGCTGGCGAAGGCGCTCATGCCGCCGTCGGTGTGGGTGGCCGAGGCGCGCGGCAGGTACCAGACCACGAACCCCTCCTTCAGCTTCGAGTAGGGCTCGAGATCGAAGATCTCCTTCACCCAGCGATCGACGTCGTTGCTGGGCATGGCCAGGTTGTGCTTGGCCGGGTCGTGGAAGGTGGGCAGCTCGCCGGCCAGGTAGCCCTCGGGCAGAAGCAGGATCTGCACGCGCTTCTCGAGGGGCACCCGCGGGACCCGGCCGCCGGTGAGCACGTCGGTGAAGTCACCGGCGCCCAGCTCCTCGAGTACCCACTCGCCCGCCGGCGTGGCCTCGACCTCGTTCGAGCGCTTGCCCTCGCCGGCGTCGGTGACCACCACGACCGCGTAGTAGTACTTGGTGCCGTTGGTGAGGCCGCGGTGGACCAGCGCCGGCTCGGTGCTGTCGAGCCGCTGGGCGCCGCCGATCATGACCCCGGGGCTGGTGGACCAGTAGACCCGGTAGCCGCGCGCGCTCGAGTCGCGGGTCCAGTCGAGGCCCACCGTGCCGTTGCCGGCGATGGCGGCGAGCGCGATCGATCCGGGAGGGGGCGGGAGGGGAGGCACATCGGGACCGGCCTGGGCGTCGCGGCCGCCGCTCTGGCCGCCCGTCCCCATGCTGCCGCCGGTGGCCGGGGCGCCGCCCGTGGCAGCCCCGCCGTCGCGCGCGGGCGCGCCCCCCGAGCCGCCCGATCCGCCCGCGGCCGGGACGCCGCCCGTGCCCGGGCTGCCGCCGGCCGCGCCGCCGGTTCCCACCGAGGTGCCGCCGCCCTTGTCGCACGCGGGGAAGAGGGCCAGCGCCAGCAACGCGGCGCGGGGGGCAATGATCCGGGGAGTCGCCATGGCACACCTCCTCCGCCGTGAGGGTTGCCGCCGGGTCGTTTCTCGTCACCCGATCGGCGCTTGCCGCCGCGCGGGCGGCGCGCGAAAACCGCGGCATGGCGAAGCGCTACTGGTTGATGAAGTCCGAGCCCGAGACCTTTTCCATCCAGCACCTGGCCAAGGCCAAGAACAAGACCACGTTCTGGGATGGCGTCCGCAACTACCAGGCCCGGAACCTGCTGCGCGAGATGCAGGTGGGCGACGGCGTCCTCTTCTATCACTCGAGCGCCGATCCGCCCGGGGCCGCCGGCACCGCCACCGTGGTCGGCGCCGCCACGCCCGATCCCTCGCAGTTCGATCCCCGGAACGACCACTACGACGCCGATTCGCCCAAGGACGCGCCCCGCTGGTTCGGGGTGGAGGTGAAGCTGGACAGGATCTTCGCGCGCCTCGTGCCCCTCGACGAGCTCCGCCAGGAGCCGGCCCTGGCCAAGATGGTGCTGCTCCAGCGCAGCCGCCTGTCGGTGCAGCCGGTGACCCCCGAGGAGTGGAAGACCATCGTGGCGATGGGCGGCTCGTAGCCGCCGCTTACATTTCGCGTTATCGTTGCGTGCCATGGGTGCCGCTCGCCTGGTCGTGCTCGCCGTGGCCGCCGCCGGTTGCACCGCCTCGGCGCTGCTGCCGGGGGGAACGCCGGACGACGGCTCCAGCGAGGGGCGAGACGCCGCGCCGGCGCTC
>Ga0134123_10001611_pt1 | contig 14691 bp, 15 predicted proteins | sample KB303_FD_96460 | JGI IMG/M metagenome (GOLD analysis project Ga0134123, IMG submission 96460) | Terrestrial soil microbial communities without Nitrogen fertilizer from Kellogg Biological Station, Michigan, USA - KB3-0-3 | ecosystem: Environmental > Terrestrial > Soil > Unclassified ...
CGCCCACATGGGTCACGTCAACGCGCCCATGGTGTTTGGCGTGCTCGGCGCGGTCGAGATGGCGCTCGGCGCGCTGGGCATCCCGCACGGACGCGGCGGCCTCCAGGCCGCCGTGGAGTACCTGGGACGCGAGGTGCGCCCCTAGCCCTGGATCAGCCGGTCGGTCCCGTCTCCACGATCGAGCGGATCTCGCCCACCGTCTTGCCGGACAGACCCAGCTGCGCGAGGTTCCGTCCCTCCGAACGGAAGTCGCGCCGCAGCATCGTCGAGGTCAGGGTGATGAGGCTGTCGATGACCGGCGTCCCGACGCCGGCGGCCCGCCCCAGCTCCGACATGGCCACGAGCCCGCACGGCACGTCCTCGATGACGTACTTGTGCTGGAGTGACGGTGGCGTCGGCGTCCACTGATAGGGTCCCGTGGGCTCATGAGTCAGACGGTGGAAGGTCTCGCGTAGCGAGTCGCCACCGAGTCCGTACGTGTTCAGCAGCCACTGGTGGATGCCGGGGACCCGTACGCCGTAGGCTTTGGCGACGGCCAGCCGCTCGTCATCGAGCGATTCCAGCAGGGCGATGAGGCTCGGCGTGTATCCCTCGGCGTAGAACCGATACGCATTGCCGCTGCCCTCGAGGCGACCGATGTTGCCCACCATGTTCGCCACGTGCAGGGTCGCGTTCATGTTGGTGAGTCCGGTGGTGAGGATGCTCGGTGCCGCTACCACCTGCGGGAATGCAGGGCGCAGCGGGCCCAGGACTTTCTCGATACGCGAGGCCGGCAGCGAGGCGACCTGCAGGAAGCGCTTCATGATCGTGAGCTTCACGCGCGTGGGCTCGGGCCAGCCGAGCGAGTAGGGGTAGTTGTCCATCTCGCTCACGTCGACCGCGGCGCGACAGCCGGCCGCGCGCAGCTCTCGGCGCACGACGAGCGAGCCGCCGGTGCCGCCCTGGATGAGCAGGATCGACTGGCCGTCGCGGAGCACGCCGGCCAGGCCGCGTGCGACTTCGGCGTGGAAGTGACTGCCGGTGACGACAACGATGACGTCGGCGCCGTCCACCGCCGGCGCGAGCTTGGATGTCACGAGCTCGAGCGGCGCAAATCCCTTGGCCAGGCCTTCGACGTCGAGCCCACCGCGCTCGCGCACCCTCGCGAGGCGCGACTCATCGCGATCGTGCAGTCGGAGGCGATAGCCCAGAAGCCCCAGGTTGGCCACGAGCGCGATGCCGCCGAGGCCCGCGCCGATGATCGTCACGGTGGTCGCTTTCGCTGGCTGGCTCATGCGGCCTGGCGGCCCTTCCGTCGTTCGTGCATGTTCTCCAGGAGCACGTAGAACACCGGCACGAATGGAATCGCCAGAAGCGTCGAAGCCAGCATGCCGCCGAACACGACGGTGCCGATGGCCTGCTGACTGGCGGCGCCCGCCCCGGCGGCCAGCATCAGCGGGACCACGCCCAGAATGAAGGCGAACGAGGTCATCACGATCGGGCGGAATCGGCGCCGGGTCGCCTCGACGGCGGCCTCCGTGATGGAGTGGCCCTCCCGGTGCAGGTCTCGAGCGAATTCCACAATGAGGATGGCGTTCTTGCTCGCGAGCGCGATCATCAAGACGAGACCGACCTGAGTGAACAGGTTGTTGTCGGAGCCGCGGCTCATGAGGGCCAGGAGCACGCCGACCAGGGCGATGGGGACGACGAAGATGACCGCGGCGGGAGACGTCCAGCTCTCGTACAGCGCCGCCAGCACCAGGTACACGAGCGCGATGGAGAGGGCGTAGATCAGGTAGGCCTGGTAGCCGACCTTCCTCTCCTGATAGCTCGTCGAGGTCCAGTCGTACGCCATGCCCTCCGGGAATGTCTCGGCGGCCAGTCCTTCCATGAGTGTCAGGGCCTGTCCGGAGCTGAATCCCGGCGCGGCGGAGCCAAAGACGGCCGCTGCCGGGTAGAGGTTGTAGCGGGTGACCAGCTCGGTCCCCTGGACGCGCCTGATCTGGATCAGCGTGTTCAAGGGGACCATCGCCCCCTCCTGGTTGCGGACATACAGATTTCTCAGGTCATCGGGTTCGAGACGGTAGCGACTGTCGGCCTGAATGTAGACCTGGAAGACCTGGTTGAAGCTGTTGAAGAAGTTGACGAAGGAGGAGCCCAGATAGGACTGGAGCGTCTCGAAGACGCTCGCCGGCCGCACTTGAAGCGATTCCGCCTTGGTCCGGTCGATGTCCAGATACAGCTGCGGGCTCCGGTAGCTGAAGGTGGTCGCCAGACCTCGCAGGCTCGGATTGGAGTTTGCCTTCTGCACGAGCTCGGATGCCGTTCGCTGCAGCTCGGCCAGGCCCAGGCTGCGACGGTCTTCCACCATCATCTGGAAGCCGCCGGTCTGGCCCAGGCCGCGGATCGGCGGCGGAATGGCGACGAAGATCAAGGCTTCCTGGATCTCGCTCAGCTGGCGGTTGAGGCCGCCGACGATCCGCTCCTGGCTCAGGCCCTTGCCCCGTTCCTTCCAGCCCTTGTACACGACGAACGTCGCTGAATAGTTCGGGACGTTCGCGAAGTCCAGAATCGAGAGGCCACCGATGGTCACCCAGGCGTCGATCCCGTCAGTCTTCCGGAGAATGGCGTTGACCTTTTCCGAGACCTCGCGCGACCTGGGCTGTGATGCGCCTTCCGGCAACACGGTCACGATGATGGCGTAACCCTGGTCCTCGGTCGGCAGGAAGCCGGTGGGCTGGCGAACGAATCCCCAGGCGGTCACCGCCACGATGACGACGAACACGATGGACATGAGCGCGGGGCGCTTCACCATCCGGCTGACAACTCCCACGTAGACGTCGGTGGTCGCCTGAAACGCCCGGTTGAATCCCCGGTAGAACACGTTGGGTGGCTTGTCGCCGCGAGGTCTCAACCAGGTCGCGCACTGGACGGGCTTCAAGGTCAGCGCGTTGAGGGCGCTGATGACAGCGGTCGCGGCGATGACGAGCGCGAACTGGCGGAAGATCTGACCGGTGATTCCCGGCATGAATGCGGCCGGCAGGAAGACGGCGACGAGGGCCAGCGTGATCCCGACGACAGGCCCGGTCAGCTCCTGCATGGCCTTGATCGTGGCGTCCTTGGGAGACAACCCGGTTTCGATGTAGTGGGCGCTGTTCTCCACGATGATGATCGCGTCGTCCACGACGATGCCGATCGCCAGGATCAGCGCGAACAGAGTCATGAGGTTCACGGTGAAGCCGAGCATGGCCATGGCGATGAACGCGCCGATGATGGTGACCGGGACGGTCGTGGCCGGCACGAGCATCGCCCGCAGGTTCTGCAGGAAGACCAGGATGACGATCAGCACCAGCACACCAGCGATGAAGAGGGTCTCGTAGACGGCGCGGATCGCCTCCCGGACGAAGAGCGTGGTGTCGTAGCGGATCCCGTACTTCATCCCCTCGGGGAACTGCTTGCTCATGTCGGCCATGGCCGCGTAGACGCGATTGGCGACCGCGATGGCGTTGGCACCCGGCAGGGCGAACATCACGATCTGCGCCGACTTGTGCCCGCTGAATCTCGAATAGTTGCTGAAGCTCTGCTGGCTCAGGTCGACCCGGGCGACGTCGCGCAGTCGCACGACCTGCGGGGCCGTGCCGGTCGCGTTCTTGACGATGATCTGCTCGAACTGCCGCGCGTCGGAAAGCCGGCCGAGGGCGTTGATCGTGAACTGGAAGGGTTGAGCGTCCGGCACCGGCGGGGCGCCGAGCTGGCCGGCGACGACCTGGATGTTCTGGCCCTGGATGGCGGCCAGCACATCGGCGGTCGTGATCCCGAAGGTCTGAAGCCGTTTCGGATCGAGCCAGACCCGCATGCTGTACGGGCCGGCCCCGAAGATTCTCACCTGGCCGACGCCCGGGAGCCGGGCCAGCGGGTTCTGCAGATTGATGAGCGCGTAGTTGGAAAGGAAGATCTCCTCGAACCGGTCATCGTCCGAGTAGAGACTGGCGACGAGCAGGATGTTCGGCGAGACCTTTCGGACCGTGACGCCCTGCGCCTGGGCGCCGCCCGGCAGCTGGGACACCGCACCGTTGGCGGCGTTCTGCACCAGTGACAGCGACGTGTCCAGGTCCGTCCCAACATCGAAGGTGACCGTCAAGGTGTATGAGCCGTCGCTCGAGCTGACGGACGACATGTAGATCGAGCCTTCAACGCCGTTGATCGCCTGCTCGAGTGGCACCCCGATCGTCGCCGCGACGACCTCGGCGCTCGCTCCGGGGTATCGCGAGGTCACTTGAATGGTCGGCGGGACGATCTCGGGATACTGGGCGACGGGCAGAAAATACAGACACACCGCGCCGATGATCACGGTGATGAGCGCGATGACGTTGGCGAAGATGGGCCGTTCGATGAAGAACGCGGAGATCATTGCGTGGCGCGTTCCGGTGTCACGTGTCGCCCCGGCCCGGCTTTCAGCAGGCCGTTGACGACCACCCACTCTTTCCCCGTAAGCCCGTCGTCGATGGCGCGCAAGGCCTCCACGGCGGGACCGGTCTTCACGCTGCGGCGCTCCACGACGTTCTTGTCGTTCACCACGAAGACGTAGGGGCCCTGCTGGTCGTGACCGATCGCGACCTCGGGCACCACCAACGACGCCTTCTGCTCGAGCGGCACCCGCACTCGCGCATACAGCCCCGGCAGGATGCCTCCGTCTCGGTTGGGCAGGATGCCCCGCATGAGCAGGCTGCCAGTCGTGGTCGTCAGACTGATGGCAGCAAAGTCGAGGTGTCCCTCATGGGAGTAGCCGTCCTCGCCGGGCAAGCCGACGCGAACCGACCAGTTCCGCGAATCCGAAGCTCCCGGGATCCCCCGCGCGCGCTTGCGCAGGCGCGCGAGGTCCTGATCGCTGATGTTGAAGTAGACATAGATCGGATCGATCTGGTTGATCGAGGCCAGGACGGTGCTTCCACCCGACCCGACGAGATTGCCGGGGTCGACCTGCCTTCGGTCCATGCGGCCGTCGAACGGAGCCGTGACCTGGGTGTACTCGAGATCGAGCTTTGCCAGGTCTCTCTGCGTCTCCGCCGAGCGGAGATTGGCCTGGGCGAGATCGCGCTGGTAGCGCCAGTTGTCGAGATCGGATTGTGCAATCGCGCTGTCCTGGATCAAGCTCGAGTAGCGAGCGAACTGGGATTCGGCGAACTGAAGCTGCGCCCGGAACTGCGCGATGTTGGCTTCGGCTCGCCGCAAGTTGTCCTCGTACGTGTTGCGCTGGATGACGAAGAGCGGCTGGCCCTTCTTGACAACTTGCCCATCCTGGAACAGCACCTGCTCGAGATACCCCGCAACGCGGGCGACGAGCTGGACGGTATAGACGGCCTGCGTGTTCCCGGTGAGCTCCAGGTAATCCGTCACCGTCTGCTGGATCGGCTGGGCGACTGTCACCTTTGGGGGAGGCGGCGGCTCGGGCTTCGGCTTGTCCCCGCAGCCCGCCAGGACGACGGCCAGCGCGGATATCGTGATCCAGCCCGGAATGCTACGCAGGATCCTTTGCCGCCTGCGTCGTGGCAGGTTCATGTCGTCGCGCTCGATCGACCTCGAAGCCGGAGCTTAAGCTCAGGAAAAGCCTGGGGCGCCCGTGATACCCCCCTCACGATACACCCTCACCAAAGTCGCCGTTCGTCAGATGGACCCCTGATATCGTTACCCAGTCCGTTACGCTTACGATGGTGCACGGCCTTGAATCGGTGCACATCGGCCGTGCTGCGGGTCTCACCCCGTGGGGAGAAAACCGATCGGTCATGGTGCCGATTCTTGCGCGAAGCGTCTGCACGGATGGCGTGTCGGCACAAAAGACGCGCGGGCGAGAGATCAGGCGGTCGGCACCGTCCCGCCGTCGATGACGTATTCGGTCCCCGTGATGGAGGCCGCGCGCGGCGACGCCAGAAACGCGACCAGATCGGCGACCTCTCCAGGCTTGGCCGGCCGGCCGAGCGGAATGCCGCCAAGCGAATCCATGACGATCTTTCGACCACCCTCGTAGTCGGTGGCGTTCTGCCGCGCGATCTCCGTGACGAGACCCACGGCCGCATCGGTCTCGACCCAGCCGGGCGAGACGCGCACGACGCGCACTCCCTTCGGACTCACTTCCTTGGACAGCGCCTTGCTGTAGTTCGACAGGGCCGCTTTCGCCGCCGCATAGGCCATCGTCGCCTCGGGCAGCGGCAGCCGATCCTGTATCGAGGTGACGTGGATGACGACGCCGGAGCCCTGCTCGACCATCAAGGGCACGAGCGCGCGATCGAGACGTACGGCGGCGAAGAGATTCTGATCGAGCGCCCTGTGCCATTGTTGGTCGTCGAGTACAGCAAACCCTCCGGCCGGGGCGGAGGAGCCGCCGACGACATGCACGATGATGTCGACGCCGCCGAGACGATCACGGACAGCGTCGGCGACGGCGTCGCATCCTTCGGCCGTGGACACATCAGCGGTAACAAATGCCCCGGCACTCCCAATGCTTTCGGGACGCGACCGGGCAGTGGTCAGAACCGTCGCGCCGGCATCGCGTAGCGCGGCGACCACGGCCTGCCCCACGCCCTTGGTGCCGCCGGTCACGAGCGCTCGCTTTCCTTCCAGGTCGAGATAGCCGCTCATGGCGATTCCTTTCTGTTACTTTGCTCGCTCGCATTCATTCGCGTTGCCTGCGATTCATGATGTCGGTACGCTTGCCGGATGGCAAGGACGCACAAAAAGGTAAGGTACTTACAAAAAAGTAAGGCGCGAGAATACACGCCCGTCACCGCCGCGCGAGACGTGGAGCAGGCCTTCAAGGTCCTCGAGGGCCGATGGAAGCTCCTGATCCTGTTCCATCTGTTCGGCGGGAAGATCCTGAGATTTTCCGAGCTGGAGCGGGCGATTCCCGCAATTTCCCAGAAGATGCTGATCCAACAGCTTCGCCAGATGGAAAACGACGGTATGGTGCGTCGGATCGTCCACCATCAGGTGCCGCCCAAGGTCGAATACGGACTGACCGATTGGGGCCAGGCACTCTGTCCAGCACTCGACGCCTTGCTGAAATGGGCGGCACTGCACGAGGAGCGAACTGACGGTACCGTACAGTCCGGCCAGCAATGAGACAGGAGGACGCGATGCCGCCGATCCGACGCGCGTTCGGTGCAAGCGTGCTGACCATGCTCGCCGTTGTTGCTTTCGCAGGCGCCGCGCTCGCGCAGCCTGCACTGCCGTCGACGTTTCGGGCCAGAACCGTTGCCAGCCCCGAAGGCGCGAACATCTTTGTGCGCTCCGGCGGTGCCGGGCCCGTCGTGGTCCTTCTGCATGGCTACGCGGAAACGAGCGATTCCTGGGCGCCGCTGGCGGCCGCCCTCGCAAAGAGCTACACCGTCGTGGTGCCGGACCTGCGCGGAATCGGGCGCTCGTCCCGGCCGGTCGGGGGGTATGACAAGAAAACGCAGGCCGCGGATATCCGCGCAGTCGTCACGACGCTCGGATACGACCGGACGTCGGTCGTGTCCCACGACATCGGCATCATGGTCGCCTATGCGTATGCGGCGCGGTACCCGGACAAGGTCGAGCGACTCGTGGTCATGGACGCGCCGCTGCCGGGCATCGCCCCATGGGACGACCTCGTGCGCATACCGGCGCTGTGGCACTTTTCGGTTCGCGGGCCCGACGCCGAGCGCCTCGTCCGCGGGCGCGAGCGCATCTATCTGGACCGCATCTGGAATGCCTTCACGGGCGATCCGAGCCAGCCGGACGAGGCCACACGAGCGTATTACGCCGCGCAATACGCACAACCCGGTGCGATGCGCGCCGGGTTTGCTCAGTTCGCCGCATTCTCGCAGGATGTCGAGGACAACCGGATCTTCCAGCGCACGAAGCTCACCATGCCTGTGCTGGCCATAGGCGGGGAGAAGTCGTTCGGCGCGACTCAGGCGGTCGTCATGCGCAACGTCGCCACCGACGTCCGCGAAGCGGTCGTGCCGGGCTCGGGCCACTGGTTGATGGAGGAAAGTCCAGCGGCGACCGTGGGACTGATCGAGGCGTTCCTCAAGGATCGAACCCCGCCCAGCGTCACCATGGCCCGTCCGGCCGACGAGCGCCGCGTCACACCCGGCGAATTTCAGTTTCCCCAGGGTGGCGCGCCCGGCACGGGTACTTCGGGCGTGTCCGGCATCCGGACCGTCGTGCTGAGCGGAGACCCCGACCGCGCGGGACTCTACACGATCATGCTGCAGGTGCCTGCGAACACGCGCATCGCCTCACACGACCACCAGGACGACCGGGTGGCGACGGTGATCACGGGCACCTGGTTTTTCGGCTACGGCGACGCCTTCGATGCCGCGCAGCTGAAGGCCCTGCCACCGGGCAGCTTCTATACCGAGCCCGCGAACCGCACGCACTTTGCCGAGACCCGAGACGAGCCAGCGGTCGTCCAGATCACCGGCATTGGCCCCTCGTCCACGCGGTATGTCGATGCAGCGACCGATCCCCGCCGCGGTCGGTGAGGACTGCTCATCGGGCCGAGCGGCGAGGCACCACGAGATTTGCGACGACGATCTGGACTGGCTCGTCGTCCTGATTCAGCGTCGTCGTCCGGACCTTGATCAATCCTTGATCCGGGCGCGACCGCGACGGGCGGACCTCGAGCACTTCGCTCTCGATTCGTAGCTCGTCGCCGGGCCGCACGGGCCGTGGCCAGCGGAACTCGTCGGCGCCGGCGCCCACGATGCCGCCGGCGGGTTTCAGGTCGCTCTCGACGAGGAGCCGCATGGTGACCGCGGCCGTGTACCAACCGCTGGCGGCCAGTCCTCTGAAGATCGTGTCGCGCGCGGCTACCTCGTCGAGATGGAACGGCTGGGGATCGAACTCCTCCGCAAACCTTTTGATTCGCTCTTTGTCGATCCGGAGGCGACCCGAGCGAAATCGCTGCCCCACGTTATAGTCTTCGAGGTATCGGCCCCCTTCTCCGATCTCGACCGGTTCGGAGCGCCGTTCTGAAGGGGCCGCACTCATCGTGCGCTCGCCGCGGCGTGGATCGGCGCGCCGTACGGAGCACCCGTGGCGCCGCCGTCGACCACGATCTCGGTGGCCGTCACGTTCGCGGCGTCGTCCGACGCCAGGTAGAGCGCCGCCTTCGCGATCTCATCGGCGTCGCTCATGCGGCGCAGGGGCGTACCTTCGCCGATCCGGGCCTCCAGCGCCGTCATCGCGTCGCGCGTCGGGGCAACTGGTGCCCAGAGAGGGGTCTTGGTGCCGCCGGGGGTGACCTGATTGACCCGGATACGGCGAGGCGCGAGTTCGCTCGCCAGATTGCGCGTCAACGTGCGGACGCCGCCCTTCGCGGCCGCGTATGCCGACCAGCCCGGGATCCCAAGGACCGCGTGGACCGACCCATTCAGAATGACCGAAGCCCCGTCGCGGAGATGGGGCAGAGCCGCCTGGACGGTGAAGAACACCGCGGTCAGGTTCGTGCGGATGATCTGCTCGAACGTCTCGAGGGCCGTCCCGCCGAGCGGCGAGACGTCAGCGATGCCCGCGTTGGCAAAGACGATATCGAGCTTGCCGAACCGGTCAGCCGCCGCGGCGAGCGCCTGCTCCATTGCGTTCACGTCGGTGACATCCGCCTGAATGGCAAGGACGTTGGAGCCCAGCGTCGCAGCCGCCTGATCCAACGTCGTCTTGTTTCGGCCGACGATGGCCACGCGGGCGCCTTCCGCCGCGAAAAGACGCGCCGTGGCCAGTCCGATTCCGCTGTTACCGCCCGTGATCAGCGCCGTCTTGTTCGCGAGTCTCATATCCGCCTCCTCCTTGGACCTTTGGATGGTGGCCACGAAATGGTCGATTCGCCGATCGACGCGTATGCGGGTTTCGTGCAGTCTCGGTCAAGAGGTAAACACGCTCAGAAGGCTGTACCATTCGGGCGTGCTCGAGATTGCGCTGACGGTCGGGGGGCTGTTGCTCGCGGTGCTGGCCTATTTCGTGGGCGTCAGGCGCGGCAAGCGGTATCGAGAGGAGGACCGGGCCGTCGCGGCCGAACACGACGCCGATCACCGAATCGACCGGGTCGTCCAGCGGTACGCGCTTCTCGTTCGCACCAGCCAGACCGGCGCGCTGCACGGCCTGCTTGTGGCAGGCGTCAAAAACCTCCGGTCGGCAGAGGAAGTCCGATTGGCGCGAGAGCGGGCCATCGCCCACACGGGCATCGATCCTCTTCGACCGTATTCGCTCGATGGGGTGAGCCTGAAGGAATTCGTGGACGCGTGCGAGTTCGACGACGTGTCCATCACGAACGATCAGGAGCTGCTGGCCAGGTACGGCAAGCGTCGGGACACCTAGAACGTCACGCGCAATCTGGCGGGGCCCGTCCCTGCGACCTTGTCACGATTCCATCTCGACCATAGGCCGGGGGGACTTTTCAGCCACGATTGCGTACCGTCCGTCTATCAAGCGATCGAGGCGTGGACAGGCGTCTGGCACGAGACCTCAGAGGGAGGAAAGATGAACCGCAAGAGTATCCCGGCCATTGTGATGATTGCGGTATCACTCGCCGTCTCCGGTAGCATTGCCCGTGCGGCGCAGGACAAATACACCGTCAAGGTGCCGAATGGACTCGCATTCTCTGAGTTCAGAGGATACGAGGGCTGGGAGACCGTCGCCATCAGTCACAACGAAAAGGTGATGGCTCTGATCCTGGCCAATCCCGTGATGATCAAGGCCTACCAGGCCGGCATTCCCGGCAACGGCAAGCCGTTCCCCGATGGCTCCAAGATGGCGAAGATCCATTGGGTCCCCAAAAAGCTGGAGACGTTCCCCAGCGCGATGGTGCCGGGAACCCTGCACGACGTCGACTTCATGGCGAAGGACAGCAAGAGATTCGCGGACAGCGGCGGGTGGGGATGGGGAGCGTTCAAGTACAATGCTGCGACCGATACGTTCACCCCGGCCACCACGAGTGACGAGCCACCGCAGGCGAACGACGCCAAGTGCGGGCTCGCGTGCCACACAATCGTGAAGACACGAGACTACGTGTTCACGGAGTACGGGAAGCGGTGAAGCGCTAGGAGCAAGGAATGAGAGCCAGCCTGTCCTTGATGCTCCTGGCCTTCTGGTTGGTCGGCGTCGCGTCGGCGGCGGACGTCTCCGTCTCCGAGCGGACCTTCGGGTGCATCCTCGACTGGCCGCAGGTCCGGAACACGCGCATCAAGCACGCGGATCCCAAGGAGCTCGCCGAGGCGATGCGCATCTTCCGCGACAGCGTCCCGAACCAGGACTATCCGGTCGGCACGATCCTCCAGCTGATACCGTTCGAAGCCATGGTGAAGCATCCGCGTGAGAAGTTCCCCAAAACCAACGGATGGGAATTTTTCGCGCTGGAGGTCTCACCGGCTGGCACGAAAATCCGCGACCGCGGCGACAGCGTGGTCAATCTCTCCCAGGGGAAGACGTGTCTGAGTTGTCATCAGCCAGCGGCCAGCTTCGACTTCGTCTGCGAGAAGGGCCACGGGTGCGCGCCGATCCCGTTCAACGATGAGGCGATCCGCGCGCTCCAGCAGGCCGACGCTCGCTGCGCAAAGAAGTAGACCAGGCTCTTCGCCAGCACCATCACGACCCCATACGCAAGGAGATCGACACATGGCTGCCAAGAAACCGACGGTGTACGAGTTCATTCCCAAGCTTGGGCAACTCCGCGACGACGTGCTGTTCGGAGACGTCTGGGAGCACCCAGACCTGAGCAAGCGTGACCGGAGCCTGATCACGGTGGCCATGCTGGCGGCGCTCTACCGGACCGACGAGATGCGGGGCCACATGCAGCGGGCGCTCGACAACGGCGTGACGGCGACCGAGCTGAAAGGGCTGATCACGCACGTGGCGTTCTATGCCGGCTGGCCCTGTGCGGTGAACGCCGGCCGTATCGCCATCGACGTGTTCGGGCCAAAATAGTCCCTCACACGCGACGGGCGAGCACCTCGACCAGCAGGGTCCAGGATGCGCCGTTGTCTGCCGACGCCTCACCGAGCCAGTGGAACGTTCGCGGCGTGATTTTCGTGAAGCGCCAGCGTGAGCGCGCCCCGGACTCCATTGTGCCTTCCTGCACGATATCGGGCCCGACCGCCTTACCGATCTGCTGACAGGAGAAGTTCGTGGCGGGATCGACCCAGAAGATGCGCCAGGCGTCGAGCTGTGGATCGTAGACGCGTAGCGTCGTGCCGTACCAGTTACCGGCGATCGGCATGATCGGCGCGCCCGGGCGCCGATCGTCGAGGCGCGGGATCATCCAGACATCCTGGATCGCCCGGCCCTGGAGGACCCACCCGAAGTGGATCTCGCCCTGGCCACGGTGGCGCGCGCCGTCCGGCGCGTGCGTGATGATGTCCGTCTCCCAGTCGCCGACAAACTGACCGTACAGCCCGAGCTTGCCGGCGCGCTCGGCGTCGGGCCGATCGGCGTGGAGCACGTTGACGAAAGTCCGCGCATCAACCGTCATGACAGTGCCTCCTGGCGGGGCGATCAATCGTTTGAACACCGTGCCCGGCGATTTGTGAAGCCGAGGACGGCGGCAAGAGAGCCCGTCGCAGAAGCCATGGCGCGCGGGAGAAGCTCCTAGCTGCTCACGCCAGGCTCTCGAGCTTGAACCGGCGCTGACGCGCCAGGAGCGGCGCGAACAGGTCGCCGCGCTCGGTCACGCGCGCCGGCACGTTGTCGATGCGAAAATCCTCGATGGCCAGCCCCCGCGCGACCTCCGCCCACTCCACCGGCGTCGAGACCGCGGCCGCGGGATGCGGACGCACCGAGTACACCGATGCGAGTGTCCGGCCCCACGCGTTCTGGTTGTAGTCGACCAGCACGCGCTCGTTCGGCCGCCTCGCGACGCGGTACTCGGCGGTCAGCAAGCGAGGATGCGCGCCGGCCAGCGAGAGCGAGATGGTCTTCGCGACCTCCCAGACATCTTTCTGCGTCGGTCCCCGCACGATCGGCACATACACGTGGATGCCGCGCGATCCCGTCGTCTTGGGATAGCTGGGCATCTTCAAAGCATCGAGCGTTTCCTTCAGGATGAGCGCCGCCTCTCGCACCTGGGCGAAGGTGGCGCCCTTCACCGGGTCCAGGTCGAAGTGCAGATAGTCCGGCCGGTCGGAGTCGTCGCACCGCGCATACCACTGGTTCAGGTCGATGCAGCCGAGGTTCACCACCCAGAGTAGCGCCGGCAGATCCTGAACGATCGGAAAGTCGATGACGTTGCCCGAATCGTGCTCGATCGAGCAGGTCTGGATCCAGTCCGGCCGCGGCGATGGCGCGCGCTTCATGAAGAAATACTCGCCGGCGGCGCCATTCGGGTAACGCTTCATCACCATGGCGCGGTCGTGGAGGTGTGGCAGCAGCGCGCCCGACACGTCGACGTAGTACTGGAGCAGGTCACCCTTGGTGATGCCGAGCTCGGGCCAGAACGGCTTGCGCAGATTCGTCAGATGGACGGTTCGGGTCCCGATGCGACCGTCGACCGTGTCGACGTCGGTCGGAATGACCCGTTGGGCAGCGCGCTTGGTCGCTCGCGGCGAGCGCGATCCCGTCGTGCGAGCGCGTCGGGCGCCGGCCGGGCTCATCGGACCGGCGGAGGCAGCCGTGGCGGACGGGGCCCGCGGCGCACGACCTCGTCAACCCCCACGTAGGTCAGCTCGGTGCCGGCCCGCGCGCAGCGCAGCAAGAGCCCGCCGCGGCTCATGTCGCCCCGGCCGACGAAGTCGAGAGGGAATCTGAGCCGAGGCCCCAGGGCGGCTAGCAGGGGCTCGATGTACTTGCCGGTGGCGATGCTGCCGAGCAGAACGACCTCGCCGCCGGCCCCGATTCGCCGGGCCAGCTTGCGGGCGTCGCGGTCCAGGGGCTCTCGATAGCGCGGATCGTCGCCGTCGATGTCGACGGTCGCGAAGCGCCGCAGGCGGGCTACGTCCACGGGCTCGTCGGCCGGCCTCAGACCGTCGGTCGGCGTGATGACGAACACGCCCGTATCGGGCGGCTGCGCGAAGGCGCGCGCGTACGTGAGCTTGCCGCGAAAGTAGAGACCGCTCAGGAACGAGAAGACCTCGCCGAGCGGCGCGCCGGCGCGGTCGCGGACGCGCTGGGCGAGATCGAACGACGCGCGCTCACTCATGACCAGCCGCGCGCGCAGCCCGCCGCAGTGAGCGGGAGACAAGAGGAAGACCCGGCTCACGGCCGGCCCGCGGGCGCCACCGACCGCGCGAACTCCTGGGCGGTGGCCGTGTTCAGCACCTCACCACGCCGCACCCAGCCCCGCCGCGCCATTGCCACACCGTAGCGAACATTGCCGAGCTCGGCCATCGAGTGCGCGTCGGTCGACACGACGAAGCGCAATCCCCGCTCGCGCGCGGCTCGCAGCCAGCGCGGGGCCAGGTCCAGCCGTCGCGGATCACCGTTGATCTCGACCGCTGCGCGCGAGGCGGCCGCGACGTCGAGCACTTCCTCGACGCGGCATTCGATCGGCGGCCGTGAGCTGATCAGCCGTCCGAGCGCGTGGCCCCAGATCTTGAAGCAGGGCAGCGCCATCGCGCGCGTGAGGCGCTCGGTCATCTGGCTGGCGTCCATCCGGTGCCGGCGATGAATGCTGGCGATGACCACATCGAGCTGTTCCAGGATCGAGTCCGGATAGTCGAGGCTGCCGTCGGCGAGGATGTCCGATTCGGTCCCGCGCAGGAG
>Ga0134123_10001613_pt1 | contig 14685 bp, 9 predicted proteins | sample KB303_FD_96460 | JGI IMG/M metagenome (GOLD analysis project Ga0134123, IMG submission 96460) | Terrestrial soil microbial communities without Nitrogen fertilizer from Kellogg Biological Station, Michigan, USA - KB3-0-3 | ecosystem: Environmental > Terrestrial > Soil > Unclassified ...
CACGGACCGGCAGCGGATGCTTCGAGCCCGCCTCTTCGTGCGCCTCCAGGCTCCAGACGAAGAAGTCGCGGCCGTAGGCGAAGAGGAAAAGAAAGCGGCTGGCGAGGAAGTACTGGAGGACCGCCTCGCCTGCCTGCAAGCGGGTTTGCAGCTCCCTGCTGCCCACCGGACGGCCCTCCCACGAGCCCACGGCCGGAAAGAGCCCCGGCTCGCCGGCTCCAGACCGGATCCGGCTTCGTGCCTCGGAGAGGGCGAGCATCATGGATTGCTCGGCGTAGTCGAGCAGGGCCCGTCCATACTTCTCGAATTCCTCCAGGTCGGCCGGGGATTGCCGGGAGATCGACAACGCCCTTTCCGCCAGATCCGCGACGACGCGGTCGAACGACGGGAGAAGGTTCACGCGCAGGGGGCGTTGGAGGGTGCCTCCCTGATTGTGGGCCAGGAAGGACGCCGCGAGGTTGGCTTCGCTTCCAGCGTCCGCGATGTCGGTCCAGCGCCCCTCGTAGGTGCGCTGCTGCAGGGTGGCCAAAAGCGCGCGGGCCTCGAGCTCCAGGACCGGGAGTCCCATCGTTTCGGCCTGGGTGATGGCAATGCGGAGCAGGTTCTCGCAGAAGCCGGCCATAGGCCGCCCGTGAGCGGCGAGGACGGCTCGGACTCCGTCCAGTCGCCGCCGCAGATCGATTTCCGGGATGCCGGACTTCGACTGCAGGGCCGCCATGGCCTCGGTCGAATCCAGAATCTGAGGCTTCCTCTCTTCCGCGAGCCGCAGGAGCTCTTCCGCGCGTCGGCGGCGATCTGCCAACTCGTCCGGGGGGATGACGCTGTCGCCGGGGACGGCGGCGAGGAGCGGCCGGAGGCTCCCGGCGGCCTGTGCGATTTCGGCGCGGAGCCTCTCCCCTGGTCGGTCGACGGTGGCGGTGACCCGGACGTTGAGCCCGACCTCCAGGGCTGCCAGGCGAACTCCCGCATCGGGATGCTCTTCCAGGCTGCGCAGACGCTGGAGTGCCTGTTCCAGGGTGCCGCGCGGAGCGTCGTGCTCCGCGAGCGTCAAGTGGATCCTCGCCGAGGCGGGGCCGGCCGCCGCCATCCACTCCGGGGAGACGGCGGCGGCCAACTGGTCGTGCTCTTCCCATTTCCCGGCCGCCGAGGCCAGCCGGAGCTGGTGGACGACGGTCTCCACCGCGATCTCTTCGAGCTCTGCCTCGGGAAGCCCCTCCGGCCGCAGCCACTCCCAGGCCGCGGTCGCATCCAGGAGCCGCCACAGATGCCGTGCGGCCTCGGTGCGCAGGACGAGGGTGACCTGCCCGGAAGAACGCTCCAGCTCCGTCTCCAGAGCGGCCAGATGGTGCCGCCACGCACCGTCCCCGCCGTCGCGAGACCTCGCGAGCCGCACCAGCGAGAGCCAGGGGCGGAAGGCTCGGACCTGGCCGGTGCGAACCGAGAACCAGGCTTCCAACTCGGCCATCCCGTCCGGCCCACGCGCGTCCCGGTAGACGCCTGCTCCGATCAGGCCGAAGGCGCGGTCCGCTTCGGGGGACGCGAGGTCGGAGCGGGCGATCAGGCCGTCGGCCAGCTCGCGCAGATCGGGGCTCACGCGGCGGCCCGCGGTTCAGCGACCTGCTGGAGCTTCTCTCGGCATCGGTCCTCCGCCCCCTGCTCGAGCTCTCCGTCGCGATCCTCGTCGCACGCCTCCGCAATGGCGAGATCGGCGGGCACCAGCTCGGGCCTGGCGGGGTGGTAGCAGCTCGGAATCCCGCTCTCGCCGACCTCCTCCGTGGTGCAAGGGACGATGAGGATGAGAGGCCAGGCCGGGGTGTTCTTCTCTGGCTCCACAACCTCGCTTTCTTGCCAGCCGATGTCCAGGCCGCCTCCCGGCACCAGCCGCCAGGGAGGGCCGTCGCCGGAGGAGGCCTGAGTCGAGCGGGGCGATGGCTCTTGCCGGTCGACCCTCACAAGCTCCAGAAGGCCGTCGCGCCCGGTGGTGGCAGCCACCCGCAGCGTGGCAGGCCGGGCCGGGACCCGAGTGGCAATGTCGACGACCAGGGTCTTGAACCTGTCCGTGGTCGGTATCGGCTGGCCGAGGGGATGCACCACGGGCGGCAGTGCCCTCTGCGCAAATCCGGGCGGAGCGTAGTCGGCCAGCAGAGCCGAATCCGCCTCGCTCCCGGAGGGGGACAGGACCTTCTCCGCCTCGGCGGGAGGGAGAGCGGCGGCGTAGGCCACCACTTCGACCATCAAGGTCCAGGCGCGGTCCGCCTGTTCTCTGGCTCCGCTGCGTTCGAGGCCGGCGATGAGTGCTTCCATGTCGGTGGCGAAGCGGTCGAGGTGCGGGCGGTCCGGGGTGCGCTGAATCAGCCGCGGGACCAGGGTTTCGAGCGCCTGGAGATCCTTGCGGCGGGCCGCCTCGGCGGCGAGCTCCGCCACGGCCCGGGGCGGCGCGTCCGGCTGCTGCACGACCGCGAGCGCTCCCGGGAAGTCGTTTTTTTCGCGGCTCGCGCGCATCGCGCGGACCGGCGCGCTCGTCTCCTCGACCAGGCGGGCCTTCTCGCGCTCCAAGTAGGCCCGCACTTCCTCCTCATGAAACAGCCTCACGGCGATGCCGCTGCGCTGGCCGCCTCCGTGGTCGCCGGAGTCGGATGCTCCGACCTTGAAGCGGATCCCGCCGGGCGGACCGCGGTTGCCGGTTCCGGAGCCCAGAATCGCATAGGTGGCATGCTCGTCCCCGGGCCGCCGGAATTCGATGGCTACCCAGCCGTCCGTGAGCGCGTAGACGGGAAGGTCGGCGGCCATCGACTTCGCGGCCGAGGGGAGATCCTCGCCGCGGGCGACGAGTTGCGAAACGCCATAGGCGATCCGCTCGGCCTGGCGGCCCACCTTCGCCTGAGACGTGATCTTGTTGCCATCGATTGTCAGTTGCCCCCAGCCGAAGCCCCTGAGCTGTTGGGTGACCATCGCCTGGTCTTCGTTCTCGCTGAAGGTGTGCTGCCGGCGGAAGTGGATCTCGCGGTCCTCGGGTCTCTCTTCGAGATCGCCGTAATACCCGTGATCTCCGCGGAACCAGATCTCACTCTCGAGAATCCCCTCGGCGTCGATCCCGTTCTTCGCGATGTCGATCCGGAAATCCCGGATCACCCCCTTCTCGCGGACCAGCCGGGGCACCTCCAGGCCCTTGTCCGTCCTCTCCACCCGCGCCTCGGGCTCGATGCGCCGCGCGAAGGGCTCGGTGTCCCGGCTCCGCACAGGCCGCTTCGCCAGCTCCTCCAGCCGCGGCAGGCCGACGCCGCCGGAGAGGGAGGCGATCCCGGTGCAGTGGGGATAGCCGGCGGACGCGAACAGGTCGAGGCACTCGGTAGGCTCGTCGGACCTCTCCGCGAAACTGAGCGGCTTCTGCAGCCGCAGATTCTGCTGTTTCGTCAGCCACTCGTCGAACCGCTCCGAGTGGTCGACCTCCAGGTTGCTCAGGAAGGAGAGGGCCGGCGAGCCGGACGCTTCCAGCATGCGGTGGACCAGGCCCCACTTCATCAACTGGTTGAGCAGCTCGTACTGGGGCTCCCACTCCGCCACCCGCGCATAATTGCGGTCCCACCACCGGATGAAGCGCAGCATGTCGGCGGCGGGCTCGACCTCCTCGCTGTGGTCCGAGCCGAGGGCGGAGCCGAGCGCGAACAGGCGGGTGGCCACGGGGGCGAACCGCACGGCGGAATCGGCTTCGCGGAGGAACCCCTCCTGCCGTGCCCCGAACCAGATCCGGGTGTAGGGGACCCCGGCGTCCTTGCCGCAGAAGGCGAGAGAGGCGCGGTGCTCGGGGATGCTGACGAACCCGGGCACTTCCCCGGTCGGTGCGCAGCTCTGCCAGTCGATCGCCCAGAGCTTGGCCACCAGGTCGGTGTAGAACATCGTCATCGCCGCCGGGGTCCCCTGGACCGGGCCGTCGTAGCGGGCGCACTGGTAGCCGCTGTGCTGGACAGCCTGGGCCACCAGATGGGCGAACGCCGGGTTCTCGTCGAACTGGCTCGCTTGTGCCAGAGCTGCCTCGGCCTGTTCACGGCCGCCGCCGTCCAGGGCTCCCCGTACGGCCTGGAGAGAGCTGCGCGTCGAGGCCGCGGAGCGCGTGGCTTCGAGCGACAGCGCGAGGGCCTTGTCCGGCGAGCCTCCCCAGTCCCGGATCAGCCGGGCTGTACGGGGCGTGTCTCCCAGGGCGGCCAGCAGTTGGTCCAAGTGCTCCGCCACGGCCGGCACGTCCGTCCGCGGGTCGAGAGAGAAGCCGAGGTCTTCCCCGGATCCCCCGGCGAGCGAGGCCACGTGCTGCGGCGTCACCGGCGCCGCGGCCGCGCGGGCCCGTTGCCGGCCGGTGACCTCCAGGTGGCCGTCGCCCGCGAGCGTCGCGGTGAGGAGGTCGACGCCTCCTTGGAGAAAACCCTGCAGGTCCTCGGCGGTCGCGAGCCGGCTCCGGCGGTATCCCTGCTCCGGTGCCTGGAGCCATGCGCGGTCGACGGTGCCGAGCTGGCAGATGTCGGCCTCACCCCGGCCCAGCCGGAGATCGAGGCCATAGACCACGGCCTTGGGAGGGACCTCGCCCAAGGCGAGCGATTCCTGGTCGATGGCTTCGAGCACGTCCTGATAGATGCGCGCCGGCGAGGACCGGTCCACCAGGACATAGATGGTTCCGTCCTTGCCGGTCCCGGCCCGGCTGCGGCCGACCGGCAGATCCAGGAGATGAGAGAAGGCCTCGTCGCGGACCAGCGGCTGGCGGGCGGTGCCGGCGAGCAACTCGGGTTCCCCCTGGCGCGCGGCGATCCGGGAGACCAGAGCCGTCCAGATCCAGTCGCGGATCTGCTCCTGCTGGACAGCCGGAGTGTCGTTCGGAAGCGCGTCGAGAGTACCGAGAATGTCGAAGCGAAAGCTGTCCCCCTGGCACGCTGCGAAGTCGTCGTGCGGAGGTAAGTCGGGGCTGCTGCCTCCCCTCTTCGTCGGATTGCATCCAAGGGTCACGAGGAAAAGAAGGGCGAGCACCCGGCAAACGACTGGCTTCATCATAGATCACCTCCATTCGGTGGACCCGCGGGCGGTGTGCCGTCTCAACTTGGAGACCCGGAGGTTTTCGCCAATGTTTAGGGAATCCTGTGGCTCGTGCCCCTTGCGCCCGATCCCGCCTTGTTCCAGACTTCCGCCGCATGAACGGCATCGGAGAGAGCCCGCCGCGCCCCGACGGCTTCGCCAAGGTGTCGGGCGCGGCCCGCTACGTCGACGACGTCTCGCTGCCCGGGATGTGGCATGGCGCCACCCTGCGCAGCCCGCATGCCCATGCCCGCATCCGCTCGGTCCGCTGGGACCCGGCCAGGGCTCCGGAGGGCGCGGTCTGCGTCACGGCGGCGGATCTCCCCGGCCCCAACGGCGTGCAGCTCATCGACGATGGATGGCCGATCCTCGCCGACCAGGTCACGCTCCACGTGGCGGAGCCCGTGGCGTTGGTCGCGGCTCCCACCCGCCTTGCAGCGAAGCAGGCTCTGGCAGCCTTCTCCGTCGACTACGAGCCGCTCGACGCCATCCCGAGTCTGGAGGCGGCAGAGGCCCTGCCTCCTCTCTATCAGCTGGGGATGGAGACCGGCGACGTCGAGGCGGCGCTGGGGCGGGCGGACGCCGTGGTCGAGGGGGAGTACCGCACCGGGCACCAGGAGCACATCTATATTGAATGCAACGGGATGATCGCCTGGTTCGAGGACGACGGCTCGCTCACCGTCCTCGGCTCCATGCAGTGCCCGTATTACGTCCACAAGGCGCTGGTCCACGCGTTCAAGATGCCGGACGACAAGGTGCGGGTTCGCGCTTCGACAGTGGGCGGCGGGTTCGGCGGCAAGGAGGACTTCCCCAGCGCGATCGCGATCCATGCGGCCCTGCTGGCCCGCGCCTCGGGGCGGCCGGTGAAGGTGGTCTACGACCGCCATGAGGACATCATCGGGACTTCGAAGCGCCACCCCGCTCTCGTCCGCCACCGCACCGGGGTGACGCGCGACGGCCGGCTCCTCGCCCTGGACGTCGAGATCCTGATGGACGGCGGAGCGTATGCGACCCTCTCGTCCGTGGTGCTCTCGCGGGCTCTTCTCCACTCCTTCGGCCCCTACCGGTGCTCGGACGTGCGCATCCGCGCCCGGGTGCTCCGCACGCACACGGCTCCCAACAGCGCGTTCCGCGGCTTCGGCGCGCCGCAGGTCGAGTTCGCCATGGAGCGCCAGATGGACCGGATCGCGCGGGCCGTGGGAGTCGATCCGCTGGAGGTCCGCCTGCGCAACGCGGTGGAGCCCGGGGACCGGCTGCCGACGGGCCAGGTGCTCGACGCCAGCACCTCGGCCCGGCTCTGCCTGGAGGAGGCCGCGCGGCGGACCGGCTTCCGCGAGCGCTGGCGGGAGCTGGAGGAGGCCCGGTCGCAGAGGCAGGACGGAGAGCCTCTGCGCGGGATCGGCCTCTCGCTGTATTTCCATGGAGCCGGGTTCACCGGCAACGGCGAGCGCAAGATGAAGTCCCCGGTGACCGCTCGGATTCTGGAGGACGGCCGCCTCGAGGTGCTCACCGCGATGACCGACATGGGCCAGGGATGCGCGGCAGTCTTTCCCCAGATCGCCTCCGCCGCGGCCGGCGTCGATCCCGAGGACGTGACGTTCGCCGAGCCGGACACTTCCGAAGTGCCCGACTCCGGACCGACCGTCGCCTCGCGTACCACCATGATCGTGGGCGGGGTCATCGCCCGCGCCGTGGCCGCGCTGCGCGACCGGGTGCTGAGCTGGCGTGGAGGCGAGTCCGTCCGCGAGGGTTGGATCGAAGGACCTGAAGGCCGGATCGAGCGCTTCCGGGAGGCGGCTGCCCGCTTCCGGCAGGAGGGCGGGGACGCGGAGGTCACCTTGCGCCACGAGCCGCCGGAATGGCAGAGCTTCGACGAGTCGACCTATCGCGGCGCCGCCTATCCCACCTATGCCTGGGGCGCCGACGTGGTCGAGGTGGAGGTCGACCCCGACACGCTGGCGGTGCGCCCCGTCCAGGTGACCGCGGTCTGCGAGGTGGGGCGCGCCATCCACAAGACCCTCTGCGCCGGACAGATCGAAGGCGGGACGCTCCAGGCGCTCGGCTGGGCGCTGATGGAGGAGGTCAAGCTGCAGGATGGCCGGTATCTCAACGACCGCCTGGCGACCTACATCATCCCGACCATCCGGGACAGCCCGCGGATCGACGTCCACCTGCTGGAGAGCGGTTGGGACGGCGGCGGCCCCTTCGGCGCGAAGGGGGTCGGCGAGCTACCGATGGACGGCGGAGCGCCGGCCACCGCGCAGGCGATCGAGAACGCGACCGGGATCGCGGTCACGGCCATTCCCGCCACGCCGGAGAGGCTCCTGGAATGGCAGAGGTCCGACCAGACCGTGGGGAGGGCCGGATGAAGGCTTCGTTCCTGCTCAACGGCCAGTCGACGGAAGCGGAAGGGCATCCCCTGGAGCGCCTCCTCGACGTGCTGCGGGAGCGGCTCGGCCGCACCGGCACCAAGGAGGGGTGCGGCGAGGGAGAGTGCGGCGCCTGCACGGTGCTGCTGGACGGCGAGCCGGTCCTCTCCTGTCTGGTCCCGCTCGTCCAGTGCGAAGGGCGCCGGATCGACACGGTCGAGGGGCTCGCCGCCGAATCCTCAGGGCCTCTGCACGAGACCCTGGAGCGGTTCGTCGCGACGGGCGGCGTCCAGTGCGGCGCCTGCACTCCCGGCATCGTCGTGACCCTGGCGGCCCTGCTCCAGCGCAACGGCACACCCAGCCGCGAGGAGGCGCGCGAGGCGCTCGCCGGCAACCTCTGCCGCTGCACGGGGTACGAGGGCATCCTGCGCGCGCTCGTCCCGGAAGGCGAAAACAGGTGATCGCCCTCAGCCCACGCTCGCTGGACGAGGCGGTCCGGCATCTGGAGAGCGATCCCGCCCTGGTCCCTGTCGCCGGCTGCACCGATCTCATGGTGCGCGGACCCGAGGCCCTGCATGACATCGACCGGGTGATCGACCTGCTCGGGATCCCCGAGCTGCGCGGCATCCGCGAGGTCGATGGCGGGCTGGGTGGTTTGGAGATTGGCGCCGCCACGACCTTCAGCGAGATCCGGAGCTCGGCCGCGGTCCGCGCCGCTTTTCCCTCCCTGGTCGACGCCGCGGGGCAAGTGGGTGGCTGGCAGATCCAGAACCGCGCCACGCTCGGGGGCAACATGGCGAACGCCAGCCCCGCGGGCGACTCCTTGCCCGTGCTTCTCGCTCTGGATGCTGTCGCCGTTGTGGCGGGTCCCCGCGGCCAACGGGAGATCCCCTATTCCGGCTTCCACACCGGATACCGTAAGACGGCTCTGGAACCGGGAGAGATCATCGTCCGCGTCCGCCTACCCAGGCTTCCGGAAGGCTCCATTCAGAGATTTCGGAAGGTGGGGACGCGCGAGGCCCAGGCGATCTCGAAGGTGGTGGTAGCCCTGGTGGGACGCATCGAGGATGGCAGGATCGCCGAGCTCCGCCTCGCCGCGGGGAGCGTCGCTGCGGTCCCGGTCCGCCTGCGCAAGGCCGAGGAGGCGGTGCGCGGGGAGGCTCCGGGCGCCGAAGCCGCCGGCCTCGCCGGCCGTGCTGCCGCGGAGGAGGTCCAGCCGATCGACGACGTTCGCTCGACCGCGGAATACCGCAGCTTCGCTCTGGAGAGGGTGGTGCGGCGGATGGTGCTGGGGTTGATCTGACATGCCCACGACGCTGACCGCCGGCGCGCTCGACGACGTCTTCGCGCGCCTCCGTGGCGCCAATCTCGATTTCGCCAGGCTTTATCCCGGCGAGTCGGGGCTGCGCCAGCCGGTGCACGTGGTCTACGGCGGCGCGCATCTCTTCCGCTCCGACTCCGCCGCGCGGCTGGGCGCCCTCGCCCTCCGGGCGCTCGAAGAGTATGCGCCCACGCCCGAAGACCTCGCCCAGGCCGCCGGCCTGCCGGAGGCGCTCGCTCCCTCGATCTGGTCGCGCGTCGCCGAGAAGCTGCGCCGCGAGCCGGTCGAGGACTTCCGCGCCGATTTCGAGGACGGCTACGGCAACCGGCCGGACGCGGAAGAGGACGGGCACGCCGAATCCGCGGCCCGCGAAATGGCCGAGGGCCTGGGAGCATCCGGTCAATCCGCCGGCACCCTGCCCCCTTTCATCGGCATCCGCATCAAGCCGTTCACCGAAGAGCTGCGCGACCGTTCCGTCCGCACCCTCGACTTTTTCCTGACGACGCTCGTGCAGGGGACCGGCGGACGGCTGCCCGACGGGTTCGTGATCACGCTTCCCAAGGTGACGATCCCCGAGCAGGTCACCGCGCTGGCCGATCTCTTCGACCTGCTCGAGCCGGCGCTCGGCCTCCAGATCGGGTCCCTGCAAATGGAGATCATGATCGAGACGCCGCAATCGATCCTGAACGCCCAGGGCGGCTCCAATCTGCCTCTCCTCGCCGAGGCGGCGCGCGGACGCTGCGTGGCCGCCCACTTCGGCACCTATGACTACACGGCCTCGTCGAACATCACGGCGGCCTGGCAGACCATGACCCACCCGGTCTGCGACTTCGCCAAACACATGATGAAGGTGGCCTACGCCGGCACCGGGCTGTGGATCTCGGACGGCGCCACGAACGTACTGCCCGTCCCGATTCATCGCGCCGCCCAGGACGGTCCTCCGCTCACCCCGGCCCAGATCGAGGAGAACCGCGCCGTCGTGCACCGGGCCTGGCGCCTCCACCACGACCACGTCCGGCACTCGCTCATCGGCGGCTTCTACCAGGGGTGGGACCTGCATCCCGGCCAGCTCGTCACTCGCTATGCCGCGGTCTACGAGTTCTTTCTCGAAGGGCTGGAAGCCGCCTCCGACCGCCTCCGCAACTTCGTGCAGAAAGCCGCCCAGGCGACCCTCGTCGGAGAGGTCTTCGACGATGCCGCCACCGGCCAGGGCCTCCTCAACTATTTCCTGCGCGCCAAGAACTGCGGCGCGATCACGGAAGAGGAGGCGCTGGAGCGGTCGGGGTTGACCCTGGAAGAGCTGCGGGGCCGGTCGTTCGTGAAGATCCTCGAAAACCGGCGGGGATGAAGCCTTCAGAGCCGCGCCACGGCGCGCGGTCCGATCGATCTAGAAAAGATTCATTTTCTTGCGATGCGCTCGCTGCTGCCGGGCTTGCAGTAGGATCTCGGCACTGCTTCAAGCGGAGACGCCGTACAGGGGTGTTCCCTGTGGACGTCTCGCCTTTTCCTGGAACGAGGGAATTCCAAGAGGAGAGAGAAAAATATGAGAAAGGCGCGTCTTCTTTTCATTCTCGCGATGCTCGTGCTCCCTGCGGCGGGATTCTGCGGCGGCGCCTGGGTGCCGTCTCCCGGAGACGGCGACGTCCAGCTCGGCCTGAGCCGCAAGACCGCCAGCACCTCCTGGAACACGGACGGCGAAACGTTTACCAACACCAACGGGATCGGCCAGATCAGCTACCACGACTTCCGCTACGCCTATCTGTCCGGCGAGATCGGGCTGCTGCCGCGCCTGTCGACGCGCTTCCTGTTCACCTACCTCGACGGCTTCGAGGGGGCGCACTCCGAGTTGGAGGAGAACAGCGGGCTGTCGGACGCCTGGGTCAGCTTCAAGTTCGCCCTGGCGCAGGGGAACTGGCCGATGGCGTTGAGCACCACGATGCGGACCCCCTACTTCTACGACCTGCCCGGCGCGTACAACCGCTATGTCTTCGACTCCCAGGGACGGCGCCGCGGCGTCAGCCCGGAATGGCGGGGGCTGCTCAAGCACGACTACTCGCTGACCTACCTGCTCAGCCATTCCTACCGGGAAGGGCGCGGCTGGATGAACTTCGAGACGGGCTACACCTGGCGCGAAGGCGCTCCGGCCGACCAGATCCCCGTCTACGCGGAGATCGGTTATCCGCTGCCTTTCCTGAAGGCCGCCGTCAAGGGCAACCTGTTCTACGTCCACAGCCAGGGCAACGTATCGCTGCGGCAGCCCGATGATCGTTTCGGCAGCGGCGCCACCACCAACTTCAACGACGCGAGCATGGCGAGGCTCGGCGCCTCCTTCCTCGTACCGGTCGACCGGAGCGGCAGGACCACCGTGGAGCTCGGCTACGCCCAGTGGGTCTGGGGCGTCTCCGCGCGCCGCTATCACGAGCCGTTCCTCTCCATCGACCGCAGGTTCTGAGAGGGGCCAGAGAGTGTAACGCGCGTCGCGCGTTCCTCGCAGAACGAGCTGCCTGACACGACAAAGGGCGTCGGCCCGGAGGGAGACGCCCGTGCCGCCTTGACCCGCCCCGGCGTTTGCTCACGTCAAAAGCCTGGCGAGCTCGGAGCCGAATCGATGGGCGTCGCCCGGCCAGCGAGCGGACAGATACTGCCCATCCAGGACGGTGAATCCTGCCGCGAGGTTTCGGGGGCTGTCGCGGGTCACTCCCGTCGGCCCCTTCACGAAATCCTCCGGGCTCGCGAGCGCCTCCTTGACCTCGTCCTCGACGGTCTTCGGGTAGGTCCGATAATAGCTTTTCAGCCAGGCACAGGTGAGAGCCCAGGCACCCAGCTCCATCCGTTTCAGCAAAGCGGTCGTCTTCTTTCCGAAAAGAACCGACCTGCCGGGGCTGGCGCAGGATCTCGCGGCCACGAGGACGCCATGGCAGATGGCCCCGACCGGCTTGGCCTGGTGGAAGAATTCGACAACCTTTTCCTGGAGAAGCTTTGATTCCAGATAGGGCTTCATGCCAGGCGCATGGCCGCCCGGTAAAACCAGGGCCTGGAAGCCCTCGGTATCGATCTCGCCATAGGCGATGGGATGTTGAAACTCGTGGTTCCCTTCCAATTCCCTGTAATCCTTCCGGCCGTTGGTGTCAGCACTCAGAAAGGGTGAGAGAATCCCTAGGCCTTTACCCGTGACCATTCTCGGATCGGCGCTTCCCGGCCCGCCGTCCGGCGTGGCGAAGACGAGCGTATGGCCTGCGGAGCGCAGGATTTTCCAAGGCACGGCCGTCTCGGTCGGATCGAAGTCTGTGTTGGGAATCGGGATCAGGATCTTGGCCATTGAGTCTCCTCGCCCGGCGCGTCGGAAGGGTCGTGGGTCAATTCATACGCTCTTTTATGGACGGACGGGGATTGTGCCTTTCCGGATGTCGCGGGCGGCAGGGCGTCCCGCGTGGAGGGATCTTACGGGCTCGGGGGCGTCCCACCCAGCTCCGCCAGGAGGAAGGCCCGGGCCTTGCGCCAGTCGCGCTTGGCGGTGCGCTCGTTGAGGCCGAAGACCTCGCCGATCTCGGCGAAGCTCAGCCCGGCGAAGAACCGGAGCTCGACGAGGCGGGCGAGCCGGGGGCTCTCTGCCTCCAGGCGATGGAGCGAGGCGTCGAGGGCGAGGAGGTCCTCGGTGAGCCGGGCGTCGTCCGCGGCCGCGGGTTCCCCCGGCCCTCCCACCTCGATGCGGACCACCTCGCCCGAGCGCTTGGCGGAGTCGCGCCGGCGGGCGTAGTCCACCACCACGTGCCGCATCACCCGCGCGGCGAGATTGAAGAAGTGCCCGCGGTCCTCGGCGGAGAGGCCCGCCGGCTGGGCGAGGCGCAGGTAGGCCTCGTGCACCAGGGCGGTCGTGTCGAGCGTGTCGCCCGGCCGGCCGCGGACGGCGAGCTGGGCGTGCGCCAGGCGATGCAGCTCGCGGTAGACGTTGGCGAACAGGGCGTCGGAAGCGGTGCGGTCGCCGCCCCGGGCCGCTGAAAGCAGCCGGGTGATCTCCGTGGCGGGGTGGGTGGGCTCGGCGGGCGGCACTCCGCAGATTCTAAGGGGATGCGCGGCGCGCCGCCAGCCGATTTGACGATTTCCCGAAACTGTGAGACCCTTGGTTCTCTTACCGGGCCGCTTGGCCCCGACGGCGGCCTCGCCGGCTCAGTCCTCCGTTCCCGATTCCTGCCGGACCGGTTTTCAGACCGGATCAACCAGAGTGGCGCAGCATCCACTGCTCGGAGAGCAGCGCGCGCCCTCGGAAAGCATACGAACCCAACGATGAGCTTTACCTCTTTCGATCTGCACCCCAGCTTGCTGCGCGGCGTCGCCGACCTCGGCTTCACCGTTCCCACTCCGATCCAGCGCGACGGCATCCCGCCGGCCCTCGAGGGTCGCGACGTCCTGGCCTGCGCGATGACCGGCAGCGGCAAGACCGCGGCCTTCGCGCTGCCGATCCTCCACCGGCTCCTGGGCCAGAAGCGCGGCGTCACCCGGGCGCTGGTCCTCGCCCCGACGCGCGAGCTGGCCGCCCAGATCGTCGATCATTTCAACGACCTCGGCCGCCATGCGGGGATCCGGTCCGCCGCCGTCTACGGTGGCGTCGGCATGCAGCCGCAGGAGCGCGCCTTTCGTACCGGCGTCGACGTGATCGTGGCATGCCCGGGGCGCCTGCTGGACCATTTCCAGTATCCCTATGCCCGCCTCGCCGGCCTCGAGATCCTGGTGCTCGACGAAGCCGACCGCATGCTCGACATGGGGTTCCTTCCCGACATCCGCCGGGTCCTCAAGCACCTGCCGCCTCCGGCGCAGACGCTCTTCTTCTCGGCCACCTTGCCGCCGCCCATCCGGGAGCTGTCGCGCCAGATGCTGCGCAACCCCGTGGCTCTCAACGTGGAGCGCCCGTCGGCGCCGGCCACCGGCATCGAGCAGGCGGTCTATCCGGTGCGCCAGGACATCAAGTCCGCCCTGCTGGTCGAGCTGTTGCGAGGCGACGGGATCGAGAGCGCGATCGTCTTCACGCGGACCAAGCACCGCGCCAACCGCCTCGCCCAGTACCTGGACCGCCACGGCGTCGACTGTGAGCGGGTGCACGGCAACCGCAGCCAGACGCAGCGCACCGAGGCCCTGGCCGGGTTCAAGAGCGGCCGCTTCCGGGTCCTGGTCGCGACCGACATCGCCGCCCGGGGCATCGACGTCGAGGGTCTGTCCCACGTCATCAACTTCGACGTCCCCAACGTCCCCGACGACTACATCCACCGGGTGGGGCGCACCGCCCGCGCCGGAGCGACCGGCGAAGCGATCACCTTCGTGGCCCCCGAGGAGGTGAGCGAGCTCCGCGCCATCGAGCGGGCGGTGGGGAAGACCTTACCGCGGCGGACCGTGGACGGCTTCGACTACCAGGCGAAGCCGGCGGAGCGTCTCGAGATCCCGGTCGCCGAGCGGCTGGCGGCGATGCGCGCCCAGAGGTCCGAGGAGCGCGCCCGGTCGCGAGCCCGGGCGGAGCGCAGCTCACCGCCGCCGAGCCGGACGGCCGCCCGGCCGGAGAGCGGCGCCCGTCCCGCGGCGCGCCCGGCGGCGGCCGGGAGTCACGATGCGCGCCGCAGGAGCGCCGGGGCGGGTCCGGCGCCGGCGGCGCGCGCCGTGCAGACGCGTCCCCGGCGCTTCAGGTAAAGTCCTGGTGCAAGCCACCGCAGCCCAGGCCAAGGAGGGCACCATGCAGGAACGCAAACAGCCGGAGACGCTCCGATTGCGCAGTGTCATGCCCGCGCTCACCGTCAACGACATCCAGGCCAGCATCGCCTGGTACCGGGACGTCCTCGGCTTCGTCGTGGCCGAGGAATACCAACGCGAGGGCAAGGTGATGGGCGCCAGGCTCAAGGCAGGGGCCAGCCAGCTCCTGCTCGCCCAGGACGACTTCGCCAAGGGGCGCGA
>Ga0134123_10001614_pt1 | contig 14682 bp, 16 predicted proteins | sample KB303_FD_96460 | JGI IMG/M metagenome (GOLD analysis project Ga0134123, IMG submission 96460) | Terrestrial soil microbial communities without Nitrogen fertilizer from Kellogg Biological Station, Michigan, USA - KB3-0-3 | ecosystem: Environmental > Terrestrial > Soil > Unclassified ...
AGTGATCGCGATTGGTCGCGAAGCCGAGCAGAAGTACGGTCGCGAGGAGCGCGGCGTCACTGTTATCGCGCCGATGGTCAATGATGTCGTCGCAAACTTTGAAAGAACGAAGGAGATGCTGGCGCACTTTGTGAGCAAGGCGCGCGGGGGTCTTTCGCACTTCAGTCGCCGCGCGCTGATGAGTGTGTTCTCTGACGTTACGCCGGTTGAACGACGTGCGTTGCTCAGTGCAGCGCAGCATGCGCGTGTTGGTCGCGTCGGTATGATCCAGGAAGGACTTGCGGCGGCTTTTGGCAGCGGCATTGAGCCAGGCGACGCGCACGGTTCAGCAGTGGTCGACATCGGCGGCGGAACGACCAATGTCGCGATTGTTGCGAGTGGAAAGATCATTCGTGTGCGCGCAGAGCGGATCGGAAGTTCCGACATCAATACTGCGCTCATCAACCACGTTCGACGTCATCGCGGATTACTGGTTGGCGCGAAGTCTGCTGAGCGACTCAAGCTCGAGCTCGCTTCGGCAGTTGTTCCCACGAACCTGGCGCACGAGATTCCGATCAACGGGCGCGATGTTCTCACGGGAATGCCGCGCTCGATCGAAATCACGGCGGGTGAGATCTATCCAGTGGCGCAGGAAGTGGTGCGCAAGATCGTCGACGGTATCAGTTCGACGTTGCGAGAGCTTCCGGCTGAGGTCGCCGGCGACATTTACGATCGCGGGATCATACTGACGGGTGGTGGCGCTCAGTTTGGTGGGTTGGACGATTACCTTCGTCAGGAAACTAAACTGCCAGTGCGAGTCGCCGATGAACCGAAGTATGCGATCGTGCGTGGTCTCGAGAAAATGTTCGACGAACCGCTCCTTCTGCGACGGCTGATGCGTGCTGACGCTCACCGTGAACTGACGTTGGAAGAGTCTTTGTAAGCGCTGCGGTCAGTGTGAATGAGAATCTCGCGGCGGCCGAAGAGACGTGCGTCGACGGAGAATGCGCCTGGGCCAAGTAAAGCAATTGCCACGGCCAGGATGGTCATGACGACGGCGACGGAATTGCTGAACACGATCGCGGACGTGAGTGCGCCGAGTCCGATGATTACTGCCGCGATGGGAGTCAGGACGCCGAGCAGCAGGCAAATCCCCACGGGCGCAAATACAACCAGCAGCCAACCCGGCAGATTGAGGTCTGCCGTGAAGAACCTGAGCACAATCAACGCCCGCAGTAGCAGAAGTCCAAGTCCCGGCGAGCCGCTGGGAAACGTAGAAAAAAACTTTTGCATTGAGGGAAGTGTAGTGTGGCTGGATGGAATGTGAATCCAGAGATAAAGGTAACTTTGAATACCTCTTTCTGGTTATGACGGGTATACAAAACGCACAAATGTTGTGCCTTTTGTGGCCTAGAGCTGAATGATCCCACGCCGTAACCCGATGGCAACGGCCTGTGTCCTGTCAGTGGCGCCCAGCTTTTCCATTATGTGCTTTATGTGGACCTTCACCGTCTCTTCCGAGATGAAGAGCTTCTCGGCAATGTTTCGATTGCGATTCCCGCCTGCCACTTCTCTGAGCACCTCGATTTCGCGTTCCGTCAGAGTCTCGTCACTCAAATGCTCCGCGAGTTGCGAGGCTATCTCCGGCGGAATACGTTTCTTACCCGCGTGAACCTGGCGAATCACGTCGAGCAGCTCCGACGGCGGCATGTTCTTGAGCATGTACCCGCGAGCGCCTGCCTGTAACGCGCGTTGAATCTCGACGTCGCCTTCAAACGTCGTGAGCATCACGATCCGTGCCTCCGGAAACTCCGTGCGAATCGCAATCAGCGTGTCGATGCCGCTCTTATCCGGAAGCCTGAGGTCCATCAGTGTCACGTCAGGCACGAGTTGTCGAAACAGTTGAATCGCCTCGCTGCCGTTTGAAGCTTCGCCCACGAGCATCATGTCGGGCTGATTGTTGACAAGCGCGCCAATCCCTTCGCGCAGCAATGGATGATCGTCAACACTAAACACTCGGATCGCCGCGCGCTTACTCATTTCGCTCTCTTCCTTTCTCCCGTCACAAACGCGATCGGGCCGGGAATGAACAGTTCGACTTCCGTTCCAGCATGCGCGCGACTCAACACTTTCAGCCGCGCACCGATACTCTCCGCACGCTCGTGCATGCCCGCGAGTCCCCAGTGTCCGTCTTTTCCTGTTTGCAAAACCTTTGAATCTATCCCCGCGCCATCATCGCGCACGAGGATGCGCAAATGTTTCGTGGTGTACTCGAGTTCGACTTCGATCTTACTTGCATGAGCGTGTCGAAACGCGTTCGACAGCGCTTCGCGTCCGATTCGATACGCCTCATCGCGAATCAGCGGATGCATCTCGCGCGGCGTGCCTTCGACGATGATTCGATAATCTCTCGCTTGTTCATTCTCGAATTCCTTTCCGATTTGCGAGAACGCTGCCTCGAGATTGTCAGTGTTTCCGCTCGTGGTGCGCAGGCCTCTGACTGCGTCGCGTCCTTCTTCGATGATCTGGGCCATCAACTGCATGACGCGCCCGACGAGAGGTTTGGCAGGCGACGCTTCCGCTAAATGATCGTTGGCAACGTGTAGCTGCATCGACGCGCTGACGAGACCCTGCAGTAACGTGTCGTGAAGGTCCTGCGCGATGCGAGTGCGTTCTGCGAGCCGCGCCTCGAAACGCAGGTTCAGTTCTTTCCTCACCTGGTGCAAGTGCCAACGATAAAGAGAGAACAATGCCGCGAGTGCGGCCAGGCCTAACAACATTCGGAACCACCACGTTCGCCAGAACGGCGGCCTGCCTTCTTTTATTGTGACGGCAGCCACCCCATTGCCTATTGCCGGAAGTTCAAGCGTTACCGGTGGAGGAGCGTAGCCGGGTTCGACTAGCAACGCGGCATATTCTGTGCCGAGGTGAGTTGAATTACTCCACGTTGAGTCAGCGTTGATGTTGGTAAACGGCTGATCGGCCCAGGGCTGGACATACCACGCACCGCTGCGTGCATACAAAACGATTTGCTGCCCGCTCGTGGCGCCGGTCACACGCCCCTTGATGACGTCGACCTCTGTCACCCCTCCTGGTCTAGCCGGAGGCACGCTGATGAACTCGATGTGAGGTTGGTTCCCCACACCACTACTGCAACCAGTCATCCAGACCAGCAGGACCAGTAAACACGCTGCGCGCATTGGTGCATTATCTTCTCCGCGTCAAATCCGTGCAAATAATCTGTGTAATCTGTGGTGAAATGCCTGCTTGAGGGTGAGTTGTTGATCTGAGTCGTCTAGCTTTGCACGAAGAGTCAGTTTTACAGGATTGACAAGATTTTTCATGATTCAGCAAGTCGCGAGGCTATTATGAATATGAAGCGAGTAAAACCATGAGCGAGTGCGAGATCAACATCGAAGTCGTGAGCCGTCTTGAGGCAGGTGAGATTCTCTGTTCACCAGGGCGGTGTGGTGAAATTACTTACCTCGTATCAATCGGCGACGGGGATGATCCACTGCCCGAAGGTTACGAGAATGCGGAGCGTAGGTTGCGCTTGCTGATCGCCGATGTCGTGACTGAAGAAGGCGCTACCGAGGAAGACGTGCGACGAATACTTCAATTAGCCGAGCAGCTTCGGCAAGAAAGCGGCACTTTGCTCATCCACTGCGAGGCGGGCGTCAGTCGCTCGACTGCGACCGCGCTTATCATGCATGCGTATTGGCTGGGCCAAGGCCACGAGGACGAAGCGATGCGACGCGTAATAGCTCAGCGTCCGTTTGCCATACCGAACCGGCGCATGGTGGCGTTGGCTGACAGCTTCCTGAATTTGGACGGTAGATTATTACGAGCTCGCGATCGGTTTCTCGGATCGGATTATTTCCATTACTTCGAAGCGCTGTGAACAATGGCGCGCTCGACTCGACTTATCACACAAATCTCGCCGCTCATCACTTTTTGATTTGAAGTCCAGGCACAACCTATTCAAACTTGGCCACGCTAGTCTCCCCGTAGACCAGATTCTTACTACAGAGGAGATCCAATGAGCGCAACTGGCATCGGAACAAAAGATGAAGCTGCTATCCACGACTTGATTCAGAGGTGGGCCAAAGCAGTGCGCGACAAGAATATTGACGGCATTCTCGCTAATCATTCTGCCGATATTTTGATGTTCGATGTACCACCTCCAATCCAGTCGCAAGGCATCGACGCGTATAAAAAGACGTGGGAACTGTTTTTCGATTGGTCTCGAGATGATCCGATGTTTGATATCCAGGAAATCAATATTTCGGCAGGCAATCAGGTCGCGTTTGTAACCGCGTTGATGCGCTGCGCTGGAAAGACAGCCAACGACAGTCGGCTCGACTTTCGCTTAACGGTAGGTCTTCGCAAAATCGACGATCAATGGACTGTAATGCACGAACATCATTCGATCCCTGCTGAGTAAGGGATCGATCACAGAAAGCACAAGTTTTGGCGTGAGGCTTGCTTCTCGGATAATGTATCGAGGGGTGGGTAATGAAAGTTAACGTCACAGATCTAGTGATCAGGATCGTCTTGATGGCAGTAGTTTTTGCTCTGGTCCTTTTTCTTTCGGCCGGAACGCTCGCATGGCCAGCGGCGTGGTTGTATCTGGCACTGCTTTTTGGCTTCACGATCGGACTCAGCATCTGGCTTTCGCGGTTTAATCCCGAATTACTTGCGGAACGGATGAGCGGTATCGGCAAGCCCGGTCAGAAAACCTGGGACAAGGTGTTTTTGGCATTACTCCTTCCACTCTTCTTTGGTTGGTATGTTTTCATGGCGCTCGACGCTGTGCGCTACCGTTGGTCACAGGTACCTGTTTGGCTGCAGTGGATTGGAGCGGGTGTCTTCCTGGCTTCGTTCTACATTTTCTATTTGACGTTTCGTGAGAACACTTACTTGTCACCTGCGGTACGCATCCAGACCGACAGAGGACAAACCGTCATCAGCACCGGAGTGTATAGCCACGTGCGACATCCACTGTACGCCGGATTCATCTTGTACACGTTGGGCACCGCGCTCTTGCTCGGCTCCGCGTACGGACTGCTTGGTGCGCTCGTACTGATCGGCTTGATCACCTGGCGAGCGGTGCATGAGGAACAGGTGTTATCGAGCGAGTTGGCAGGTTATGGAGAATACATGACGAGAGTGAAATATCGTTTCATTCCTTACCTTTGGTGAGTCGACGTAAACCTTAACGATAGTCGTTCGGGTCGACGTTCTGACCGCCTTCCTCCACGGCCCGTTCATATCCCCACACGTCAGGTCGCGAGGCGTCAATGTCCGTGAAGCCGTAGTCGGCGGCTAACTGTCCTGATGAAACGGAACGCTGGTTCCACCGTGCACGCATCGGATCGGCTGCGAGGGCGACGACGGCGCGACCGACATAGCGCGGTGATTCGGATACCGCGAATCCCGGTGGAGCAGTTGCCGTTCGCCAGTTTTGCTCGGTGACGTTAAATGCCTCCAACATCATTTCGGACCGAAGCCAGCCGGGAGTGATCGCCACGGCGGTGGCCTTGTGCGGCGCCAGTTCGTGGCCTTGAGAGAATGCGAGGCGATTCACGCTAACCTTCGCAAGGTCGTAGAACACTGAAATCCGATAATGTGACGCATTGTAGTCGGTGGTTCCATCCGTCACTTCGACGAGAAGACCTCCGGGGCGATCAATCAGAAGCGGCAGGAGGTAATGCGACGTAATCAAGTGCGTATCGATCGCCAGGCGAAGAGTCCGGAGCCCTTTGTGCAGGTCAACTTGCCAGATGGGTTTGTTCCAGTCCGGTGGTCCACCTTTGAGTATTTCCGCACCCCAGATGTCATTAACCAAGACGTCGATGTGACCATGCTCATCGCGAATCCGTTTTGACAAACCCTCGACCTGGTCGGGGGCGAGATGATCGATAGCGACGGGAATGCCGTTTCCCCCAAGCGATGTGACGAGTTCAGCGGTTTCCTCGATGGTTTCAGGGCGGTCGTAATCTGATTGCAACGTACGACCACGGCTGCTGCGCCCGGTGCAGTAGACCGTCGCGCCCGCTTCACCCAGCGCAGCAGCGATACCGCGGCCAGCGCCTCGCGTCGCTCCGGCAACAACTGCGACACGATCGCGAAGCGCTTCTCGATTGAGTTGCCAGCTTTCCATGTTTGTCCTCTCTCCGTAATTTTCCTGATTCAGCAATTAACACTTTTGAGGGATGTGGGCCATCGTAGAATCGTGAATAATCAAACGCAAATCAGCAGACATTTAGAGGAGGACACCATGACGCAGACCAGTGCGGCGCCACAGGCAGCGGATGCCATTCGTCCGTTCAACCTAAACGTTCCGGAAGAGGAACTCACAGAATTGCGCAGGCGAATTAGCGCGACGAGATGGCCGGAACGGGAGACGGTCATGGATGCATCGCAGGGCGTGCAGCTCGCGACGATGGAGAAACTCGCGAGCTATTGGGCCACCGATTACGATTGGCGCAAGTGCGAAGCAAAACTGAATGCCGTGCCACAATTCATAACGGAGATCGATGGACTGGACATTCATTTCATTCACGTTCGGTCGCAACATGAAAATGCGTTGCCTCTCATCGTCACGCATGGATGGCCCGGCTCGATCGTCGAGCAGTTGAAGATCATCGATCTACTTACCAATCCTACCGCACAGGGCGCGAGCGCATCGGACGCGTTCGATGTGGTGATTCCGTCGATGCCGGGTTATGGGTTCTCGGGTAAACCCACCTCCGCCGGCTGGGGACCGGAGCGCATCGCGCGTGCCTGGAACGAGCTCATGAAGCGCCTCGGCTACAAGAAATACGTTGCGCAAGGCGGCGACTGGGGCGCCGTCGTTGTCGACATGATGGGCGTGCAGGCGCCGCCGGAACTGCTCGGCATCCATACCAACATGGCCGGCGTAATTCCGGCCGACATCGACGCGGCGGCGTTTTCCGGGGCGCCCGCCCCTGCGGATCTCTCGGCCGATGAGAAACTCGCTTACGCGGGTGTGCAGTTCGTCTATCAAAAGGGAATTGCCTACGGGTACCAGATGGGGCTGCGACCTCAGACGCTGTACGGAATCGCGGATTCACCCATCGGACTGGCGGCGTATTTTCTCGATCACGACGCACGCAGCTACGAGCTGATCTCGCGCGTTTTTGCAGGAGAAGCCGAGGGCCTCACGCGCGATGACGTCCTCGACAACATCACGATTACGTGGTTGACGAACACGGCCGTTTCCGGCGGGCGTCTTTATTGGGAGTATTGGGGAAAGAGCTTTTTCAATGCCAAGGGCGTCTCCATCCCGGTCGCCGTGAGCGTCTTCCCAGACGAACTCTATCCTGCTCCACGAAGCTGGGCAGAACGCGCGTATCCAAACCTTATCTATTTCAACAAGCACGACAAAGGCGGGCACTTCGCTGCGTGGGAGCAACCCGTGCGCTTGACACACGACATCCGTGCCGGGTTTAGATCGCTGCGTTCATGAAATTCGCAAAGGTCGTTTTTCTCATAGCCGGCATCTACGGACTCATCGTTATGGTGCCTCAGTATTTTCTCGAAGCCAGAGTGGGACGTGACACGCCGCCTCCGATCACGCACCCCGAGTTCTATTACGGGTTCATCGGCGTCACGCTCGCGTGGCAGGTTGTCTTTCTCATCATCTCCCGGGACCCTGTGAGGTTCCGGGCGATGATGATTCCGTCCATTCTTGAGAAGATAGTCTTTGTAATTCCCGCGCTCATCCTTTTCTCCCAGAATCGGCTTGCGTCGATTGTGCTGGCGCCTGCTGCACTTGACCTGCTGCTGGGTGTGCTTTTTGTGATCGCGTTTTTAAAAACCCGCGAACGTCGCGAATAAAGGAGGGAATCACACGGCCGCAGCCACAAACGTGATCACCGGATGTGCGGCCGTGTGATGGTGAGGGAGGGGCTTAAAACGGACCGTAGATCGGGTAGTGGTCAAGCGGAATGTAGCGGCCGGGAGTTACGGCGTTGTAATGCGTGGCTTAAATGTTTATTAAGCGGCGGGGGACACAAAAAGCACAAAAATTAGCCCACACCGGGCACGTTTCTACGCGTAACTAAGTAAGGATCAGTGGATTTATGAAACGGTGCCCTAAATGTAATAGAGTTTTCCGCAATGAGTTGCTGAGATTCTGTCGAATCGACGGCGCCAGGCTGGAAACCACGTCAGCGACGCTCAGCCTTGATGACGCGCCGACCCTTCGACTCTCGCCGCGGAAAGTGGCGCGTTCGATATCCTCATCCCATCGTGCCATTCGTAAAAGTCGCGGTTGATTTTTACGGAGTCAGCCAGCGCGCGACGTTTTCAACGTAAGTCTTGATGTCACGTAGTTTTTCGGGATCGTCTTTGATCTCGGTTCCAGGATCCTCAAGCAGAAAAATCGGGCAGCCTGCGGTGATGTCCCAGTTGTAGTCGACGAAGTGGTGAAAGCTCGACTCTGCAACAGCGCGCCCGAGAGTGTTTCCATGAGCGTCAACTGCACTTTCAAAAGCGACGATTAGATTGAAAGGCCGGTGCGTCACCTTGCTGGCGCCAGTCGCGATCACACGCGCATCATCTTCGTCTTCGGGAACGCCGACACTCCCTTCGTGCGGGTGCGCGGGAAAATACTCGATGACGCCCGAAGCGTTGTGTGGATTCAGAAGTAACTCGTGTACGGGTTTGACTGCAGCGATCCGCTGATAGTCGCCGTTGTTACCGGAGTGATAATTGGGCCAGGAGATCGTCTGTGTAGCTTGATCGTCGCGCACATTTCGGGATGCATCTGGATCCGGATGCCGGCTGTGAAAGAAATGTGCGCGTCCAACGCCGCCGAGCGTGCAAAGTGAAGATCCTAAGTCTTCGTGATCGCGCGTCGTCAGAATCGCCCCGCCGCGTTGGCGAAAGCGAGTTACGCCCTGGCAGTCCGGAACACTTAAGCCGTTGCCGTTATCGACCGCAAATAGCCACAGTTGATCGAAATCAGTTGTGTCGAGAACACTCAACACAACGTCATTGCCCTGACTATCTACTTCGCGGTCGCGAGCGATGACCTCGTAAGCGCGACCCCCATTCTGCTGTGTGATCGAGGCGAGATGATCGCGCAGTAGCGAAAACCTCGCGATGCTCCAGTCTTCTTTCGTCGTCGGAATTGTGGTTTGTAGTAGAACGCGAACGGCTCTTGTCATGCTGTCCCCTCGATCGTCGTTGTTTAGCACTGAGAATATCATCTTCGAGGATTTCGCGAATCCTGCCGGACGGGTAAGTTTCAGTACCTCGATTGGGTTATGCTTTGTTAGAGGACACAAGAAGTTGGGAGGTAATTATGATTGCAAGAATTTGGCACGGCATAACCGACCCGGCGAAGAGTGACGAGTATCTCGGGTTCCTGCACAAAAGAGCGGTGCCTGACTATCGAAACACGAAGGGAAACCTCGGCGTGTACGTCATGCGTTGCAGCGACGATCGAGGTAAGTCACATTTCTTCACTCTCTCAGTTTGGGAATCTTTCGACGCCATCAAGAGATTCGCAGGTGACGACTACGACAAGGCCCGCTACTATCCGGAAGACAAAGAGTTTCTGCACGAATTTGAGCCGTACGTCCAACACTACGAACTCCGTTGACCACAAAAGCACAGATCATCATTTGTCTTCAGCAAGTAATCTCTTGATCACTTCTTCGGTTTCGTCATAGTAGCCTTCGCCGACGTGGGTCCAACGCACGCGTCCTTGTTTGTCTAATAGGAACAGAGTCGGCCAGGCTTCAACCTTGTATGCCTTCCACGTCGAGTAGTCCTGGTCGGTGACAACCGGGTACTTAATGCCCAACCCTGCAACTTCGCGTCGCAATTGGTCTATATCTCTTTCAAAGTCTAACTCGGGCGTGTGCACGCCGATGATCGTGAGTCCTTTGTCACGATACTGCGTATCCCACTTCTTGAGCGAAGGCAAGGTGTTGCGGCAGTTGTAGCACGCGAACGTCCAGAACTCGATCAAGACCACGCGACCATGCAAGCTCTTGAGCGTCAGCGGTTCGGAATTGATCCACATGCCGCTCGTGATTTCGGGCGCCGCCGGCGCTTTGGTTTCCTCAGTCAGAGTCCGCGAAGGGATCATCTGTTCACCAGATGTCAGACGTGAAATGCCGTTACTCAAAACACCCAGCGGTCCCGCACCCGTTACATAACCAGCCGCCACGATGGCAATCAAGATAATGATTAGCAACGAGCCGAAAATAATACTTTGTCGATGCATGTTATCGATTAGCCAAGTTAGTCGCGCATGTAGTGACAACTGTACCCGCCAGGGTGCTTGCGCAGATAATCCTGGTGATATTCCTCGGCGCTGTACCAGGTCGAGGCGGGCTCAATGCTCGTCGTAACCGGGCTTTTCCATTTCCCTGACGCGTCTATTCGAGCCCTGACTCGCTCTGCGGTTATCTTCTGCGCATCAGTCTGCGGAAAAATAGCCGAGCGGTATTGCGTCCCAACATCGTTGCCTTGACGGTTGAGCGTAGTCGGATCGTGCAGCTTGAAGAACCACTTCTCGAGTAAGTCTTCGTAGCTGAGCACTGTGGGATCGAAGGTCACACGAATCGCTTCGGCGTGGCCTGACTTGCTGTGATGTGTATCGTCGTACGTCGGGTTCTCGAGCCAGCCGCCTGTATACCCGACTTCTGTGTCAATGACCCCCGGCACGTCGCGCAGGATTTCTTCGACGCCCCAGAAGCAGCCGCCAGCAAGAACGGCGACCTCAGTCCGCTTTTCACCCGAAATTGTTGACTGGATTATTCCGTCCTGATCATTCATAAAAGTTCTCCTTCACTGCGGTATTCTGTGCCGGACTGCTCGCCGCCATGTTTGTAGCGTACCAGTCCGGGAAGTGGTGTCCTAATCTGAATTCTTCTCTGAGCAACCTCTGTGTCTCTGTGCCTCTGTGGTGAACTTTCCTGAGCAATGATTAACCACAGAGGCACAGAGACACAGAGGCCGCACAGAGAAGACCCGAAATTAGGACACGACCTGACGCGAGTCTAGTGTTGCACAGGACTCCAACGCGCGGCTACACTCGCCCGGTTCCAATAAACAGAATGAAAGTTGTCTGAGGCTGGCGCATGAAGATTCATGAGTATCAGGGGAAAGAACTTCTAAGAAAATATGGCGTGCCGGTGCCGCGCGGAATTGTCGCGCGTTCGCCAGAGGAGGCGTATCACGCGGCGAAAGAGCTTGGCGGCGAGATAGTGGTCGTCAAAGCGCAGATTCATGCGGGCGGCCGTGGCAAAGGCGGCGGCGTCAAGTTGGCGCGCAGCGCTGACGAAGCGCGCGAGCTCGCGCAGAAGATGCTCGGCATGAAACTCGTCACACACCAGACGGGCCCGGAAGGACGAGAAGTGCGCGTGCTGTTGATTGAAGAGGGATTGCCGATCGATCGTGAATTCTATCTCGGCATCGTGCTCGATCGTGCGTCGGGACGGCAGGTGTTCATGGCTTCGTCCGCCGGCGGCATGGACATTGAAGAAGTCGCAGCGAAGACGCCGGAAAAAATTCTCAAGGAGACGATCGATCCGGCGGTTGGGTTTCAGTCTTTCCAGGCGCGAAAGTTGGCGTTCGGACTGGGCTTGCCGCCTGCGCTCGTGGGCCAGGCAGTGAAGTTCATGCAGTCGTTGTACGCGGCTTACGAGCAGATGGACGCGTCGCTCATGGAGATCAATCCGTTTCTCTTAACGAAGGACAACCGTCTCATCGCACTCGATGCAAAAGTAAACTTCGACGACAACGCGCTCTTTCGTCACAAAGACTTTCTTGACTTCCGCGATCTGAATGAAGAAGAACCACTCGAAATCGAAGCGTCAAAGTTTGATCTCAACTACATCAAGCTCGACGGCAACATCGCATGCATGGTCAACGGCGCCGGCCTTGCCATGGCGACCATGGACATCATCAAACTCGCCGGCGGTGAGCCTGCGAACTTTCTCGACGTCGGCGGCGGCGCGTCGCAGGAACGCGTTGAAGCTGCGTTTCGGATACTGTTGGCTGACGAAAATGTGAAGGCTGTTTTGATCAATATCTTCGGCGGGATCGTACGTTGCGACATGGTTGCGCGCGGCGTGGTGGAAGCAGCAAGAAACCTGGGCGTGGACGTTCCGGTTGTGGTGCGGCTTGAAGGCACGAACGTTGAAGAAGGTCAGCGCGTGATTCGCGAGTCAGGAATGAATTTCACGGTCGCGAATGGAATGAAAGACGCCGCGGAGAAAGTGGTCCAATTGGCTGCGTGAGCAGTCTTATTTTTGACAGGATTTCAGGATTAAGCAGGATTAACAGGATGGCGAGCATCGAATTCTGGGGTGGTGTCGGTACGGTTACCGGATCGAAGTACCTGGTCCAGTCAAACAACGCACGCGTTCTCGTCGATTGCGGGTTGTTTCAAGGTCTGAAGGAACTGCGTGAACGAAATTGGCAGGAGCCGCCGTTTGATCCGCACTCACTCAACGCAGTTCTCATAACACACGCGCACATCGACCACACAGGCTACTTGCCGCGACTCGTGAAACATGGATTTCGCGGGCCGGTTTACTGTTCGCGCGGCACCGCGGATCTCTTGAAAATACTCCTACCGGATTCAGGACGGCTTCAGGAAGAAGACGCTGACTTTCGCAACCGTCATAACCTGACAAAACACGCTCCTGCACTTCCGCTTTACACCGAAGACGACGCGTTCGCGACGCTGGAGTTAATTAAACCGTTAGCGAACGATGGCCAGGCGGTTCAAGTCGCGCCCGGAATTCGCGCCGGCTTCAGAATCGCGGGCCACATTCTCGGGTCGAGCCTCGTGTTGTTGGAATTGGACCACGCGAGTGGCGATGGCAAAGAACTTCGCGTGCTCTTTTCAGGCGACCTTGGTCACTACGACCAACCAATCATTCGCGATCCAGTGCCTCCTCCGCCGTGTGACTACTTGCTCGTCGAGTCAACTTACGGCGATCGCTTGCACGATCCGGAAGATCCGAAAGTCGCGTTGGCGCGAATCATCAACGACGCCGCCGAAAGACAAGCGCCCGTACTCATTCCCGCATTCGCCGTCGGTCGCACACAGGAGATCGTTTACCTGATTCGAGAGTTGGAAGAGGAGAATGCGATTCCGGTGTTGCCCGTTATGGTTGACTCGCCGATGGCCGCAGCGACGACAATCGCCTACTCTAAACGCAAGGACGAACATGACGAGGAGTATGTGAGTGTTCTCACGCAGCAGAAACATCCGCTGCGAACTCGTTCGATGATTGCTGCGTCGACGAGAGAGGAATCGAAGCGGCTCAACAATGCGAAGGGTGCACGCGTGATCATCAGTGCCTCAGGCATGATGACCGGCGGACGCGTTTTGCATCACGCGATACGAATGGTTCCCGACCCGGATGCGACTATCGTTTTTGTCGGCTTTCAAGCCGCAGGCACCACCGGCCGGCGCATACTCGACGGTGAACCCGATGTGAAAATTCTGGGACAGTGGATTCCCGTGCGTTGCCGCACGGCAAAGATCGGCGGCTTCTCCGCACACGCCGACTGGAAGGAAGTTTTACGGTGGCTCGAAGGCATGGAGAACGCCATTCCTCGTCAAACATTCCTGACCCACGGCGAACCCGAAGCCGCAAACGCGATGGCCGCCCACATCAAAGACAAATTCGGTTGGAACGTCCACGTCCCGCAATACGGCGAACGAGTTGAGTTGGTGTAAACTTTGTGCTTTTTGTGGCAACAATCTTGAGGAGCATTCATCATTGAGCGTTCTAGTTGATAAATCTACGCGGCTGGTGGTGCAGGGTATCACCGGGAAAGAGGGAACGTTTCATACGAAGCAGATGGTTGAGTATGGAACGAATGTGGTCGGTGGTGTGACGCCCGGCAAGGGTGGAACGACGCACGAAGGCATTCCTGTTTTCAACACAGTTGCCGATGCAGTAAAAGAGGCGGGCGCGAATGCGTCGGTGATTTATGTTCCACCTTCATTCGCGGCTGACGCGGTGATGGAAGCCGCTGACGCAGGAATTCCGGTCGTCGTCTGTATCACTGAAGGAATCCCGACGCTCGATATGGTCAAGGTGAAGGAATACCTGAAAGACAAACCGACGCGCCTGATTGGACCAAATTGTCCGGGCATCATCTCTCCGGGTAAGTGCAAGATCGGCATCATGCCGGGTCACATTCATCGCGAAGGAAACATCGGTGTTGTTTCGCGTTCGGGGACGTTGACGTACGAAGCAGTCGGACAACTGACCGCACTCGGACTGGGGCAATCGTCGGCAATCGGTATCGGAGGCGATCCGATCGTTGGTACAACGCACGTCGATGCGCTGCGACTGTTTCAGGCTGATGGGGAGACGATCGGGATCGTGATGATCGGCGAGATCGGTGGTAGCGCGGAAGAAGATGCCGCAGCATTCGCGAAAGAGAATGTGACGAAACCGATCGTGGCGTTCATCGCGGGTCAGACAGCGCCGCCGGGAAGGCGTATGGGCCATGCGGGAGCGATCATCGCCGGTGGCAAAGGAACGGCGGCTGAAAAGATGAGGGTGCTCGATGCGGCCGGTATCCACGTTGTGAAATCGCCGGCGGATATTGGGACGGCGATGAAAGCGGCTCTGTAACCACAAAAAGCACAAAAGCCAAAGCACAAAGAACAAATGTCAAACTTAACATTCG
>Ga0134123_10001616_pt1 | contig 14670 bp, 12 predicted proteins | sample KB303_FD_96460 | JGI IMG/M metagenome (GOLD analysis project Ga0134123, IMG submission 96460) | Terrestrial soil microbial communities without Nitrogen fertilizer from Kellogg Biological Station, Michigan, USA - KB3-0-3 | ecosystem: Environmental > Terrestrial > Soil > Unclassified ...
CGCTGCGCGAGATTGCCGAAGGTGCGCTGCACGGGTTCCGGATCCTCGAACCCGAAGTCGACCGTGACAATGTCCCGTGCGCTCAAAAGGTTTCTCGCGAACTTGAATCGTCCTCTCGCCAGGTCGATCGCGACGCGATTCGGTGTCACGCCGGTCGTCAGATCCTCGAGCGGTTTCGATTCGGCCTGGAGCGTCGCACTGACGTCGACGCCGTTGCGATAGATCGTCCACCCGCGGACGCCGCCGTGAAAGGCGGTGAGCGGCTCGCCCAACCTGACCTTCGTCGAGATCGGCGTGCCGTCGAACCTGTCGCGAAGCTTCACGACCGCATCGCCGGAGACGAAAGCGAACACCTCCGGGATCGAGGACGACAGTCCCGCCGGCGTCCCGCCAGTCACGACGTTCACCGGCGCCAGGAGATAGTCGACGCGGACATTCTCGGCCGCCGCGTGCAGCGCCGTCAGGTTCATCAGCAGCCGGCCGAGTTGCGGATCGATCAGGATGTCGGTGTCCGACGGCACGATGGCGGCGCCGCTGAGGTCGCGCGGCTGTGCGAAGTCGGTGAGGTTCGCGGCACGTATGGTCACTGGGGGCCGGAATTCGGGATCCGTGACGTCGAGCCCGGCAATTCGAATGTGGAAACCGCGCGCGGTTCCGCAGAATTCGCGTTCATGCCCGGCCAGCTTTCGTCGCGTCAGCGCGGACCCATCCAGGCCATCCATCAACTGCAGCATGATGCCGGGCGACCCGCGTCCGATCGGTCTGCTGTCGAAGGTGAAGCGGCCGGTCTGCGAGTTCGGAGGAATGGCCGTCGGCTTTTCGTTCGAGACGACCCGCCCGACCGAGCAGTAGAAGCCGTGGTTGTCGAAGTGCTCGCGGCCGACGCGATCGGTCGGCCTGCGGGGCGCGCGAAGATCGAGCGTGTACGGCGCGGGATCGTCGCTCCGCTCCAGCCGGACCATGCGGCTCGAATCACGGAGGTCGAAGATCTGCGGAGAGACCGATGTCGGGTTCATCGAGTGAAAGTCGACCGTCAGATTGCCCGACAGCGGGATCGGACCCTGGACCTTGAAACGTCCCAGCTCCGGGTCGATCGCGACCTGGTTGGCGCCGAGGACGAGCGGGCTTCCGTCCGGTGCTCGCGGCGTCGCGAATGCCGTCAGGTCTGCCGCAACCGCGCTGTATCGGGGCACGTGAGTGGGCGCGAAGAGGCTGAGACCGATCTCGTGGACGTCGAGCCGGCCGTCGACTCCGGCGAACTCGCCCTCGTGACCGCTCAGATCGGCGCGCGCGATCCGTCTGCCGCGCGTCGCGTCGTAGAGCGGCGTGATCGACTGCTCCGGGCTGAAGAAGAAGTTGCCGCTGCCGCCCGGGTTCTCCGCAACCGGCGCGCGGCGATGGGCGAGGAGGGGATTCAGACCCGTCACGAACGTCGACAGCGCAACCGTCTGCGAGAAATCGACGAGGACGACGCGCCATCCCGTGATCTGTTCGGCATATCGGAGGAGCGGCGCCTGCAGACCCTTCCGGCGATAGCCGGCGACCGCCTCCTCCACCTCGGCGCGCTGCGCCCGCACCGGCAGGCTGCGGTCCACATCCGCGCCCAGCACGTCGCCGATCAGCGCGACGAACAGCTCGCGGCAACTCGAGAGGTAGAAGTCATCGTCGATCTGCCCGATGCTCGCTTCGATCTCGTCGAGCGGGACGGCGGCGATCTCCAGGAAGCGCCGGAGCTCTCCTCGTTCGTCCTTGTCCCGGTAGAGTCCGGGCAGGTGCGAATACAGAAGGTCCTTGAAGGCGGTCGTCACAGCACGCCTCCGAACAGGTTGACGGTGATCGTGCCTTCGTAGGCCAGCTCGTTCTCCGCCATCGGCACGTCCGCGAACTCGCAGCCGTGGCCTGGCTCGACGATCGGCGCTCCGCTCCTCGCCAGCCGTCGCAGCAGCGTGAACGCGACGCCGTCCACGCGATACAGCAGCGAGAAGACCTCGCCCGCCCGGACGGGCTGACCGAAATCCTGCACGGCGTAGCTGAGGAGATCGCGCAGGAGGCCGCGCACGTCCTGATACACCTGCGTCCGGCTCGATTGGGCTGCGAGCGTCACGTCGACCGAAATGTCGATCGGCACGTATACGGGATCGAGCACGTCGACGCCGGCCATACGATTCACGGGCTGGCGGCTTTCGAGGTGCTGCTTGAGCGCGTCTTTCAGGTCGTCTGACGGCGCCGGCGGCGGGATGACGAGCGGATTCTCGGGCGCGATGAAGACCTGGACGACCTTGTATCCGCCGCGCAACCCGACGCGCGCCTTCGCCTTGCCGACGCCCGCGAAGGCCTTCGCCAGGAGCTCGTAGTCGGTCAACGTGACGGCGCGCTCCTGCGTGACGACCATACCGGGGCCGGAGATCTTCGCTTCGTCCGACGACTCGCGGTCGGCGCCGTTCACCGCGTTGAACGGGTTCGTAATCTTCGCGACTTGAGGCACCGCCGTGAGGAAGACGGTCAGTCGATCGGCGCCGACGTTTCCCCCGCCGCCCAGGCCCACGCGGTAGATGGCTTTGACCTGGGCGCCGGGCGGCGGCACGCTGCCGCGCTGCCCGGTGCCGAAACGGATCGTCAGATAGTCGTTTTCGTCGATGGACGTGACGTAATGCGGGTCCGACGGCCGGCTCTCGAGAAAGTGCTCCCGCTCCTCCCAGCGCAGACCGTCGACGCGAACCTCGAGCTCGGCGGCCGACCGCCGCCGGCCAGACGGCGATCGCTTCAACAGGTGCGTCACGGGCTTGCGCGACAGGGTCAGCCGCTGGCCCGGCGTGCCGTCGCCCACATAGATCGGCTCGTCGGCGATGGTTTCGCCGTGCGTAGCGACGACGTTGTTGCCTTTGAGCCTGGTGTCGGCGGGGACGAATGCCTCCGGCAGCGCCGGCAGCCAGCTCACCGAGTCGACGTCGAGTCCAACCGTCTTCACATCCACGATGCGCAGCATCGGTGAGCGCCGCGTCCGCTCGACGCCATCCGCGAGCGTTTTCGCTTCGAAGTAGACGAGGTCGCCGGCCGCGAAGGCGTGCGCGGCGCGAGGCAGCGTCAGCGCTGTCGTACCGGCCGGAAGGGCTGGGACACGCGTGAGATCGATCGCATTGTTCACCAGCTCGAGTGAGAAGTCCTGGGTGATCTCGAAGGTCTGATCCGGCTCTCCGGGTACGCCCGCGGTCTTCAAACGGTACGGAAGGCGCGGAGCCGTCACCGTGACGTTCGCCGACACATCGAAATGGATCAACGCGGAGGCGGCGAGGCCGGGATCGACCTGATAGTCGATCAACCGCAGCAGCTCGACGACCGACCGGCGCTGCGTCGCGGTCGAGAGGTACGCTTCGTTGGCGACGCGGTCCTGGTAATAGCTCAGGATGTCGGCGGCATACGCGAACAGCTCGATCAGGACGACGCCGAAATCGGTCTCGCTCCGATCGGTCCAGTTCGGCAGCAGCAAAGGGATCTGGTTGAGCATCCCCTGGCGGAAGCCGTCGTAGTCCTTCGTGACGTAGTCGATGACCGGCTGGCGCCGCAACGTGATGAGAGTCGCCGGTTCCGGTGACGCCATCCTAGCCTCCTGGGCGCGTCGTCGAAGACTGACGCAGGGGCAGCACGCGGTTGCCGCTCGCGACGCTGGCGCCGCCGACGCCGGACGACACGGCCTCGGGCAGTGACGACTCGCCGAACTCTTCGCTGCCCGTCAGGCCGAGGGCGTTCCGCCAGCCCTCGAACCGCTGCACATATCCGTCCGTGGTGAAATGATGCCGCACGCGCGTCACGTAATACATCCCGCTGAAGCGTTCGCCGGCGCCTTTGACGGTCACCAGCTTCCCGGCGCGAAGCACGTGCTGGTAGCTCCGCGAATCGATCTCGCCGTCGATCGCCACGAACTGATTGGCGCCCTGGTAGGCGCCGCGCAGCCGCGCCTTCATCTCCGCGATCGAGGCTGCCGGCTGGTGTTTGGCGAGCGCGCCGCCGGCCGGAACCGACGATCGCAGCGACGCGAGCGTCTGACGTCCAAGGCGGCGCAGCGGGCTGTCCGACAGTTGCTCGTTGTCGACCTGCTTTTTCATCGGATCGATTCGCTGAAGCGCCACGTCCGTCACCCGGCTGCCGTCGACCCGAAGGCTCAGGCTGGTCAGGTTGGTCTGCCCGCCGAACTCGGTCGCGAGCAGCTTCTGCGGCGGATCCTGCAGGTTGGGGCTTCGAAAGAAGCCGGTTCCGCCCCTGACATAACACTCGAACCCGTTTCGAGCGGCGAGCCGGCGGAGGAAGCGCACGTCGGTCTCGGCCTGCATGACCGTGACGATCGAATCGCTGCTCGGAAACACCGTGTCTTCGACGTCGCAGCTCAGGCCGTAGGTCCGGAAGATTTCCTGGGCGATTTCGTGATCCTTCTTGTTGGCCCAGGCGAGCTGCTTCTCGTCGAGATCCATCATGGCGCTCATGTCCATGCCCGAGATCTCGAGGTGAGAGTCGCCGTCGCCGCCGATCGAAACGTCCACATGCGTGATGTAGCCGTCGATGATGGCAGCCGAGTCGTCGGGATAGCCGGCCTCGACCGACACCCGGTTCCAGACCGAGAAGCGCTCGTCGTCGATGTAGTTCCACGTCCCGTCAGGAAGCACCGTGAGCTGCAGTCGCACCCGGAACACGTCGGCGGCGGTGGTGTCCTCCTGCACCTCGATCTCGATGACGTCCGGAACGAGGTCGTCCTGCGGCGCGCCGTCGATCGCCAGGTTTGCGATTTCGGCGATCATTCAAATCACCCGATTCCTCGGAATCCTGATGCGCTGGCCGGTGCGCAGGAGATCCAGCGGGTGGAGGACCTCGGGATTCGCGTCCAGGATCAGCCAGTATTTCTTCGCGTCGTTGTAATAGCGCTGGGCAATCTGATCGAGACGTTCTCCGTCCGTGACCGTGTGCAGCACCAGGCCGGGCGCGTCGGGAACAATCCGCATCGCGAGCACGCGCGGCCGCCGGCCCCGGCTGTTCTCGGGTGTGACGACTTCGGTTTTGCTATAGCGCGATCCTTTGAAAACCATGCTCGTCAGAAGTTCAGAATCGAGTTCACCAGGTCAGGCGCGGTAGTCGCGTTCAGCGCCGCCAACACCTCGCGCTGCGCCTGCGTGAACCGGTAGAAGGGATTGCCGCCAGCGAGGACCTGGATGGTCACGCCGGCCGTGACGCGAATCGGCGCGAGATTGGCGTTGTACTCGGTCTCCTGGATGCTGATCTCGACCAGGCGAATCGGATACAGGCGGTGCCGGCCCCAGACGAAGATGAGCACCGGGGTGCTCTGGCGCGCGCCGAAGCCGAAATTTGCCGTCAGACCGAGCAGGTTGCCGAAGATCGATTCCGAGCGCGGCGTGATCATCAGTTCGAGGGTCGAGAGCGCCGGCAGCACGCCGAACCGGCCGGCAATCACGTCGCCCGACTCCAGCGCGTCGGTCGCGTCGAGCCGGATGTCAAACGTGATCGTCTCGGGCGACGTGAGCGTGGTCTGCGCTTCACCCATCGCCTGCCGCTCCGGCGTCGACTCTTCCCTGCCTGCGCGCGACGGCGGCGTGCGGATGGTCGACGTCTTGCGGCGCGTCATCCGGTCGGGGTTGAACTGAAACGCCAGAATCAGCGGGGGTATCGCCGCGACGTTGCTGTCGACGAACGCGCCCCTCAGAAGTTTCGGCTGGTTGGAGAGCCCGCCGCTCATGCGAAGTGCCAATCCTTTCCGGCGCATTCAGCCTGGATCTCGCGTCGAATCGCCGCGGCCAGGCGCGAGGCGAGCGGATCGGTCACGGTGCCCGGTCCGCGCTGAAGCAGCCTGACCGTTCGGGCCGCCACCGCATCCGCCTGGTGCCGCTCGACCGCGCCGTTCTCGAACACGACGACGAGGCGATGGATCTCGATCACGCGCTCGCCGCCCCGGCCGGCCAGTCTTCCCAGAACTTGCCGATCTTTTCGTATTCGCGCTGCGTCGCCTGGTGCAGATGGGTCATCTGGAGGCGGCCGCCTGCCGCTGCGGCGAGATAGGCGGCGTTGAGCGCGATGTTTCGAATGTTGCCGCCGGCGATCTTGTAGCGCTTCGCGAGCAGGCCGAAATCGAGATCCGCCGCGACGGGCGTTTCCTCCGGCACGTGCCGGCGCCAGATCGCGCCGCGCGCGGCTTCGTCGGGAAACGGAAACTCCACCGAGACATGAATCCGCCGGCTGAACGCGTCGTCCAGGTTCTGCGCCAGGTTGGTCGCCAGAATCACGACGCCTTCGAATTGCTCGAGGCGCTGCAGCAGATAGTTGGTCTCGATGTTCGCGTAGCGATCGTGCGCGTCGCGCACTTCCGAGCGCTTGCCGAACAACGCGTCCGCTTCGTCGAAGAACAGGATGGCGTCCGACCGTTCGGCGCCCGCGAAGATCCGCTCCAGGTTCTTTTCCGTCTCGCCGATGTACTTGCTGACGACGCCGGACAGGTCGACCGCGAGCAGATCGACGCCGAGCGTGCCGGCGATCACCTCCGCGGCCAGCGTCTTGCCGGTGCCGCTGGCACCCACGAACAGGACGTAGAGACCCTTCCCCCTCGACAGGCGGCGATCGAATCCCCACTGGTGCAGGACAGTCGCTCGGTGGCGCACCTGTTCACAGATGTCGCGAAGTTGCCGTGCCGTCGCGGCGGAAAGAACCAGATCGTCCCACCCGGCCCGTGGAACGACCATCCGGGCAAGCGAGCCGAAGTAGGCGTGCGCACGCGTCCTCGCGGCCCAATGGAGGTCGTCGATCCCGACGCACGCCGCTCCGTCAGCGCGCATGGCCGCTCGAAGTCCGGCGAGCCGATACGCATCGGCGATCTCGCTGATCGTCAGACGGTACCGCGTGGCCAGCGTCTCCAGCTCGCGGTCCGTCGCCTGGGCGGCCGACGTCGACTCGGCAAGACGCCGCCATTCACGGCGCCGGGCGCTGTAGTCGGGATAGCCGAGTTGAACGGGGAGCACCGCGGGCCACTCCGAGTCGGGAAGCCCCCACAGAAATCGCCTCGCTTCGATGAATGTCAGCGCCGGTGCTTCGGCCACCATGCGTTCGAGGATGCGTAGACATGCGCTCGCCCGGGCGTCATCCAGGCGATCAACGCCGCAGAAGTACACCGCTGCTGAGGACAGCAGCGCCTCGCGGAAGGCGCGGCGCAGCATGTCGGAGAGCGCGAGCGCTCCGGGCGCGGAGCTACTCTGGAACATTTCGTCGATCTCGACGCGAAGCAGGCGCAGCTTTGCCGGCCGGCATACAGCGGCGGCGAGCAGCCGGCCCCCGGATGCAGCGGGACCGTGCAGATAGACGACAGGCCGCGATCCTTCAGCGAGCAGGACACGCCTGAGCCCGTCGACGAGTTCCCCGTCGAGATCGGAGGCGGCCGATTCAGACATGGGATCGTATCGGCTGACAAAGGGTGCGATGTGCTCGTCGACGTCAGGCATGCCGAGCAGGAACGCGGCGATGCGCCCGTCGATGACCAGCTCTCGCGTCAGGCGGGGCGCACCGGCATCGCCTCTGCCGACGGCGTGCACGAGCGCCCATCGAAAAACGTTCGCATTCGTCGAGCACAGCACGGCCGGGGTCGAGCCTTCACCCGCGTCGATGGCATACAGCCTCGAGATCAGATCGAGTGTCGGGCAGCGCCGAGTGAGGTCGTCGTGAAGATACCCGTAGAGCCGGCTGTATCTGCCGTCCAATTCCGCCGCCAGACACGCGACGATGGCCACCTCTTCGACCGCGGACAGGCGAAACATCTGTACCAGATGCGGCAGCGCGAGATACCTGCCCTGTTCCGCGCTCGCCGTCACGCGCGCGTTGATTCGCTGTCGAGCCTCTCGAACGGATGCGGCGAGATCCATGGCGTCGTCGACCGAACGCACCTGGGCCAGCAGGTGCTCCGCCTGCTCCGGCGACATGAACCATCGATGGCCCTGAGCGGCGTCGTCGATCTCTCGCTGGTGCAGTCCGTGAAGCATCAGCCTCAACGCCCGATCGAGCCAGTCAAGACAGTCCTTGATGTGTTCGCCGCTGTCGGAGTACGGCGCCACTCCCCGACCGGTCATGGCGTCACCTGGAACGTATTTCGAAACCGGCTGATGTTTCCGATGTTTCCCTCGACGACGTAACAACCCGGGTCGAGCGCCGGTACGGTGATGGTGAAGCTCTGATCGTCGGATAGCGGCAGATCCGTCGCCGCGGCCTTGGCGCCGATTCGAACCGTGGCCTGCCATCCCGCCAGATTCGAGCCCCTGAACTCGACGACGGTTCCGGCACGTCCCGACATCGGTCGCATCGCGCCGACGGCTGGCATGCGCGCCGTCGCCACCACGTTGAGATCGGTCTGCAGGACTCGCGCGGGCATCGGAGATTCCTGCTTCACCGGAATCTCGACAAACGAGACTTCGTATGCGGCAGACAGCCGGTAGGTCTTGCTCAACGCCGTCCAGATCTTGGAGAGCTCCTCGACGTCCAGCGAGAGCAGGCTGATCTTCACCTGTCCGACTTTCAATCCAGGCTCCAGAAACGCCGACGACAGGATGGCATGCTCGTAGAACACGCGCATCGCCTCGCCCATCAGTCCATGCTCTTCAGCCAGCCCGGTCTCGGGCACCACTGGTGAAAACGCCGTCATCAGGTAGGACAGGGTCAGAGACAAAGGCGGAGCGACGAGCTGATTCACAGTCCCCGGCTTCGGCAGCCAGTCCTGATTGTTCAAGTGAGGGCTCTTCACCACTCGATAGAGGAACAGGTTGACGCGAGTCAGATGCGACGTTCGATCCGCCGGTGACAGCAGCGTGACTTTCGTCTGAGGCGTCATGTTCGCCTCGAGCACATTCTTCAACGACTCGCTGATTTTTCCGATCGTCGCGCTCATGCGCTCTCAGACCTTCCGCAGGAAATAACGGATCGATTCGTCCCACGCGCCTGGCCGAGGCACTTCCGGCCGCGATTCGAGATGCGGGTCCGCCGCCTCTGGGGGTGGGGCCGCGACGCGCACCTCCACGGTATGAATCACGATGTCCTGCGGTGGTGCCGCGCTTCGGCGATGCGCCTCTGGGCCGCGCGTCGTCTCGAAAGTCGGGCGCGAGGAAATCGCGGATCGCGGCTGCATCGCGTCTGCCGCCCTGGCCGGCGGCGGCCGATCGGCCGGTCGCGTAACCGCAAATGGTTCCTCCGGCTGGCGTGCCGGATCGCCAGGGACAACGGCATGCGCATCGCCGGTCGAGGCCATCGAGACGGTGTCGAGCGCCATTGCGCGCATCGCGGGTGGAAGGCTCGAGTCCCGCTCCGGGCGGTCCGTCGCGACGGACTCGATGACGGCTTGCCGCAAGCCACCCGACGCAAAGCCGGCCGACCCGGGCGTCTGTTGCGGCGGCGCGTCGACCGCCGAACTCCGGGAAACAGAACCAAACACCGGGGTTCGAGCGACGGGCTCGAGCGCCGGCTGCGGCCTCGGATGCTCTGCGACGGGCGCCGAGCGCTCGTGGCGATGCAGGGGTGCGGCGGCGTCGCTGCTCTCGCCGAAACCGACGTTTCGGGCCTCAGCGGGCACGCGCTCAGGCAACGCCGCCGACACGGGCGTTTCGTCGGGCGCCGCGGCCACGAACTCGTCAACCTCGGGCGCTCCATCCACAATCGCCGGTTCTGCCGCGGGCGCCGGCCCAATCGTTCGAAGGGATCCCTCGATAATGCGCACCAGGAATCCGCTCATGCCGGCGCCTCCGCGAGAGAGGAGGTGTGAACGAGGAGACACCGCAGGTACCGCTGGCGCCGTTCCCGCGTCATCGACAGAATGTCGTGCAGCGGCCAGTGATAGTGAAGACTCAGCAAATGGACTTCGCGATCGAAGCCCGCACGAAGGCGGAGGAGCTCGTCGATGAAGAACGATCCCGGATCGAATTGCGTCGTGAACTCGAGCCGGCAGTCGGGGCACGTGGCGCGCATGTCGAAGTCGACCCGGGGCGCCACTCGTTCCATGGCTGACTCGAGGTCGGCGATGGTCGATTCCGATAGCGCGTGGACGGCGTCTTCGCCGACGCCGACGAGACAGCGCGAGAGGAGGCGATCGATGATCGGCCGGTACCCCGCATCCCGCATGCCCGACAACGCTTCCTGATCGTCTCCCTGCGGCAGGCGGAACTGCCACGAGCCGAAGGCGTAGCGTCGCTGCAGGGATCGCGCTTCGACTGGAACCTGACTCAGGGCGAACGTCGCGTCCATCTTCTGCGCGCACTCCGGATTCGGGCAGATCAGCGTGGCATCGACGCGCGGACCGAAGGTCATTCTTCGGATCTGCATCATCAGAAAATCCCGATCGCCCACGGTCAGGCGCCTGATGTGATCTTGTGTCGGTCGGATCGGTCCAATCCGCTTCACGCACCGCGACAGCAGCGCGGTGACGATGCCGGGCTGGGCGACGCGCTCGCGGATCGACAACAGCCACTCTTCGTCCACGCCCCGGAGCGGGCGTACCCGCGCGTCCCGATGGCACGTCCCGTTCTCGTCGAACAGTCCGCCTGGCAGCGCGATCTCTTCAGTCCGGCTCGCGACCATGTCACTCGGCGCAGGAGGGTCAGGTCTAGGTTTCGGTCGGCTCGGTGACTGCCATGTCGCGCTCCCATCCCTCGTTCTCGAGCCTGATGTGCTGGATCGCGACTGCGTTCGCGCTGGCGTCGAGATCGGGCAGCGCCTGATACTCCGACACCCAGCACCGGAACAGCTTGTACGAGTGCACCTTCTGTCCGGCCTCGTTGAAGACGTCGATCATGATGTTCTTGCGGAAGTTCTTCAGCGACATCGCGCTGTCGCCCTGAAAGTTGTGCACGAGATTCGCCCAGGCTTCGAACGTCACGTCGTGCGTGAGGCCGGCCTCGAGCGTGACCGGGTCGTACTTCGTCTTGCCGGGGAGCTGGCGGCTGGTGCTCGGATCCCCGCCTTCGCGCCACTGCGTCACTTCGGTCGTGCGCTTGAGCGCGCTGCACTTGCTGAGGCCGGCGACGTACTGGTTGTCGATCTTCACGCGGAACTTGAAGTTCCTGTAGGGATCGAACCGGCTGGTGTTGACGGTGAATTTGGCCATGGTGCGGTCCCCTACGCCGCCGCTTCGGCGGTCTTCTGGCTGATCTGAATCACGACGAACTCCGCCGGCCGCAAGGGTGCGAAGCCGACCAGCACGGTCACGATCCCCGCGTCGATCTGATCCTGCGGATTCGTCTGGCTGTCGCACTTCACGAAGAAGGCCTTGTCCGCCGTGTCACCCTGAAACGCGCCTTGCCGGAACAACGTCATCATGAAGGCGCCGATGTTCATGCGCAGGCTGGACCACAGGTCCTCGTCGTTGGGCTCGAACACCGCCCACTGGATGCCCGCATAGATGCTCTGCTCGAGAAAGATCGCGAGTCGCCTGATCGGCACATACCGGTATTCAGGATCCGACTGCGTGGCCAGTGTGCGCGCGCCCCACACGACGATGCCGGACGAGGGGAAGAACCGGATGACGTTCACGCCTTTCGGATTCAGCGTGTCCTGCTCCGCGTCGGTGATGTCCTTTCTCAAACCGAGCGCCCCGCCGAGGTTGGCCTCGGTGCCCGCCGGCGCTTTCCAGACGCCTCGCCGTGCATCGATGCGCGCATAGAGTCCGGCCACGTAGCCGGAGGCCGGCAGGCTGATGGGCTCGGGCGAGACGCCGGTCGGATCGGCGGCTTTCAACCATGGGAAGTAGACCGCCGCGAACGAGCTCTTCACCGTGATGCCCGCCACGAACGACTGGGCCTCTTCCTTCGTGTCGTCGGTCGCCGCCATGTCGCCGATGAAGAAGCAATCCTGGCGCTGACGGCAGTAGTTCGCGCCGAAGCCGACGATCCGCTTCGTCCCGATGCCCGGAACGGCGACGATATTGACGTCGCGAACCACGTCGAGGAGCGCGAAGCCGTTCTCGTAGTCGCCGTCCTGCGGCGTCCCGCCGTCGCCGCCCGGCGTGGCGGCCGACACGCTCCCGGTGACGGCAGCGTCGCCGACATTGTAGGTGCCGTTGGCCGGCCGAAGAACGGCGGCTCCCGTGTTTTCGGCGCCGCCGTTCGTCACGCCAAGTTTCAGGAGCGTCGCGGCGTTTTCGATCGGCGCGTTCGTGATCTCGACCGAGGACGACTTTCCCGCCGCGCCGGAGCTCAACGTGTAGACGCTATTCGAGAACGTCGCCGTGAAGCCCGAGAACGCCTGCGTCGGCGTCGTGGCTCGCAGCGGCCTCAGCGCGGTGACCGCGCTCACGATCGCGTCCTTGATCTCCGTGCCGGTGGTCACCGGGTTCGCGAGCGTGATGGTTTGAAAGCCGTCGCCGTTGATGTTGACGTTCAGCCGCCGCCGATCGGCGGGCAGCAACGTCGCCGGTGTCCCGCCGCTGACGCTCGTGCCCTTGACGGTGGACTCGTCTGCCGCGTCCACCGCGATGCGCACCAGCGACGAATTCGCGTTGACCACGTTCTCCGCAAAGTTCAGCGCGGTCGGATTCATGCTCAGGTTGTCGTGGACCTCGACGACGACGCCGTTGTCCCTGACCGTCAGCCTGAACTCGTCACTCTCGTCGATGCTGCCGTTGGCGACGATGACGTCGAGATTGTTGCCCCACTTGCCCGCGCTGCTCGCAGAGACGGTCAGGCATTTCACCGGCTGCGACTGGCGATCGAGGATGCTGACGTCCGCCGTCGCGGCATTGGCCGCCACGCGCACGACATAGAGGCGTCTTCCGCCGTTGTTGAAGTACTGCAGGGCCGAGTGCGCCAGGTAACTGTCGTTCAGGAACGAGCCGTAGGTCTTCTGGAACTCGATGAAGCTGGTGACCATGACGGCCCGGTCGAGATAGCCTTTTTCGGCTTTCCCGATGAAGGCGGTTGTCGACGTGCTGACGCCCTCGATGGGCCGAACGCCGCTCGGCACTTCTTCGATGTAGACACCCGGATGCAGACGCTCCATCGGATCTTCTCCTTGTCGTCGCTATCTGCTCTTCGCTGTTCGGCGCTTCGAGTCCGCCGGCTTGTCGGCGTCGTCTTCATCAGACGACACGCGGATGAAGTGTTCCCGGACGAGCTTGTCCACGCCGGCGTTGTGCTGGACCTCGAGATCGTCGATGGGAGAAGAGACTTCCTTCGGCGCCAGGTGAACCGTCTCTCCGCTGTTCAGCGGGACGACGACCAACTGCCGGGAAACGTTCGCGATCGTGACCGTCATCATGGCCTCCTTCGGCGACCCCTCGGCGCGAATCAGCCGGGCGATGTCGACGCGACGGCTCGTGTTGATCCGATAGTGCGTCCGGGCGCCCGCACGTGTCCGCTCGACCACCAGCCCGCGAGCGACGAGATCGGCGAGCGCCGCCGCCACGTCCACCGTCCTGCGACGGATCGTCTGGCGGAGCAGCCACCACTCGGCGATGCCCTCGACGCTGTCTCCCGCGTCGGGATGCTCGGCGAGATAGGCGAGGATGTCGCGCACGATGTCGCTGTAGTGCTCGGACACTGACGGCGTGACTGTTTATCGAGATCGTTATCCGAGTCGTCCGGTAGCATCGGCGATGCCGTCGTCGGGGGGCAACGTCTGCGACGCCCGCCTGTTGTGGATCAACCAGTTACGAGAAGGCCGGCGTGTCGCCCGGGCAGGCGCCTGGACAAATTCGTCCTAGACCAGGTGGTGATTTGTCCGAGACAAGCCGTGCTTGCGCATCAGTTCGAAGAACGCCCGGCGATTCTTTTGAGCGGCGCGAGCGGCCTGGGAGATGTTGCCGCCGTGGGTGTCCAGCAGATCCTCGATATAGCGGCGCTCGAACTGGTCGACCTCCCTGGCCTTGGCTTCGCGGAACGAGATCGCGTGGGGCGCAGCCGCCACCGGAAGGACGATCTGGGTGGGCCCGATGCAAGCCTCCTCGCACAGGAGAACCGCCCGCTCGACGACGTGCTCGAACTCTCGAACGTTGCCGGGCCAGTCGTAGTTGGTGAGCGCGGCGATCGCATCGGGGTGAAACGTGAGCGCGACTTTGTCGAACTCGACGGCGTACTTCTTCAGGAAGTGAGACGCCAGCAGCGGGATGTCGATCCGGCGCGCGCGCAGAGGCGGAATCTGAACCGGGAGCACGTTCAGCCGGTAGTACAGATCGTGGCGGAGACGCCGCTCCCGCAGGGCGTTTTCGGGGCAGACGTTCGTCGCGGCTATCACGCGAACGTCGGCTTTGCGCAAGCGCGCGGAGCCCAGGGGACGGAACTCCCTGTCCTGGAGGAAGCGCAGCAGCTTCACCTGCGCCAGCAGCGGCAGGCAATCAATTTCGTCCAAGAACAGCGTGCCGCCTTCACTCTCTGCCACGAGCCCCGCATGCGACGCGGTGGCGCCCGTGTACGCGCCCGCCGCATGACCGAACAATTCATTTTCGACGAGGTCCGTGGGAATCGCGCCGCAGTTGACGGCGATGAATGGCCGCCGGGCGCGCGCGCTCAAGTAATGGATCGCCCGTGCAAACAATTCCTTTCCGGTGCCTGTCTCTCCGGTGATGAGAACGCTCGCATCGCATCCGGCGGCGACGGGAATCTTTCGGACGGCCTCGAGAAAGACGCCGGCTTCGCCGGCGAGCGACCGCAATCC
>Ga0134123_10001617_pt1 | contig 14669 bp, 14 predicted proteins | sample KB303_FD_96460 | JGI IMG/M metagenome (GOLD analysis project Ga0134123, IMG submission 96460) | Terrestrial soil microbial communities without Nitrogen fertilizer from Kellogg Biological Station, Michigan, USA - KB3-0-3 | ecosystem: Environmental > Terrestrial > Soil > Unclassified ...
AGCCACTGACGCCCGTGAGCTGGAATGGCTGGTTCGACAGCTCACACTCAGTAAAGGTGAACCTCCCAGTCCTCGAAGGGAGGCTCGACGACGTACTCGGGTTGCACGTAGCTCCGGATGAACTGGGCCGCGCGTCTTTCAGCGTGCTTCTCGTTCAGGACGAGACCGCGCTCATCGAGCTCCAGGGTGTTGGCGAAGATCGCGTAGGCCTGCTCCAGCGCGCTCGGCTCCTCGAAGATGCACGAGTAGTCGATTCGGTCGAGCAGCGGGTGCCCAACCGATCGGTTCGCGATCCAGAAAGAGAACTGCCGGATCGCATGACTTACGGACTCGCTCAACCGTGGCATCGCATCCCCGTGGCCTCGAAGCGCAGCGTGCGAGGACAGCGGCGCAGCAGCGGACTACTGCCCGAACGTCACGAACGTCGAACCCTCTTTCTGGCTCTGGAAGTCGAGCTTCACCCAGTTGGCGTCCTTCGACACGTTCAGCACGCGGGCCTCGTCGAGGAGGCCGTCGAAGGCGCGCTTCAAATTCGAGCTGTTGTTGCCGATGCTGACGGCCTTGGTGGCGTCGGACTTCCAGACCTCGTTGATGCTGAGGGTGGCCTCCTGGGCGCCGTTGATGAAGAGGGTGAGCTTGGGCTTGTCGTGGACGGCGGTGATGAGGGTCCACTTGCCGATGGCGACGTCGGTCTTGCCGGGCGCGACCGGGCACATGTCGTTGCTCTGGGTGCCCTCGGCGCACATCTCGACGATGTTCTTGCCCTTGTTCTCGGTCCAGTCGGCGGCGCCGTAGAAGTGGATGCGGAAGCCCCCCTCGCCCTTCGAGAACATGCACTGGTACTCGACGGTGTGGCTCTTGGGGTTCACCCAGATCGAGTAGGTCATGTGGTCGGGCATGTCGAAGACCTTGTTCTTGTCGACGCCGCCGTCGACCTGCAGGTACTGCATCATCGCCGACGAGAGCGACAGGGCGGGGCCGATGCGGCCGGGGGCGGAGCCGGCGGCGCTGGTCGCCTTCTGGCTGGCGTCGGCGGCGTTGCCGGTGGCGTCCTTGTAGCCGCCGGGCATGGTGTTGCCGGGCTCGGCCAGGTGCCAGGCGCCGGCCCAGCCCTCGGCGGTGTCGAACACCTTCTTGCTGTCGCTGGCGTCGCTGGCGGCGGGATCGCCCCAGGTCATCTTGATGGTCTGCTTGCTGTTGCCCTTGACGTCGACCTTCACCCAGACGGCGGCCAGCTTGGCGGCGCTGTCCCAGGACTCGATGGCGTAGGGCAAGGGCGCGCCGTCCATGGTGGAGAAGCGCAGGTCGGCGCCCTTGTCCTTGGCCGAGGCGAAGTCGAAGTTGGCGGCGCTGAGGTTGATGGCCACCGGGTACTTGTCGACGTTGCCCATCACGTTGGCGCCGGTGGGGGTGGTGTCCAGGGTGACGAGCTTCGACTTCGTCCCCATCGAGACCGAGCCGCCGGCTCCGCCGGTGCTGCCTCCCGCGCCGCCGGTGTCGCCGCCGCCGCTGCCGCCCGAGCTGCCGCCCGCGCCGCCGGTGCTGCCGCCGCTGCCGCCGCTACCACCACCGGTGCCGCCGGCCTTGCCGCCCGTGCCGGGCTTGGCGCCGCCGGTGCCGGGGCTGCCGCCGGTCTCTTCCTCGCCGCCGCTGCCGCCGGTGTCGGTGGGATTCTTCCGGCCGCCGCCCCCTCCGGAGCAGGCAAGACCCGCAATCGCGGCCAGACCGAACAGTGAACACCAGCGCAAGCTCGAGCTCTTCATGAGGGGCCCGAGATTAGTGCCGGGCTCGCGACCCGACCAAGAGGCGACGAGAAATGCACACCGGAACGATTGCTTTCGTCAGCCAGACTTCAAAAGGGGGCGCTTCTCCGTGGCGCACGTGGCCGAACCGGTCTAAGAAGGGGCAACCCATCCCGGGAAGGAGATCCCATGAAGGCTATCACTCGCTCGATCCTCGCCACCGCCCTCCTCTTTGCCCCGGCCTGCGGCTCCGACAGCACCGCCACCCCCGACGCCGGAGGCGGCACCGACGCCGCCACCCCCGGCCCCGATACCGGCGGCTCGACTCCGGACGGGGGCGCCACGCCCGACATGGCAGCGGCCGACATGGCGGCGGCCGACACCGCCAGCGGCGGCGATGACGGCGGCACCGCCGGCCTCGACGCGTTCACGATGTCCTCCGGGGCCTGGACGGTCTACGACCTGGGCGACGCCGGCGCCAACCCAGCCATGAACATCCTCGGCACGGCAGCGGCCTTCAAGCTCCCCGGCGGCAAGACCCGGGTGGTCCTCCAGGTCTCGGGCCTGGCGCCCAGCAAGGCCTACGGGTCGCACGTGCACAAGCTGGCCTGCGCCGACATGATGGCCGGCGGCCACTACCAGGACAAGCCGGCCGCCGCCGCCGACGCCGCTGCCACCGACCCGATGTTCGGCAACCCGATGAACGAGATCTGGCTGGACTTCACCACCGACGCCGCCGGCAAGGGCATGGCCGACCGCACGGTCGACTTCAAGGTCCGCCCCGGCGAGGCCAAGGCGATCGTCATCCACGCGATGATGACCGGCTCGGGCGGAGTGGCGGGGCCGAAGCTGGCCTGCGTGAACATCGCGTTCTGAGAAGCGTGCGGCGAGCCGGGGACTAGCTGCAGGGCCCCAGATCTTCCCAGGCATCCATCCACGGCCCGCCGCCTCCCGGCTCGTACGCGCTGATCCCACACCACCCCTCGTAGGGGAACGGCTTGCACCGGTAGCGGTGCAGCGGGTTGCCGCCCTTGACCTCGTCGCCCCCCTTGTAGGTGCCGGAGCGCCAGGCGTCGGTGTTGGCGCAGGTGGCGCCGCCGTTGCCGCCGGCGCCGCCGGTCGACGCCGCGTCCTGCTTGCCGCCGGCGCCGCCGGTCGAGCCCGCGTCCTGCTTGCCGCCGGCGCCGCCGGTCATCGCGCCGCCCGTGCCGCTTCCCCCCGTGCCCCCGCGGCCGCCGGTGGGCGCCCCGCCGGTGCCCATACGGCCGCCGGTGGCGCTGCCCCCGGTTCCCATCGCGCCGCCGGTGGTGGTCCCTCCGGTGCCGCCGGTCTCGCCCACCGCGCCGCCGACGCCGCCCCCACCGCCGCCGCCGCCACCGCCGTCACCGCCAGATCCGCCGGTCTCGCCGGGATCGGGGGCGTCGGGGGCGGGGGCGATGCCGCCGTCGCCCCGGTGGACGGGGTCGGGCCGCCCGCAGGTTGCCAGCACCACCAGGGCCGTCGCGACGACGAGACGGGTGCGCATGCAGGCCGATTGTCCTACCGGTCCGGGCCGGCCGCCAGCACCCATACGGGGTAGGAATTTTGTTGTTGTAACAGCCGGGTTCCCGCGCTGCGCGCGGCCCGGCTGGGCCAACGCGCCGGGCTGTCGGTGTTGCAGCGACGGGAAAGGCCATCAATTCCTTGTGCCGCCGGCCACGGCTGAGCGATGCTCTTGTGGCTGCCCTATGCCTCGCTTGCTCGTCCCTCTCCTTGGTGGCGCTCTCGCTCTCACCCTCGCCCCCGGATGCAAGGTGTTCGACCCGGCGCTTTACCTGGCCGCGGAGATGACCCAGGACGCGGCGCCGCCGACGCCGGACGCCGCCCCCGACGCCGGCGCCGATGCCGAGCCGGCCTCGGCCTTCTCGGATCGCTGCGAGGGGATCGCGCCCCTGATGTCGATGAGCGCGATGTCCTTCCAGATCGACACCCGCAGCTTCAAGGCTGACTACAGCGAGCTGGTCGCCTGCGCCGGGCACGACCTGCCCGGCAACGACGCCTTCGTGGCCCTGGAGATGACCGGCGGCGAGAAGTGGCACGTGCACGTGACGCCGCTGGCCCCCGAGTTCGATCCGGCGGTCTACATCCTGGCCAGCTGCGACGAGCGCGCCTGCAGCAAGATGACCGCCATCGACGAGTGCGGCCCCAGCAAGTCCGAGCACCTCTCGTTCGTGGCCCCCCACGCCGGCACCTACTTCATCGGCGTCGACAGCGCCAACGGGGGCGGACCGGCCACCGTGCAGATCTTCCGCCCCACCTGCGGCAACGGCGTCACCGAGCACTCGGAGACCTGCGACGACAACAACACCAACCCCGGCGATGGCTGCGACGGCATCTGCCGCAAGGAGCTGAGCGCCGCCGCCGTCACCGAGGCCGAGCCCAACGACGATCCGCGCGCCGCCAACGTGCTCCTTTTGCCCAGCCACCCCGGCAGCATGACGGCGGCCGGGATGCTGGCCAGCCGCTGCGATCACGACCTCTACTCGATCACGCTGTCGCAGACGGGGACGCTGCGGGCCAGCCTGGCCGCCACCACCCTCGCCTGCGCCGCCGAGGGGGCCACCGTCAGCCTCACCCTGGTGGGCAGCGACGGCCAGACCGCCATCCCCGGCGTCATCACCACCGCGGTCAACGACTGCCCCGCCATCGAGGCCCAGGGCCTGGCCCCGGGCGAGTACTTCCTGGCGCTGCGGCGATCGGCCGGCGAGATGAGCTGGCCCTATCAGCTGACGGTGGAGGGACCATGACCGCGCTGGTGGTGCTGGTGATGCTGGCGGCGCCCGCCGCCGAGCCGAGCTCGGAGGCCGAGCTCATCCGCCGCGGCGTGGCCGAGCGCGAGCAGGGGCGCGATCAGATGGCGCTGGAGCTGTTCCGCCAGGCCTTCGACCGCTACCACACCCCGCGCTCCCAGGCGCAGATGGGCCTGGCCTACCAGGCGCTGGGCCGCTGGGGCGAGGCCGACGAGAACCTCTCGAGCGCGCTGGCCGCCACCGGCGACTCGTGGATCAGCAACAACCGCAAGGCGCTGGAGCAGGCGCTGGCCGTGATCGGGCAGCACGTGGGGACCGTCGAGGTGCAGAGCAACGTGCCGGGGACGGAGATCCTGATCGACGGGCGCCTGGTCGGCGAGCTGCCGCTGCGCCGGCCCCTGCGCCTGCCCGGCGGTCCGGTCATGCTGCAGGCGCGCGCCGAGGGCTACATGACCTCGCAGCGCCCCATCACGGTGATGCCCGGCCAGATGACCCGCGAGTCGTTCACGCTGTTGCCGGTGTCGAAGGCGCCGGCGGCCGCGCCGCCCCCGCCGGTCTACGTCGAGGCGCCCGCGCCGCCACCGGAGCCGGCCCCGTCGCCGCTGCGGAGCAAGTGGACCTTCATCGGCGCGGCGGCGGCCACCGCGGTGGCGGGGGGCCTGGCGCTGTGGTCGGGCCTGGACACGCTGTCGGCGCGCGATCGCTACGTCGCCGATCCCACCGCCGAGCGCTACCACGACGGCGTCTCGCGCGAGAAGCGCACCAACTGGCTGATCGGCGGCACCGCGGTGCTGGGCGCGGCCACGCTGGGGCTGGGGCTGTTCGTGACCCGCTGGTGACGCCATGAAGCCGTTCGAGAAGGGGACCCGCGCCGGGAAGTACGAGATCGTGAGGATCCTCGGCTCGGGGGGCATGGGCGTGGTCTACGAGGCCGTGCACCTCGAGCTGAAGAAGCGGGTGGCGCTGAAGACGCTGCACCCCGAGTACGCGCAGGTGCCGGTGGCGCAGGCGCGCTTCGTGCGCGAGGGGGAGGCGGCCTCGCGCATCCGCCACCCGCACGTCGTCGACGTCACCGATCTCGGCACCCACGAGGGCGTCCCCTACCTGGTGATGGAGTTCCTCGAGGGGATGGACCTGGCGGCCTACCTGACCCAGAAGGAGAAGGTGAGCGTCGCCGAGGCGCTGGACCTGCTCTTGCCGGTGGTGGCGGCGGTGGCGGCCGGACACGACGAGGGCGTGGTCCACCGCGACCTCAAGCCGCACAACATCTTCCTGTCGCGCACGCGCCACGCGGAGGTGCACCCCAAGGTGCTGGACTTCGGGGTCTCGAAGGTGGCCGATCCCCTGACCGGCGAGTCCAACCTCACCGCCACCTCCGCCATGATGGGGACGGTCGCGTACATGTCGCCCGAGCAGGCCATGGGCGCGAAGCTGGTCGACGGGCGCTCGGACCAGTACGCGCTGGCGCTCATCCTCTACGAGTGCGTGACCGGCCGGCGCGCCCACGAGGGCGACAACACCCTGGCGGTGCTGCGACAGATCGGCGACGGCGCCATCGAGCCGCCCAGCACCTTCGCGTCCGACGTCCCTCCCGCCTTCGAGGAGGTGCTGATGAAGGCGCTGGGCCTGCACCCGCGCGATCGCTACGACTCGATGTACGCCTTCGGACGGGCGCTGCTCGCCTTCGCCACGCCGCGCGCCGCCCAGCACTGGCAGTCGGTCTTCCAGCGCCAGCCCGCTCCCTCGGGCCTGAGCGAGGTCTCGGTGGCGATCGATCGCCAGCCCTCGAGCACGCGCGTGCGCACCATGCGCCAGGGGAACGTTTCGCGCTCCGCCCGGCCCGAGCCCGCGCCGGCGCCGGCGCCCGAGCCCGCTCTGCCGGCCCCGGTGTTCGCCAAGACCATGCCCCTGCCTCAGGCCCCGCTGCCGCCGGTGAAGACCACGCTGGGGCAGTCGGCAGCCGAGATGCTCCCGGCGGTGCCGCGCCGGCGCAAGCCGCCGGTGGCGCTCATCGCCGGCGGCGGCCTGATGCTGGCCGGGGTCGCCATCGCGCTCCTGGTGACCCGCGGCTCGCACCAGGCGCCGGCGCCCGCCGCGGTCGCTCCGGCGCCGCCACCCCCGGCCCCGGCGCCGCCCGCGCGGCGCACCTTCCGGGTCATCCTCGCCGTCACCCCGGCCCAGGCCCAGCTCCAGCTCGACGGGCTGCCGGCGGGCCAGGGCTCGCTCGACCGCGAGCTGACCGCCGACGGACGCGAGCACACCCTCGAGGCCACCGCGCCCGGCTTCGAGCCGCGCACCCTCACCTTCGTCGACGCCCCGCCCCCGCCCACCCTGCAGCTGGCGCCGGTGGCCGCCGCGCCCGAGGCCGGCAAGAAGAAGCCCACCCCGGCCAAGACCCGCGGGCCGAAGACGACGCGCGCCGCTCCCAGCGTCGGGGCCAACCAGGCCCCCATCCTCAAGGAGTGAAGACGGTGGCTTAACCTTTTCTCCACTGGGGCACGGAGCCCCGGTGGGGCACAGGTCCCGGTATTTCTTCGCGAGATCGTCGAGAAGAAAGCGCCCCGGGGTGGGCACGGGTGATGCAGCGGATCACCCTGCCGTGAAGCTCGCCCGCAAGCTCATCATCGCCATCCTGCTGAGCATGGTCCTGGTCCTGTCGGTCAGCGGCTACCTGCAGGTGCGCCGCGAGCTGGCCGCGTTCGCCGACGACATGCACCGCGACCACGCGCTCGTGGCCCGCAGCCTCTCCGGCGCGCTCATCTCGGCCTGGAACGACGGCCAGCGTCCCGAGGTCATGAGCACGATCGCCGAGGGCGCCAACGACGAGCGGGTCAAGGTGCGCTGGCTGGCGGCGACCGCTCCTCCCGAGACCCGCAACCGCGACTGGCGCACCAGCCGCTTCCCCATCGTCGCCAGCGGTACCCCCATCGGGACCCTGGAGGTCGCCGAGGCGCGCGACGAGGAGCGCGCCTACGTCCGCAAGAGTGTGATGCAGACGGTGCTGTCGACCGCAGTGCTGGCGGCGGTCGCGCTGGTGCTGATCATCGGCCTCACCTTGTGGTTCGTGGGCCGGCCCATTCGTCTGTTGCGCGACAAGATGAAGCGGATCGGCGAGGGCGATCTGGGCGGCCCGCTCCAGCTCCCGCAGCACGACGAGATCGGTGAGCTGGCCCAGGACACCAACGTCATGTGCGAGCGCCTGCTGGCCGCGCGCCAGCGCATCGAGAGCGAGACCGAGGGGCGCCTGGGAGCGCTCGAGCAGCTGCGCCACGCCGATCGCCTGGCCACCGTCGGGCGTCTGGCCTCGGGGGTGGCGCACGAGCTGGGCACCCCGCTGGGGGTGGTGCTGGCCCGGGCCCGTATGTTCCAGGACGGCGAGGTGCCGCCCGGCGAGATCTCGAACTACGGGCGCATCATCGCCGAGCAGGTCGAGCGCATGAGCGGGATCATCCGCCAGCTCCTCGACTTCTCGCGCCGGCAGTCGCGCGGCGCCGCGGTGGCCTCGCCCGAGCGCGAGCCGGTCAACCTGGGCGAGCTGGTGGTGCGGACGCTGGCCCTGGTCGAGCCGCTGGCCGAGAAGCGGGGGGTGTCCCTGACCTTCGAGGGGCAGGACCCCGTCGAGCTGTCGGTGAACCCTGGCCTGGTCCAGCAGGTGATCCTGAACCTGGTGATGAACGCGCTGCAGGCGATGGTCCGGCCCGGCACCGTCCACCTCAGCCTCACCCGCCAGCACGCCGCGGCCCCCGCGGGGGTCGAGGCGGTCTCGGGCGAGTACGTGCGGCTGGCCGTCGAGGACGGCGGCAAGGGGATCGACCCCGCCGTCCTCCCCCGGGTGTTCGAGCCGTTCTTCACCACCAAGGGGATCGGCGAGGGGACGGGCCTGGGGCTGTCGGTCTCGTACGGGATCATTCGCGAGCACGGTGGCTGGATCGAGGTGGAGAGTCGGGTGGGGGTGGGGAGTCGCTTCTTGGTCTTTCTGCCCGCGGAGCTGGCGGCGGGCGCTGGAGGGAATCATGGCCCACGTGAAGGCGACGACGGACGGGGACGGCAGGCTCAGCGTCCCGGCGCGCATCTTGCTGGCGGAGGATGATCCCGAGCTGCGCTCGCTGCTGGCCGAGGCGCTGCGGCGGGATGGCCACCTGGTGATGGAGGTGAGCAACGGCGTGGCGCTGGACGACGTCATCCGCGAGCTGGCCGCCCAGAGCCCCGTCCACGCCGACGAGATCGTGATCTCCGACGTGCGCATGCCCGGGCGCACGGGCCTCTCGGTGCTGCAGAGCCACCGGGGCTGCCCCTGGTGCCCGCGCTTCATCTTCATGACCGGCTTCGGCGACGACGAGCTGCGCGCCGAGGCCGTCGACCTGGGCGCCGCTGCGGTGATCGAGAAGCCGTTCGAGTTCGATGAGCTGCGGGGCATCCTCGAGGACGTCACCGCCCACTGATCTCGGTGCGCTGCTAAAATGCGGCGCATGGCAGGAGCGCGGGTCTCGTTCCTGGTGGCGGCGCTGGCGCTGCCGGCAGCGGCGGCCGAGCAGAAGGTGAGCGGCGGCGACACCGAGGCCCAGTGCAAGCGGGCGGAGAAGGCGGAGCTGCCGCTCGGCGATCGCCCCGATGCGAAGGCCACGGCGGCGCTGGGGGGCTGCCGCTCGGAAGATCTCTACTACGGCATCAGCGCCCCTGCCGATCCGGTGCGCGCGCGGCAGTGCGCCTACCTCGAGCGCGACCGCGGCGACGATCTGGTCTTCGGCGGCTCGGCCATGCTGATGACCATCTACGCCAACGGCGTGGGCGCGCCCCGCAACCTCGAGGTCGCCATCAAGCTCGCCTGCCACATGAAGGACGTGGCCACAGGGGAGATGTGGACGCGGGTGGCGAACCTGGCCCGCCGGAAGAAGGAGCAAAAGCCGGCCACCGCCTTCGACCTGTGCGACGACGCCTCGAGCGGGCTGATGGCGGGCCACTGTGCCGCGCACGCCGAGCGGATCAAGGGGGCGCGCCGCCGGCAGCGGATCCAGCAGCTGGCCAGCGGGTGGAGCGCCGCCGACCGCGGCGCCCTCGACGATCTCCGCCGCACCGCCGGCGACTACTTCAAGGCCCGGGTCGACAACGAGATCGATCTCGGCGGCACCGCCCGGGGTGCCCTGCAGGTGGAGGAGCAGGCCCGCCTCGAGGACGGGCTGGCCCAGGCGCTCGAGCACCTCGAGTCCAAGCACGCCCTGCCGGGGCGGGCGCGGGCGCTGGCCTCGGAGGACGCCCGCCTCAACAGCGAGTACAAGCGGATCCAGGCGGCCACCGACACCGCCCTGTGGGGCACCGTCGATCGCGCCGGCATCCAGAAGACGCAGCGGCTGTGGCTGAAGTACCGCGACGCCTGGGTGGCCCTGGCCAGGCGGCGCTACCCGGCCCTGCCGTCGGACGAGGTGCAGGCCTGGCTCACCCGCGCGCGCAGCCAGCTCCTGATGCAGTTCCCCACCGAGCGCGCCCAGGCGGAGAAGACCGAGGCGCCATGACCTGGAACCCCGCCCAGTACGAGCGCTTCAAGAACGAGCGCAGCCGCCCCTTCTTCGATCTGCTGGCGCTGGTGCGGCCGGCGCCGGGCGCGCGCGCCGTCGATCTCGGCTGCGGCACCGGCGAGCTGACCAGGGTCCTGCACGAGCGCCTGGGGACGAGCGAGACCCTGGGCCTGGACTCGTCGCCCGAGATGCTGGCGCGCAGCGAGGCCTTCGCCGGCGGCGGCCTGCGCTTCACCCGCGCCGACATGGCCACCTTCGCCGATGAGCGGGCCTGGGACGTGATCTTCTCCAACGCCGCCCTGCACTGGGTGAGCGATCACCCCGCCCTCTTCGGCCGCCTCACCCGCGGGCTGCGGGACGGCGGCCAGCTCGCCATCCAGATGCCGGCCAACCACGATCATCTCTCCCACCGCGTGGCGCGCGCGGTGGCCGCCGAGCCGGAGTTCGCCGCCGCGGGCGGCCTGCCCGAGCCGCCGGTGCTGTCGCCGGAGGCCTACGCGCTCCTCCTGCACCAGCTCGGCTTCCGCGAGCAGTCGGTGCGCCTCGAGGTCTACGGCCACCTCCTCGAGAGCCGCGCTCAGGTGATCGAGTGGGTGACCGGCACCACCCTCACCCCCCTGCGGGCGCGCCTCGACGACGCCGGCTGGGCACGCTTCCTCGCCCGCTACGGCGAAGCGCTGTTGCCCCAGCTCGACGACGCGCGTCCCTACTTCTATACATTCAAGCGGCTGCTCCTCTGGGCACAGCGTTAGTAGCTGAGAGCCGTCGCACCGCAGGTCGGGGGCGGTTCTTGTCCGTGACGACACGGGCCCCAAGTTCCCTGCATGGAGGGGAAAATGAAATCGACACTGCTGGGAGCACTCGCGATCGCGATCACCACCAATGTCGGGGTGGCGTTGGCGAACGACAACGATGACCGCCTCGAGGATCGCATCGAAGCCCGCTTCAACCACGACGCCAAGCTGAAGGGCCACGAGGTCCGCGTCGACGTCGAGGACGGCGTGGCCACGCTGAAGGGCAAGGTCCCCGATCAGGCCCACAAGGTCCGCGCCGAGCGGCTGGCCAAGGTCGCGGGTGTGACCCGCATCGACAACAAGATCGACATCGATACCGACACCGCCAAGGACAAGATCGAAGACAACGCGCGCATGGAGAAGAAGCGCATCGAGGACCGCGCCGAGAAGGCCAAGGACCGCGTCGACGAGCGCGCCGACCGGACCAAGGACCGCCTCGACGCCAACGCCAAGGCGGCCAAGGAGCGCGCCGAGCACCCGGCCACCGACCGCAACGACAAGGTCGTGGTGGAGCGCCCGAACGCTCCTCCCCGCAAGGAGACCGTCAGTGACGAGGTGACCGATAGCTGGATCACCACCAAGGTGAAGGCCCAGTTCGTCGGCGTCGACGCCTTGAAGGGCAGCGACATCAGCGTCGACACCAACCAGCACGGCGTGGTCACCCTGACCGGCACCGTGCCCAACGAGGCGGCCCGCGCCAAGGCCATCGAGATCGTCAAGACCACCAAGGGCGTTCACCGGGTGATCGACGACATGAAGTGGCGGCCGTAACGGCCCCGGCAGTGCCTTTCATCGAAGCGCGCCGTCCCCGCGAGGGGCGGCGCGCTTTCGTTCGTCAGTTGATGCTCTGGTAGAGCGCGTTCCAGGCCGCCAGCGAGGGGCGATCGAGCCCGAACAGCTGGGCCTCTATGCGGTGGGCGTCGCCCTCGGTCACGCACAGGAGCACGCGCGCGAACACGCCCAGCGGCTTCATCCCCTCGGGCTCGATGGAGAGGCGGACGATGCTGTTCTCGGCCAGGCGGACGTTGCCGGAGAAGCCCAGGCCCTCGGGCGAGATGTAGCCGCCGCGGAACTGCAGCGAGCCGCCGGGGCGGGGCATCTGGATGTCGAAGCGGAACAGCTTGGCGTCGCCCTCGAGGGCGGTGCGCGGCTTCTGCACCTGGCTGCGCGACGGAGCCCGGGCGATCTCGACGGCGTTGACGGCGTCCAGCTCGGCCACCGCCGCCGCCAGCTGCGGGACGAGATCAGTCAGCACCACGATCTCGTCGGGGCGCAGGCTGGGGACCGGGGCCATGTCGCGCGAGGTGATGTGGGCGTGGCCGTCCACGCCGGCCACGATCCCGTCGGAGGCCGCCACCACCTCCAGCATCTTCCGGTGCACGCCGGCGTCCTCGGGCCGGTGGTGCAGCGCCATCGCCGCGCGCACCAGGGTCGACAGGTTCCAGCGCTGGGCCAGGGTCACCCCGGCCTCGACGTGGACGCGATCGACCGAGGCCTCCCACAGGTGCGCGGGCAGGACCCGGGCGTCCTCCTTCTCCTCCAGGATCTGCTCGAACGCGGCCAGGGTCACCGCCCGCCCGAAGTCGTGGAGCAGGCCGCACACGAAGGCCTTGTCCCGCCGCAGCCCGCGCAGATCGCCCAGCTGGTAGCAGACGTGCGCCGACAGCAGCGCCTGGTACCACCAGTGCCGGCGCAGCCCCACGAGAGGCCCCGGGGCGGTGGCGTGCGAGGCGAAGCTGAGCGCGAAGGCGGACCGGCACACCTCGGCCGCGCCCATCCGGGTGATGGCGTCGTGCAGGGAGGTGATCTGCTCGATGCCCCGGTACTTGGGCGAGTTGGCGTAGCGGAGCAGGGTGGCGGCCAGGGCCTGGTCCTCGCCCACCAGCTTGGCCAGATCGGCGGCGCCGTACTTGCCGGAGGTCACCACCTTCTGCAGGCGCATGGCCACGGGCGGGTGGAGCGGCACCTTGAGGGCGTCGCGGTTGATGAGATCAATGACCAGCGGCTCGAGATCCCGCGCCCCGCTCATCGTAGTCGGTAAGTGTAACAAGAATTCGCCGCGTCGCTGGCGCGTCCAAACGGCCATGCTCCCCTCGCTCCGCCCGCTTGCCCTGGTCCTGGCCGCCGGCTGCGTCCCGCTGGGCGGCGGTCAGGATTCTGGCGCTTGCCCCGACATCGCCTGCGGGCCCGCGTATCAGATCGGTTTCGCGCGCGCCGGCGCCTGGGCTCCTGCGACCTACCGGGTCGAGGTGACCGCCGACGGGACCGGCAATTCTTGCGACATCGTCATCCCCATGTCCTGCGATCATCCCCCGCGGTGTCAGGGGAATCCGACCTGGATGCCCGCCCTGGTGGGGTGCGCCCTCGATCCCAGCCAGCAGAAGATCGACGGGGTCACCTTCGACCGGGCCACGCCCGCCAGTGTGACGGTGACGGTGTGGCAGGGAGACCGCGCCCTCGGTATGCGCACCTTCACGCCCAGCTACCGCAGCTCGCCCGGCCCGGCCGGCTGCACCTTCACCTGCACCCAGGCGGCGACCGAGACCATGACCCTCACCCAGTAACTTGCGCCCTACCTGAACATTTGGATAGTCTGGGCGGGTGCCCAGCGACAGCCTCAATCCCGCCCAGCGCGCCGTGGTCGAGCATGGCGACGGGCCCCTCCTGGTGGTGGCCGGGGCCGGCTCGGGCAAGACCCAGACCCTGGCTCACCGGGTGGCGGCGCTGATCGAGCGCGGCGCCGATCCCCGCAAGATCCTCCTGCTCACCTTCACCCGCCGCGCCGCCGCCGAGATGACCCGCCGGGTGGCGCGCATCTGCGGCCTGCACCGCGACGCCGGCATCACCTGGGCAGGCACGTTCCACGCCGTCGCCAACCGGCTGCTGCGCCTGCACGCCGCCAGCGTCGGGCTCGACCCCGCCTTCACCCTCCTCGACCGCGAGGACAGCGCGGATCTGCTCGATCGCCTGCGCCACGAGCAGGGCTTCTCCGGCACCAAGGAGCGCTTCCCGCGCAAGGGGACCTGCCTGGCCATCTACTCGCGCGTGGTCAACACCCAGGCGCCCCTGCGCCAGTGCCTGGAGGATGCCTTCCCCTGGTGCCTCTCGTGGGAGGAGGCGCTGCGCGCGCTGTTCGCGGCCTACGTCGACGGCAAGGCGGCGCGGCGGGTGCTCGACTACGACGATCTGCTGCTCTACTGGTTCCACCTCATGAGCGAGCCGTCGCTGGCGGCGCGGGTGGGCAGCCTCTTCGATCACGTCCTCGTCGACGAGTACCAGGACACCAACGCGCTCCAGGCCGAGATCCTCTTCGGGCTGCGGCCGAGCGGGCGCGGGGTGACGGTGGTGGGCGACGACGCTCAGGCCATCTACTCGTTTCGTGCCGCCACCATCCGCAACATCCTCTCGTTCCCCGAGCGCTTCGATCCGCCGGCGGCGGTGCGCGCGCTCGAGCAGAACTACCGCTCGACCGAGCCGATCCTGGCGGCCGCCAACGCCGTCATCGCGCTGGCCAGCGAGCGCCACGCCAAGGAGCTGTGGAGCGGCCGGCCCGGCGGCACCAGGCCCGAGCTGGTGACGGTGCACGACGAGCTGGCCCAGGTGGAGTACCTGGTCGAGCGGATCCTGGCCCGGCGCGAGACCGGCGTGCCGCTGCGCCAGCAGGCGGTGCTGTTCCGCGCCTCGCACCACAGCGACATGCTGGAGATCGAGCTCGGCCGCCGCAACATCCCCTACGCCAAGTACGGCGGCCTGCGCTTCCTCGCGGCGGCCCACGTCAAGGACACCCTCGCCTGCCTGCGCTGGGCGGAGAACCCCCGCGACGCCCTGGCC
>Ga0134123_10001618_pt1 | contig 14663 bp, 15 predicted proteins | sample KB303_FD_96460 | JGI IMG/M metagenome (GOLD analysis project Ga0134123, IMG submission 96460) | Terrestrial soil microbial communities without Nitrogen fertilizer from Kellogg Biological Station, Michigan, USA - KB3-0-3 | ecosystem: Environmental > Terrestrial > Soil > Unclassified ...
CACCAGGAGCTCGGCGAGAACAACGACGTGGCCATCACCGAGCTCGAGGCGCGGCGGATCGCGGCGCTGCTGCGCGTGGCCGGCATCGGCTGGGACCTGGCCCCCGTGGTGGATGTCGCGCTCAATCCCGCCAACACGGTGATCGTCGGCTACGGCCGGAGCTTCGGCTCCGATCCCGCCCGCGTGATCGCGCACGCCCGGGCCTATGTGGACGGCATGCGCGCCGAGGGCGTGCTCACCGCGCTCAAGCACTTCCCCGGTCACGGCTCGAGCCTCGCCGACTCGCACCTGGGCTTCGTGGACGTGACGGACACCGCCAATCCGGACGTCGAGCTGGCGCCGTATCGCGCGCTGCTCGCCGAGCAGCGCGTGGATGCGGTGATGACCGCGCACGTCTTCAACCGCACGCGCGATCCCCGCTACCCGGCGACGCTGTCGCGGGCGACCATCACCGGGCTGCTGCGCAACGAGCTGGGCTGGCAGGGGCCCGTCGTCAGCGACGATCTGAGGATGGGCGCCATCGAGCAGCACTACGGATTCAACGACGCCGTCGTGCTCGCGGTGGAGGCGGGCGTGGACGTGCTGCTGATCGCCGACGATCGCCTGCCCGACGGTCGCTCGGCCTCGGCGGTGGCGGTGGACGCGCTGGCCCGCGCGCTGGACGCTGGACGCCTCTCCGCGCGGCAGGTCGAGACGGCGCTGGCCCGCGTGGACACGCTGAGGGCTCGCTAGCGCCTCGGGCCCTAGCACGCGGCGGCGTCTAGCCGCCGAGCAGCCGCTCCACCTCGGCGCGCGCCGGCATCGCGGGCTGAGCGCCGCGCCTGGTGCAGGCCAGCGCCGCGGTGGCGTTGGCGAAGCGCAGCGCCTCGGCGAGCGAACGCCGCTCCCCCAGCGCCACCGCCAGCGCGCCGTTGAACGCGTCGCCTGCGCCCGTCGTGTCCACCGCCGTGACGGCGAACGCCGGCGCGTGGACAAGGCCGCCCGGACCATCCGCCAGCACGCCCGCGGCACCGAGCGTCAGCACCGCGGTCCCCGCGCCCCGCGCCCGCACGGCCGCGGCGGCGGTCCGGGCGCCTTCCAGCCCGATGACCTCGAGTCCGGCAAGCCGCGCGGCCTCGCTTTCGTTCGGTGTGACGTAGTCGGCCAGCGAGAGGAAGTCGATTCCGGCGTCGGGGAACGGCGCCGGGTTCACGATGGTCGTCGCCGTGTGCGCGCGGGCGATCTCGAGCGCGCGCCGCACCGCCGGGAGCGGAACCTCGAGCGAGCAGACCACGACCTCCGCCCACGCGAAGTCGGCCTGGCGCCGCTCGACGTCGGCGGCGGTGAGCGCGCGGTTGGCGCCGGGCGCCACCGCGATCTGGTTACGGCCGTCGCGGTCCACTACGATCAGCGCGGTTCCGGTCGCGGGCTCGGCGACGGTGGCGAGGGCGTCGACGCCGATCCCCTCGGCGGCGAGCGCGGCGCGCACCTCGCGGCCGGCAGGGTCGTCGCCCACGCAGCCGATGAGACGCACCTCGGCGCCGAGCCGGCGCGCCGCCACCGCCTGGTTGGCGCCCTTGCCACCGCGCGCCACCAGCAGCGTGCCCTCGCTGACCGTCTCGCCCGGCCGGGGCAGCCGCGCCAGCGCCACGGTGAAGTCGACGTTGGCCGAGCCGACGACTAGGACGCGGGACACAGACGCTCCAGGAACACGGCCAGGAAGCGTGGGACGTCCACGCGCCGGGCGAAGCGGCAGTTGGGAGCCCCGGCCACGCGTCGCGTCTGACCGTCCGCCTCGACCGCCAGCCGCACCGGTTCCCAGACGACGAGCGTGGGATCGAGCGCCGCGGCCACCGCGAGCGGATCGTGCAGGGGCATGCCGAGACCGCCGCGCTTGGTGTCCGCCCGCAGCGCGAAGTCGGTGAACGCACGAACGCGCTCGGCCACCGGCCCCGGTCGGCGCCGTAGCGCCGCCTCGAGGTCGGCGCGCGGGAGAATCGCTTGATGCGTGGCATCCAGCGGGACGAGATCCAGCCGCAGGCCGGCATCGAGCACCACCCTGCCCGCCTCCGGATCGACGAGGAGATTGAACTCCGCCGTCGGCGTCACGTTGCCCGGGACGTCCACCGCGCCGCCCATGACGACCACGCGCGCGACGTTCGCCAGCCCTTGCGGCGTGCGCTGGATCGCGAGCGCCACGTTGGTCAGCGGGCCCAGCGCGACGAGCGTGATTGGCTCGCTGGCGCGCCGCACCGCGTCGAGCATGAAGTCGGCGGCGTCCAGCCTGGACAGGACGGGCTGCACGGCCGGCCATCCCGGGACCTCGCCGAGGCCGTCGGCACCGTGGTAGCCCTCGGCCGTGAGCAGGGGCCGGCTGAGTGGCCGGTCCGCGCCCTGGGCCACGGGCGGCGCGGGCATCGGGCGCCGCAAGGCCAGCAATCGAAAGAGGTTCAGGGTGGCCTCTGCCACGCCGACGTTGCCCGCCACCGTGGTGATCCCCGCCAGGCGCAGGTCGGGCGAGCCCCAGGCGAACAGCAGCGCCAGCGCGTCGTCGATACCCGGGTCGGTGTCGATCAGGCCCAGCATCGAATCCCCATGAGCCCCCGACACGTCGTATACAATAACGTTACGAACGATTTCAGGGGGAAGGAGGAGCCATGGACATCGAGATTCTTTATTGCGGAGAGTGAAACTACCTCCCTCAGGCCTCCAGTTTGCAGGCCGCCATCAAGAGCAAGTACGGTATCTCGGCTCGTCTGAAGGAAGGTGTGGGCGGAATCTTCGAGGTCTACATCGGGAACGACACGGTCTACAGCAACAAGGAGACGTACCGGTTCCCGACCGACGAGGAGATCTTCGAGAAGATCGACGAAGCTAAGAAGTCCTGAGCGCACGCTCCAGCTCCCCCTGATACCGCGGGTGGGCCACGGCGATCAGCGCCGTGGCCCGAGCCCGATCCGATCGTCCCCTGAGTCGCGCCGCCCCGTGCTCCGTCACCACCCAGTCGGCGACAAAGCGCGGCGTGGTCACCGCGGCCCCGGCGCCCAGCTGCGGCGCGATCCGTGACACCGCGCCATCGCGACCGGTGGACGGCAACGCGATGATCGACACGCCCCCCGCCGAGCGGGAGGCGCCCAGCACGAAGTCGAACTGCCCGCCGATGCCGGCCACCTGCCGCGCCGCCAGGCTCTCCGCCGTCACCTGCCCGGTGAGATCGACCTCCAGGGCCGAGTTGATCGCGACGAAGCGGTCGAGCCCCGCGATGACCATGGGGTCGTGCACGAAGGCCGAGGACTCCATGTTGACGACGGGGTTGTCGTGGACGAAGTCGAAGAGCCGTCGCGTGCCCATGACTTCCGCGATGTCCATGCGGCCGCGGCGGATCCGCTTGCGGTTTCCGGTGACCACCCCGCGCTCCACCAGCGCGATCCCGCCGTCGACCAGCAGCGAGTGCAGCGCCAGATCGCGATGGCTCCCGAGCGCGTCGAGCACGGCCTGGGGGATCGCGCCCACGCCGACCTGCACCGTGGCGCCGTCGGGGACCAGCTCGGCCACGTGCCGGCCGATCGCGCGCTCCACCTCGCCCACCGCCGGCGGCGGATACTCGCTGAGCGGCTCGTCGATCTCCACGCACACGTCGATCTGGCTCCGGTGCAGCCACGCGTTGCCGCGCGTGCGCGGCATCTTCGGATTCACCTGGGCGATGACGAGCGGCGCCTCACGCGCGGCGGGGAGCGCGAGACTGACCGACACGCCGAGACTCAGATAGCCGCCGGCATCGGGCGGCGCGGTCTGGACCAGCACGCAGTCGGGCGCCCAGGCCCCGCCGCGGGAGAATGCGGCCACCGCGTCGAAGTAGCGCAGCGGCAGGAACTCCACGCGCCCGCGCCGGCGCGCGTCCTCCAGGCGCGGCGACATGTGCCAGGTGGCCGAGCGCAGCGCCGCGTGCTCGGGACGGGCCCACGGATAGTCGCCCAGGTGGATCCCGCCCATGAGCGTGAGGTCGGTCAGCCGGTCGGCCTGACGGCACACCTCGGCGACAAGCCCGCGCGGCTCGCCACATCCGGGCGGAAGCAGCACCTTCATGCCCGGGCGCAGCCGCTCGACGGCTTGGCTCGGCGAGGTCCAGACGGAAGCGCGCGGCATCGCGTCGCTATATACACCTTTCAGGCGATCGAATCGGACGATAAAATGTCGCGGTGATCCCCCTCCGACGCATCCTCGCGCTTGTACTCCTCGCCGCGCTGGTCACCGCCTGCGCCTCTCCGGCGCCGTCGGCGGCGCCGCGCGGCAGCACGTCGCCCCGTGTACGGTGCCTGAACAATCCCAACGAGGGCGACACCCGGCCGATGCTCTTCCTGTTCTGCGCCGAGACGCCCTGAGCGCTCCGGAGCGCCGCCTCCGCGGCCGCCGGGCCGCGCCCGCGTGATACCGTGAGGCGATGGCGACGCGGGTGGCGCTCGTGACCGGGGGCGGCCGTGGTCTCGGCCGCGCGATTGCTCGCGCGCTGGGCGCCGAGGGGCTGGCGGTGGCGGTCGGCGCCCGCAGTCGTGACCAGATCGAGGACGCCGCGGCCGAGCTGCGCGCCGGCGGTCGCGCCGTGCTCGCCGTCCCGCTCGACGTGACCGATGGCGGGTCGGTCGCCGCCGCGGTGGCCGCCGTCGCCGCCGAGCTCGGTCCGATCGACGTGCTGGTGAACAACGCGGGGATCGCCGAGTCGGCGCCGTTCGCGCGCACGACGCTGGCCCAGTGGGAGCGCCACCTGCACGTGAACGCCACCGGTCCCTTTCTGCTGACCCAGGCCGTGCTCGCCGGCATGCTCGAGCGCGGCTGGGGCCGCGTGGTCAACGTGGCCTCACTGGCCGGATTGCACGGCGCGCCCTACGTCGCCGCCTACACCGCGTCCAAGCACGCGCTGGTCGGCCTCACGCGGGCGCTGGCCGCGGAGGTCGCGGGCAAGGGCGTCACCGTCAATGCCATCTGCCCCGGCTTCGCGGCGACCGACATCGTGTGGAACGGCGCGCGTAACGTCGCGACGCGCACCGGCCGCTCGTTCGACGACGCGGTGGCGGCGATGGCGCAGCTGAACCCCGGCGGCCGGCTCATCGAGCCCGACGAGGTAGCCGACGCGGTGCTGCGCGTGATCCGCGACGAGACGCTCAACGGCGAGGCCGTCGTCCTCGACGGCACGTCCCCACTCAGGAGGCCGTCATGAAGGATCACATCTCGGCCGTGGTGCCGCGCACACTGCCCAAGCCGGCGGGCTTCTCCTACGGCTACGAGGTCAAGCAGGGCCGCCTGATCTTCGTGTCCGGACAAGTCGCGCGGGACGAGAAGAACGCGGTGGTGGGCGCCGGCGACATCGTCGCCCAGTTCCGTCAGGTGTGTCGGAACATCCACACGGTGCTGAGCGCGGCCGGCGGCGACATGACCGACCTCGTCAAGCTGACGATCTACGTGCTCGACGTCGCCGACTACAAGGCGCATCTGCGGGAGATTGGCGCCGTCTACCGCGAGTACTTCGGCAAGCACTTCCCCGCGATGACGCTGGTCGGCGCGCGCGACCTGTTCGACGCCGCCGACGGCTGCGTGATCGAGATCGAGGGCGTCGCCGCGCTGGCATGAGCGCGGGCGCCCGCTTCACCACCAAGCACCGCCTCCCGGCCGCGCGCTGGCCCACGGCGGAGGAGGCGGCGCGCTCGCGCTGGTTCTCGGCGGCGCGCATCGGCGCCCTGGCCGTCGCCGAGCGCACGTGGGTGCCGGCCATGGTCCCCTGGCGCGCCACCGACGACGGCGTGGTGACCCCCGAGGTGCTCGACTGGTACGGCCGCTTCGCCGACGGCCAGCCCGGCGTGCTGGTCGTCGAGGCCACCGGTGTCCGCGACGTGGCCAGCGGGCCGCTGCTCCGCATCGGCGACGATCGCTTCCTGCCCGGCCTGCGACGCCTCGTGCAGACGGTCCGCGAGCGGAGCGGGGGCCGCACGCGACTCTTCATCCAGGCCATCGACTTCCTGGCCGTGCGCCGACGTCCCGAGCCGGCGAAGTACTTCGAGCGCTTCCTGCAGGTCGACGCCGCGCTACGCGCGCGGATGGCCGACGCCGCCGTCGACCCCGGCTGGCTGGACGCGCCCGACGACGCGATCCGCCAGCATCTGTTCGACTCGCTGGTCGACGACCGCGGGTTCGTGGAATCGGTGCTGACGTCGGGCCAGCTGGAGGCACTCGACTTCGGCTACCGCGAGCGCGTGGTGGACGTGCACCTGCCGTGGATTCGCGACCTGCCGCTCACGCTGCCCCCGCTCTTCGCCGACGCCGGGCGACGCGCGCGTGAGGCGGGCTTCGACGGCATCGAGCTGCACTATGCCCACGCGTACACGATGGCATCCTTCCTCTCCCGCCTGAACACGCGGGCGGATGGCTACGGTGGCCCGCGCGAGCACCGGGTTCGTCTTCCATTGGAAGTTCTCGGTGCCGTCCGGCGGCGGGTCGGCGCCGACTACGTCGTCGGCATCCGCTTTCTCGGCGACGACGTGGTGGAGGGCGGCAGCCGGCTCGAGGACGCGATCTGGTTCGGCGAGCAATTCGCCGCGGCGGGCGTCGACTACCTGTCGGTGTCCAAGGGCGGCCGGTTCGAAGACGCGCGCCAGCCCAAGGTCGGCGAGGCCGTCTATCCCTACACCGGACGCTCGGGCTACGAGTGCATGCCCACGGTGATCTCCGACGAGCGCGGGCCGTTCGGCCGCAACGTCCCCCTCGCCGCGGCGATCCGCGCCGCCGTCCGTGCCGCCGGCCACACCACGCCGGTGGTGACGAGCGGCGGCATCTACGCCTTCGAGCAGGCGGAAGGCGTCCTGGCGCGCGGCGAGGCCGACTTCGTCGCCGCCGCCCGCCAGACGCTGGCCGATCCCGACTGGTTCCGCAAGATCCGCCTGGGCCACGGCGACCTCGTGCGGCGGTGCGAGTTCACCAACTACTGCGAGGGCCTCGACCAGCACCACAAGCAGGTCACCTGCAAGCTCTGGGACCGCGTCGGGCTCGACGATCCCACGGTCCGCCTGGCCAGCGACGGCAAGCGGCGTCTGGCGGCGCCGGCCTGGCGGCCGCCAGGCTCCTAGTGCCCCGCGCCGGCCGGCGAACGCTCGGCCAGCGCGCGATGCGCGCGCTGCGCCGGCTGCTCGTCGTCATCCTGCTCGCCGGGAGCGCGTGGATCGCGTGGGAGGCGTGGACCTGGCCCGACGTGGCCGCGCTGGCCAGCCGCCCGCCGGCCACGACGGCCTTCATCGAGCGCTGGCGCGACAAGCAACGCGCGGCGGGACGCAGCGATCGGGTGGAGCGCGCGTGGGTGCCCTACCCGCGGATCTCGCCGCACCTCAAGCGCGCGGTGCTGGTCGCCGAGGACGTGAACTTCTTCTCGCACGCCGGCTTCGATCTCGGCGAGATCCGGCAGGCGATCGGCAAGACGATCGACGAGGGGGTGGCGCCGCGGGGCGCGTCGACCATCACGCAGCAACTGGCCAAGAATCTCTGGCTGTCGCCCTCCCGCAGCCCGGTGCGCAAGGTCAAGGAGGCCATCCTCACCTGGCAGCTCGAACGTCGCCTCGCCAAGACGCGAATCCTCGAGCTCTACCTGAACGTCGTAGAATTCGGTCCGGGCGTGTGGGGCGCCGAGGCCGCCGCCCGGCACTACTTCGCACGGCCGGCCGCCGAGCTCGACGAGGACCAGGCCGCACGCCTGGCGGCCGCCCTGCCGAGCCCGACGAAGTGGTATCCCGGCTCGAGCAGCGCGGCGTATCGCCGCCACGTGGATTCCGTGCGGCGGCGGATGGACAAGGCCGACTTTCTCAGGAGGCAGATCGGATGACGACGGCGATCTTCCGCGGCTACGACCGCACGGCGCTCGACGGCGAGTACAACAACCGCCTCAAGGTGAAGGATGCGATGGACTGGATGGCCCGCTACGGCGCCGAGAGTGCGCGGGTGCGGGCCGAGCTGCCCATGCAGTTCGACGTGCCGTACGGTGCGCATCACGCCGAGCGCCTCGACGTGTTCTCCGGTTCCCGGCCGGGCCTGGCGCCGATCCAGATCTTCATCCACGGCGGCTACTGGCATCGCCTGGACAAGGCCGACTTCAGCTTCGTGGCTCGCGCCTTCCGCCCGGCCGGCGCGCTGACCGTCGTCGTCAACTACGCGCTCATCCCGGCCGTCGACATGGACGGGCTCGTGCGCCAGGTCCGCAACGCCGTCGTCTGGGTCCACGGCCACGCGCGCGAGTTGGGCGGCGATCCCGACCGGATCTTCGTGACCGGCCACTCGGCCGGCGGCCACCTGGTGGGGATGCTGCTGGCCACCGACTGGAGCGCCTTCGGCGTGCCGGCCGACGTGATCAAGGGCGCCTGCGGCCTGAGCGGCCTCTACGACCTCGAGCCGATCAGGCTCTGTTACCTGAACGACGTGCTCGCGCTCACGCCCGAGAGCGCGCGGCGCAACAGCCCCGTGGCCCTGGCGCCTCGAGCGGTGCGGCTGCTGCTGGCTGACGGCGGCGACGAGGGCCCCGAATATCACCGGCAGACCGGCGAGCTGGCCGCGGCGTGGCGGGCCAAGGGGGTCCCCGTCGAGATGCTCGACATGACCGGCCACAACCACTTCTCGATCATCGCCGAGCTGGAGTCGCCGTTCAGTCCCCTGGCCCGCGCCATCCAGGGACAGATGGGCCTGGCCTGACATGCGCACGACGAGCCATCTTCGGCGCCTGTTGACGCGCCCCGAGATCGCCTTCCTCATGGAGGCCCACGACGGGCTCTCGGCGCGTATCGTGGAAGAGACCGGCTTCGAGGCCATCTGGGCCAGCGGCCTCACCGTCTCCGCCTCGTTCGGCGTCCGGGACAACAACGAGCTGAGCTGGACCCAGGTCGTGGACCACGTCGCCTTCATGGCCGACGCGGTGTCCATTCCCGTGCTGCTCGACGGCGACACCGGCTACGGCAACTTCAACAACATGCGCAGGCTGGTGCGCAAGCTCGAGCAGGTCGGCGTGGCCGGCGTGGTCATCGAGGACAAGCTCTTTCCGAAAACCAACTCGTTCCTCCGGTCCGAGCTCCAGCCGCTCGCCGACGTCGGCGAGTTCTGCGGCAAGATCAAGGCCGGCAAGGACTGCCAGAGCGACGCCGACTTCGTGCTGATCGCGCGCGTGGAGGCGCTCATCGCCGGCTGGGGCCTGGCCGAGGCGATCAAGCGCGCCGAGGCCTATCATGCCGCCGGCGCCGACGCGATCCTGATCCACTCGCGCCAGTCGAGCCCGGCCGAGATCTTTGGCTTCCTGCACGAGTGGGGCGGGCGGGCGCCGGTCGTGCTGGTGCCGACGAAGTACTGGCGGACTCCGACCGCGGACTTCCGCGCGCGCCAGGTCAGCATGGTGATCTGGGCGAACCACTTGCTGCGATCGGCCATCGGCGCCATGCAGGAGACGGCGCGCCGTGTCCGCGCCGACGAATCGCTGCTGACCGTCGAGCCGCAGGTGGCGCCGCTCCAGGAGGTCTTCCGGCTCCAGGGCGACGCCGAGCTGGAGGAAGCCGAGCGCCGGTATCTCCCGGCGCGGGAGACGCTGTCGGCGGTCGTGCTGGCGGCCGGGGAAGGCGCCGACTTCGGCGGCCTCACCGCCCGCACGCCGAAGGCGATGCTGAAGGTCCAGGGCCGGCCGATCCTGGCTCGCTTGCTCGAGGACTTTGCTGCGTTCGGTTGCCGCGACGCGCTCGTCGTGCGCGGGTATCGGGCCGAGGCCGTCACCGTGGCCGGCGCCCGCTTCACCGACAACGAGGACTACACGACGACGGGAGAGGCGTACTCGCTCTCCCTGGCCGAGAGCGACCTCCGCCCGGGGACGCTCGTCGCCTTCGGCGACATCGTGCTCAAGCGCCACATCATCCAGGCGCTGCTGGAAGAGGCGGGCTCGGGCATCACGCTGGCCGTGGACAGCGCGCTGGCCGGGGCTGTCGCGCCCGACCGGATCCTCGCCGATCACGCCGACACGGGGCGCTTCAGCTTCGAGGAGGTCCGGCTCTCCAAGATCGGCGACGAGGTGGCGGCCGCCGGCAGCCACGGCGTCTGGATCGGCCTCTTGCATCTGGGCCGCGAGGGGGCGGGCTGGCTCGTGGAGGCCATCCGCGAGTCGCGAGCAGACGGCACGCTCGGCACGGCGCGCCTCAGCGATCTGCTCTCGCGCATCCTCGCGCGCGGGCATTCGCTGCGCGTGGTCTACGGTCGAGGCGGCTGGGTCAACGTCAACGACCTCGCGGGCCTGGTGGACGCCTCCGGTCTCTGAGGTCGAGCCCAAGGGCGCTTCTGCTAGAATTCCCCCCGACCACTGACGGAGGACAACGATGCCATTCGTCAACATCACGATCTACGAAGGTCACGGCAAGGACCGCAAGGACGAGATCGCCCGCCGCGTCACCGACACCATCACGGACGTCTGCAAGCTGCCGCGCGAGGCGGTATGGGTGGTCTTCAACGAGGTGACGCCGCCCGATTGGTACGTGGCGGGCAACCCCGGCAAGAAGTGAGCGCCGTCTTCGAGAAGCTGGGCACGGGCTTCCTCTTCACCGAGGGCCCACTGTGGCATCCGACCGACAAGTACCTCCTGTTCAGCGACATGCCGGGCGATCATCTCCGTCGCTGGTCGGCGAAGGACGGCGTCACCACCTTCCGCAAGCCGTGCAACATGTCCAACGGCCTCACCTGGGACCGCCAGGGCCGCCTGCTGGCGTGCGAGCACGCCTCCAGCCAGGTGAGCCGCACCGAACCCGACGGCCGCATCGCGCCCGTGGCCACGCACTACCAGGGCAAGCAGCTCAACAGTCCCAACGACATCGTGTGCAAGCGTGACGGGGCGATCTACTTCAGCGACCCGCCCTACGGCCGCGCCAAGTTCTACGGCGTCGAGCGCGCCCAGGAGCTCGCCTTCCAGGGCGTCTACCGCGCGGGCGCCGACGCCAAGTCGCCCGCGCTGCTGGTGGACGACTTCGACCGGCCGAACGGGCTCTGCTTCTCGCTCGACGAGTCGAAGCTGTTCATCAACGACACGGCCCGCCAGCACATCCGGGTGTTCGACGTCGCGCGTGACGGCGGCCTGAGCAACGGGCGGCTGTGGGCCGAGACCAAGGGCGACAAGCCCGGCGCGCCGGACGGTATGAAGCTCGACTCCGCGGGCAACGTGTACTGCTGCGGGCCGGGCGGCATCCACGTGTTCGATCCCGACGCTCACCTGCTCGAGGTGCTGGAGGTGCCCGAGCGCACCGCCAACTTCGCGTGGGGCGACGACGACTTCCGGTCGCTCTACATCACGGCCTCGACGTCCCTGTACCGGGTTCGCCGAACCATTCCCGGCCTTTCCGCGTTGTGACCACCAAGGAGACCACCATGCACCGTCGTACCTGGCTTATTTTGTTGACCGTCGCGATCCTGGCCGTGCCCGTGGCGGCCCACGCCCAGAAGCCCATCAAGGTCGGCATGCCGATCCCGCTGTCCGGCCCGCCCGCGCTGTTCGGCGACCCCGCCTCCAAGGGCGCCATGATGTACGTCGAGGAGATCAACGCCAAGGGTGGCGTGCTCGGACGCAAGATCGAGCTCATCGTGCGCGACTCCAAGGCCGACGCCAATGAAGCGGTGCGGCAGGCGCGCGAGCTCATCCTGAAGGACAACGTCGACTTCCTGGTCGGCACCCTGACGTCCGCCGAGGGCCCGGCCGTCTCGGTGGTGGCCAAGGAGAACAAGATCGTCTTCATCGCGCCGATCCCGAAGACCGACCAGCTCACCGCCGCCGACAAGCTGCACCCCTACGTGTTCCGCGTCGCCGCCAACACCACGATGGAGGGCCGCAGCGCCGCCGAGATCGTGGCCAAGTGGCCGGTCACGAAGGTCGCCACCATCGCCTTCGACTACGCCTACGGCCAGGACGTCACCAAGGCGTTCGTCGAGCACATGAAGAAGATCAAGCCGAGCGTGCAGATCGTGGACCAGCAGTGGCCCAAGCTCGGCGAGCAGGACTACAACCCGTTCATCAACGCCCAGATGGCCAAGAAGCCTGAGGCCATCGTGTCGTCCATCTGGGGCGGCTTCTTCGTCACCTACTCCAAGCAGGCCAAGGCCCTCGGCGTGTTCGAGGCCGTGAAGTACAACTTCCTCGGCCTCGGGGAGGCGGCGACCGCGGAGACGACCAAGTCGATGGGCGCCGACTACCCGGTCGGCATCTGGGGCAACGCCTACGACGCCTTCTACTGGGGCGAGACCCAGGCTCACAAGGACTACACGGCGCGGCTGTCGAAGTACCTGAAGGACGAATACCCGTCGTCGTGGGCCATCCAGGGCTACACCGGCATGCAGTTCCTCGTGGAAGCCATCAAGAAGGCCAACAGCACGGACTCCGACAAGGTCTCCAAGGCGCTGCTGGGCCTCACGGTCGAGACGCCGATCGGGCCGCAGACGATCCGCGAGAAGGATCACCAGGCCAACCGCGGCCAGCTCTACGGCAAGACCGCGATGGATCCGAAGTACCCGTTCGCGATCATGAAGCCCGCCACGTACGTCGACCCCAGCAAGTTCATGGATTGATGGCAATCGGGGCGGCGGCCCTCGTACAGGCCGCCGCCCGGTCCTCATGGCTCGCGGTGAGATAGCCGGCGAGCCTCGCAGCGTCGGGTGGATAGCGCAGGACTGGCCGTCCCGGTCTCGAGCCCCAGCGGCCCGGCAAACTCGCGGCGGTGTTGGGACTTTCTCGGCTTCGACGGTTCCACAGACTATTCGTTGGGCAGAAAAGGACGTGTGCTCGCGGTTATGAGAATCCCTAGGCGTAGAGTTCGGGCGGCGCTGATCAGCACCCTCGGCCTCATAGTGATGCTCACCCTGCTCGCCGGCGCCCGGCTTGCCGATGCCCAGTCCGCCGGCGACGTACGTCGGATCGGATATCTCTCGAACACCACGCTCGCCGGGAACCGGCTTCTCCTCGAGGCGTTCGTCGAAGGTCTGCGCGACCGAGGGTGGATCGAGGGCCGGAACGTCGCGATCGAGTATCGGTGGGCAGAAGGCAAATCCGAGCAGCTGCCCCGTCTTGCCGAGGAGTTGGTGCGGCTCAAGGTCGATGTGATCGTGACGCTTGGTACGCCGCCCTCCGTGGCGGCCAGGAAAACCACGCAGGCAATCCCAATCGTGATGGTGAGCGCCGCCGATCCCGTCCGCCTCGGACTGGTCGCGAGCCTTGGGCGCCCTGGCGGGAACGTCACCGGAACGTCCTTCGACGTCGGGCTGGAAGTCTTTGGCAAGCAGCTCGAGCTGTTCAAGGAAGCGCTGCCCAAACTGCGCCGGGTGGCAATTCTTTCGAACGCGGGAAATCCAGCGCAGGAGATCGCGGTTGGAAACGTGAAGGTCGCCGCCCAGTCCTTGCGCCTGCAGCTGCAGCACCTGCCCGTGCACCGGCCGACCGAGTTCGACGAGGCGTTCGGGGCGATGAGGAACAAACACGCAGACGGGCTCCTGGTCCTCGTCGACGCGTTTTTCAATCTCCACCGGGCACGACTGGCAGACCTCGCGGCCAAGAACCGGCTGCCGTCGATGTTTGGATTCAGGGAATTCGTCGACGCGGGAGGCCTCATGTCGTACGGACCCAGCGCGTCCGATATCGCGCGGCGCGCCGCGGGCTTCGTGGACAGGATCCTTAAGGGCGCCAGGCCCGCCGACCTTCCCGTCGAACAGCCGACCAGGTTCGAGCTGGTCATCAACCTCGGGACGGCGAAGGCGCTCGGCCTCAGCGTGCCGCAGCCCCTCCTGTTGCGGGCTGATCAGGTCGTTGAGTGATATCGAAGCTGCCCAACATCACGCTCCAGACGATCATCCGTGCTTACGCGGCCTCTTGGGCTGCTCGCGACCGAGAGGCCTGGCTCCAGACGTTCGCGGCCGACGCTACCCAAGAGGATCCCGTCGGCGTGTGAGATCGGCGAGTTCTGGGATCAAGAGATGGCCCGGTATCAGTCGATCGAGATCGTTTCTCGTGAGATCTACCTGATGGACCATGAGGCCGCGATGGTGTGGACCATCAACGGCGTGACCCGTGAAGGCCCGGTGTGCTTCGACGATGCAGGTCTCATCAGCAGCGTCCGCGCGTTCTGGGAGCGCAGTTCGCTTCGCCGTCAGGTCTAACACCTTGCGCGGCGCTTCGGGAAGGCTTCGAGGACGCTGGCGCCGCCGGCCGCGGGGGTGATTCGGCGCAGGTGGAAGCCCGAGGCCTCGAGCAGGGCGCGGTACTCGGCGGCGGTGCGCTCGCGGCCGTCGGTGAAGACCAGCATCTCGAGATCGTGCACCTGGGCCACCGTGGGACGACCGTCGGCGGGCACGAGCGTCTCGACCACCAGCAGGCGCGCGCCGGCGCCCATCGCGGCCCGACAGCGCGCCAGGATCCTCGCCGCGCGGCGATCGTCCCAGTTGTGCAGGACGAAGGCGAGGACGTAGGCGTCGCCGCCGCGCGGAACGTCCCGGAAGAAATCGCCGGAGACGACGCGGCATCGCCGGCCCAGGCCCGCCGCGACCAGGCTGCGTCGGGCGCGCGCCGCCGCGGCCGGCGCCTCCAGCACGACGCCCGTGGCCGCGGGATTCATCTTCAAGATCACCTGCATCAGCGCGGCCGGGCCGCCGCCGAC